>JACCED011716155.1_pt1 | contig 48366 bp, 57 predicted proteins | sample 7455021 | NCBI WGS metagenome assembly JACCED01 (sample SAMN15323456, study PRJNA562643) | freshwater metagenome | isolation source: river surface water | place: USA:Blue River Watershed | collected 2017-08-19
CATTTTTGTTTTTTCGCTGTAGGTCTTATAATGAATTTTAGGAGTAGGATGTTGCTGCCCATCAATTATAATATAAGGATCGTTAACGTTATGTCGTGTTCCGGGATAGGTGCCGATTAGAAACTCTATTTCGTCATGATCATTTCTAGCCTTACCTTCTTGGGGATATCCTATCCCTAATCCAACTGTTATGTTTTCAGAATACCCTATACCCAGTGTTTCGCGCCAAAATTTTGTTTGATCGGGGCCGCCTCGCGCATGACTACAATGATTAGTATTAAATCCCGTTTTATATCCTAGATCTGCCGCACTTTGAGCAATAAGTCCCGCTGCTATTCCTATAGCAACGTAGCCATTTCTTTTTCTTTCTTCAAGTTCTGTCCCAGTCTGATTATAAAGTTGGCCGTCTGGTTTTATTTCTCTAATAGTTGAAGGAAGTTTGAATGTAAAAAGAAAATACGCATTAGCAGCCATTTGTGTATTTCTAGTCACACCAGTGAAATTACCCGGAGCAACTTCCATTGTATGTCCCCAAGTATGATTTAACAATAACTCTATTTTTTCTTTATCAGTAACTACATACAAATTAAAATAAGATTCGTCCTGTTTAGAAGGAGCATGTTGTGCAATATAAATCCAGTGGTCGATATGTTCATCTGGGATAGATCTAGAATGATCCCAGTTTCGCTGGCATCTTCTAATTGTATCTATAATCTGTTTTTCTTTTTCTAGATCCATTTTATTTCCTTTTCAAAAACATTTTTTCTTCGATGATAGTTTTCAATGGTAATCCATGCAGTGAAGATTTTGAAAATGTATCAACGTATGGATCATAATCAACCCAGGTTCCAAAACCTAATACTAAATGGATTCGATCAATAGGGGTAACACACGGTTTTGTTATAGTGACTCTATGCGGTATACGAGTATTCCATATATATGCTTTGCCTACTTCAAGATGTTTAGACAATGTTAATGTATTACCATATTCGTCACTACCGTTAATTTCTAAAATATGTTCTTCAGAAGTTTGTAAAGGAATGTTTACACGAAACAAGTGAGTAGGCGGTTCGTCAACATGCCAACCGTCAGATGCTTGAGGTATTGTATAATGTCTTAAAAAAGCAGCTCTGCTTCGTAGTAATGGACACCGAAAACAGTTAAACAATTTACCTAAATGAGTTTCTATAATATCTGTTCTATTTCGAAATGCATATGTATCGTAATAGGTATTTCGAATAGAAGAAAAATTACCTAGTCCGTGCGCTCTGCCAAAAATTTGTAAAAGATTTTTTGATCCCCAGGTTTGATGATTTATACTAGTGCTAGTATCATGAAAATCTGGGTTATATGTTAGGCTAAACCCTTTATAACTTTTACTTTCAACACCATTGAATAACCATCCTTTTAATCCAACTTGATCCTTGATAGATAAAGTGGCTGTTAATAATTCGTCGGCAGTAGGAAGATTTAACTCTTCTAAACTGAATTCATAATATGAAAAATCTTGTAATGATTGACCTATTAGCTGTGCTGAAAATACCCCCTGGTTTGTGAGATATGCAATTATATCTTGATTTTGATCTGTATTTGATATACTATATGTCATAATAAAAAGGGACTTAAAGTCCCTTTTATTTAACTGTTAATAATTATTTAAATCCCAATTCTTTTCGAATTTTGGTAGCACTTATACTGTGTGTTGCTTCGTCAAATGTTTCTTGTTCAATCTTGTAGCCAACATCTCTACCATAGGTAATGTTTACAATATTAGGAACAACTTGTATCTCGTACTGACCTTGGTACAGAGGATCTAAGTCTCTACGAATAAAGCTTTTAACTTGCTCGATAGCAAATGGGTTTGAACCTTGCCACCCTTGACAGTCACGAATCTGAATTACTACTTGTCCAGTTTTAGCAATTGCACGCTCAAACAATGCGCGATGTCCTGGGTGCCAAGGTTGCCAACGTCCTAACATTTGTACAGTTTCTTTTTGCCAGTTGAAAGTTGGTCTACGTCTGTTATCTAATATATGTTGTCCTACAAATTCTACCCAACGTTCTGCATTCTGCTCTGTAATACGGAAGTCATAAACATCAGGAGGTACGAATGCCTTATTAGTATCTTCGTATCGGCCAGCATCGATAGTATCAATCCAGATAGTCCAGTCTGCTTTGAAGTTGTGACGCATTTCGGGTAATGGTGCAACAAAGTCACAGATAACAAAGTCACCTGAGCATTTAACAGCAAAGTCAAACATGCGAATACTTTGACGAATACGGCCTTCTTTACTAAAGTCCCAGTCGTTGTAACGCTTGCGAATTTCGTCAGCATTGAACCAATCAACTTTTGCTGACCAATATGTAGGTGGAAGCTCTAAATGCATTAATCGTTCAGCTGGCATTTGATCTGCTGTAGAAAAATCTTCCAGGTACTTTTTTAATCTTTCTGCAAAGTAAGTTTTGCCAGCGCCTGGCAGTCCCATAATTAAAATTCTTTTGGCCATTATTGTTCCTTTAATTTTATTTCTAAATGTTTTACAGTACCGCGATCATAAGATACCTTGATCTTTTTCTTAGCTAGTACTGCACCCACAGCTGAACAAGCATCTCCGGGGTAAGGTAAACTCCAAACTTGTTCCCATCTATTACCTAATCTCTTATTGTACTTACTATTCATAGCACAGCCGCCCATGTAAACTAGATTGCTTGATTTAACTAGTTCACGAGCTCGTGCCATTATATAATCTACTTGTTCTTCAAATACTAGCTGTACTGCGGCTGCTATGTCTGCCCGCTCATGATCTAGAATAAACCCCCAATTGGTTACACCCTTGTGCAAGTTATATTTTAGGTTACCGTCGAGATCAAAATAGGATTTTACTTTACCGTAAAACGTATTTGGATTTCCTTGATCGCTCAATTGCTGTAGCAAATGTTCTTGCTTTGTTGGCACAAATCCTAGCAAATCTGCAAAGGCGCTGTAGAATAAACCTAGACTAGTTGGGTAACTTCGACTCCATCGTTTGTGTAACTGCTTGCCCTGTCCTTCCCAGATGCTTATTGATTCCCATTCTCCAATAGCATCTATGACCACAACGGCACAGTGATCAAACGGACTGGTATAATAGCCAGCTGCTGCATGACTTCTATGATGCGATGTATAAACTATAGGAGTATCGATTAAAAAATCTTGAAGATAAAATTCTGGAAATTCGTTGAGATCAAATACCCAGCGCCATTGCCCTGCTCGTAGTTGTCTAAATTTTTTTACAAAAGGTCTTTCGTACCAATAGATTTTGTCAGGATAGCCAAAACGTAGGCAGTTATCTATAAGACCTTGATTAAGATCACTATCACCAATTATACCACTAAACTCACTGCTACGTTTGTGCATTACCAGTTTGTTGCTATCAAACACTGCAATACTGGCATCATGGTTTAGTGCATTTATGCCCCATTCAATCATTTGTATATGAACGGATCGCGTTTGCGTATTTCTTCTAATCGCTTTTTATATTCTTTTCGTTCTTTGTATCTTTGCACAAGATCTCTAAAAAAGTTAATTATAAACATAACACATCCAAAATAAAAGGGACCTAAGTCCCTTTTATTTAACTGTTTAAAACTTTGGCCACACTATTCATTACTGCGGCAATACGTCCAATATCTCGAAGTTGTTCTACTGTGTAGCCTTCCTTCTTGAGTGTGTCGTAGTGTGCCTTAACACAAAAATGGCACTTGCCTACGATACTGGCGGCAAGACTAAACGCTTCAAAGTTTGCCTTGGTAGTTCCGCCAGAATGTAGAATAGCATTCATGCGTAACTGTGCCGGTAACCCTTTGAGAGCAGGATCTTCAGCCATTTCAACGTAGGGATACCAAATATTGTTCTGTGCCATAATACTTGCGGCTGTCATTGCTGGTTCAGCATGAACAGGTTGGTCGGCTAACATAACTGCCAATACTTTACCGTTACCAGTCGCGGCGAGTGCGGCTACAGCACATCCATAAGCAACATCCTTATCTAATGTGCTACGCTCTAAAACAGCATCGAGGTTTAACTTAGTGTCCTTTGCATAGTCCGGCAAGGCACTTTTAATTGATTCAATAAAACTCATTTGTGTCTCCTAACATATTCTTTAAGCCAGACGAGGTCTAGTTTAAGAATCTCGCCTAGCCATCTTGCACCTTCAGTATGATCACGCAAGTCGTCTCCTGTATCTTCATGTAGTAGAACAGTTAGTCCTGTAGACTTGAGAAGTTGTTCTACTGGCTCTTGAATAGTAGTACAATAGTTAGCTTGATACATAGGCAGAGGATGAGGACCAATTGCTTGATCCCATACTCGTCCTAAACTGCAATCAAGGTCTTCTAACTTCTGTCTTACTGAAAGAGCAGTTTCTCTTTCATCAGGAGTTGTCCAGTAGACGTGTGCGTGATAATACATTATAGAGTCTCGCCACCTACTGCACGGTTACATGCACATAGTTCACCAGTTTGCAAAGCGTCCAATACACGCAGAGTTTCTTCTGGGCTACGACCAACGTTCAAGTTGTTTACTGTAACGTGCTGAATAACGTTGTCTGGGTCAACGATGAATGTTGCGCGAAGTGCGGCACCTGCTGGAGCATAGAATACGCCAAGTTGGTTGATCAAGCTACGCTCATCACGTGCTGTGTCAGCGAATTGTGTATGTGTAATCTTAGCAAGATCAGGATGTGCTTTTTGCCAAGCAAGTTTGCAGAACTCGTTGTCTGTTGAACCAGTTAGCAATACTGCATCACGATCTTTGAAATCACCTGTGAGCTTGTCATAGGCAACGATTTCTGTAGGACACACGAATGTGAAGTCCTTTGGGTAGTAAACGATTACTTTCCACTTACCATGGAAACTCTCATCAGTAATGTCAAAGAATTGATCACTACCTGGGTTAACGCCGGTTACGGCAAATGCTTCAATTTTATCACCAACTGTTTTCATGTGTTTCTCCTTATGTGTGTTTGAAAACTTTGTAGAACGTTTATCCTATACAATATTATATAGCCTATTAAAATGCAAAGTCAATAGGTTTTTTCTAAAAATATTTTTATGAAGGTAATAGGAAAAATCAATTATCTTCTTCGTCTTCTCCCCAATACATTTCATCTTCATCAATGAAGGGTACATCTTTGTACTTGGGGTCGTCGTAGTATTTGTAATACGCTTCATTTGGTTTCAATTGTCTAAAACTTGGACAATCACTTAGTGCCAAACTTAGCATAGTCCATTGACGCTTGTCTATAATATCAGTAATATAGAACGTACTAGTACAAGCACCGCCTATACCTTTAATAGGACCGTGTTTAATTTTAAGCTGTTTGAGTGCTTCTTTGAATCGCCAATGATCTTTGCCTTCTTTGACAATGATACGAGTAATTCCTAACCGTTGATTTTTTAGTCTAATCTTATCAACAAAAGATAATTTGGTTAATGTAGCACAGTTTTCTTCGTCGATCTGTAGCAAGACATCTTTGACTTTGATGCTGCCTTTGGTATGTGAGTTGTCAGGTGTTTCCTTAGTGCTCCAAGGAACTTGGCAATCAACATGATCGACATAATAAGTTTCGCCATGAAATTTTAAGACCCACATGGGAATGGTCTGATCTTCTAAGTGCTTCTTGTTAAAGTGAAACACTACATCCTTACAGGCAAATTCAATCTAGTTTGACATTTTATATTTCCTTATAATTATTTGGTGCGTTTGGCGGGGATCGAACCCGCTTTGGGGAGTTTTAGAGGCTCCTTGTCATCCATTGACGTCAAACGCTTTATTTCTTTTTGTTTGACAAAGATAATTTCATAAACTTTGTCATTGTATTTAATAGGCAAATCTAAGAATATACTAACTCTTGGTCCTTCAAGTTCACTGATCATATTGTCATTACCAACAGTACCAATAAACGGAATTTTGTTCCAATGTCCAAAAACTCTATCGCCAATGTGCCATACTGCTTTAGGACGGTGTTTTGCAAAATATTCTTCTAATGATGCCATGACCTAAGTATAACAAATAGAAAAGGGGCTGTCAAGCCCCTTTTCGTTCAAGTTTATAGTTTAAAACTTGAAACCTAGGCCTAGACCTAACGCATTTTCCTTAATGTCTTGATAAGACTTGCTTGCGTTTAGATTTAAAGAAACTGTCTTAGACATTGGCAAGCTATAAGTTGCAAATGCTACAGTCTGCTTGGGATTAGCATCGTCCCAATTTACTCTAGTCTTTGCACCAAAAAGTGCAAAACCTGGACCAACAGGTACACCTGCGGTTGCACCTAGCAATCCATATTGGAATGATTGTCCGCCGTTAAAACCGTTATCATATCCAACACCAACGAATGGTCTTAGACCTGCAACTACTAAACGGTTATTGGCTGCTGTTAACTCAACACTATTCAACATGCCGCCGCCATCAATAGTGGCTGTACGACTTTGTAGTCCTAGTTGTAAATTACCAAAAGCTTTTCCTGCACGAACGTATTGTGCTGTGCTGTCTTTTGCACCGTTAAGACCTCGCACTTGATCAACGTCAACTGAGAGATAACTTTGTGCAGAAGCAACGCCTGCGAGTCCTGCAAGCAAAACTGCTAATAAAACTTTCTTCATATTTTTATTTCCTTTTAAAGTTTGTTAAGTCTGTGTCAGTGTACTATATAGTATTTCTACTGAGAAATCAAGCAAAAATACTTAAAAAACGATCATTTTGGTGAAATTTCTATTAGACATAATACCGATAAATATCAATAAAGAGTGAAACCTTATGTCTATACCTGTACGTTCATTACGTTTATTGCCTAAATCTAAGTCAGAATTAGATAGAATTTCTGGTAACAAAGGCGAAATTTTCTATGATAGTACGTCAAAAAGTCTTAGAATCTTTGACGGAACTATACTTGGCGGTACACTTTTAAATGCTAGTGTTAGTGTTAAAGAAACTGCTCCAGATAACCCAACACAAGGTAGTTTATGGTTTAATTCAGCTACAGGTGCATTTTATATCTACTATGAAGACGGCTCAAGTAATCAATGGATTGCTCCAATTGTACCAGCTGGACTAATTGGTAGCGGAGGTGGAGGTGGCGGAGGCAGCGGAACAGTTTTATCTGGCGCAGCTGGTCGTCTAGCTTATTATCCAGCAGCTGGCACAAGCGTTGATGATCTTACAGAATTAAGTTGGGCTTCTAATCAACTTAGTGTTACTGGTACAATCAATGTCAGCGGTCAAAAAAATTATATTAGATTTCATTGGGATACCTTAGCTGATCTTAATAATGAAGTAAGTCCTGTAACATGGCACGGCATGTTGGCTCATGTACATGAAACTGGTAGAGTTTATTTTGCACATGCCGGAGCTTGGGTACCTTTGGCTACGCAATCTGATGTTTCTGGGGCAGGGTTAGCTTCGTTTGGCACTGTATCTGTAGCAGGACAATCTAATGTTGTAGCCGATCAAACAAATGATACATTAACCTTAGTAGCAGGATCAAACATTACTATAACTACTAATGCTACTAATGATAGTATTACTATATCTAGCACTGGGGGTGGTGGCGGCGGTGGAGGTCCTGCATTTGGAACTATAAGTGTAGCTGGTCAGAGCGATCTTGTCGCTGAATCTATCAACGATATACTAACTATAACAGCAGGCACAGGTATTACACTTGAAACTACCCCTGGCACTGATACTCTTACTATTACAAACACAGGAATACCTAACACATTTAATATAGTTAACGTATCCGGTGGTGCTACACTAGTAGCTGATTCGTCAAATGACACTTTGACTCTTGCTGCTGGTACAGGAATATCCATCAGCGGTAATGCTACTTCTGATACTATTACAATTAGTAGTGGTTTTAATCAAAGTTTAAATTCTACCGATAGTGTTATTTTTAATACTGTTACAGCATCTGTACTACAAAGTACTGGAACAGGTACTCCAACATATACAAGCGGTTCAGATTTTATCTTTAATACTGGCGGAGGTGCTGGTGCATTAGTTGTTAACGGTGACATAGAAGTTTCCGGATCAGCAACACTGGGTAACGTTGGTATTGCCAATGGTATAGCTTCGTTAGGATCAGATGGTAAACTATCAGCTAGCCAAATTCCTAGTAGTCTAACAGGAGCCGTGGTATTTAAAGGCACATGGAATGCTACTACAAATACACCTACATTAGCTGATGGTTCTGGAACATCTGGTTGGCAGTATGCGGTTAGTGTCGGTGGAACTATTAACTTAGGATCTGGAAATATTACATTTGTTGCAGGCGACAATGTAATTTATAATGGAACAATATGGCAACGTATTCCTGCTAGTACTGTTGCCGCAGCCGGAACACTAACCGGTACTACTCTTGCCAGCAACGTTGTTAGCAGTAGCTTAACCAGCGTTGGTGTTTTAGGTAATTTATCAGTTACTAACACTATTACTGGTAGTATTTCGGGTAATGCAGGTTCAGTAACAAATGGTGTTTATACCAATGTTTCTTATGCTGACCCATCATGGATTACTAGCTTGGCAGCTTCTAAAGTTGGATTAGGAAATGTCACCAATGAATCTAAAGCTACAATGTTTACTAGTCCTACATTCTCAGGCACAGTAACTTTAGGTACAGTATCAAATGTTGTGATCAACGGAGGATCAAATGGCCAAGTACTAACTACCAACGGTTCAGGAGTATTAAGTTGGACCACAGTGTCCGGCGGCGCCAGCGGCAATTTAGATAGCCTAACAGATGTAGTTATTACAACAGCAGCAAACGGACAGGTACTAAAATATAATGGTACTAATTGGGTTAACGATTCTGCTTCTAGCAGCAACAGTTTTGAAACAATAGCAGTAGCAGGACAATCTAATGTTGTTGCAGATTCTACAACAGATACACTAACATTAGTAGCAGGAACTGGCATCACTATTACTACAAACGCTACTACTGATACAATAACTATAACTAACTCATCCACTGGTGTAACTACATTTAATGCATTAACAGATACAACTGCTGCTTCTTTAACCATAGATAAGATTTATCTTCAGGCTATAACAAGATTAGATGTTACTGCTAATGGCGCAAGCTCGTATAGATTTGATCAGTACGGAACAAGCGATAATCCTACAGTATTTGCATTGAGTGGAACTACTATTGCATTTAATTTAAATGTAGCAGGACACCCATTCTTAATACAGACCAGCGGCGGCGCAAATTACGATACAGGACTAGTGCATGTAAGTACAACAGGCACAGTATCAACTGGATCTGCCGCACAAGGAAAAACTAGCGGAACACTATACTGGAAAATACCGTATGGCACAACTGGAAATTATAGATATCAGTGTCAAGTCCACGGAGTCATGGTTGGTGTTGTAACAATTAAAGATATGGCAGCAATCTAATGAGCACTGAAGATCAAAATCGTTGTGTGGTTACTGTTCATAAAGGTGTTGACATTGACGCCTTAATGGAAGAAATATGTAGTCAAGGTTCTACAACTCAATTCGTTCCAGACAGAAAAGTAGAAATGTGGAATGAAAAACAAGATAGTTTATACAACTTCGATGTTGTTTTAACAAGATCAGAAGCAGAGCTGTTAAAACAAGATCCTAGAATTATTGATGTTCGGTACGGAAGCAAAGCAGAGAATGGAATAATTCTAAGACACAACTTAATTGATCCTGCAAGAAATCACAGTAGATCAACTGCACAAAACAATGCTCATTATGCATGGGCTTTTCCTGCCTGCATGAATGCTGCTAATCCTTATACAACACTTAACTATACATATAGTCACCCTTATACAGCCATAGGGTCAGGTGTCGACGTAGTAATACAAGACAGCGGTATAGAAGTAGGACATCCAGAATGGCTAGCACAAGACGGGGTAACATCTAGACTGCAACAAGTTAACTGGCCTCAAGTGTCTGGACAGTCTGGAGTTTACACACAAGGGCCGTCACACTACACAGATCAATACGGTCACGGAACTCATTGTGCAGGAACTGCGGCTGGACGCAGATACGGTTGGGCAAGAGGTGCAAATATCTACGCTATCAAGATATTTGACACCGATGCTTTTGGTATTAGTGCTAGTTTTAACATGATTAGACTATGGCATAACACTAAACTGGGATTTGTTCCTACAATAGTAAACATGAGTTGGGGTTACTTTAATTATTATTCAAATATCACCGGTGGCAGTTACAGAGGCACGCCTTGGACTGGAACTACAACACAAAGTAACTACGGCATGGTTGAAACAATTTACAATCAAGATCAAGGTAGTTATACGCACCCTGTAAGAGTAGCCAGTGTAGATGCAGATATAACTGCTTGTATAGATGCAGGTATAATTTTAGTAGCCGCTGCTGGTAATGATACTCATAAAATGGATGTGTCTACTGGGTTAGATTATAACAATTATTATACCACCAGCGGCGGATCTACACGTTATTATCATAGAGGATCAACACCTAACGGTCCTAGCGGAGTTATTAGTGTAGGAGCCATTCAAGCTGGTCTGAACGAATACAAATCTGCATTTAGTACCTGCGGTCCTGGTATTACAGTTTATGCACCGGGCGAAGCTGTTCAGAGTGCTATGCCAGTTGGAGCCACTTTGTCATCAGGATCGGTTACTCATCCTGATAATGCTAGTTTTTATATTAAAAAAATACAAGGCACTAGCATGGCTGCTCCTCAAGTAACAGGTGTATTAGCTTGCCTACTAGGAAATAGAAAAAAATATGATGCGTATGATTGTATAAAGTGGTTAGAAAGGTTTACTACAAAAAATCGTCTAGCAGACTCTGGTTCTACATCATACACCGACACACAAAGTCTACAAGGAAGCCCGAATAGATACCTATTTTGGCCTTTTAATAGTCAGTATCCTTTGACTATAAACCAAAGCTAAATATATAAAAATACAACATTATGGCTATTAATTTTCCTAGTAATCCGTCAGTAAATCAAAATTTCACAGTAGGATCTAATACATGGATCTGGAGTGGAGTCGCTTGGAACATTAAACCTCCAGGAAGTAATCTTGACGATCTAACAGATGTAAATCTTACCGGTGTACAAGACGGACAAGTTTTATATTACAACGCTACTACTCAAACTTGGGGACCGTTATCGCTTACTAGCAGTTTTAATGGCGGGTCTATTTCTAATCCGTTACAAATACAAAATAACACTTCAAGTTCGGGAATTGGATCTGGTGCCTTGGTAGTAACCGGAGGTGTTGGCATTGGCGGAGGATTAAATGTAGGCGGTGCTGGTAACTTTTCTGGATCTCTAAGCGGAACTAATTTAACGTTAAGTTCAGGTGGTGCAAGTATCACTGGAAACAGCCAAGTAACAGGGTCGTTAACGGTAACAACTACTGGTTCATATGGATCAACTCTTACTGTAAGATCGGCAAGTGAGTTACGATTCAATGACACAGCTAATGATAACTATATAGGATTCAAAGCCCCTGCAAATTTAACACAAAATACAACATATCAATGGCCTTCTACAGACGGCACTGTGGGTTATGTACTTTCTACTAACGGATCAGGGGCACTGAGTTGGGTTCCAATGACCGGTGGTGGGGGCGGTGGTGGGGGATCAACTAACCCCCCAGGTGGTGTTAATGGTGATATTCAGTTTAATAGCAATGGGGTATTTGGCGGTTCAACTAATTTTAAATATGACGTTCTTACTGACATAGTTACTTTTTTCAGTGCAGACTTTACCGGAACACTTGATGCACAAAATAACGGAGATATTGTAAATTTAGGATCTTTAAATTTTACAGGATCAGCAGCTCAAATAACTTCAATTTCAATTGATACCAGTCTAACAGGAAACAGCAATACTGCTGTACCAACAGAAGCTGCTGTTAAAACATATGTTGACGACGGGCTTAGTTTTAAAGCGCCGATTGCTAATCCAACATTTACCGGCACAGTATCTGGTGTAACAAAGTCTATGGTTGGACTTGGTAATGTAACCAACGAATCTAAAGCTACAATGTTTACAAGTCCAACGTTTACAGGCACTGCAACAGCAGCTGATTTAACTGTATCTGGACATATAACATCAAGTACAACGCCAACAAATATTAATCACGTACCAAATAAAAAATATGTAGACACAAGAGCTATTGCTATGGGAATAGCACTAAGCTAAGAGGAATAAGAATGGCAAAGAAACAAATACTTAACTATAAATTTTATCCAGGAACAGTTTTGCCTGATATAAATCAGTTTCCTAATACTGTGGCTCTTTTAGAATTAAACAAGAAATTTTTAATTGAAGAAGTAATCTCGTTTATACAGTATAATATTGTTAACAATATTAGTCCATATATCTATTACACATATAATGCTGAAAAATGTCGTAGAGATACTAGCTATGTTATTGAAGGATACATAAGTGATTTAAAGAAAGGCGGAAACTGGCAAACTGTAAGTAATGCTAGTAAATATTTTGAAAATGGTATTCCGCAAATTGATGGAAACAGAGACCCCGAAGTTGCTGCTCATACATTTTTAAGAAATTTGCTTGTAAACTTTGTGTTAGAAAACGTACCAGCAACTTCGTATCAAGAGCTACTTGACTCCAGTATTGAAGTTGCTCAAGTTACAAACTTAGCTTATACTGTAGAAACAGCAGGAAAAGCAAAAGTTATTACACTTAGTGATATAATAATCAATGTTATTGATGAAGGTCTATCACAGTTACCAACACCAATAACGAATCGTGGTAAAGTTAAATTCCCAGGATATTATAAATTAAAAGATATCTTATTAATTACTAACACAAGCAGAAATCAAATAATTTATAATTTTGCTGACCCAGCAAGTGCTGCTGATGTTACTTATAGTGAATATACAGATCAAGACTTTCCTGGAGCATTATACGGTATTGAAAAAGTAACTACAGTAGTGTTAGATGTTGACACTAGCTCTATGATGGTTACAGACAATCTACAGATTTTTGTAGAAGGTAAAGAACAAACAGTACGATTAAACTCAATTAATACAGACGCTATGGAGCGTACCAAAGTTGGTATTCCCCAAAGTATGCTTGATGCTGACTTTGAATATGGATTACAACCAACTAAGTGGCAAGCTATTGCGCTGATGCGTAACTATCCTAGTGTATATGAAATACCAGGTAGCGATCTTGCTGTATTAACTGTGGTCACTGATGCTAGTTCTGGAACTGCTGGATCAGGTTCTAGTTTGATAACTGTAACGACACTAAATGAACATGGATTTTCTGTTAACAATCCATTTACAATTAAAGCATTAGCAAATAGTGTAACTGGGTTTAGTCGTGCAGAAGGTACGTTTTTAGTAAATTCTGTTCCATCATTATATAGTTTTACATTTTATGCTAAATCTAAAGTTGGAACTACTAATGGAGAACAGTTGAGCTCTACATATACACAGCTTAGAAAAGCAGGTTTTTATACTGGAGCGGCGGTTGGTAGTCCTGCATTTAGTGTATATTCAGCAGGCTCAAGCGGTACAATTACTACACAATTGATCACCCCTTCCGGTGCTGATATTATTGGTTTTACTGGATCGCCTCCCCCAATTGGCTCACCAATTAGCGGTACTGGGATAGCACTAGGAACCCAGGTAACAGCTATTACTGGATCAGGAGGCGTCGTAGCAACGACTACACTAACAGTTAACGGAAATATTGGTGATACTAGCATTCAAGTCAACACATTAACTGGAATAGGACCTGGATTGGTATTTGATCGGGGAGACGGTCAAGCGGTTGCCGTAACTAATGTTGTAGGAAATGCAGTAAGTTTAAGCGGCGCTTTAACAGCTACAATCCTTGGTACTAATCAAACTTATAGTAACCTTGTACAAAATTCAACATCAGGAACAGGTACTAATGGATTGTTTGATGTTAGTCGATCAGGTAATACATATACAACTACTGTGGTAACTCCTGGTAGTAGATACAGCGTTAACGATACTATAACTATCTTAGGAACACAGCTTGGAGGTACAGCTCCTGCAAATAATGCAACAATAACCGTAACTGCTGCTAGTGCCAAAGACACTGTATCTACACTAGATAATACTTCATTAACTGGAGGCAACGGTTATCAAAATAGTATTGGTCTTCCTACAACAGGCGGCTCAGGTACAGGATTAACAGTTGACGTAACTTTATCAGGCGGCGCAGTTACAGGAGTAACTGTTGCATCTCCTGGAAGCAATTATACTGTAGGAAATACTGTATCAATAGGCGGTATTGTCGCAGGTCGTATTACACAGGTTGGTAGTTTGCAGACTTTTGGTAGCGGATATATTAGTCAAAGTAATATAGCTTGTACAGGGGGATCAGGTAGTGGTGCTACTGTTGATGTTACAGCCAACGACAGTACCGGTTCAGTATTAGCTGTTGGCATTACCAATGGCGGAACAGGGTATACTAGTGGATTTGGTCCTACTACAACATTGACTGGTACTGGTACTGGTTTAACTTTAGCTTATACGGCATCTTCTGGAGTAATTACAGGGGTATTCATTTCATCACCAGGAAGCGGATATCAAGACGGAAATACTGTAAGAATTAATGGAGGAGGTAATGATTCTGTTATTACTATTACCAGTGCTTCTAACGGTCAAGTAACTGCTATTACGTTAAACAATGGCGGACAACTATATACTGCTGGTAATACTTTAACTATTGCTGCTAGCGGCAGTTATCTTGGATTATCTGGAACAAATATATCTGGTGTAGGAACTGGTGCAACTTTTAATGTTAATTTTTCAAGCGGTGCTTATTTTGCTGCAATAAATGCACCTGGATCAGGATATGTTATTGGAAATCAAATAAGAATATTAGGAACACAAGTAGGTGGAACAAGCCCTGCAAACGACGTAACACTTACTGTGCAAACAGTAAGCGGTACAGGAATTAGTTCGGTAACAGCAGCAGGTACACCCAAAGCTGGCACAGCAACATTTACAGTGTCGGCTGTTGCTACTCCGGCTACTATACAAATTGCATCAGTAAGCCCTGGTGGTTTAATTCAATCTGTTTCAACTGCTGGCACACCAATTACAGCATCTTCTCAAAATTTTATCAGTGCATTTACTGTTAATACACCAACTACAGCACAAATTGCCAGCGGCAATACTGGAATTACCTATAGTGCTATTGGTGTTATTGAAGTAGCATTTGCTACGGCTCATGGATTTGTTCCTGGTAACAGTATTACTGTTCAAATTACCAGCTCTGGCACAAACGCACAATATGCTGCTGGTGCTTATTTTGTTGAACAAGTTCCAACATCAACTACTTTAAGATATACAGCTCGAGCTGCTGGTACAATAGCTAATACACTAACCGGTATTTTATATGGTAGACCAGATAGTTACTTCTTACACAGACCTTTTGATGGTGGTGTACAGTTAGGTACAGGCGGTCCTGCTCACGGTGCTGCCGCCATCCGTATGAGTAAAAAGTATATTCGTTACCAATCTGGTAAGGGTGTAATGTATAACACTGGTGCGCTGTTTGCTCCTAGTTATGATATTAGAAATATTACATCTACTGGCACTGTTATTGGAAGTACTATTACAGTTAACTTAGACGATACTGATCATGGTTGTCAAGTTGGCGCACAAGTTACTATCAGTGGGGTTCTTACCAGCGGTTACAATGGTGTATACGAAGTTATTGATATTGTAGACGAACGTACATTTAGAGTATCAGCTATAGCTGCTCTTGGAAGTGCTACTCCAGAGCTAGACAGCCCGTGTCAGATGACTATTAGAAAATGGCATGGTTCTACAGTTCGTGCAGGTATATTTGATGATCAAAACGGTATGTTTTATGAATATGACGGTCAAACGCTATACGCTGTACGCAGATCCAGCACTTCTCAAGTCGCTGGAGTAATCGCTATTAATGCTAACAGTAACTTTTGTACAGGAACTAACACTAGATTTACACAGCAGTTGGCCAGCGGAGATAAGATAGTTATTCGAGGAATGACCCATACAGTTACTGAGGTTATCAGCGACACTCAAATGACTGTGGCTCCTGATTATCGCGGTGTTAATAACGCTTCTGCTGTAAAGATATGTAAGACTATTGATCTTAAAGTAGCACAAGCAGATTGGAACTTAGACCCATGCAACGGCACAGGTCCTAGCGGCTACAATATCGACATTGGTAAAATGCAAATGATTGGTATTCAGCACACATGGTACGGTGCTGGATTTATTGATTTTATGCTTAGAGGTCCAGACGGTAATTATGTATTTGCACACCGTTTTAGAAATAGTAACGTTAATGCAGAAGCTTACATGCGTACTGGTAATCAGCCTGTTCGCTACGAAGTTGTTAACGAAGGAGCACGTACAAAGTTACCAACTACTATTGATTCTGCTGTAACTACTATTCCTTTAGCTGAAGCTAGATATTTTCCTAATGCTGGTATTGTACAAATTGACAGTGAACTTGTTCGATATACTGGTAATGACGGCAATAACTTAACAGGTTGTACTAGAGGCGCAACAATGACTCAATTTGTTGCTGGAGCACAACGTACATTTAACGGCGGGTCAGCAGTTAGTCATGTGAGAAATACAGGTGTTGTACTAGTTTCAAATACAATTAGTCCTATCATTAGTCACTGGGGTAGTGCGTTTCTTATGGATGGACAATTTGACAGTGATCGAGGATACATTTTTAACTATGCTGCTACAGGTTTTAGTGCGAGTACATCAAAAACTACAGCTTTCTTGATCCGACTAGCACCTAGTGTGTCAAACGCACAAACAGGCGATCTAGGCGAAAGAGAATTATTAAACCGTGCTCAGTTATTGCTAAGTTCTATTTCAGTTACTTCTGACACTGGTACAGGTGGTATTGTTGTTGAAGGAGTTCTTAATCCAATTAACTACCCAGAAGATCCTACAAAGATTACCTGGACTACATTAAACAGTCAAGCTGCTGGCGGACAACCTAGTTTTGCACAAATTGCATCCGGTGGTTCAGTTACTTGGGGAGCAGGTACTACTACAACAACTGCCATTGTGCAGGGCGCATTTACTACCACTTTGACTGCGACCAGCTTTGCTCCTCAAACAACTTCACTAACTGCTATTAGTTTTAGTGCTGTAACTTATAATGTTACTGCTCCGTCTTTTAGCACAGTTACAAATAGTACATATGCTAGAGCATTGAGTACTGGTCGATCAGACTTTTTAATATTACAGTCAACAGTTAACGGACTGACTACACCAATTAGAGCAGGTGATTCGGTCTTTAATGCTAGCTTCTTAAATCCTGCTAGAACTGTATCAAGTGTTACTAACAACTATATCACAATTAGCGGTCAAACTTATTGCCGTATTATAATGAACACTACTGCAAGTGGTAATAGTAACAATGGACCAGGACAAGATCAAACTATTACTGTAACCAGTAGTATTGCAGCTACCTATGGTTCTGCCTTAAGTAATGCTCGTACAGACTTTTTAATAACACAAACACAGGCTAATACTACAACGGCTCTTACCACTGATGTATTAAGTTTAGCCACATTTTTAACTGCCGGTCAGACAATTAGTAGTATTACTAGTAACTATGCCACTGTTGCAGGAGTAGCGTATGCTCGTGTAGTAATGAGCTCTGCGGCCAATGCCTCTAGTACCAGTGGTTCAGGCAATAATCAAACAGTGACCGTTACGTCAGCTGCAACTGCTAGATATGCTAGTGCCTTAAGTTCGTCAAGAAACGACTTTTTAATTACCAACACACAAGCATCTACAGCAGGTATAGCAGTAGGTGATCCATTAAGTATAGCAACATATCTAACCGGTGGACAAACAATTACGAGTATTACCACTAGTTACATAACTATCAGTTCAGTGACTTATACTAGAATTACTATGAGTGCCAATGCCAATGCATCAAGTCCGGCTGGTTCTGGCAATAACCAAACGGTTACTGCGACAGCAGCCGGTAGTGCTGCTAGTTATAGCGGTACTAACTATTTGTTCTTTACAAGTGCATCATGGACTGGCAGTGGTGCTGTAATTGGTACTAAGATTGCTCCTAGTTATACTCAGTTCCCAGCTGGTACAACCGTTACAGCTATCAGTTCTAGAACTTTTGGTGCAGTAACCGTATATCGTGTGACATTTACACAGGCTGCAACACAATCAATTGCGGCTGCGGCCACAGTAACATTTGAATTTGGTGCTAATTATGCACTACCTGGTGAACAAGTATTCTCGTTTATTAGCAATCCTGGAGAAACATCTACATTAAGTTTAGAAGAACTCAAAGAATTAACCAGTACAGCAATTGGCGGCCGAGGCACATTCCCTAATGGTCCAGACGTTCTAGCTATCAACATCTATAAGGTCAGTGGAACAGCAGTTCCAGCTAACGTAATTTTGCGTTGGGGCGAAGCACAGGCCTAAAGAAAAGGGCTCCGAAGAGCCCTTTACTATTTTTGGTAACAAGGTATAGCTACCCCGGTTCTTGCTGTTTCTTAGGCAGCTAAAGCAAATTGCTCGTCATTAACTGCGCGAGCAGCAACTGAGCCTTTTACTTCATAGAACTTGAATGCTGAAATTGCATTTATTAGTTTTGCTTGATTTAGGGTCATCGCCTACCCTGCTGTCCACTCTGTTACTCTTTGCCCTGTCGAAACCATGACTGGCCCATCATAAAAAGATTACCAAGTTTTTTGTGCGATCCAATGTTGGATTCTTTGAATGCGCCATGCGGCCCATGCCGGAACCTTGAACAACTCTCGACCACTAGGAGTGACAAGAGTGTAATCATTTTTAACGCCCATCAAACCTATAAACATACAATCCCCTTATGGTGGACCAGGCGGGAGTCGAACCCGCGTCCAGAACACTTTTCTCTTTGCTTCATACAGCAATAACTTTTATTTACTATCTTTTACCCCAACTAATAATATTCCAAATTCTTTCGTGCATATAGTATAAAATAGTATTTGCAATTATTTGTACTACTGCTATTGAACTTGCAATGTTTAAATTGCCAGTTAATAACCAACTAATTAAAAATGTTGCTCCACTACCAGTTAAACGCCATGTAATAGTTTTAGCTAAACTTCTTTTAGCTTGTTCTTGCATATTATATAGAGACTCGAATTATTAGTCAACGGCTTTATTCACCGTCTTCGTGCTGATCGTGCCAATCCATTAGCCAATAACAGGCAGCGGCCCCAATTATACCCAAAATGATCCAAAACAAATAACTCATACTTTTATTTATAAATAGATATAGTAGGAGCGAAAACTATGGGTGATTTTTTTAAATTAGTAGCGGATGTAGGATTTCCTATTGCTGCGGCTCTGGCTGCGGGATACTTTGTGTTTTTAACATTAAAGTTTATTCTAGATGGTGTTACTAGTTCGGTGAACGGCATGGCTGGCATTATTAAAGGCCTAGATGCTCGTGTAGATACTATGACCAATGACCTACAACGTGTAGATGTTAAAATCAGTCATGCACTAGGACTGCAACCAGATTATTATCGTATTAGTAGGGCTGAGCAAACAGATCAGCGGAGAGATTAATGGACAATATAGCAGACTTAATTAACAAGTACGGCTTCCCAATTGTGTCAGCTGCTGGCATGGGCTATTTCATTTATTTTGTATGGAAATGGGTTACTACTGTTATTAAACCTGTGATTGGTAGTGCTAACGGTACACTGATAGCTCTAATTGATCGTATACGTATGTTAGACAATGATTTAATTAGACTAAATCAAAAGGTTGAAGTTGTGCTTCAATTACGAGGCAAAACTATTGACAAAGAGCGTATTATTGCTGAACAGGAAATTAACATAGATCCGTTTAAGAAAAAACGTGAAGAAGAAGCAGCTAAAAAAGCTGCCGAAGACGCTGCCAAGCCAATTGGTGGACCAAAAGGACGTAAGGCAACTGCACAGGAAATTAAAGATGCAGCCGGCGATGACTAATGATAGAATTAATATATGTTTTAATGATGACACACGTAACCATCGTGTGTGTAACACTTTATCTTCACCGTGGTATGAGCCATCGTGGGATACTATTCCATCCCATATTGAGTCACTTTATGAGGCTGTGGTTGTGGCTTACTACTGGTATGGTTACCAAAGAATGGATGGCCGTACATCGTGCTCACCATAGATACAGCGATCAGCCTGGCGATCCGCACAGTCCTGTTGTTTTTGGCAACTATAATATTCTCCTACGTGGCGTTAGATATTATCGTATGGCTATTAAGGGAGGGCTTGATACCAAGAACTACGCTCCCGATGCGCCCTCTGATTGGATAGAACGTAATCTTTATACACCTTATCATTACTATGGAATCGTTGTTCTGCTTGCTATTAATGTTTTACTTTTTAGTTGGTGGGGTATTCTTACTTGGCTTATACAAGTATTATGGATTCCATTCTGGGCTGCTGGTGTCATTAATGGTGTTGGGCATTGGCTTGGTTATCGTAATGGTACGACTAGTGATAATAGTAGAAACATTAGCCCCTGGGGCATCCTTATAGGCGGTGAAGAGCTGCATAATAATCATCACTTAAATCCTGCGGCTGTGAAAATGAGCCGTCGTTGGTTCGAGTTTGATGTAGGTTGGATGTGGCTACGTGTGTTTATGTTATTACGTCTAGCTAGATTAAAATAATCATAAAATAAGTAGTAACAATACAGAGAATAATCTGTCCAAAATATTTCTCTTGATTTCTCTCTTGAGTATATATTTCTATATCTTGAGGCGGCCAATTTTTCCTTACATCATCTGGTAATGTTTTCTTACCATGGAAATAAAAGTACAATCCATATACTAGTGCTATACCTATAATAATTTCAAATATCATATCAGTATTTGTAATTGCCAGCGTCGTTTTTAAATTTAATTTCGTCTAGCAAACTTTCGCCTTCAATTTTCCAGTTAGTAAAATCAACTTTAGAAATTTGATTTGTTAATGCCTGTAATCGTAATTGTGCGCTAGGTTCAAACAATCCCCTTAACACCCATAGCCATAAAAATTGTTTATGTTTGTCTTTAAGTTGTTCGTAACCGTCGACTAATTTTAACATAGCTGCAATGTTTTTTCTACGAGCCATATCTGTAAGTTGTTCTAGTGCATCTGCAATTTCATTTTGACTACTATGAGGATCGGTCATAATTAACGAACTGTATTCCATTTGAGCTTCTGAATTAGTCTTAGCTGCATGTTTTAAAAATTGTAAACTTAGACTACGATGTTCTCCTAGAGGACCTTGTAATAGCTTATGTATAATCATAGCACGATCACTGTCAATGGCTTTACAATACTCACTTAAAATTGCAACTACTACTTGATGTAAGTTTTCCGGAATTAATTTTTTCTCGCTCATGTCAAGTAGTTCATTAAGACTAGGTCCACACTTACGAGTCACACGCCACATCAGTACACGAGCCGCTGGTCCAAACTGACGATCACGTTTTAGATTTTGTGCATCCTGTAGTGTTTTGCCTTGTGCCGGTTTATCGTTGATAACACTTTTTATTAATTGCTCACGACTATATTTGATATTTTCTTTAGGTTTGACATTAGGATTAAGTTCTGAGCCTTGAATTTTCACTGCCCATATTGGCACAGGTTTAGCAATATTTTTAAATTCTTGAGTGCCCCGTGATTCAAATTCTAAATCACATTTACCAGCTACTGCTTGATATACAATATCACTCATACAAACACCACCATAATCGGTGGTGCTTTCTATTCTTGCTGCTATGTTTACCGTGTCTCCCATTAGGTTAGTACCGTATACATATACTTCTCCTAAATGAAGTCCTATCCGCCATCGCATACCATTAGCTAAATCTCTGATAGCATTTTGTATTGCTGTTGAGCAAGTAACTGCATCTTTAGGACTGACAAATTCAGCGAGAACAGCATCGCCTGCTGTATTAAAAATTCTACCGTTGTACTTTTCTAGTAGAGGATCTATGATTTGACGACATGCGTCTAATTTTTGTAATGTGCCGACTTCATCAGCGCCCATCATTTTGCTGTAACCGATCACATCACTGCATAATACTGTAGTGAGTTTCTTTTCCATTCGTTATTTATTACAGAGATTTACAGGTCGCATTCCGTTTAATGTAATACCCATGCTCATCCATTCGTCTGCGTTACCCATGACAAAGTTAGGCCAGTAATACCAAAGTAAAAATTGACGTACTGATTCGTCATACCACCAAAACCAAATATCATCAGTCCATAGGTTGTTCATGATGACCCCTTATAGTAATAGTAGCAGAGGTCTTGTCTTTCTTACAGCCGTTTAGCATCGGATCTTCATGTTCTGCACATACACGCCAAGGAGGTGTGTTCATTGGTTTAGGAGCACTACAACTACTTAGAAGTAGCACGGAACACACCGTCCCAATCAGCAGGTAAATTCGCTGCTCGCATTTCTTCAATACGTTCAAGCCACAGTTCATAATAGTGATCCATTTGTTGATTAAAACAACCCATTAGCTTTTTACATTCAGCAGCAGCTAGGTCCCATTTTTGTTGTCGATAATTTTCTAACATGCCTTCGTGCATGGCCTTGTCTAAATCCCACTTAACACGTTCTTCGCCGTCTGCAGGATTATAAAATACTGTAAAGATGTTGACGCCTTCTTTCTTGCCTTTTACAGCTATGCAGTCTAAAGGCATGGTATAAAACATACCTCCTAATCTATCAGCAGTTACGGGACCAAGAACAATTTTGACGCCATAGTTTTTAGACTGTCCTTCAAGTCTGGATGCAAGATTGACAGCATCGCCAAGACAAGTATAATCAAAACGTTGCTCACTGCCCATGTTGCCAACAACAACAACGCCAGTGTTAATACCAAGCCCCATGCCAAAAGCTGGGATGCCTTCTTTAGTAATTTCTTCATTGAATTTCTCTAACTCTGTTAACATTTCTAGTGCAGCTTTCACTGACTCTTTACAATGTAGTGTTTCATCAACTGGTGCATTCCAGAAAGCCATCTGTGCATCACCAATGTATTTGTCTAGGGTACCGTTGTTTTCTAGAATCTTACGTGTCATAGCAGTCATGTAGCGATTCATGATACTGGTTAAACCCTGTACATCTTTACCATAGTGTTCTGATATTGAAGTAAATCCACGCACATCAGTAAACATAATGCTAAGTTCTTTTTCTTCACCGCCTAGTTTTAACAAGCTAGGATCTTTGATCAGTTTAGCAACAAGGTCGGGGCTAAGATAACTTTGGAATTGTTTTCTGATTTGTTGCTTTTGTAAGAACTCTGAGACGAACTTGACCATGTAGGCATGCAAAGCGACCAATCCAACGCCAACTGCAAAGGCAGTCGAGTCGTATAGTACCAAAAAGTTACTGTAAGCATACATGCTGCCCCCAATAACCCCGCCAATAACCACAACGGTCGCAGCAATTCCCACATAGGTCCACCTCATTAAAAATATCAATAAAATACCAGCAGCTAGTATGCCTAACACTTCGTATAGGTCTGCACTCACAGGACGCTGTATATTAGTCTGTGTCATCATAGTGCCTATGACAGCACCTTGTAAATAGTGAGGCCAAACTTCACCAGCAGCAGTAGCCACAGGATTGGCCAAGCCAGCAGCACTTAGACCAACAATAACAATGCCGCCATTAAATGATTTTGGTAGATCAGCAAGACTATGTTCTATAGGCTTGCCTGCCCAGTCAATCCATATACGACTAAGATTGTCTGTGTTAATACGTCCTATCTTAGGAACACGTACAGCTTCGACACCTTGGTCACCAATTTTAACCTGTATTTTATCTTGAGTCGCCACTCGTATAGTTTCCAAACTCAGTGCAGGATGCAAAATTATTTGTTGTTGATCCAAAGGCAGCAAATGATTGTCTGGAGTAGCAATTACCAACGGCATACGACGAACAACACCGTCTATTTCTGGAAATGTGTTTACTATTCCAACTCCGGCTGCTAATTCACTAATTGAATTTACAGAATTAATTAAACCTGGATATTCTACTGTTTTACCTGAAGGATCTTGTCCTACTACTTGTACAGGACTGCCGTGACTTGCATTTTTGGACTTCGTGCTACCTAAGGCAGGCAGGACCACAGGAAATTCTTGCATGATTCTTGCTAAGGCCTGATCCTGATTAAAGCGGTCCTTTTCGGGCATTAACACATTGAATACCACTAAACCTGCTTCACGCTTGTATAAGTCTTTGATAATTTCTGCATATTGCCCACGAGGAAAAGGCCATTGTCCATATTTGTCTAAGGCAGCTTCGTCAACGTTGACTGTGTGAATAGGAACTTCTTTGGCAGGTTGGCTAACAATTAATTGATCAAAGTAACGGAGTCTAACTGATTCTACAAAACTAGGATCCCAAAAACGAACTGCTAGTACAACTATCAAAGTCAGTAATGCTGTCCAAGTGTTTAATAGAATCTTCTTAATCATGCTGTTTTTCCTGTTTTAGTATTTATTGTTTTTTTTGCACTAAATATTTAGGGGAGTAACTAGCCTGCAAGGGCTCTATATATCGTCAGTACGGCCCAAGCCCGGTATATAGACAAAGAAGTGAGACCATTTTTAAGGAAAAACAAAATGGAAATACTCTCAATTCAATTCTTATGGGCCTTATTGGCTATTATTCTAATAGACGTTGTACTAGGCGGTGAAAATGCCCTAGTTATAGCAATGGCGGCTAAACAACTACCGGAACACTTGCGTAAACGTGCTATGGTTTGGGGGACGTTTGGTGCTGTTGTTGTTCGATTTGCCTGCGTTGCTGCATTGACCTATCTACTAATGATTCCGGGTCTTAGACTAATAGGCGGACTGGCATTGATATGGATAGCTTGGAAACTAACAGCTGACAGCGATGAACACAAAGAAGTTGCTGCTGCTACCACATTCTGGGGTGCTATGGGTACTATTGTTATGGCTGATGCTGTAATGGGTCTAGACAATGCTCTGGCCATTGCTGGCGCTGCTGGCGGCAATTGGTTCTTAATTATATTTGGTCTTTTGTTCAGCGTACCTATCATATTATTTGGTAGCACACTGGTAGCTAAACTATTAGATCGATATCCTAGTACAATATATCTAGGAGCGTTTGTGCTGTATTTTGTTGCAGTTAAAATGATAATCACTGAACCATTTATGGTAGACTATCTAGCACCGTTAGATGCATGGGTTAAAAAATCATTACCGTTATTAACCGCTATTGTTATGACAGCTAAACAATATCACGTATTTGAAATACGTCGTCGTTAACTTTTAGTGCCCATAGGCACAGGTTTATGATTTTCACCTGTGCCTAATATACAGGCAATCTTATCATTGAATTGTATAAAAGTCCAAGCACCTGTTTGTTCGTTGACAAATAGACTAAATTTACTTTCGTCATCAGTACCAAGCCAAAAGGGTCTTTCTTTGACGTCGTTGCTCATTAGTGCTGCTAACACGCGAGGTGTCTTATCACATATTACAGGTTTTTCTACAGTCACTGGCTGTGCAAGAACAATGACTGGGAGAAGTGCAAGGATTAGTAGTATCTTTTTCATATATGACAGGATCCGTTTTTGGGATATCTACACGCTACACGTAGCGATTAAGAAGGCCAAAATATTTGCTGTTAGGATCCTTCAAGTGTATTTACACTTTCCAGCGAGGAGGAGGGCGTCTTTGACCTAACATCTGTTTGGCCTGTGCTTCTTCAGCTTTGCGTTTTTGGTAGGCTGCTGCACGTTCTTCAAGAGTCATAGGTGTAATACCAAACTCGGCTTGCAGTCTGCGAGTTTGTGCTTGTACTTCCTCAAACTTCTTTTGAAGCTCAGGAGTTAAGGACCAGTCCCCTGGGTTATACTTACTGAACATCCGTTTAAATTAGCACATTGTTGCATAATGCTGTACTGCTGTCCTGTGCTACCTTGTTGTACTAGAGTTAAGTTACTGGCTCCGCCAGCATTTTGTAAATTAATAGTTGCTCGCTGTGTACCTGTGCCGCTTTGTGTTACGTTAGCTGTATGTCCGTTACCTACTAGAGCAAGATCAACATAGTGATTGCCTTGACCAAATTGATAAACAGATCCGGTGTTAGAATTTCCGTCTACAGAGATAAATGCTTTCTTATCACTGTTGCCTGCTTGGCGTAGTGTCATGTTATTACTGTCGCCTTTAACATAAATTAATCCAACGTGTCCGCTGTTAGCAGCACCTTCGTTACCCTGTTTGATAGTAACAGTATTAGAATCACCGTTGATACCTAGTCCGGCATAATGTCCGCCACTTTCTAATCCATCAGCAAGCCCACTTGTAATATTACGTGCTTGCCATATAGTCACTGTATTGCTGGCACCGTAGACACCAAACTCAACTAGATTCTTACCACTACCTTCACCTTGTTTGATTGTGATGTTGTTGCTTTGCCCGTCTATGATAGCATCTCCGCCACCTAGTCCGTGTATGCGATTGTTGCTACCTGTTTGTTCTATGGTAACTGTGTTGTTAGCAGATCCAACCTTTTCTTCTATCCATATTTGATTGCCTGATACTGCATTAACACGACTACGAGCTGCGGTTGTTATATTAGTTTGATCTGTAGTAATGTCACTTGAATACCAATAACTGCCGCCACCTTCTGCTGTAGATTGTATACCAACATCACTGCCACCTAATAGGGTATAGACACCGTCACCGTCTGGATCCCATGCCACACTCATAATGTATGTGTTGCCGCCAGCATCATCACTCCAGAATTCTAATTTAACTATTTCGCCAGGCTTGGCAGTATAAGAGCCATATCTATAACAATTAACTCCGCAGTAACCTCCGCCGGCTACCCATTGACCATTAATCCTTAATTCACTGTTATCATCAAATCCTACTCTAAACCAAATTGTTCGGCTCACGCCATTATCGGCACCTGGCCAACGCATATAGGTAAGATTATAATTGTGAAACCCTGCTCCTACACTTTGATTCCAATTTATGTAAGTAGTATCATATGTATTGCCACAACCCCAATAATTATCACACCACCAACTACGCCACACACCTGTGCGATTACTACCAAAACCTATCTGATTACTAGCACGATTAATCACGGGCCATGTTGGACGAAGGTTAGGTGCTGGTGCAGCTCCACCACCTGAACTCGGAGTTTGTGTAGCAGTTGCTCCTGCGGCTAAAGGCACGGTTGAATAGGTAGCGTTGGCATAAGTGTCTGCTTGTTGTATAGTAGGATTTTGTGTGCCAGTCCACGATACTCCTGCGGTACTATTCATACCGCTAGATCCGCTAAACAGTTGTCCAGTATTATTATCATTGCCTACAAAGAAGAAGTAGTCAGGACCCATGTTGACAATTTTACCTGTACCCAACGTTGCTTTAACATTGCCTGCACTATCGTATTGTTTGGCTAGATAAGGAAAACTGGCATTACCGCTAAGTTCAAATTTTACATAGTCTCCTGCTGCCCATTGCACCTGGCCAGATGTCCAAGGAATCTTATATGCGGTTCCAGGATTTTTACTGTAGATTTGACAGGTAGTTGTATTCAAACAAGCATTTACGTTCCATTGGCTGTCAGCGATCTGATATCGACCAAACTTAATATCTGTTAAGGCAGCATGTCCTAACTTACTAAAAGCAAGCAGAAATATCGCCACTATCAACCATGCCCAGTATTTGTATCTTGCACCTTGCCACATATGATTACCTCGATGTTTGTACTATGGTTATAGAACCAATAGCACGACCACTACTAAAGTTGTGACTAACAGTTTGCATATCTTGAGTAATTGACACTTGTATTTGCGTACCCATTACCTGTGTTACGTTAGCATAATTACGTCCATTAGGACTGACACTTTCATACATCCAACCAACTTGTTTAGTCTGTGCTTTATCTGCATACAAGGCAAATAAGTTTGGATTTTCTGTTTCACTGGTAGAAGCTGTTTGACTAGCAATAGTTACTTCTGTATCTTTATCGCTTAAAGATAAAGTTGTTTTCTTTTCTCCATCGCTTTCGCTTTTACGATCTTCTGATTGGCGTGATGCTACCTGTTGTTTTTCACCGTCTTTGGCATCGTCTTTGTCTTCTTTGTCTTCTTTAGAATCTTTACGATTTTCTCTAGTAACTCCTGTTGCTGCGGCAGCGGCACGAGCAGCAGCTACTACAGGAGCACCAGCCATAGTTCTTGGGGGTGCTATTTGTAAGTTATTACCAATTGGTGTTCCAAATAAATTAACTGTAATTGGAGGAGTAGGGGGTTGTCCTGCTGTTTCTACTAGAGTTGCTTGATAGGGTCTATCCATTGATACTAAATTAGGACCACTCTCTACATCAATCTTACCACTTGAACAACTAACACCTTTGACTGCACTAGTTTCCCAATCACAACTAGGCATGAGAATAACCATACTACCGCCTGTTTCATTTACACTCATTACAAAATCAGTACCACGAACAGCAATAGCCGCGGTTGGTGTATTAATCTTAACCTGTTTAGGATCTTTGGCTAATGCTCCAGATACATAACGTACTGTGCCGCCTGTAGCTTTCATACCTAAATTACCTTTACCACTTTTAGGATCATAGACAAAATCATCTATGACAAGACTACTATGTTCCGTCACAGTAACCTGTGTGTCATCTTTAAAAGTAATTTTAAGTTTGCCGTTCTTGGTTTCTATTTTATCGTTTTGTTCTACAGCAGTACCTTTCTGTGCTGCAATAGAATCTTTACCACGCTTGATAGTAGCACTACCAGTAAATTCTGTAATGCTACCTATCTGGGCGTGTGCTGCGGACACAAAAAATAAAACAGCAGCTAGTAGAGCACGCACAGCTCACTCCTTATGGTGTTGTACGTTGAACGATATTCCAATTACCTGTACTGGCTACACTCTTAATGTGTACTACATTATCTTGTGTACCAGCTTGACTGATAGCAAATTTATTACTGTTACCACTTAGGTCAATCCATACACTAGATCCGTTTGTGCTGTTACCAGTTTGACTGATATTAAACACATTGAAGTCGCCAGCTACTTTGATCACTTGACTGTGCTTGTCACCTACAGCATCAACATACATTTCGTTGCTGTTACCAGTAACTTCAACTTGACTATTTAGACTGTCGCCTGTGCCTTTGAACTGCATGACGTTGCTGTTACCAGTCCACTTCCAGCTGATAGTAGCATCCTTACAGGTTGTTAGGGCTGTTCCGCCCACAGTAGCACCACCACCGCATTGTGCATCAACAAAGTTACTGTCACCAATTTGTTGAATGTTAATGCTGACACCATCACCTGAGGTTGTTGGGTTTTCAGCACGTAGATTAATAGTGTTGTTGTTACCTGTCTGTACAATAGTTAAATCTTGATCAGCACCACGTAGATATACTGGAGTGTCTACTGTAAAACTTCTTGTACCAGCACCAACTAACCGCTGGGGAATATTTGTAATAGACTTGGTATAACTAGCGTGTGATCCCACAGTATTACCTACACCAGTTTGTGTAATACTAACATCAGGGTTCTCACCGCTTTGATCAACAAACACACGGTTCGTTGTATTTGATCCTAATGCACTAACAGCATTGGCACTAACAGTTAATACTGGATTGACTGGTGCGTTAGGACTAGGTGCTGTGACAGCTACGCTTTGAGCGTATACTGGAAATGCTATCGCAAGCATCATTGTTATAATTGTTTTTTTCATGCTCTACTATGAACCAATTACATTTCTTGGTTCATTCTCCTTGTTTATTTTTTTGATTGGTCTGGTTTACTTCCGGCAGCGGCATCTGCTTTGCCTGCGTCTCCTCCAGAAGCTTTTCCGTCGCCGGACTGTTTCTGTGATGCGGTAAGTGCTTTGCGGCCTGCCTCAAGTGGGGCTTCCTTCTGAACCAACTCATTTGGCTTCTCCTTGTATTTCCAAAGCCCTTGACGTTCGCCTTTGCTAATCAATTCAACTACCGCAGTTTCAATAGCACTACGTAGTGCGTAGTTACCCGGCTCATTGAAAGTTTGACTTGAGTCAAATTCAAACGCTCTAGTAGCTTGGTTAAAGAAACGTAACGCTGTTACACCATCACTGGTGCTCAAGAGATTCTTTTCTACTGTTACAGTAGTCAATATTTCTCCTGTAGTAACACTGACCAGTCGTAGACTAATTACAACTAAATCTTGTGTATATTGAGTATACGGACCAATGCCTAAATATCTTGCGCCCGTACCGCCTGTTAATGTGTTGCTATTGTAGTCAACAATGGCACCTTCTAAGATGACACCTGCAAGAGTCATTGGGGGCAGCATCTTAGCCTTATCACCGTCATAGATTTCTCTAGTTTGACGAATCATTTGACGCTCTTTTAATAGATTATCTAATCCTACACGCTCTACTACTGTAAACCATTGGCGATTACCAACTTCTTGTAGACTCTTAATTAAGTATGCTTCAGCACCTTGAGTAACTGCTGTTGAAAATAAACTCAATGTGTTACTAGGTTTACGCTGACCTGTTTGATCCTTAAAGCTGTAAACTGCTACAACAACAGGAGCACCAGCTGGTGCTGGAACTTTATCAAAACTCTTATTAATTGTTCCGCTAACTTTAGCTTCTTCAGAAATATCAATGTCGCCTAATGGACGCATACTAGAGCATCCAACTAGAGTCATCATTGCTAAACTAATTATGGATAATTTTAACATGATGTCTCCTTAAAATCCAAAACTTGCAATAGGTACTGTAACTGTTGTTACTGTTCCTTTGGCATCTACAACTGTAAGAACAACCTTGTCGCTTTGTTTGACCCAAGTAATTGTATTACCGTCTAAGGCAAATGTTCCTGTTGTTGGATTAACACATCCTGGTATTGCCGAACCGTCTGGTGCTGCACATCTGTTTTGGAAAAGATTGTTACTTAATTGAGTAGCTATTTGTGCATAGACCTGACTTTGGAATAGACTGATAAATCTATTCAATGGTGTGTTCATTAAATCTGCCTGTGCTTTGGCAATGGCAGCTTTTTTATCAGCTTCAATTTGATCTCTACGACTCTTTTCAATAGAGTCGATAGTCAATGCATGACTTGACCAACCTTGTCCGCTAAAGGCTGGATTTTTAAATTGTTGTACTAATTCTGCTTGTGCAGATGTTACAGATAATAATGTTGCCAATGCAACTACACTTATTATTCTCATGGTCGCTCCTAGAATAACTTTAATTTATTTACAGTAAATCAATGATTTATAATAGTAGTAGATATGCAACGATGAGAATATAGGTAATTTGATGTGCTAATTGATCTAGACCAAATTGATTCCAAAAGATTGGTTTGGTCATATCTTTATTACCATACTTTACTTTAGTAAAATCAATAACATAATGAATGATTCCTTCTACAGCACCAATGAATAATATTGTTGTTGCAGAAATGCTATGAATCATACTAAAGACTAGTAATACTAACAGTGTTGTCCATACATGATCAAGACTATGACTTATACCGCAGGGGTGCAACCACACGCCCTTCTTAACAGTCTGCATATATGTTTGTATGACAAAGTCGGCGTAATAGTGTTTTAGCTGAAAAAGGATTAAAAGTGCTAATATTTCCATGTAAGCTATTTATATAGCTTTTACGGAATAATATTATACTTTTATTGGCTGTTCGTCCTCAACGTCCGAAACTGGTACTGGAGCAACTGGTTTTACTGTAGGACCAGTTTTAGCTTTAGTCGGAACTTTGCCAGGTTCAGCGTCTTTTGGACCTAAATTAATAGGTTTTTTTGGTTCTTGGCTTGCTTTATCAGCCGTATTTGGTGCAGGCGGCGCTGGTTCTTGTACAGAAGCCTGTTTGTCTTTTCTTAATGCATCTCTGACTAGATCTAGAAGATAGTCTAATTCAAAAGTATTAGTCATTCTTCCTGATTTTAAAATAGCCAATCTTACATGCATAATTGGTTTGCCGCTGATTTTGTCAATGATGTATACATACGGTGTAGCTTTAGATTCAGTATCAACTGTAACACCTAAGTCGACATTTTTTGCTAGAATATCAATAACTTGAGGATTTAGTTTATTATAGGTTCCCCTAGCATCAAAATTAACATAAACTAACTTTTGATCACCTTGTATACTATTTTTCAATTTGCCTAAGAAGGTATGAATATATTCTGATTCACCGGCATCGTTTTTAGAAGAAATGTAAGTTTCTAATTGAGTACCTAATATATGGTAAATGTCTTTTACAGCAGCGACACGAGCTTTAGCCTGTTCTGGCGTGTCTTCTTTTTTCTTGTCTTTAGCTTCAAATCCAGTAGCTCGCATAGCATCAGCAGCCGATAAAGGGTCAAGTCCTAAGATGTCGTAAAGTTTTTCAATACCTTCTACGTTCATACCACTTGATTGTTCGTACATAGAACTACCAGCTTTAATACTCATGCTTAAATGGCTAAGCGGTCTTTCATCACCATTTGGTTCTGTTCTAGTCGCTAGAATATCAACCTTGTCGCCACCTATACCAACAACCCCAATGTTTAATGGATCACGCTTATTGTTTTGAGTAAAGAATCTATTATATTTTTGAACATCTGATTCAGTGTTAACATAACTTAATATTCCTCTTAATACACCCCAAGCTTGTTTGTCATCCTCATTTACGTTTACTGCTCGTAAAAATGGCGGAGTACTTAATTGTATATTAAGTTTAATTGTATCTTTAACCTGTTTGCTAGCATCGAAAACTTGTTTGCTATATTCACTTGACGTGGTAGATACTGTTTTGCCTTTTTCTCTAACATCTGTAGCGTTGTCTTTCATTATATTTGCTACTGATTGCCAGTCACTGATATCAATTGAAGGTTTGTTTCTAAAAATTAATCTAGTAAAAATAGCTATGGCTTTCATAGCTTCAGTAGTAGGACCTATGTTTGCTTTACCCTCTGTCTCACCAGTAGCCCCAACACCTGCTTTACCGCCAAAATCAGCAGTTTTCATTAAACGACTTAGCGCAACACCCCCAATTGTGTTAGGCATTCTTTTATTACTAATAACTGTACCTTGAGCATCATAGTTTGTTTTTAAAATGTCAACAAGATTTTTAAGCTCATCTCCGGTGATTGGTATTTTAGTAAATTCACCGTCAACTGTCATAAAATCGTCGCGAGCTTTTAGACGCTTAATTAAGTTCTCTAATCGTGATTTTACGTAAAAAGTTTTTGGTGCTAGGCTAGCTTCAAAGATAAAGTCGTGTGATCTCATAGTTAACTATTTATTAGAGATCAGTTTGGAAAGTCTAGATTAAAACTTACAATAATTCTGTCAGTTTCTGACTCATTTGGCTGGCTCATATGCGGTAACCAGCTTGGAAAAAGGGTCATAAGACCACTTTCAACTTCCTGTGTATATACAATAGGAACGCTAGGAAATCCATTGGATATTTTAGAACTCATACTCTTAGCTACGTATGCAGGATCTTTAAACACTAAATTTCCGCACATAGGTTCAGCCTTAGCATAATATACACCGCTAAAAAGACTGTTATTATGTATATGTTCGGGAACATATGACCCTTTAGGGTAAATTGTAGCCCACATATTTGTTAGAGCAATTTTACCTTGATAGTCTTCATCAAGTAAACTGCTAGATACGTTTTGTATAAACTGTACCACGGGCTCCCAATCTGGATTTTGAGCTAAATTACCTGTGTAAAATGTAGTAATACCAAATTTTTCAAAATCGTTTCTGCTATTAGATTCAGTATTAAGATCCCAATGATAACTCATAAGTCCGTTCATAGGAACACCTGATGATTTCATTTTATCAAAAGTTTCTTCTTTCCATTTGTAAACTAGATTACAAATAAGTTCTTGAATAGCAGTATTATCACTAACCGCTGCATACACCGGTGTAGAAAAAATTTGTTTTGTAAAGTCACTCATAATTTAATCTCAGGAAATAAACAGTCTTGTATAAAGACTCTAACATCTTCTTCATTTAATCCTAGGCTAGTCATTACCTTAGGAGTATGGGGATTCATTTTTTGATTTTGAGCATAGTAATTTTGTGCATCTTTAGTTGATGTTGATTTATTATTAGTTTTACCAACATTTTCTACATAAAAATCTACACCTCGTTTAGCCATGTTAAAAATTTGTTCAAGCTCACTATCTTCTTGTACGTTACCGGCTGCTACCATACAAGGACTAAAAATACGTTCGGCCCAGTCTGGTAATTTACGAACTTTATTCCATTCTACTTTTCTAGTTTCTTCAGCAAACCAATTACATAAAGTATGTTCATTGTCTACTGTAGGGCTAAAATCATAAAAACATCCAGTAATTTTATTTTTGCCTGCAATTACATCAAATCCAAAAATAGGAGCAGGATTGTGCAAATGAGGGAATACACAACAATGCATCATCCACAGACCTTTAGACTCTCTAGCATCTACAACATCAATATGTGCTCTTCGGTACTGACTACTATACCAAACTTTATTAATCCAACCTGGCTGATTAAAACGATCCATGCCAGGTTCTGTAATAATACTTCCAGTAGCATAAAATTTTGATTCGAAATATTTTTCAATTTCTATTAGCTTGTCCCAAACTTTACTTTCCATCTACTACACTCATCATGTCTTGAAAAAATTCAGTAGCATACTGAAAGCAAACACGGGCCTCATCTGCTAGACTGTCATCTAGTTTTTGTCTTAGCACATCTTTAATTTGATTTGTATCACCATCAAACTGATAGTACTTGCCCGAACCCGGTACACGTTTAGCAATCATTTGTCCACCACTTAGGTCGCCAAAATGTCTGACATATAGATGTGCTAGTAACTTTTTAGGATCGTCCTTAATAGACATTACATATTTGATATAACGATCTGTTGACGGAAGAATGCTAGGCCGAGTATTCTTATCATCCCATAGTTCTTCAAAATCTGCAAAAATATTTGGACTCCTACGAATAGTAGGATAATCATTTAGAAGCCCGTGCATCATAGCACAAGCTTCTAATACATCATACATTCTGTGCTGATTGAAAAGGTAAGTTGCATATATTTTAGCATCTATCTTACCTGAGAACAAGACCTTAACAAACGGTTGTGTTTCGGCTGTTCTATGCTGTTCATGTGTGAGCTCTTTTAAACTCATTCTTCCTCCATTTTAATCTGCAGAGGAAATCCATTTGAACGAGCAAGATTCACAGTTTCTACTGCTTTGACTTCAGCAATTTCATAACTGTAAATGCCGGCAATTCCGCTGCCTTCTGTATGTATCTTCATAGTAATATCTTTAGCTGTTTCTTGAGTGTGTCTAAAGATTTCAGTCAGAACTCCAATTACAAAATCCATTGGAGTATGATCATCATTTAACAGAATAACTTTCCATTTTTTAGGTTCTTCAATTTTCTGTTTGATTTTTTCGTCCAATACAACATCAGTATCTGCCATTTTAATTCTCCATGGAAGTGAGGGAAGTTTCCTTCCCTCTATTATATTACTTAACCTCTACAACGTCAATGATACGTGCCTTCTTTTCTTCCGGAATCACATATTCTAGACTGATTGTAAGTACACCATCTTTGATTTCGGCGCCTTTAACAACCATATGCTCGGCTAATTGCCAACTACGCTCGAAATCTCTACTGCTGAGACCTCGATGTAGATATTGACGGCTAGTCGATTCATTTGGTGTTTCAGAAGCTCCTCGAACAGTTAACATATTCTGCTCGACTTCAACAGCAATTTCTTGTTTTTTAAATCCTGCCACAGCAATTTCAATCTGATAATGAGTATCATCAGTCTTTACAATATTATGCGGAGGATAGTTAGTTGTTAATTGGTTAGCAAATCTATGTTCGAATGTATCAAACATGCGATCAAAGCCAACTAGAGCCTTGGCTAGGCTTTGTGTGTCAAATCTTGTTAATGTTGTCATTTTAAGTTCTCCTTTAATAAGCAAGAATTGTTAGGGGCCTCACCCGAGCACCCCTTATTATAATAACTGTGTGTGTTAGGCTGGATCTTTAACTTCTTTAACTTCAGCTTCAGTAAACCCTTCATCAACTTTTGGTTGATTATCTTTGGCTTCTTTAGCTTTACGTACAGGTTCAGCGGCTACCATAAGGTCACTAATCTTCTGAGTGATCTTATCTTTGTCGTTTTCTGAAACTGCTGTTTCAAGATCCTTGATAGCAGATTCAATTTTATCTTTATCTTCTTGGCTAAGAGTTTCTGATACTTCTTCAACATCCTTGCGAATGCTATGAATTTGAGAATCTACCATATTACGTGTTTCAATCTCTTCACGCTTCTTTTTATCATCTTCGGCATTAGCTTCTGCTTCTTGAATCATGCGATCAATTTCTTCCTTGCTAAGTCCGCTGTCACTCTTGATAGTAATCTTATTTTCTTTGCCAGTAGTCTTGTCCTTAGCACTAACATGCATGATACCATTAGCATCAATATCAAGTGTGACTTCAATTTGAGGGGTGCCGCGCATAGCTGGGGGGATACCTTCTAAGTTGAATTCGCCTAGCAGTTTATTATGTTGGACAAGCTCACGCTCTCCCTGGAATACTTTGATAGTTACAGCTGGTTGATTGTCCTCTGCTGTAGAGAACACTTGACTATGCTTAGTCGGAATAGTAGTATTCTTATTAATCAACTTGGCCATAATGCCGCCCATTGTTTCGATGCCTAGGCTTAATGGCGTTACATCTAACAACAGTACGTCTGAACGGTCACCGGCTAGAACAGCACCCTGAATGGCCGCACCCGCCGCAACGGCCTCGTCCGGATTAACATCTTTGCGAGGTGCTTTGCCAAACAATGCTTCAACAGCTTCTTGTACCTTAGGCATACGAGTCATACCGCCAACAAGAATAACTTCGTCAATGTCATCAGCAGTAACTTTGGCATCAAGCATGGCAACTTTACACGGCTTAATACTGCGTTGGATTAGTTCGTCAACTAGACTTTCTAATTTAGCACGAGTAAGTTTAACTACAAGGTGCTTAGGACCGCTAGCATCAGCAGTGATATAAGGTAAGTTGACATCTGTTTGTGCAGAACTTGACAATTCAATTTTAGCCTTTTCAGCAGCATCTTTTAATCGCTGTAAAGCCAGCATGTCTTTGGTAAGATCAATACTTTGTTCTTTCTTAAACTCATCAACAAGATAATCCATGATACGCTGGTCAAAGTCTTCACCGCCTAGAAACGTATCGCCATTAGTACTCAATACTTCAATTTGCTTGTCGCCATCTACGTTGGCAATTTCAATAATACTGATATCAAATGTACCACCACCTAGGTCATAGACAGCAATCTTACGATCCTTCTTGTCAGCTTTGTCAACGCCATAAGCTAGTGCAGCCGCAGTTGGCTCATTGATAATACGTAGAACTTCAAGACCTGCAATTTGTCCTGCATCTTTAGTAGCTTGACGTTGCTGATCGTTGAAGTATGCTGGCACTGTAATAACTGCCTGTGTAACTGTAGTGCCTAAATAGTCCTCAGCAGTTTTTTTCATCTTGCGTAGAACTTCTGCTGAAATCTGCGGGGGTGCTAATTCTTTACTGGCAGCACGTACCCAAGCATCACCATTGTTAGCTTCCATGATCTCGTATGGCATAAGATCAATGTCTTTTTGTACAGCTTGTTCTTTGAACTTGCGTCCAATTAGGCGCTTGGCTGCATAGATAGTGTTTTTGGGATTTGTAACTGCTTGACGCTTGGCTGATGCACCAACTAGGATTTCATCATTTGCGTAAGCTACAATACTTGGAGTTGTACGTGCGCCTTCTGAGTTTTCAATTACTTTAGTTGTGCCGTTTTCAATAACAGCTACGCACGAATTTGTTGTACCTAAATCGATACCGATGACTTTGCTCATATTTTGATCTCCTTAAATAAGCAAGATATAGTTTTTGGGCACCATGCCCGTTTGTAGAACCCGAAGCGTTTCTACAAAATTATTTATCTCAGAAAAACATCATTTATCTGTCTATTGACGCGAATAAATGTAGTACACTTTGATAATTGTTTTAGACTAGGAGCACCTACATAAGTGCAGGTACTACGTAATCCGCCTAAAATATCTAAAACTGTGTTTTGTACAGGTCCTCTATAGGGAACTTGAACTGTACGTCCTTCGCTGGATCTGTACTCTGCTACACCACCATGATGTTTATTCATAGCAGTATCAGAACTCATGCCGTAAAATTCTACAAACTGTTCTTTTGTAGCACAGAATTCATAACGATCAATTCCGTCAGATCCGCGGCCGCTGATAAACTGTTCACCCTTGGCGTTAAAATATTTGGTAATTACTCGACCACCGCCTTCGTCGTGTCCGGCTAGCATACCGCCTAGCATTACAAAGTCCGCACCAGCTCCAAAAGCCTTTGCAACGTCGCCGGGGCAAGTGCAGCCACCGTCAGCAATAATGTGCCCACCGAGGCCGTGAGCCGCATCGGCACACTCAATGATTGCACTGAGTTGAGGATACCCAACACCAGTTTGTATACGAGTAGTACATACACTCCCAGGACCAATACCAACTTTAACGATATCTGCTCCACGTAAAATTAACTCCTGTGTCATGTCTGCGGTAACAACGTTACCTGCAATAATAGTGCAATGAGGGAATGTTTCACGAACCTTTTGAACGTAATCCCCAAAACGTTCTTGATAACCATTGGCTACATCAATACAGATAAAATGTATTTCTGGATAAGCATTGATAATACGACGTAGTTTTAAAAATTCACTGTCGCTGGTACCAGTGCTGACAGCAAAATAGTTACCGCCTATTTCTGTAGCTAGATCACAGAGATCATCTTCATTGTAAGTTTTAACCAAACAGGTAAACATACGATTGTCGTATAATACTTTGGCTAGATCTAAAGTTCCAACACCATCCATATTAGCAGCCATAATAGGAACACCAGTCCATTCTGTACCGCTGTGTTTGAACTTATAAGTTCGATTTAAATCTACTTCTTTACGACTACTTAATGTGCTACGTTTGGGACGAATAAGTACGTCCTTAAAATCTAATTTGATTTCGTCTTCGATTCTCATCTTTGTGCTAACGGGTTAAAAAGTTGACCATCAATACTACTGGCCGTTCTTAATCGCTTGTAGATATTTTGTACGCCAACTGCTTGATTCCATGCATCTTCAAGAGCATGATGTTTAAGTACTGGCGGTCTTTCTGGATTAATACCAATGTCAAACAATGTCCTAGTACAACGAACTTGCCAATAAGTCCAAGGTACTGCTTTTTGTAGTTTTCTAAAAACGTTTTCGCAAATGATAATATCAAAAGCAGCACCGTGACTCCAAACACGTTTAGCACCCCAACAGAATTGATAAAGTTGATTCATAGCATCACGAATATGAATTCTACCGTCTGGACTAAATGCTTCTTCTTGAGCTTCTTTGCTTTGACGACTCCACCAATCAATAGTGTCGTTATTAACGTCAAGTTTTAACTCGTCACAACTGTCTAAGTCTACTTTTACGTAGAACTTTTCACAGTTTGGTTCTTTAATGTCGTCACCAAACGGATCAAACTTAACTGCTCCGATTGTGAGTATGGCTGCGTTTGGACCTGTATCTAACGTTTCTAGGTCAATCATAATGTCTGTATTCATTCTTATATTATACAGTAATTATGAATGCCTGTCAATACATTTTTTTAGGTAATTGTTCTTTTTCTAATTTCTTTTGGTAGCGAGCTATTGCGGCTGCTTTTTTACGCTTGCGAGCAGTAGTCGGTTTTTCATAGAATTCTTTCTTTTGAAGAGTTTTTAAAATTCCAGAATCTTCTACTTTATTTTTAAAACGGCGAAGTGCTCGGTTAACATCTTCACCTTCTTTAAGAATTACTGCTGTGCCTTTAATCTTCTGTTGCATCATCTTCCTCGTTATCTTCCTTTAGTGTATCTAAAATCCAATCTAAATTGTAAATTCTATTTCTACTAATCAAATTATATGGTGTATTTTCGTCACTGGTCATATAATGTACATTTGGTTGAGCTAACATAAAACTCACAAATGATTTAGTAATATTATCACAGTTATCAATGTCAACAATGATAATATCAGCTTGTTGACAAACACTTAGCATCCATTCAATATTTGTTTCGTCAGTATCAAAAATGTAAACATTAATATCTTCATCGGTTTGACTAAGCAACTGCTGAAAATGCATTTTGACCTTAACACTAGGTTTGATCAATAAAATCCCCGGGTTAAGATTAAACAACTTATCCGGGGGAGTAATTAAATTAATTTTACCAAGACTCATAAACTTACTTATTCTTATTAATTTTGCTCCACAGTGATTTAGAATCCTGTTCGGCATTTTGTATATAGCTTAATCTTTGTTCTTTTTTATCTGTTGATTGTCTTCTTTGACTATATAGCTGCTCTTTTTTTTTGGTTCTTCTTCCCAGGGTAATGTATCAATTCTACCAACGTCTTTCAAATACTCTTGTTCTTTAATAGTAGAATCCGGGTTCTCTTCCTTCCAACGACGTTTAGCTTCTTTTTCTTCATTAGTTTCTTCACCACCTGCATTTAACTCTTTATCTAACTGAGCATCAATTTCTTCGTTAGTGATCGGTGTTGGTTCCTCAACTTTAGCAACTAACGGAGGTTGAAACATCCAACCTGGAGGATATTTAAATCCTTCTTTAAGATAAGGGTGTGTATCAGGATGATGCTGTTTAGGTTCGTCTTTAGGGGTTATTTCATCGTAGGTAGGAAATGGCCATATAGCTTCCTTGTCTTCTTGCTCGGCTAAGTAGCCTTTAGGATTATCAAAGACGTCACAAGATTTATTTGGACAGTATACGCCAATGCCAGGTGCGTCCAGCATAGGCGTTTGGCACTTTGGGCAGGGTTCACGCACTCCGTCATCTTCATCCTCAAGTTCTTCAGCAGTAGGTTTTTCACCTACATCAGCAATGTAAGGATCTGGGGTGTCTTCATCTGGCTTGCGATCACGGAACCATTGGAAACTGTATTGGCTAGCTAACAATAGGATAACTGCCAACGGATCAAACACAATCACAATCATAATGATAACCCAACGAACCGCGGCTTCTAACAAATTCTGATCTGGGTTATCACCGTAGATTAATGCGGCAATGTATTTGATTGGTCCAACTTCTGCTTCAACTTTACGGACTTCGGCGGCGATTGGTGCTCGTTCTTCGTTAAGTCTACTAATGTTGCTCTGTGCAGTAGCAATATCTTTTTGGAGTCTAGCTCGCTCGGCTTGTTGCTGTCTACGGATTTGGACAGCTCGCTCTGCGCCACGTTCCGAGTCGGTGCGGGACATAGTTTGATCAACCGCTTCATCCATTTGTTTAAGAGCACGTCTAGACGCATCGATGTTCTCCTTTTCGGTACGGATCTTTTCATCGTAAAGAGCAATCTTACTTTGAACATCTCCGCTTACTACATTTTGATCCATGTGTGCCTTTGACAAATAGCCAAAGATACCCATACTAGTAATAAACATTAAAAGGAATATGGCCGCAAGCAAATAGGCTTTGATTGCCCGAGGTGCAATAAACCAATTTTGTTTCAACCATACAGTCGCAACCAGCTTGCTAATTTCTAAGACCGCACCCATGATAACAATAGGAATAACGGCAGCGGCAAAGATGCTAACCAATCCAGCTACTGAGTAGTAGATTGCCACAGCACTTAGTGATAGGCCGCAAATTAGTGTAAGCCAGGCGATAAATTTATCAGCCAATGTAACTTTCATAACAAATATTTATAGACAAAAAAGCCCCTATAATAATACCTTACTATAAGGGCATTATTTTATTTGAAAATGATCAATGCACAAAGCATGGCCTGAACAAAAAATCCAAATCCAATAGTAATAATGTTAAGCAAGTCTTTGGCAATTACACTTCTAACAAAGAAGAAAAACAATCCTAACCAAATTAATCCAACAAGATCAACTGGTGGCAGTTTTTCTGTTAGTCCTGTAAGAACTGCTACTAGAGTAGGAATAGTAGCCATATGCACAAGAATTACAGCAATCCATCCTAGAGTTTCTGCACTAAGATGTCCAATGTTTTCACGAATGCTATCGGCCATTCTTTTAACATTTACCAATTCACGTAAAAAAGCAAAAGTCATACTATCTCCTTATCTATAAAAAACATGTCCACCGATTGTAGCTACCTTTTCACGATCCCATTTTGGATTAATATGTTTGGCGTGAAAATATAGTGCCCTAGTCAAACTAGGCAATCGAAATCCTTCTAATAGAACTTGTCTAGCCACTATTTCGCTTTCCCTGTATGCGGCAGTATGCTTAGGCGGAATTTTTCCAGGCCCTTCACAATACCAACTAAACTGACAAAGAACCTTGTCGTAAACAATATTCTTTTGATAAACTACTTTACATAAGTCGTTTGGAAATAAACCACTTTCCATTCGATTAATTGTAACTTGTGCAACTGCAACCTTGCCTTCAAAAGGTTCGCCTTTTGCTTCGTAGTAGATGTTACGTGCAAGGCATTCTAATTGCTTGTTACGAACTTCTGCGGTAACAGCACTCATCTTAATGTTAATTTCCTTGCTACCATCTAATTTAAATTTGACTACTTTATATCCAATATAGCCTACAACTGCTAGACCAATGCATACAAGAATAATCTTGATCAACGTGCGTATCATTTTTCCCTCCTTTACGCTGGATGTAAGGATCAACGGCGCATATTAGCAATATCCTTGGCTTCATCATCAGTGAAGATAGGAACAGCATTGCTCTTATGCATCGTACCAATACCCTTAATCTTAGTACCAGTATAGACCTTAGGTGCTGCCTTGACAGCAGGACCCATATCTAAACCATTATTCAGACTTGGGATTCGAGGATCGTTGGCTCCTCTGTAAAGAGGCTTCTGCGGCTTCCAAACTTCAGCAGTAAGAGCTCGATTCTTACGCTTTTGTTCTGCCTCGAGACCCCACTTCTTTTGAAGTTCTTTCCAACTTTCTTCCAATTCTCTAGCCTTTCTTGCTTCATCAGCATTTCTAAACTTTTGCTTGCCCTTGCGCTTACCTGTAGTGCTAAGCCAAGGCCCTTCAAGATGCATACTCATAGAATTTACGCCAAAAGTTATTGAACACCGTATTATTATATACTCTATTTTGGCAAAAGTCTAGTCTTTATGGAGTGAATTTGCCACTATTTGGAGCATTTCTTCGTGATCTAGGGAATTGAGCTTATCTCCTAGATCCATTATTGCATCCTCGGCATCTTCCCAACCTTTGATTCCAATAATTTCAATTATTTCTTTTCTGCTCACATCTTCGCCACGCATATGACAAACCCAAAGTACAGTAACGAAAGCCAACCCGTAGACTTTTTCATCTTCCCAAACACCGTTTTGTTCGCACCAATCAATTGTTCGATGTAGATAATATTCAATATCTTCTATTCGATTTTCTAATTGTGCTATCCAATGTTTTGTATCTTCGCGTGACCAATAATTCATACTCTAAAACTTTCGCCGCATCCGCAGCGATCTTTTTCATTTGGGTTTCGAAATTCGAATCCTTCATTAAGTCCGTTTCGAACCCAATCCATTTCTAATCCTGTGATGTAAGCCATGCTCTTACCATCAACGTAGACATGAACTCCATTAGATTCAAATATTCGATCGCCTTCGAAGATCTTGTCTACATATTCAAGAACATAGGCAAGTCCTGAGCATCCTGTAGTTTTAACTCCTATCCGAATGCCTAGCCCTTTTCCTCTTTTCTTTAATTGTTGTTGTATTTTTTCTGCCGCTTTTTCTGTAAGAGTTAACATTTTGCCAATGGAATAAAATTATGCATGATCAATCCATCAAAGTCAGCTCTAGGTCTAAGCTTATTGACTGGGATGGCATCAAATGCAATTGTTATTCTATACTTATCAGGATGATGCCATACAGAACTTCTATGTTTATCGCCAGCAGATTTTCCTAAAACTAACAGTCCATCTTTACTGTCAACTTTAACAATTTCATGTCCTGGTATATTGTATTCTGTATAAGACGGAATATCTTCAGTATTAACACAATAAAATCCGTGATAGGCGTTGAACTCTGGTTCAAAGTGACTGTGCCAGTTAATATTTTTTGATTGTTTAAATAAATTTACCCAACAACGAACATACATTTGTTCATTGACAAGTTTTGTCATAACTTGCGATACATTAGTATGCAATTTTTGCAATTCTGTACAGGGAAAACTAAAAAGATTATAGGCTCTATGATAATAACTGGTAGCGCAGCCGTAATCGCCTTCTTCGTAAGGTAAAAAACTTAGTAAAGCTCTTTCTACCATTAAGCATGTTTCATATAGTTTTTTATTATCTATGTCTGTAAAATGCTCAGTCCATAGATAATCATTAACTACTATATTCATGCTTTTTCTTATAATCCTCAACCGCAGCCTTGATAGCATCTTCTGCCAGTATTGAACAATGTATCTTAACTGGAGGCAACGCTAATTCTTCTGCGATTTGGGTGTTACGGATAGTTGCGGCTTGGTCAAGGGTTTTTCCTTTGACCCATTCTGTGACAAGGCTTGAACTTGCAATCGCCGATCCGCAGCCATACGTCTTAAAGCGAGCGTCTGTAATAATACCTGTAGCATCGTCCACCTTTATCTGTAACTTCATAACATCACCGCAGGCAGGTGCACCAACCATGCCTGTGCCTACTGATTCATCACCTTTGTCAAAACTACCGACATTGCGAGGATTCTCGTAGTGATCGATAACTTGATTTGAATATGCCATTACTCGTCTATCCTTGTGTAATTAAGAACATTACCAACACCATATTGTGCTTCGCCTAACAACTTTGCTTCGTAGTCATTGCTAGCCCAAATTATAGTGTTGGCTGTTTGGTAATCATTAACTTTAACCCAGAGTTGATATTTGTACATTAACTTGCCTTTACAAGAACTTCTGTTTGTACACCATTAATAATCATAACCTGTTTGGTATAAACAACACCGTCAATAATAACTTGATTAGGTTGTAATACTATAGTTGGTTGTTGAACAACAATCGGGTCTGGACGAGTGGCAGCATAAACTACAGCACCACCTATGATAGCAGGAACAACCCAGCTATGATTGTTATGCCAGTGCCTATGATGGTGATGACCATGATGCCATCTATGACCATGATGCTGTGCAAATGCCGTTGAACTTAATGTAAGGGCTAAAACTGCTAATAAAGTTTTCATAAACTTCTCCTTGTAGTATTATAACGCCTTACTCATTCTTTGGGTTTACTAAAAACAGCAATTACTTTTGCCTTAACTGCTTTAGCCCAGAATGGTTCAGGAAAGTGCCATCCAACAAATGCGCCGACTGCAATCCAAAATAAAATGTCTAACATAATACACCTCCTTGTTAGAGTGTATTAATATTTACCCAATTATTTTGCTTCTTTTCGTGCGTTTTTAACTGCGGTTACGTCGTTGCGAGTTTCTTTGCAAAGTTTGGCTAGCTCTTGTAGATGTTTACGTACACGAGTACCTGCGGCGCCAACTTCTTTGTCGTAGAACTTTTCAAAGTCGCCTTCCATGGCTTCTACGATTTTTGTGAATTCTTGAAATTTATTTACTGACATTTAAGTCTCCTTTAATTTGTTGTGCTAATAATTTAGCTGTTCCAGCAGACAAGGTCCATCCTAAATGGCCGTGTCCTATATGATAATATATGTCAGGTCTAACTTTGCTAGGACCTACTATAGGCATCATATTTGGCGTCATTGGCCTTAAGCAAGCCCATTCTTCATATTGGCTAGTATCAATATGGGGGAAATTTGTATTCACCCAACGAACTAGCGGTTCTATTCTATCTTTACGTATTGTATAGTTATGTCCGGTAAGCTCGGCAGTACCAGCAACTCTGAGTCTGTTACCTAGCTGGCTAGTAACTATTTTGGCTTCGTCATCTAGTAAACTAATTTTTGGCATAGCTAAAAGACTGGTTTGATCTTTAGCTTCAATTGTAATACTGTATCCTTTTACTGGATAAACTGGCAGTCTGTCACCGAATCGTTTTGCCAAAATTGGACTATCAACTCCTGCGGCAATTACAGTTCTGTCAAATATACTATCATCTACAAATAACTTTTCATAATTGTAATGAAAAGTTACCCCATATTTGTTTTCTAATACAAATTCTAATTGGTTACAAAACTTATGTATATCACCAGACCAATCGCTTTGTGTATACACGGCACCAACAACACCTTTAATATCTGCTAGTGCAGGATCTAAATCTCTCAATTCATACGGGTCAAGTAGATCCCATTCGCAGCCGTTTCCTTGATACATTTCTTGCACTTCTTGTGCATTACGATAGTAATCAGGATTTTTATAAAAGTGCAATATGCCTTTGTATTGTTGATCGTATTCGATACCTTCTTCATCAGTTAACTCTCGTAGAGCACGACGACTTTCTAAACCCATGCGTATGGTGTTTACGGTATTTCGACCATAATCGTTATTAGCTGTATGATATAAAAACTTAGCTAACCATATAGCCTTGTCTAGATCTAGGTCAGGACGGATTAATAAAGGTGCGTCTTTCTTTAGCAACCATTTAATACCCTTCCACACATTAGGCCAGGTAGTCCATACTTCACTATTACTTACGCTAATTTGGCCGCCATTTGCATAACTGCATTTTTTAGCAGGCAATTCTTCTTTTTCATAGACATGAACTTCATGTCCACTCTTAGCAAGATAATAAGCTGAGGTGAGGCCAGCGATTCCAGCACCAATAACCGCAATTCTCATATAACTCCTAAATGTGCTTCGAGCCATTTTTTACAATCCGGCCAATTTTTATATAAATGTGCTCGGCCACCGGCTCTAACCCATTCTTCGTTGTTAGTTCTACGGTCATCAATTAATATGTCTTCTGGGCTGTCACAACGATGCCACTTGTCGTGACTATAAGGTCCAAAAAATACAGGAATTCCTGGGAAGTATTTTTGAGCCCACTCAACTTTGTCTTGAAAGCTCCACGGCATATCGTTGTTGTGAGGCACTGCGGTAAGAAAAAATAGTCCACATCCTGTTTTCTTTTGATAGGCTTTGCACCAATCAACTAATTCAGTAGCACCTTCTTTTAGATCTAGCTTACTGTACATACGCTGATCTTCTCTAAGACGATTCCATTGTTTTTCTGGAACCATCTCTCCTTGTTGCCATTGCATTTTAAGATATGCTTTTGCGTAACCCATCCAGTCGGCAACTACATCATCCATGTCTAAGTATATATTCATGGATATATTATACAGTAAACGATTTAATTTGCAAAGACGTTTGGCGATCCTGATGTTAGGGTTTCGCCTGAATAAGTATCCCCTAGACGACCTATATTTAAATTATTAGCAAATACGTTAGGACTATATGTGCTTAAAGCTTGTGTATGGCCTTCACAGATAATTTCATCAACATAAGTGCCGCCAATATAACCTTCAGGCGGGTCTTCGGGAGGTTCAGGATCTGGCACAAAAACTTGAATTGTAACAGGATAGTTGTGTCCAGCATCAAGATCGCCTTTTCGAACCACACCTATACTATTAGCAAAAACATTACCAGAACCAGTATTAGTAACAGTTTGACTGTCACATCCGTGATTTGTTGATACTGTATCAACACCGTCTTTTCTAGCAACGTTTGGCATACTATTATTTAATAATACTTCCTGCACTTACAGGTTGAATACCTGTAGTTTGATATGTATATTGATCACCAATTTCTTTATCAGTATGTGCTTTCATGATAACTGCTTGTTTGTTGATAGCATACTCTTTGTCAGGATCGATAGTAATCATATAAGGTGCCATACCAACACCCTTCTGAGTCATTGCTAACATAACAACTTTAGTCAGCACAATTTCCATCATATCTTCGCTGACAAACTTGCCAACTATTTCTTCACCTGAAGTTAATTTCAAACTGATAATATCGCCAGCGTCAAATTTTGATTTTTGTAATAACATGTGTGTCCTTTAAAACGAGCTTTGAGGCTCCATATTGTTTTGTATATAATTTTGTAATTCGTTAAATCCGCCAATTAGCTTTCCATCTAAAAAGATCTGCGGTACTGTACGTGCATTAGGTACAGCTTCTAAAAGTTCTTCTTTGGTGTAACCATCACCGATTTTACGTTCTTCAAATTC
>JACCED012271255.1_pt1 | contig 48127 bp, 45 predicted proteins | sample 7455021 | NCBI WGS metagenome assembly JACCED01 (sample SAMN15323456, study PRJNA562643) | freshwater metagenome | isolation source: river surface water | place: USA:Blue River Watershed | collected 2017-08-19
GACTTCGTGGTATTGGAGAGCAATAAGAGGAAGAGCAAGACCGGGGTTGCGGCAGAACCAGAATTGGAGAGGAACATAGAGAACAGTGGTTGCGGTACGTTGGAGACCAGTACCAGTAAGAGCAACAGTGTTACCTACCATGTTGTCATAACCGGCTTTAAGACCAGAAGGAATGGTAAGTTCGTTCCAGATAGTAAGCCAGTCACCATATTGTTTGTCAATGCGTTGACCACCAATTTGGATTTCGACTGATTTTATAAGGAAATGACCAATGTAGTTTACCCAACGGAAGAAAGCAGAAGAGACAGTTGCTTCAACACGAGGTAAAGTTACTTGGAGATATACACGGTAAATAAGATCACCATTACGAGAAATAGTGCAGGTTACTTTTTTACCGAAATCGGCAGTACCGTTGAAAGTTTGTTCAATGGATTCCATTGAGAAGTTAGTGTAACGACGGTATACTACCTTCCAGAAGGTAATTTGAGGATTGCCAGTAAGATAAACATCTTGAGCGCCATAAGCTACGAGTTGCATGAGACCACCACCCATTTTTTTCTTTTTATACTTTATAGTTAGAAAAAAATTTTGGCTGAAACGCGAAAAATTCCTTAATAAATTCGATTTTAATTCTTTTTTTTTTCTAATTTCTAGAAAAATAATTTATACAAAAATAAAAATAGCAATAAAATATTGCGGAAAATTATAAAAGTTTAAAGACTATTGGTCCTCTTGGAATTAGTTAAATTTTCAATATTTAAATTAAATTGTAAAAATTTTCTTAAATAATCATCTAAATTAATTTCTTTTTTTACTTCTTCTGACATTTCATTTATATTCTTACTGAATAAATACTTATTATCTGATTTTTTTTTTACTTCCCACCCATCATTCAAAGCATTATAAATAAAAACCATTTTTTGAACACAAACTGGATCAATTTGATTACTAAATTTTATTTCATCATCTGCAAGGTAACCAGTCTTCAATGACATTTTTATATTTTTTTCTTATATTATTTTTATTTATTTTTTTACGTATTCATCTTTTTTTATTTGTTTTTTTTTAATTTAACAAATACTCTTTTCAATAATTAATTATTTTAATATTTTAAATGTAGCAATGAAATATATAATAAAATATTTTATTATTTTTATTGGTATAAATAACAATAAAAAGGACGTATTTTAAACAAACTACCTTTTTTATTGAAGGGGATATTTTATGTAGTTAAATAATCTTTAGTATTTTAAATAGACTTAAAATAAAATCAACAATTATATTTAGAAAAATATACCCTTTTAGATAAAAAAAAGATAAAAAAAGATAAAAAAAAGATAAAAATGGATATTATTAAAGCTTTTAATCTTAATGAAAAAAATTATAATTTAAATTTACAAGGTACATATGAAGACCCATTATTCAAAGCAATAGACATACAAAATATTTTAGAAATGGAAAATATTAAAAATTTAACAAGAGATTTAGAAATTAATAAAGAAAAAATAGTTATTGAAATCGAAACGAATGGTGGTAAACAAAAAACAATGTTTTTAACAAAAGATGGATTATATAAAATTTTAAATCGTTCTAGGAAGCCAAATGCTAAAAAATTTCAAGACTGGATTATTAATGTAATTAATGAAATCAGAAATACTGGAAATTACAAAGAAAAAGAAAATAATGAAGTAGATATTGAATTTAGAAAAGGAAGAAAAGAAAATAATCGTGAATTATTAAAAATAAGAAATGATACTTTAATTGAAACAATGAAAAAGAAAAAAGTTGTTTATTTAACTCAAATTAGAGATTATAATGAAGAAGGTAAAAGAATTATTAAAATTGGTTCTTCCGAAGATATTTCTAATAGAAATCCACAATTAAAACAAGCTTTTGGAGAATCAATTTTATTAAATGTTTTCGAAGTCAATCGTCACAGTGATTTTGAAAAATATTTACAAAAACATTCTGAAATAGCACCTTTACAATATAATGAACCAATTAATGAACAAAATTCAAGAGAAATGTTTTTATTTGATGATAAAATGTTTGAAAGATTATTGTTTATTATTCAACATGAAATAAAAAAATTTCATGATCTTACACATGAACAACTTATAGAAATAAAAACTATCGAAAATGAATCAATTAAAACAAAATTAGAACTTAAAAAACAAATGTTTGAATTAAAAAAATTAAAAAATGAAAAATTAAAACTAGAAAATGAAAAATTAAAATTAGAAATTGAGAAATTAAAACAAAATAGTAAAGAAGAAAAAAATATAAATCTTAAAATTGATGAAGAAAATAAAAATGATGAAAATGAGGAAGATGACGGAGATGATGAAGATAATGAAGATGATGAAGATAATGAAGATAATGAAGATAATAAAGATGATGAATATGATGAAGAAGAAGAAGAAAATAATATTAATAATGAAAATTATAAAAAAAATAAAGTAGAAAAATATAATGGAGAGATAAAAGAAAAAAAATCAAAAAAAACAAATGGTGGGATTATACAACAATATGACCCATCCACATTAAAATTAATTAAGAGTTATGAAACTTTAATTGATATTACTCGAGAGAAAGAATTTAAAGATTGTGCTGAAAGTAGTTTTAAAAGAGCAACAGTTGTAAATAATATATATGCTGGTTATAGATGGTTTGAAATATCACGAGATTCTGAAGATAAAGAATATATAATTCCTCCTACTGTTAATATAAAACAATCTAAAAGAGCTTATATTGCACAAATTGATTTATATAAAACAAAAATTTTAGCAGTATATTCTTCTCAAAAAACAGCAGCTGAAAAACTTTGTGGAAATTTAGGATCTATTTGTAGAGCAATAAATGATCAAGAATTTAAACATCAAGCAAGTAGTAGTTATTGGAGATTTTATGATGATTGTCCTGAAAATTGGAAAACAGAATTTTTAAGAAATAATAAATTACCAGAAAAAGAAATTGTTAAAAATGGTAATAAAAAAGTTCAACAGATTAATCCAGTGACAAGAGAAATAATTAAAACTTTTAATTCACAAGCAGAGGTAAAAAGATTATTTGAAATGGGACCTGAAACTATAAAAAAATGCAGTAAAAATAATACTATTTTTAAAAATTTTATATGGAAAATTATTAATTAAAATTATTAAAATTTAATTAAATTTTATAAATAAAAAAAAATTATAAATATTTAGTTAATTAAATATTTTTCTTGTTTAAATAATACTTTTCTTTAAATTAAATATTTTTAATTAAAAATATTTATAAATCAACTTAAAAAAAATTAGAATAATACAAAAGTATAAATAGGAATAGTTAAAGATGGGTATAAAAGATCCTAGTTTAAAATCTACTAAAAAAAATAAAAATGAAAGTGGAAATATCACTATTGATGCAAAACATAATGAAATGTTAAAACATTTTCAAAATTTACAAAAATCATTGCCTGATAAAAAAAAAGAACTTAAAGTATTAAAAGAAAAATTTGATGAAATATCTGCAATGACTGATTGTGAGTTTGATATGAATTGGTTTTTACTAAAAGATTCTACTATGGATAAAATTAAAACTCTTGAAAAAGAAATCAATGATATAACAAATAAAAAAGAAGAAAAAGATTATTTTCTCAATGTAGGTCATCTCTTAGTTGATTATTATGAAAATATTGAAAACAATAAAAACAATAAATCTTCCTCTGACGAACTTTTAGATCTTGAAAATCATAATTTTGATGATGAAGAAGATGAAGATGATGAAGATGATGACGATTTAGGATTTGATGACGATGATGATGAAGAGGAAGAAGAAGAAAAACCTAAAAAAATAAATCAAAAATCATCAAATCAAAAACCTAAAATTGTGACAAAAAGTATTATGGATTTTTGGGGTTCTCAAAATAAAAATACCGAAGAAGAAAATGAAATTAATAATCAAAATAATTTAGTTATTGAAAATGAAGATAAAAAAGATTTACAAAATAATAATGATGATGAAGAAAAAAAGAATAAAAAAGATCCTCAAAAAGAACAAAACTTCGCCTCAATGAAAATGTCTGATTTTATTGAACAAGAATCAAAATTTAAAAAGAAAAATATCCTTGAAGAATATTTACAAAAAGTAGATAAAAACTACATTAAACCCATTAAATTTGATTATAAAGTTTCAAATTGTCCAAATTGTGACTACGAAATGATTTTATACCCTACTGAAGGTATTCAAATTTGTGAAAAATGTAGTTTAGAAGAAAAAGTACTTATAGAATCAGATAAACCATCTTTTAAAGATTGTAACAATGAAAATATGAATACTTCATATGTTTATAAACGTCTCAATCACTTCTCTGAATGGTTAGCTCAATTCCAAGCTAAAGAAACAACTGAAATACCTCAAGAAGTTTATGAAAAAATTCTGCAAGAAATTAAAAAAGAACGCATCACCAATCTCGAGACTCTTACCGTTAAAAAAATAAGAGCTTACCTTAAAAAAATTAAATGCAATAAATATTATGACCATTCAGCATATATTTTATATCAAATCAATGGTGTATCACCACCTACATTAAGTAAAGAATTAGAAGAACAATTGCGTTTAATGTTCAAAGAAATTCAAGGTCCATTTATGAGGGTATGTCCTCGTAAAAAACGTAAAAACTTTTTAAATTATTCATATGTATTACATAAATGTGTTGAACTTAAAGGATTAGATGAATATAAAAAATATTTCCCATTATTAAAAGATAGACAAAAACTCCATGATACTGATATGATATGGAAAAAAATATGTGAAGAATTAGGATGGGAATTCATTAAGTCTATATAAATCTAATTCTTTACAAATGATTAAATAATCCAAATATTTTTGAAGTAAAATTAGATTAAAAGATTCTTTTTCATCTAATAAATTTTTTCTACACATAATACAACTATTTTTATCCATTTTAATCCATTGATTCATACATGATATATCCATCTCTGTTTTACATATTTTACATCTTGTAAAAAAATTATTTTCATTTATATCTTCAAAACATAATCCACAAGATATATTATTATTATTTACATTATTTAGTCGCTTATATATTATTTTAAAACTAACTTTTTCATCAAATTTTAATTTACTTTTTTCAATATATTTTAAAACATGTTTTCTAAAATTTAAATTTTCATATAATTTTTCTTTTAATAGATTAATATCTTTTACCAATAAATAAAATTTATAATAATCATTTATTCTCATATTTCTATGTGTCATTATCATTAACATTAAAGTTATATATTGTCCATCAATTAAATTTTCAAATATTAAATCTAAAGTTTTATTATCATAATCAAATAAATCAATATTATTATATTCAAGTTTTTGATAATAATCTAATAATACATTTTCTTCCCATCTATCAACTATTCCATTTAAAAAATTATCTGGTGTTAAATAATTTTCTATATAATTTAAAGCAGCTTTTGTTGGTCTATAATAAATTAAATAATACATAAAACTTTTCAAATAAATAAATGTTTTTGTAATGTAATTCTGCATTCTATTTATTTTTTCTATTATCTTTTTTATCATCTTTTTATTTTTATCTTTTTTTATTTATTTATTTTTATTTAAGTAAAATTTATTAATTTACTTAAAGTATAAAAAATATTAATTATTCAAATTAAAGAATATTATCCCAGTAAGTAAGATAAGGATAAGGATAAGAAGAATAATATTGGTATGGATATTGAAACGGTTTTCTATATGTAGGATATTGATAAAAAGTTAATGGATCACTTCCAGTAGTTTTATAATTATAAGGTCCAAAAGTATAAGTTTCAAATTTTTCTAATAAATGATCACCACAGTTTGCGGACAAATAACCAATACAAGCAATAATTATTATTAATATAAAAATAAATTGATAAAATGTTTCCATTCTTTTCTAATTAAAGGATCTATATTTTTTTCTTATAAAAATATAGAATAATAAAAATATGCGTGATGTTATTTTTTCAATTTTACTACTTATAATTATTTTTGTTTTATTTTATATTTTATATCAAGTTTATCGTTTTTATAATCCCTATTTTCCATATGACGAAAAAATGAATGATTGTAGATGGACTAGATGGGGATGTTGTACTGATAAAATTACTCCTAAATATGACCCTAAAGGAACTAATTGTAAAGGATTATATTATAAATCACCTAAAAATCCTGATCCTACTAAATGCTAAATATTACTTTAAATAAATTTAAAATATTTACTCTAAATTCATTCATATCAATATATAATGTTTTTTTATATTTTACATTTAATATTTCTATTATAGAAGATTTTATCAAAAAACCTAATATCATATCTGATTTTTTTAAATTAATAGAATTTATGTAAATTAATATGTTTGATACTATTTCTTGTATTTTTTGATTTTTAGATTTTTTTAATTCTGATGTTAAATCAAATAAATTTTTTATTTGATTTTTATTTGTATTTTTATTTTCACTTAAATTATATAAAATTTTTTGAAGTTCAATTAAATTATTAGCATTATTAGAACTATTATTAAAATTTTTATTTTTATTTAATTCTTCCATTAATTTTAATATTTTTTTTAAAGCATAATTCTGTTGTAAATAATATTTACTGTCATTATCTTTAATTTTTTTCCATAAATCATTCATTATTAATTCTTCTTCTTTATTATTTTTCATTAAATTTTTATATTCACTACCTAGTTCATCTAATAAAACATTTAATTGATCTCTATAATCTTTTAATGGTCCCCATATGTAAGTAATACTTAATTGATTATTATTATTATTTTTATTTGACTGTGATTTTTTAATTTTTATTTCTACCTTAATTTTTTCGCTATTTAAATTATTATTTTTTTTAGTTTCTTTAATTGTTGTTTGAATATCCATATATTTTATTAAAGCATTTAAGTAAACTAAAACATTTGATTCATTAAGTTCTTCATTATCTATCTTTAATTTTATCTCATCAATTAATTTCTCAAAATCTAAATTATTAAGTCTATTTTTATTTCTATTTGAATTATTTATATTTCCTATAACAATCTGCATATTAGAGTTTAATGATGAATTTCTTTCATTTCCATTTCTAAACTCATTTACATTTCCATATTCATTTTGATTTCTATATTCATTTTCATTTCCATATTCATTTTCATTTCTATATCTATTTTCATTTACAAATTCATTTCTAAATCCATTTCCATTTACAAATTCATTTCCATTTACAAATTCATTTCCATTTACAAATTCATTTCCATTTACAAATTCATTTTCATATTCATTTTCATTTCCATTTTCATTTTCATTTCCATATCCATTTTCATTTTCATTTCCATATCCATTTTCATTTTCATATAGGTTTCCATTTTCATTGTTATTTTGATAATTACCACCTTTTTTTATTTTTATTTTTTTGGTATTTTTAGTATTATATTTTAGTTTCATTTTAAATATTCCTAAAATATAAAAAGATAAAAATGAATTGTTCTTTTTTTATATAATTTTAATTTAACTAAATGAATTCAAAATTAATAATCTAAGTTTTGATAAAGAATTTGATGGTAAGTATTGTATTAATTGATTTTTATTATTTATTTGATTAAAAATATTTTTCAATTTTTCTCTTTTGGTTTCATTTATATTTTCAACTTTTTCAATAGATTCTAAAATTGTTTTTTTGAGTTCATTAATATTTTTATATTTTGGTAAATTTAAAAGATTTTTATTTGAATTTACTTGTAAATTTAATACATAATCATATATTTTAGAAATATTAAATAAAATAAATATTTTATTCAAATTTGATAATATTTTATTGTATTTTTGATAATATTTTTTATTTTTTTTTGTTCTAATATTATTATTTAAATTTGTAGAATTAAATTTTTTTGTTAAATTAAAATTTTCAAATCTTTCATTTTTATTTTTAAAATTATATATATTTTTATTATTATTATTTTTTTGTTTTTCTACTAAAAATTCAAATAATTTATTTTTTTTAGTAAAAAAATCTAATTCATCAATAACAAACATTCTAAATTTAAATGGATTAATTAATTTAATTTTATATGCATTTAATACAAAAGCTAAGATTAAATCACTTTTTCTAAAAGGATTTCTTAAAAAATATAAACATAATTGTAAATTTAATAATATTTCAAATATAAATTTTTGTTGATTTTGTTCATTATTATTTTCTACTTCATTTTCTTCTTCATTTGTAAAATCTTCATTTGTAAAATATTCATTTTTATATCCTCCATATAAATTATTTTCTTCAACATTTACATGTAAATTATTTTCTTCAACATTTATATGTAAATTATTTTCTTCAAAATTTACTGATAAATTTTGTTTTAAAGAACTTATTTGTTGATTTAATTTATTTTTATAAAATAATTTTTCTAATTTATCAATTTCTTCTAATTTTTTCAAATCAATATTTTTTATTAATTTTGATAATAAAATAATATAATTTTTAAATGTATTCTCATTATTTATATTTTCATTAAAATTATTTTCATTTATATTTATATTTTTATTAAAATTATTTGGTATTTCTAAAGATTTTTTAAGATAATCAAATTTAGTTTTTAATACTAAAAGATAAAAATCACTTTGACTAAAGATTTCAGTATTATCTTTTAAAATTATTTCCCATAATTTATTTAAACAATCAATTGTTCTTTTTACTTCATTTTTTTCTTTAAAGGATTTTAAATTTTCACTCGGTAAAAGAGTTTGAATTAATACATCTAAATAATATCTAAATTTTTTTTCACTTCCCCAATGCCATCTAATTTTTGCTTCTTGACCATTATCTTTTTTAAAGCACATAAAAATTTCAACTAAATCAATTTTTGCTTTATTACTTTTAATATATTCAACTTGAAAATATATTTTATCTAAATTTGATTTTGATTTATTTGTTAAATTATTGTTTAAAGAATTATTATTTTTTATATTATTATTTAAATTATTATTTAAATTATTATTTGAATTATTATTTAAAGAATTATTATTATTTGCATTATTATTTGAATTATTTGAATAATTAATATTATAAAAATTATTATTATTTGGATTATTATTATTCATATTATACCTATATTTTTAATAGAAAAAAATATAAAAATAAAAAAATTAATTAATTTAATGATTATTTAATATTTTGTACTTTTTCAACTCCAAAAAGAAGAACAGACGATACAAGTACAGTTAATACTAATATAGTTATAGTATATTTCATATCCATTCCATTGCGGTCATCTTTAATTAACATTCTTCCTAAAATGAACGAAGCAGTATATTTATTTTGAGATAAATCTTTTTGACTATTTGATTCTTCTACAATTTCTTTTGAAAATTTATTATCAAATCCACACATATTCATCCATGTTTTTAATAAAGATATACCAATTAATCCCCATGATGGTGAATAATTTTTCATTTCATTTGAACTCATACTATCTAAATATTCTTCGGAAAATGCTTCTCTTAATCTATCACCTAATCCTCTTGTTTGTAAAGCACCATATATTAATAAAGTAGTAAAATAACGAATACCTCTTGCTAATATTAAAAAGACAGGATAAATATAGAAGAATTTAATAGCAAAAATAGTATTTACAACCCAAATAATAGGTAAAACTAATATAGCACCTGCTCCAGTCATACCTTTAATAATAGAACCAAACCACGAATTTTGACCAATATTATTTTGTTGAACTTTAAAATATAACATAGCTAAAATATAAATAATAACAGCTGATATTTGGAAAACTTTTTTAGTTCCTTTATCATCATTTTGATTTGAATTAATATTGTCAACATCATCTACTTTAAATACATATAATGAAAAAGGTCTATTTAATTTTCCAGATGTCCCTTCATTACCAGTACTTGCTAAGTAAGGAGTATACATATAGAAAATATAAATAAAGAATGCTAATATACCCATTACAGTTGTCACTAAGAATAATATCATACCATTTAAGTTTTTATCCATACTTCCAATTGTGTAAAGAACACCTATAAATCCGTAAATAAATAATATGAATAATGCAATCATCATATAATCCATATTTTTTTCTTGAGTTGAAGGGGCTTCTTTAGTACCAAATGGATTATTAGTGATATCATAATGATTTTGACGTTTAAGTCCCTTACATATTTCATCTGAGAAAATTGATAAAATAATTAAGAATGGTATAGCAATACCAAATAATAAACCAGCCCAATAGGAAATATTACTTCCTGTATCACCTCTAAATAAATTTGCTGATACATTATAACCTACATCTAATGAACTAAAAAGACCTTGGAAAAACATAAACATAGATAAAAAGAAAATAATAATTAAATAAGGTTTTAAAGTGATAAATTTTGTAAAAATTTCTTTTAAATTTGATAATCCAGCTTTTTGAGGAAAAGCATCAGAATTATATTCACGAGCATGCATTTGTGCTACTTGACATGCTAAATATTTTACTTGATTTTGTAATTTGCTAGATGTACTATCCATTGTAGTTCCTGTATCTTGTAACAATCCAGCTGCTGCTAAAGCTGTTGCTTCATCAGCATTATTTTTTTTTATTGAATCATACATTAATTTTGCATAACTACCATCTGTCAATTTTGAATTATCTTTTGCAGTAATAACTGATACTGTATTATCAATACCACTACATGATGAATCAATTGCTGTGTCAAATGTTTTTTTAAATGTATTATCACCAGTTCCTGAATCTTTACTATTTAAATAAAAATATTGTGGCATAGACACTGAATCATTTACATTAATTTGTTTAGAATTCATTATTTTTATAATACCTTATTATTAATATCGATTTTATTTTATCATTCTTTATTTATTATTTTATTTTTAAAATAATATTTATTAAAAATATTTATATTTTTTTATTTCTTTATTTTTATTTTTTCTATTTATTTTTTATTCATCATTATACCAACTGTAATTGCTAACATAATTATTATTGATACTATTATATATCCAGTGTTCCATGTTGTTAATGATACATCAGTTGTACTATATTCTTTTTTATAAAAACCTATATTTCCAAACATATTAACAATAACTAATAAACCCCAAATTATATTTATATATTTAGGTGAAAAAGAATATCCAAAAATAGCTTGAGTTAATGTTGTTAAAAAAGGTATTGCAACAAAAATCCATAATAAAAATTGACCAACCCATTGCATTACTGAATTACCATTATTCGTTAAATCTATTTCACTATTTTTTAAATAATTATCAAATACAAGTGTATCTATACCTAAAGTTGATAATTTCCAAGGTATCCAATTTCTCTTATAAGTTTCCAATACATTTGCAAATGAACCAAAATATGACATAATATATTTACTTAAAAACCATCCTGAACCTAAAAATTTAGCAACGATTAACCATGTAGATAATAATCCAATCAGTATTTGTAAAACCTTTGTTGATAAAGAAGCTGTTTCATCTTGATTTTCATTAAATATAACATTATTATTATAAGATACTATACAATTTTGAGCTCTTTTTAAACTATCTTCATATTCTTGACAAAAAGTAGTAAATATTTGATTTATTAAAGGTTTGTTTTGTTGTATAATTTCATCATTTTCTTTTAATAAATAATTTTTTTTATCTTCTATTTCTTCTCTATAATCCTCAAAATTAGGATTTAAATTCATTTGAACATTTAATTCATCTTTAGAACATTCATAATAAAAACTTGGACGATATCTATTAATATATGCTTCACCAACTTTACCTAAAAATTTAACCATTCTTCTTTCCAAATCTTTATCAAAGCAAAATTTTTCTAATATTTCAATAATTTTTTTATTATAATTTAAAAAATCAGGTAAAACATAATTAGCTTGACATTGCAAAAATGCTAATGTATCATTATTTAAACCAATTACTGGTACTGTTTGTATATCAAATTCCTTATTAACATAAGAGTTTAAAAAATTACCTGTTAAATATAATACACCAAATGTTACTATAGGTTGGAATAAATAAGATATAAATTCCATTATATTTTTATCTTTATTTTTTTGTAAATCAACAAATGATAAATAATTATATAACATTTGAGTATTCGGAAATTCCAATTGATATCTTGTATTTAATTCTTTACATGCTGTATCAATATTCGAATATAATTTTGATGCATCATTATTTTTTTGAAAAGATGCTTTAAATTTTGTAAATATATTATCATCAGAAGGTGAATTTAAAACTAATTTTAAAACATAACTCATACATAAATATATTACAAAATATGATATAAAGAAAAGTGATATATGATTTAATTTACAAATATATACAAAAAATACTAAATAAAATAACAATGAGAAAAATAATAATTTTAAATGTAAATTCTTAAATAAAGATTTATTACTAAAATTTACATTTTGAAAAGCAGCATATTTTTGAACATTTTGTGTTAATGAACTCATACCTATTAATCCAATAAATATACCATAAAATCCCATTTCATAAACTCGAGGATAATTAAAATAAAAAGGCAATAATAAACAAACACCAGCAAATACAAGACTAGAATAATTTGTTTGATTTACAAAAATATTTTCAAATTTAAAATTATTCGATATATTTTTTAAATAAGTATCTGTTTTTGTTTTATTAGTATCGTCTAAATTTGAGTTATTTAATTTACATCTTAAATAATAAATTAAATCTTCATTTTTTATTTTTGATGGATTTTCTTTTAAAAGTTGTTCAGTTGTACTTATTCTATTTTTATCACAATTTGTCAATAATGTTTCAAAATGTTCTTTAATATTATTTTCATCTTCATCTTTTAATAATATTTCTTTTTCTTTTTCTTTTTTTATTTTTTCTAAACTCTTAGTAGATTCATTATCATCAATATCATCATCAAATTTTTCAATATTGTTTATATTCTTTAAACGCATTTCATTTTTAAATTTTTTATTTTCTTTTTTCATATTTTATTAAAATAATCCTATTTTTATATTAGATTTTTCATTATATTTATAAACCTAGAATATATCATATTACTTTAATTTTATTTATTATTATTTAATATTTTATTTTAATTATTATCATTTTTTTTTAATATATTATTACCAACCGCTCGTATAATACCGACACCTCTTGTAGTCCCTTCTCTAAAAATAAATCTATCATTACATTGAATATGTTCTGGTCTATAAATAAATTGAAATTTAATCTTACACATTTCTCCGGGTCTAATATATTCTTTACCATCTATATCCAATATTTTAGCTGTTTGTACTATTTTATTACAATTGATTACTGGTTGATAATTTTTTGATATTTGTGTTGAATGTTTTCCAACTACTATAACATCTGCTTCAAATTCAAAAAAAGTTGAATTCTGCATTTCATCTTCACTCATTAAATAAATTCCTTTTTTATGTCTAAAACTTTTAAAATCCATATTTTTATTTAATGTTTTTACTGAAATACATCCACTTTCACCACATTCTAATTTTTCAACTAGATTTCTAAAATTATCATGAAAAGATCTAGTATTTATAGGATAAAACATTCCATTTAATGGACCAATTAATAATTTATCATTTTTTTCAATTTTGCCCTTTAATACTTTACCAGAAACTACTGTTCCTACACCTTTTACATTAAAAAAATGATCTATTGCATATAATACTTTTTTATTATCAGAATTTATTTTTAAGTTTTCTTCCATATAATCCTTTTTAATAGGTAAATTATATAAAAAATTTCTTAAATAATCAATATTTAAGCCAGTTTTATTTGACACCATAAATATTGGTATATTTTTCATAAAATTTCTTAATTCATGACCATGTTCTTCTTCTTTCATCCATACAACATTTCTCATTTTAACCTTTTTATTTAATAAATCAACTAATGCTTCTTTTGTTTTTTCAACTACATGCTCTGGAACCATATCTATTTTTGTCACCACCACAAAAAAAGGTATATTTAATGATAAACATGCATTTAAATGTTCTTTTGTCATATCTGTTATAGCCATATTAGCACCAACAACTATAATAGCATATTCTGTAAAATAACCACACATACCATGTATTGTTGTACCTAAATATTGTTCATGTCCACACAAATCAATTAAACAAACTAATTTATCATCATTTATTTGAATAAAATGTTGTCCAACTGCTGATGTTCTTCCAGTTTGTAACTCATGTTTAAATTTAATAATTTTTGAGCGTGCTAATCCCTTACCATCATCTAATTCTTTATTTTTTATAACAGAGAGTAAAGTACTTTTACCACAGTCAACACTTCCTAATACGGCTATATTCAATTCCTTCATTTGTTTTATTTGGTTTTCTTCTTTTTATTTTTGTAAAATTTCTTTAAGTTTATTTATATCAATTATTTTTGATTAAAAAAATTTAATTAATTAATTTTTTTTTTTTGATTTTCAACTTAAAGAAAATAAAAAACTTAACAAAAGATAGTGATAATTAAAAATATGATTAGAATTGTTGAAGATGATTATATGGATTTTTTATATGAATATTTTAATAAAGGATATTATAAAGATGATTTAATTTATCCCATTAAAAATAATCCTGGATTTAATATGAGTATTGGTAAATTTTATAATAATAAATATTTAGTTTCTATTAGAATTGTTATACCTTTTTCAGCTTTATTATATAAAAAAGATATTAAACCAGGTATACCTGCTAAAGATCCTAAAATAAAATATGAACATAAAGTTTTTAAAGAATTATTTACTGAAAATAATTATTCTGATGTTACTATATGGGACTGGAGTACTACATATCAATCTACTATATTTTTTGTATGTGATTTAAATGTTGATACATTAATGTTAAAAGTTGATAGAAAAATAAATCCATTAGCATTATATCAACCTAAATATTCATTCCCTGTCCCTAAAAATATAAGTAAAGGTAAATTTAATTCACAACATTTTTTTCACCAAGATGATTTTAGAATATTTTTTACTAATAATATTTGTTATTTATATGATGCATACATAAATCAAATTCAAGTTATGAAATTAATAAATAATAAATTAGTTATGAATGTTAAATATGATAATATTTGTAATAGAAGATATACAAATAATAATTTAATAGAAGAAGGTGACTATAAAAAATCTTATGAAAAAAATTGGAGTTTATATTATGTATTAAAAGAAGGTAAAGAAGAAAAAGTATTTAAATTTATTCATGATTTTGAAGAAGATGGTTTATATGGTGTAAATTATTATCCACAAACACAAAAATGCGAAAAAAAATTATTAGTATCTTATAAAAAAAATAGTATACCAGTTAATCATAATTCTAATTATTGTAGATTTTCAATTGGTTCAACTATGTTAGATTTAGGTAATAATAAATTTTTAGGTATAGGTCATACAAAAATACGTTTTAAAAAACAACCTCAACAAGATTTAAAAACATCCGAAAATAAAGAGTTAATGAATAAAATTAATGATTTTGATAATTATTTTTATGATAAAGCAAAAAAAATGCATTTTTTATTTAAAAAAAAATTCAAAGAATATAAACCACATAGAATGTATATATATGGATTTTACTTTTTTGTATATGATGAAAATAATAATTCTGTTTCTTTATCTGATATATTTTTACCTTTGCCTGATTATAAATATAAATTTTTATTAACTTTTCCATTGAGTGTTATTCGTGTAAAAAATGACATAATTATAAGTGCTGGTTATGGTGATTATACAAATATTTTAATTAAATTACCTGAAAATGATATTTTAAAATATATGAAATATGATTTACAGAGTGTTGATGTTAAAAAAATAAATTATATTTTTGTTAAATAAATACAATAAATTAATTTATATTTTTTATTTTGAATATTATTTATTTTTAAATAATAGAAACAATAAATTTTCTAAATAAATAATAGTAATGTATTTATAATGATAAGAATAGTTGAAGATGATTATATGGATTTTTTATATGATTATTTTAATAAACAACCACCTTATATTAAAATAGTTTATCCTTTTAAAAATCCTGGATTTAATATGAGTATATCAAATTTTTATAATAATAAATTTTTAGTTTCAATTCGAAATGTAATACCTTTTGTATCTTTACTTGAAAAAAAATTAAATCCAGGTCAAACTAAAATTAAAAATTTTAATAATCTAAATAATGAAAATAAAAATTTATTTAATGAATCTAATTTTGATAATTATTCAGTTTGGACATCAAATAATTACGAATCAACTATTTTTTTTGTATGTTATCTTGATTTAATAAATCTAAAATTAAAAGTAGATAAAAATATTAAACCTTTTTATTTTTTAAAAAGTTTTTATTCATTTCCTTTACCTAAAGAATTAAAAAAAATTCAAGATTGGCAACATTATTATCCATTAGAAGATTTTAGAATTTTTTTTTATAATAATAGATGTTATATTTATGATTCTTTTGTTAATCAAATTCGAACTATTGGATTATATAAAAATAAAATATTTGTGAAAAAAAAAATTGAAAATATATGTGTATATAATTTTAATAATAATTATGTAAATAAAAATATAATTTCAAAAAAAGATAATAGTGACTATCATAAAATTTATGAAAAAAATTGGACTCTTTATAAAATTGTATATGAAAATAAAAAAGAAAAAATTTTAAAATTTTTATGTGATTTTGGTATAGATGGTTTATATGGTATTGATTATTATTCAAAATTTAATGAATTAAAAAATATATATAATAAAGGTTTATGTAAACATATAAAATTATTAAGTTATAAAAAAAATTCTATTCCAATAAATAAAACTTGCAGATTTTCAATAGGTTCCCCTGCAATAAATATACAAAATAATAATTATTTAGGTCTAGGACATATTAAAATATCTTTTAAAAAAATAAAATTAGAAAATAATAAAAAAAAAAATAATAATGAATTAAATAAATCAGATGAATTAAAAATAGAAGAAATTAATAATTTTTTTTATAATAAAGCTAAATTTATTCATAAACAATTAAAAAAAAAATATGGGAGCTCATATAAATCTCATTATAATTATATTTATGCGTTTTATATTTTTATTTATAATGATGTAAATAATACTTTCAAAATATCAGATTTTTATTTTCCTCTACCTGAATATAAATTTAAATTTTCACTAACTTTTCCAATGTCGATAATTAATATAAAAAATAATTATATTTTAAGTGCAGGATATGGAGATTATACAAACATATTAATGAAAATAAATAAAAATGATTTACAAAAAATGATAAAATATGATATTTCAGAAGATAATTTTGATGTAACAAAAATTGAATATAAATTTGTTAAATAAATAATTAAATAAAATTTTTTAATTCTTATTAAATAATAGGTATATTTAATAAAATAAATGAAAATTAGAATTGTTGAAAAAGATTATGTAGATTATTTATTTAAATTTTATAATACAAAATATTTAAAAGATAAACTTATATATCCATTTAAAAATCCAGGTTTTAATATGAGTATATCAAAATTTTATAATAATAAATTTATTATTTGTATTCGTAATGTTATACCTTTTTCTGTTATTTTAACTTTAACAAAAAAAACACTAAAAAATCCAATTATTCAAGGTATATTACCTAGAAAAATACCTGAAAATAATTTATTTAAAGAAGTCTATAATAATCGTAATTATTCACAAAAAACTATATGGGATTGGTTTAATACATATGAATCAACTATTTTTTTTGTATGTGATATTGATGAAAATAAGTTAAAATTAATAGTAGACAAAAATGTAGAACCATTTGTATTATATAGACCTCAGTATTTTTTTCCAATAGAAAAAATATTAAATAATTCATTAAGACCATCACAACATTATTATCCACAAGAAGATTTTAGATTATATTTTGAAAATAATATTTGTTATACATTTGATTCTTTTGTTAATCAAATTAAAATAATAACTTTTGAAAATAGTAAATTAAATATTATTAATAAATATAACCATGTTTGTAATTATCGTTTTACTAATAATAATATAATAAAACAAAATGAATATAAAAAAGTTTTTGAAAAAAATTGGACTTTATATAATATAATCTATAATAAAAATAATAAAGAAAAATATTTTCAATTTATACATGATTTTGAAAAAGATGGATTATATGGTGTTGATTTTAATACTTTAACAAATAAATGTTATAAAAAATTATTAGTATCATATCCTAAAAATACTATTCCTATTCATAAAAATAATGATTACTGTAGATTTTCAATTGGATCAACTGCTTTAAAATATAATAAAGATGAATATTTAGCTATTGGACATATAAAAATTAATTTAAAAACAATAAAAAAAGATAAATTAAAAATATTTACCACGAAAAAAGATAAAAAAATACAAAAAATATATAATAATCATTTTCATAAAATAGCATTAAAAATTCATAGATTATTAAAAAATAAATATGATAAAAAATATAGACCACATCATCAATATATTTATGGTATTTTTCTTTTTATTTATAATCAAAATGATAAAACATTAAAAATATCAAATATATATTTTCCAGAACCAAAATATAAATTTTATTTTTCATTATCTTTTCCGATGTCTATCATAAATATAAATAATAAATATATAATAAGTTCGGGTTATGGAGATTATACTAATATTTTAATTAGTTTAGAAAAAGATGAATTAGATAAAATAATAAAATATGATTTAAAAAATATAGATATAACTAAAATAAAGTTTGAGTTCATTTAATTTAATTAATTAAATAAACTTTTTGTTTAATTAATTAAATTTATTTTATTTTAGATAAATTTAAATCAATTTAAAAAAATATTAATAATATATATAAAATTTAAAAACAAAAAAATGGGTGATGAACCCGTAAAAATTGAATCATTAGCAAATAAAAAGTTTAGGATAAAAGAATATTCAATTTTACATGAAGCTGTTAATATTGCGAAAAAAAGTAATATGAGAGCTAAACATGGTTGTGTTATTGTTAAACAAGGTAAAATTATATCAACAGGATATAATAGAACTTTAGGTAATAATAAATATCAAAGCAGAGATGTTAGTAAAGAAAATAAAATAAGTCAAGGTAGATATTCTATACATGCTGAACAAGATGCATTAAGGAATTCAGACCCAAAGGAGTTAGAAGGTGCAAAATTATATGTGATAAGATTAGGATGTACTGATTTAAATCCATTTTTTATGAATTCTCATCCATGTAAAAAATGTACAAATATTATAAATAAATTTATGGAAAAACATGGATTAAAAAAAGTTTATTATTCATGTGATAATTTATTGAATAACGAAATTAAAAATGAGTTTCAGAATTAATTTTTTAAATTAAAATTCTTGAAAATAAGAATTTTATAAAATAAATAAAAATATTTATTGAATATTAAATATTATGAATAAATAAAATAAAAAAAATATTAAAAATTAATTATTTTTATTCTAATTTAAAGTTATTGAACATATCCATAACTTTTTTACCTTCTTGTAAAACTGGAGATAATGTATTAATAGTATCTTGAAGATTTTTCATTGTATCCATTAATTGATAAGTTTCCATTTGTGCTTGTTTTAATGGTGAATTTCCTTCTTTAGAATATTTTGAATCTTTAAAATTCATATCTAATGGTTTAGTTTCGTTTAAATCATCATCTTTTAATTTTATACCTCCTTGTAAAAGTTCGCTAAATTTTTCCATATTTTTAGCTGCCATATCAAGATCATTTTTTTCTTTATTAGTAATTGGTGATTGTTCAATATTAAGATTTGTGTCTTCTAATTTATTTTTTTTTTTATCTTCTTTATCACTTTCTTCATCTTTTTCTTTCATTTCATTTTCGAATTTTTCAATTTTCTTTTGAGTATTCATTAAACTCTTAAAAATAAAATATAAAATAAATGCACCAATTGCTGCATATAAAACATTTTTAGTTATTAATGTGATAACAGCAAATAATAAAACAAATAATAAAATATTTTCAACCCATTCTTCAATAATTTTTCTTAAAAGGAAAGCAACGAATATAACAGCAATTAAAAGTAAAAGACCATAAAAAAGATTGTTATCTAATTTAATTTTACCAAATTTAAAATCTTCAGCATTTTTTAATAATTTTTTAGATTTTTCACTCATTTTTCTTAAAATTTTCATCTTTATTCTTTTTCTATTATAATAAACGATTTTTTTATTATATAATATAAAAAAATTTATATATATTTATTATTATATATTTTTTATAATAATTTAGATTCTAATAAATCTTATAGTTAAATAGGATAATCCAGCTACTATTAAAGCTTTTAATATAACACCTTTCCAATTACATTCAAAATGCTGTGAATCACCAAAAAAGTTATATTTGCAAATAAATTTATCAATCATAAAATTTCTATTAAAAAAGATAAAAACAAAAATAAAAATAATTAAAGGTATTCTAACTTCATTTAATGTTCTTCTCCATAAAGGTTCTTCTTCCACATATTCAACTTCTTCATATTCCTCGTATTCATCTTCATCTCCACCTTGTTGATTCATTCTTTCACTTCTTATATATTCTTTTGATTTTTGAAGTTGTTTTTGATAATCTGCCATTATCATTGGATCTTGACCATTCATACGATATAACTGAGAATTCATATCTCTATTTTCAAATTGTTCTTCTAATCTATCTTGACTAGGGTTCATAGATCTTAATTCAGGTATATCTCGAGGTGAAGATTGAGGTATTAATTGATTAGCCATCATTTGATGATCTTGACGATTTGAATCATTTAAATTATTATATTTTTCTAAAACTTGTGACACAATTTCGGAATCATCACTTGAATTATTTAATGCTGAAATAGGAGTACTTTTATCATCACTCATTGATAAATGCTTATTAATTTAAAAAAAGAATTATTAAAACATATTTTTACGCAATTTTTTTTAAGTCTAATTAAAAAATAATTTAAAATAAATTATTTGTTTATCATTATTTTTTCTTAATTTTTATTTTTATTCAATTTAAAATAATTATTCTTCTATAGTTGGTATTCCTAATGGACATTGAGTATTAACAGTCACAAAACGGTAACATTTTTCGTCTTGACCATATATTTTATTTTCAATATCTGAATTTTTAGGAGGTTTCATAATAATACAATTTCTATTATTACAAGATTTAGCAAATAAACATGATAAACCAAAACCCCAAAGTATTCCTAATATTATTTTAGCATAAGGATGTTTTAAAAAATTTAACATTATTATATTATCTTCTATAATTAATAATTATTTTTAAATAAAATTTTATAAAAAAATATTTTTTAATTTTTTAATTTTTTTCGTGGTCTAAAGCTTTAGATAATCTTTTTATTAAATCATCTTCTTTAACTTCATAATTTACATTTTGAACAGGTATTTGATTTATTTTTTTTTTATCAGAAGGACATTGAACTTCTTCACTCTTATATTTATAACAATTATCTGATGCATCTTTGTAAATAGTTTTAGAAGATTCTTGAGGATTGGGATATTTAATAACATATTTTTTTGGTTTCATAAAATATATATGAATAACTAATCCTATAAATAATGATATAAAAAAAGCATATGGATTAATATAATCTGTAAAATTTAACATTTTTCTCTAATTTAATATATTATTTTTTTGTTTAGTTATAATTATAAAATCTATATTTAATATATTTTTAAATTATAATTTTTTCTTTTCAATAGAAGGAGGATGATAAATAAATTGTCTCATATTTAGATCATAGTTATTTGTTTTTGATATAATTTCATTTTGAATACTATCTAATTTTTTTTGAATTAAAATATAATCTTTTGTTGCATAAATCCATTTTATCCAATTTTCAACATCTGAATTATCTATTTGAAAATCCTTTGCTAAAACAGTTATTTTATCTTGATTTAAAGAAGTAAGACCTTCTTTACATTCTCGCATTAATATTTTTTTTTGTTTGATAGATATTTTTGCTTTTATTAAATTAAAAATATTTTCTCTATTTTGAAGTTGTTCAGTTAATAATAATAATTGTTTAATTTTTTCATCAAAAAGTTTACCTAGTTTTGAAGAAAAATTTGTTTCAATATTTTTTATTTCGTCAAGATGTTTTCTATAAACAATATAATTATTTTTAAGAATATCAAAATTTTGTCTTTCTTCATCTGTTATATTTTCAAAATTTTCAACTAAATAAGATATTTGATATAAAATTTCATTTAAGTTTTCAATAATTTCTTTTTGATATTCATATAAATTTATAATTCTAGAAGGTTCAATAATTATTTCTCTTTTTTCGTTTTTACGATTTATTAAAATATAATTATCATCTTCTGTATATTTTCTATCATATTTTTGATGTTTATCTTTTTGAAAAAATTTTCTCAAATAATCTAAATATTCTTTATATTTTTCACTATCTTTTATTTGATCCTGTTCTTCAAATAATTGATCTATTTTTAAATTATCAGATATTTGTATTAATGTTGACATTATTAGATAAGTCTTCTAATAATGATATATAAAAATTATTTTGTTAAAAACGATATTTTACTATTTTATTTATTTTCTAGATGATTTTGATTTTTTTGATTTCTTTGATTTTTTTGATTTCTTTGATTTTGATGAACTTGATGAAGTTGATTTCTTTAAATATTCATAAGTATTTTTACCTTTTTTAGTTAAATATCCTAAAGTATTTTTTGTTTTCTTTCCAACATATCTTAAAGTATTACCTGTTTTTTTAACTAAAAATTTACCAGTATCATATACAGTTGTTCCTACTGAAGAGACTGCTGATTTACTAGATTTATATAAAGATTTTCCTGTATTTGATACTTTTTTAACAGTTCCTGATGTTACAGATGAAGCTGATTTATAAAGTGATTTACCAGTGTTTGATACTTTCTTTACAGCTGATGAAGCAGTTGATTTAGCAGTATTTAAAACTGATTTAGAAGAAGATTTCTTAGATTTTGATTTCTTAGTTCTTTTCTTTTTACCAGCACCAATCATTTCAAGTGCACCTGGTTTTTCAACAAGTCCAGTTGCTACAATAAATTTATTATCAGGAGTAGTTCTTCCAAATTGATAAGCATTAATTCCAACTGATAATTCAGCAGCACCAGGAGGAGGACCTCTAGGTTGTCCTGGATTTGTCCAATCAGGAGTATATATTGTTTCTAAAGGAATTGAATTTTTTTGTGATTCAGCACCAATTGGAGCAGAATTAGAAAAATATGATGAACCTAAACCTGATACACCTTCCATACCAGTTGCACCACCTCTCATAGAACGACGTTTAGTAGATTTTTTTGATTTTGATTTAGATTTAGATTTAGATTTTGAAGATGAACTAGAGCGACTACGACTTCTTGATTTTTTACCACCCATCATTGATAAAGCAGCAGGGTAAGGTGAACCCATATTAGAATCTTGATAACCAGAAACAGTTATTTCTTTAACTTGTCCAGGATGAAGTTTAGCGAATTGTTGAGCATAATGGGCACTTCCGCCATTTTGATTAGATTTATTAGAAACCATTTCTTATAAATGTAACTTAGAAAAAAATATTTATTAAGGATATTCTATTTCTTGTATATTTTCAAACTCATAATTTTTTTTATTTAAATAATTATTTATTTGAGTACTTTTTTCATCCGATTCATAATCATAATCTTCTTGATTTTCAAAATTTTCATTTATATTATTTTCATATTCTTCATTATATTCTTGATTATTTTGATTTTGATAAAATTCTTGTTGATATTCTTGTTCATTAATATTTATATTATTATAATTATAATCATTAATTTGTTCTTCATTATTATCTTTTTGATGAATTTGTTTTTGGATTTTTAATGGTATTTTAGTTATTTTTAATTTATCATCTTGTTCAATATATTCTTCTTCTTTTTTCTTTTTTTCTTCTAATATTTTTTGTTTATTTAATTCATCTTCTAATTCTTTTTTTCTTAATTCTTCATCTTTCATTTTCTCTTTTTTATCAAAATATTTAAACATAATAAATAATAATAAACATACTGTTAAGATACCTAAAAAAACATAAAAGTTTTTTGAATAAATAATAGACTTTATATTAAAAACTCTTTCTGTTTTTTCAGTTAAAACCTTATTAATAAAACTTTGTGTCATTAACCGAGGTTTACTCATTTTTTTCTATTTTATAAATTTTTTTTTTCTTATTTTTTTTATCTTAGTTAATTAGAAGTATGAATTTAATTATTAATGATTTTTCAACTAAAAATAATTCAAAACTTAATATAACTATACATCCTTATCAATCATTTCATTCAATTCTAAATTCTCTAGAATTTGTTAATGAAGATAATTTTTCTAATTTTTATTTTTCTTATAATAACAAAATTTTAGATCTTCAATTATCACCTGATTATTATGAACTTAAAGAAAATTCTATTATCGAACTTCATAGCCGTCTTGAAGGAGGTGGTTTTTCAAGTTTTTTTAAATTATTCAAAAAACAATGGTATTGGGTATTATTAATTTTTGCTATTGCATTATCTCCATTTGTATATCTCCCTTTAGGATTAATACCAGTGACAGCTTCCTTATTAAAAATTGTTTTTGACCAATCTTTTGAAAAAATAGGAGTATATTTAGCTACTGAACTAGGAAAGTTTTCATTATATAATAGACTTAAGTTATTTATAACAATTATAAAATATGTTATATTTATTTTAATTGTTTATGTTTCATTTACATTCCCATTAATGTTATTATGTTTTGTATTAAAAGGAAATTTATTAGGTGATTCACCTAAAAGTTTATGTTCACCTTATAATGCAGCTACTATTACAGGATTAATTTTAACAATTTTTTATTTATTAATATATAATTCATATAGATCAACTGGACAAAACTTAGAATGGTTAAAAAATATTTTTAAACAAAATCAATATACACAGTCTACATTAGCACCTGCAACAGATGCTTTAAGAAAAGGATATGATCAAGTTAAATATTTTTCAATGATGAAAAATCCTTTAACTGGATTATATTTTAATTTTTTAGATAAAACTGCTGATTTATCAACTGCATTAATTAATACTTTAATAGAATTTGGATGTGATATACCATCTGAAGAAAAGTTTAAAAATAAATTTACTCAACAATTAAATAATTTTAAAAGTTTTGAAAACAAAAACGAAATAAAAATTAAAGTACCCACTTCTAAAGATACTCAATGTTGTGATCCTAAAAATTATTTTGCTATAGGTAATCTTATTTATCAATATATTAATTCTCATGAAAAATCATTAAAAGATAATGAAATGTATTCTTCTGCTATTATGATTGCTATATCATTTTTAGAACGTTCATTAAATGTTGATTCACCTAAATTAGATAAAGCAAAAGAACTTTTAATTTATTTGGAAAATAGACTTCAAAATTTTTCAAAGGAAACAAATGTAACTTATGTTCCTTCAAGTCATGGTGTTTATAATGCTTATATTAAAACTTTCTTTTTCTATTCAATTTGTAATGTTTTCACTTTAGCTAAAAATACTTCTTCAACTATACAAGAAATGGGTTCAATGTATGAAGTTATTGATATGTTAAAATCTGGTTCTGCTACAGGTAATTGGTTAGCTTTCTTTTATGGTATTTGTTTTGTTGCATTATTAATATGTGGTCTATTTGATATATATTAGATTTTTTTCTTTTTTTATAAAAAAAAATAGATCGCAAAAATAAAAAATATTTTTTTAATTGATTTTATTAAATAATAATAAAATTTTGTAATATAATTTTCTTTTTAATTTAACAAGTTCAAATTAATTAAAAATATTAATAAAATTTAAAGATGAATAAAAGTATAATAACTAAAAATGAATTAATAAAAAAAATAAATAAATTATTATTAAAAAAAAATTATTCTAATAAAGATTATATATTTTTTGAATTATATATAAATATTTATTTAATACTAATTAAAAAAAGAAAAATAGCTCAATTATTTTTATGGAAACATAATAAATTTAATAAACCCCTTTTATATATAAAATCTTTAACTAATTTTTTAAATAAGTATTATCCTTATTATATTATTAATAATGAAAAAGATGGTTATCGATTTATTCTTCATTCTAAAAATTATGATTTATCAAAACTTAATAAAACTTTTAGTAAAAATTTTGCAAAAGATTTAGGAGAATTTTATGTATGTGCTGGTGATTTACAAAAAATATATAAAAAACATAAATATTTATTAAGACCTGTTATAAGTGTATCTTATTATAACAAAAAAAACAAAGAATTATACTGTGAATTATTTGCTCAAATGTGCCCTCCACAAATATGTATTAAAAATTTTGATAAATTTATATCAATTAAAAATAAATTTAATAAATATTTAAAAAAAATAAATAAAAATTTTTATGTAAATTTTGAATTACAAAAAAATTTTTATTAAAAATAAAAATTTGAATTACAAAAAAATTTTTATTAAAAATAAAAATTTGAATTACAAAAAAATTTTTATTAAAAATAAAAATTTTTTATATATAGAGGTTAATAAAAATTTAATATGACTAAAAAAAAATCTAATAAAAATCCTAATATTGGAAATAAAACATTTTCTTTAAATACTGAAGAATTAAAATCATCTTTTATAAAAAGTAATATAACATTTTTAATCTATTATTTTATAATCACATTTGTATATTTTTATTTTTCTAATACTCTAAATATACAAGAATTTCAAGGTAAAAAATTTCATTTTTATCCAATAGAATATCGTTTCAAAGATATATCACATTCAATTTTTTCAAATTTTAAACTTTTAAATTATGGTTATTATAAAAATAATAATTTTATTGGATTATCTTTTGGTTCTTACATTCTTTTATTTACTATTTATATTATTGGTTTTATATTTATTTTAAAATCTTTAATATCAACACAAGTTTTTCAAATGATTGTTGGTGCTATTCAAACAAATAGTAATGTTAATCCTAATAATAAACCAACAACTGTCACAAAAATAAAAAAGTCACCAACTGTTGAATCAAATAAAGTATATTCATATAATATATTTTTAGCTTTATTAATGCTTCTTCCTATGTTAATTCATTATATTATTCAAAAAATGGAATGGACTCAGAGAGATATAGAAAAAAGTTTACCTATTAAATTAGGTATTTATTTATTACTATTTTTTGGAGTATTAAAAATATTTTTAAATACATTTTTTAATTCAAAAATGGTTAATCCTTTAAAAGATGCTGAAAAATATCTAATAGGAAAAGACAAAGAATATTTAACTAAAGTTAATGATAATTTAAATATGTCATATTTTTCATTTATAGCACCTATATTATTTATTTTAGTCATGTTTTGTTTAATGATTAAAGTATATTCTGATATTGATAATAATAAATATTTAAATTATCTGTCATTAATAACTATTTATATAGTTATACCTTTATCTTTAATAAGTTTTTCATATTCTATTGTTTATAAAGATTATAAAGATCCAAATCAATGTTCTTCAAAAGGTTATTCTTCAAATATTGAAATCGCAGTTAAAAATGGAGTAAATAATTTATATCAAGCTATTGTTAAATATAATTATCCTTGTTTTTATACATCATAATTTATAAATTAGAAAATAATAATATTAAATTTTTTTCAAATTAATAATAATTAAAAATGATTAATTATTAAAGTTTAAATATAAATAGATTTTTTTAAATTAAAATAGAAGAATGATTTACAAAATTTATTGTAAAAAGAAAAATGAAAAAAATTTTGAAGATTATAATAATATTATTATAAATAATAAAAGACCTGAAGATGAAGTTAAAATATTAAATTATTTTGATAATACATTATTTATGAAATTATTAGATAAAGAATCTATACATATTTTTTTATATAGAATACCTGTTCGTATTTTATTAAGAATAAAATATTATGAAAAAAATAATATTAAAATTTATTTTTTAAATACTGAACAATTATCACTTGAACATCATTTTGAATATGTTCAATCCTTACCTAAATATATAAAAATTATTGATTATAGTTTAGGTAATTTTTTTTTAATTAATCAATTAAAACGTCATTCTTACTGTTTACCTTATACTATAAGTCCAAAAGAAGATTTTTCTAAAATACCAAAAACAAAAGATATTTGTATGATTTTTCCAGGAAATGGATCTTTAAGACGTCATAATATTTTACATCAACTAAGAAAAAATAAAATACCAGTTGATGTTATAAAAGGATATGGTCATTTACGCGATATGCAGCTTTTTCAATATAAAATTATTTTAAATGTTCATTATAATATTGGTTATAAGATATTTGAAGAAATAAGATGTAATCGTTGTATTTTTAATAAAATGATTGTTATTAGCGAATCTTCAGCCTTTCCAGAAACAAATTATTTAAAAAATCATATGATTATAGTACCATATAATGATTTTGTTAAAAAAGTAGAAGATGTATATAAAAATTATGAAAAATATCATAAAGAATTATTTGAAAATTTTAATGAAAATGAAATAAAGAATTATTATAATAATTTTTATAATAAATTTTTTGAAGAAAATAATAATATTGCTTTAAACTAGAGAAAATATTATAAATATGGATCCAATGTATCGAAATAGTGTTAGAAAACAAAAAGAATTAATGCAAATTCAACAACAAAAAAAAAAACAACAAGAAGCTAATAGATTATGTCAAAAATGGATGTTTCAATCATATGAAAATTATTTTAAAGATAAAAAAACTTTTTTAAAAAATGAATGTGCTTTATCTTTAAAATGTGTTAATCAACAATGTCAATATGATAGAGCTTTTAATCGTGCTCAAAATCTTCTTCGTCAATATAGAGTAAATCCTCAAAATTATCCTATAATTTCTTCAACTCAAAATATTAATTTAACAAAACCTGAACAACGACAATATTCTAATTATTGGTATCGTCAAATTGGTACTTCAAATGCTACTGGTTCAGTACAACCTGGTTATCCTTATTCTGTTTACCCTAATTGGCCAGGTTGTAATATAAGAGGAAGTCAAACTACTTATACAGATGGTTTTCTTCAAAATGTTTAAAATTTTATTTATATTATCTTACTAATCTACAATTGTATATTTTTAATTTATTAACTAAAGGTACTTATAAAAAATAATTACAAACTAAGCAAAAATTATCATATGCTTCTTTTTGATTAAAATCATTATTATTTTTTATTAGAATATTTGATTTTATATTAATAAAATTTGCAAAATGTTTATATATATTTAAATTTTGTAAACTATTTTCTTTTTTTTCATTATTATATTTTTTTTTATATTCACGATAAAGTAAATTTATACTTTCTTGATTTGATCTTAATAATGGATATAAATATACATAACTAAAATATCTACTCATTATTTTTTTTTACTATTAAATATTAAGTTATTTTAATTAATAAAATAACTTTATTCAAAAAATTTATTTTTCTTTAAATTCAATTTTTAAGTTATTTATTTTATTATTTTTATTATTTTTATAAGTTAAAAAATGAAAAAAAATAAAATTTAAATAATTATCTTATAATGGATTCAAAAGAAAATATTGATTATGATAATAATAATGAAATTTATGAACAAAAAATAAAAGAAGACATAATTATTAAAAAAGGTCTTTTTTTAGGTTTAAAATCAAGGATTGAAGAAAAAATAAATTTTGAAGAAAATTATTTTTATTCACAAGTTTTACCAAATGATAAAATTGAATATATGATTAATGATAATAAATTTGTTGTTATAACAAAAATAATTGAAAGAGAACCTTTTTATACATTAGGTATAGTTATTGATCATGAAGATAAAAAATTTTATCAAAAATTTAAAATATTCACACCTTTACTAACACAAAATTATAAATTAGTATTAAAATATGGATATTTAAAGTATGAAATAGGTGATAGAATAATATTATATTTTGATAATAATTTAAAAATAAAAGAACTTCATAAATACAAAGATATAAATAATAGGAAATTAGATAAAAATGTATTAATGAATGTTTATAAAAAATTTACAAATGAAAATAATTTAGATAATGATAATTTAATAGAAATAGAAAATACAAATATAAATTATTATACTAAAAAAGAAGTAGTTGATTTAACTCATTTGAACACTTTTAATATTGATCCTATAAAATCAAACGATTTTGATGATGCTATATCAATAGATTTAGATAAAAATAAAATTTATGTTCATATTGTTGATATTAATCAGATTAATGTTAATAGTCCTATTGAAAAAAAAGCTGCAAAACTAGGATATACTTTATATTTAAGTGAAGAAAACCATAATATGTTTAATAATTTTTTAAGTGAAGATAAATTATCATTGATAAAAGATAAAGTAAGAGGTGTAATAACTTTAGAATTAGATATAGATCCTGGTGGGGAACCATTTGAAAATGCTCCTAAAGTTTTAAATTATGAAATATATAAAAGTTTAATTAAAATTAAAGATAGATTTGATTATGAATCAGTTGAAAAGGAAGAAGTACTTAATACAAGAGCTGATATTAAATTTTTATACGATTTAACAATAAAAATTTATAAAAGACCTATATCTTTACCACATCCTAATTTTATAATTAATGAGGAAGGTAAAATAGAAAAAATTGAAATTGAATATAATAATTCAATTAGTCATAAAATGGTTGAAATGTTAATGATTTTATGCAATAAATTAGTGACTCAACATTTAAATGCTTATAAAAAAATACCTGAGAGATATCATGCAAAAACTGAAAATTTTAATTTTGATAATCTTGAAAATATGAGTATTGAATCACAGTTAAATGAAATAATTAAGTTAAAAACAGCAATTTATGATACAAAAAATACTTCTCATTTTGCTTTAAATTTAGATAATTATTGTCATTTTACAAGTCCTATTCGTAGATATTTTGATGTTATAATACATAGGATGTTAGATGGTTATGAATATAAAAATTTAGATAAATTAATTGATTATTTAAATGAAAGAGAGAAATTAAATGAAAAAATAGTTGATTTATATTATACTTGGAAATTAATTGATTATTTAAATGAACATCCAACTAAAAATTTTGAAGCTAAAATATTAAAAATAACAAAAAATGGTATTAAATTTTATATTAAAGAATTAGGTTATAATGGATTTATTATATGTAAAAAAATTATGAAAAATATTTTTTGGAAATATTTTCCAGAAGAAAAAAGTTTAAAAGGAGAAATTTATGAATTAAAAGAAAATATGATTATTAATGTTAATGTTGATAATTTAAGTTATTTTTCATTTGATTCTATAACCTGGAAAATTAATAATTTATAAAAAAATATATATGTATTTTTATTGAACTTCTACTTGTTTATCACTACATGAATCTTTCTTTGAAGGCATTCCCCATGCATTTTGACGTAATTTACATGCTCCACCAGCAAATACTAAATTAGGATTTTTACCACAATCAGTTGAAGATACTGATGTATTTAAAGATATGTTACCTGTAGTTTTATCATCCCAGTTAACATTTAAATTATTTGAATTATTATATTGCATACATTTTTTCTTTCCTCCTTGTCCATCAGTAGCTAAATAATATGGTAATGTTTTTGGACAACATAATATTTTTGAAGAATCATCATTTTTAGATTTATCATTATTTTCAAAGTTTTCTTTATAACAATTAGTAAAAATACAAATCACTAATAAAATAATAACTACAATTATTATTATTTTCTTATTTTTTTCAATCCAGTTTAAAATATTCATTCTTTATACTTTTTATTTAGATAAATTATATGATTTTTCGAAATAAATAATAAATAAAAATAATTTATATTTATTAATATTATTTTTTAATTTTTTATTGATTAAAAATCAATAAAAATTATTTTTATAAAAAATTAATGTGATAAAAATTAACCTCGAATTCTCCATTTTTTGTTACATGAACTACAAGTAATATATATAGAAGCACTCTCATCTGCTCCTCTATCTTGCACCATTAAATATCTGGTCTTATTACCCTTACATCTTCCACATGTAAATTCTTCTGTTAAAGTTCCTGAACCAGAATTACTAGCTAATTCTTCAGCTGCATTTTGTCGTTGTAAAAGTATACTCCAATGTTCAGGATGAATTTGTTGTGGTGATAAAAAAGCTATATTATCAATATCAAATTCTTCTGATAAAATTCTATCTAAAAAATATTTGTTATTAAGTCCTGAATCGGGTTTTAAATTTAAATATATTTGGTGAAGTTTGTTAACATAAATTCTTTTAAAAAAATCATCATTTATATTTTGTTGAATACATCTTTCTTTTGCTTTATCATTTGAATATTTATATATTGATTCTTCAATTCTTTTACATATTTTTTTATCTTCTATAAATTCATTTAATTTTTGAACACATAGTTCTCTTGAATTAACTGTTTTAGTATTTGACATCTTAATTTCTTCTATTTATTATCTAATTCTTTTTAAATTCATTTAAAAATCATTTTTTTTTTCATTTAATTAAAATTATTATTTATAACATTTTTTTTAAGTACCTTATTTAACTTAAAGAGTTGATATTTTTTTTAAGTACCTTATTTAACTTAAAGAGTTGATATTTTTTTAAGTACCTTATTTAACTTAAAGAGTTGATATATAGTTTAACGTAAAATTTATAATATATTTTTAAATATAGTAATAAATTATTGTTATTTTTTTATAGATTATTATGAATTATGAATGCGTTCTGCGGGATTCGAACCCGCGAGGACAATGCCACACGATCTTAAGTCGTGCACCTTAAACCGCTCGGTCAAGAACGCATTATTAATATAAGAATAAAATATTTAGGGAAAATATCTTTCAGTTTTTTTTTATTTTACGATATACAGATTTTTAGTTTTTTATTTTTTTTCAATTAACTACTTAATTCTATTTTTTCTAAAATAGTACTTAAAGAAAAGAGTACTTAAAGAAAAGAGTACTTAAAGAAAAGAGTACTTAAAGAAAAGAGTACTTAAAGAAAAGAGTACTTAAAGAAAAGAGTATTTGAAAACATTAACAAATAATAATAAATAAGATAAAATTATAAAAAAACGATCAAATATGTATAATATTTGAATACTTAAAAATGAATTATGATGGTGGACCAGGCGGGAGTCGAACCCGCGTCTTTCGCTTATAAGACGAAAATTTTAACCTTTAAACTACAGGTCCACTTGGTTAAAATTCAAAAAAAAATTCAGATAAAATATTTTTCAGTTTTTTTTATTTTTACGTTATATAGTTTTTAGGTTTTTTTTTATTTTTATAGTTTTTTTAAACAAAATTTATGAATTATGAATGGGAAAGCAAGATATAATAACATAGTTCTGATACCTTTAATCATAGATAGATTCTATCGATGACATTACTTTCCACTAATTAGATAGGAAAAAAAAAATAAAGACTTAAAACTGTCAGTTTTTTTATATTTATTAATATTAATATCGTAAAAAATAAATATAAATTAAATTTTATACTTAATCGTAAATATTTATTTTTTTAAATATATATTTATATTAATAAATATAAATAAAATGAAAAAAGGGATTTTATTAACAGGAGGAGCAGGATATATAGGTAGTCATACAATTTATCAATTATTAGAATTCTTAGAAAATAATAAAAAAAAAGAAGAATATGAATTAATAGTTGTTGATAACTTAATTAATTCTGATCTTTCAAATATTGAAAATATACAAAATATATTTAATTTAAAAATTAAAATATATTATGAAGACCTTTTAAATTATCATAAACTATTTAATATTTTTAATGAAAATAAAATTATTGCTGTTATTCATTTTGCAGGATTAAAAGCAGTAGGAGAATCAAATGAAAAACCATTATTATATTATAATAATAATTTACAATCAACATTTAATTTATTAAAAGTAATGGAAGAATTTAAATGCTATAATATTATTTTTTCATCATCAGCAACAGTATATGGTACACCTAAAGAAAATCCAATTAAAGAACATTTTGATTGTTCACCTTTTAATCCATATGGAAGAACAAAATATTTTATAGAAGAATTATTAAGAGATATTCATTTAAGTAATTCAAATTTAAATATTATTATTTTAAGATATTTTAATCCAATATCATGTCATCCTAATGGACTACTTAAAGAAAATCCAAAAGGACAACCAAATAATCTTTTTCCAATAATATCAAGAGTATTTCAAGATAAAATTTCAGAATTAAGTGTATATGGTAATGATTATGAAGATACAGAAGATGGCACAGGTGTTAGAGATTATATACATGTTGTAGATTTAGCAGAAGCACATGTATTATCACTTTTTTATTTAATAAATGAGGAAAGAAAGAATTATTTAGAAATATTTAATGTTGGAACAGGAAAAGGATATAGTGTATTAGAAATAATAAATATGTTTGAAAAAATAGGAGGTAAAAAAATAAATTATAAAATTGTTGAAAGAAGAAAAGGTGATATAGGTATGTGTTATGCAGATTCTACAAAAATAAAAAATATTTTAAATTGGAATACAAAATATAATTTAGAAGATATGGTTAAACATGAGATCGAAAGAATAAAAAAATATATTTAAAAAAATCAGATATGAGTATTAAATTATTATTTGAACCATTAGAATTATTTTTGTTATCTGCTTTTTCAGATACTTTTTCTTATTATCCAATTTTAAATATTTATATATATGAAAATAACAAAATAATATTAGATAATTGGTTATCAATATTATATCCTAATTTTGTTAAAAATATTGAAAATATAAAAGATCTAGATAAAAATTATAATATTGATTTTGATATTTATCAAATTTTTCAAAAGATTGTATCAAAAAAAATTAAAATCAATTTATCAAAGTTTAAAAAATATAAAAATGATTTTAAACACAATAATTATACAGCTATTATTTTAAATCATAATCTTAATAAAAAAGATTTAGATTTTTTAATAAGTTTAAAAATAAATCAAAAATATAAAACAAAATATATAATTTTTATAGGATATCATAATGATAATTATGAAAAATGGATAAAAGAATATAATAACAATGATTTTTTTTATTTTGCTGATTTAAATGACACAACTATTTATGATATTAATAAATGGTTAAATTTTATAAATATAATAGAAAAATCTTCATTTAATATTTCATTGGGTATAAATACTTTTTCTATTTTACAACATCTAATATGTGAAAATTTAAATTTAGAATTTATACATAATTTAGAAAATGAAAATTATATACTTGAAAAATCAACAAATTATGTATATTCTAAATATGATTATATTAATGATTATAAAAATTATTATAAACTAAATTTTTCATTTTTATATTCTAAAATAAATTTTAATTCTTTTTCAGATAATAATTTGAATTATTTTGATAAAACTAAATCAATAAAAAAAGAAGTTGTCGAAAATAATAATAATAACCTTAATAAAAAGATTATTAATAAAGATATCATCACTCCTGGCTCCAATAGGGAGCAGAGTGATAATCGTTTCCCATGGCTCTACGAGCGGGAAAATGTATTCATCATTAATCAAAATTCAAAAGATAACAATAAAAATAATAAAGAGATAAATAAAAAAGAAGATATTAAAAATAATAATAATGATAATAATAATTTTGAAGAAGAAAATAAAATTTTTATAGAAAATTCTAAAAAAGCTGAAAAATCTGAAAGACTAATATATATAGAACAAATTGAAAAAGAAAGAAAAGAAAGAAAATTTGAAATAGATAAATTTTATAATACAAAAAAAAATTATATTGATTTACATATTAATAAAATAAAAGATAATGATGATAAATCATATGATTATGAAAATATTTTAAATGAAAAAAATATTATTAATAATGATATTTTAAATACTGATTTAGATAATATAGATTTATTTGTATTTAATGAAAAAAATATAATAATTAAAATTGAAAAAAATATAGAATTTGAATTATTATTATGGACTTATATTTTTATTTTATATGAAAATAATCAAAATTTTAAATTAAAAAATATTTATATAAATATAAATAATTTAATAAAAAAAAATATTTATATAGATAATTTTATTTTAGAATGGATAAAATTAATAAAAAAACATATTAATATAGATTATTATAATGAAAAAATAAATGATTTTAAATATTTAGATAAAAATATTTTTTTGAAAAATATAGTTAATTTAAAAAAAAAAAATAATTTAATTTACAAAAATAAATTTTTAGAATATTTGAATGTAAAATTATATAAAATAGAAGATTTAAAATATAGTATTATAAATGAAGATATAGAACATATATATGATGATTCTTGTTTAAAATATATAATTTTAAAACATTCATTAAAAAATGATATTATAAAGTATTGGAAAAAAAATAATCATGTAATTGATTATGGTTTTATAGAAGAATATAGAGATTCTATACCTGAAACTGAATTTGATATTCTATATAGAGATATAAATTTTATATTAAATTGTACAAAATTTATTGGTTTTCAAGAAAATATTATAAATAGTAGAAATTCACTACTATATTTTATATTAATTTAAATTGTTAATCATTTATTCCATATATCTTTTTATATTTATTTTCTTTTTCTATTAAAAAATTTAAAAATTTTTTTAATATTTGATTAATAAAATTTTTATCAAATTGACTTTCATTTTTCATTTCTTTTAATGATATTTCTATAGATTCTATATAACTTAAATCAATTTTTCTAAATATAACTGGTCGTCTTAGTGCAAAAATTTTAATTATATCTATTAATTTAATTAAATCATTTAAATATTTTTCAAATAATAAAAAATAATTAAATTTTTCAGATACATCTATATTTTTTTCATTTTCTGTTTTTATTTTTTTTAATAAAAATATTAAAATATTTTTATTTTTGCTAATATAATTTATATCATAAATAGTTGTAAATGATGTTCTAGCCATATTATTATATAATTTTTATGGTATTAAATATATTAGTCACTATTTTTTTAAATATATTTAATTAAATATTAAAAATAAACATATAATTTTCATTTTTTTATTTTTTATAAATTATTAAATTTTAATATATACGTATAATATTACCAACAATTGTTTGATATAAAGTATGAATATCTTTATATTCTTCCCATTTCATTAAAATATTTTCTAATATTTTATTATCATATTTATGTTGAATTAATATTTTAATATCATTTATAAATTCATCATAACAATTTATAAAAGAAGATTTTTTATTTGAAGATTTATCATAATACATCTTATTTATGTATTCTGTCATATATTCATTCCATAATTTTATACGTATTCCAAATAATATATGTTCATAATCTTTTTCAAAAAATAATTGGATATGTTTAGGTAAGATTTGAGTATTAATACTTTGACTATTTACAGAATCGTCTGAATTATTTTGTAAATTATCTTTATCTATATTTTCTATTTTTTCAAAAGGAACTATTTTTAAATTTTTTATATTATTAAAATCTAATTCATTATCATCACTATCATCAATATCAAAAAATGATTCAAAAGTATTAGATAAATTTTCAAAAACTTCTATAAATTCACCTCTTTCTGATTCTTGAATATCATAAAATCTTAATTCATTATAAAACTCTTCTTCTTTTTCTTCTTCATCTGTCAAACAAGTTGTTCTATCTAAAAATGTTAGAAAAATAAATATTATTTTTAAAAATACACCTATTTCATGAAAAGATGAATATTTTGCACGATTTATAATACCATAATCTAAATCTAATTTACCTATGTAATATAAAAAGTCTTGATTAATATCTAATTCTTTACTAATTTTTTTTTGAATTATATTATTAATATCATCATCCTCTTCTTCTTTTTTATTCATCTTAATAAATTTATCTAATAATAAAAAACGATTCAAAATATAATTTAAATATGAATCAAATATTGATATATTACTGTTTTCAATCCATAATTTTTTAAAAAAATCACCTAATCCTATTTTTTCCTTTTTTTGTTCTATTTTAAACATATTAAATAATGTAAATTCATGGTCAAAATAATCCTTTGTTAAAAATATTGGAAGTTTTTCAATTTGATGTAAATCATCACAATGTTGCATAAAAGTATCATCTAAAGATTCTTCTAAATCATTTCCTTCATAATATTTTAGTTTACCATTTTCATAACCATATTCTTCAACAAATTCATTTTTATCATTAGCGATATAATAATACAAAGTCACATCATGATTAAAATCAATATATTTTTTTGGTTTTGTTATTTTTCTTTCAATATCTTTTAATAAAGGTACTTTTAATTTATTAAAAATTGATTTTTTTATTTTCTTATTTTCTTCAAGTTTATCTTCATTATCATTTTTAGTATTTTTATTTTTATTTTTTTTGTTTTTTAATTTTTTATCTTTTTTTGATTCATCTGAATCCTTTGATAAATTTTCTTTTGTATTATTATTTTTTTTATTTTTATTTTTATTTTTAAATATTGGTGTTATTTCGATTCTAATCTGATTTTTTTTACTTTCTTTTTTATTTTCTTCTTCTAAGCTTTGTCCATCTTCGTCAATATAATCTATATCATTTTCATCTTTTTCTTCATCATATTCTTCGTCTATAATTTCTTCTTCATCCATACTAGGATCATAATAGTAAAAATGTCTTAAATATTTAAAAATATTTCCATTTTTTATATTTTCATATTGATAAATAGTTATAAAAGAATCATAAATATTATTATGAATATTAAAATTTATATTCATTTCAAATTCTTTAATAAAAGATTTAATGGTTTCTTCAAACTGTTCTATATTTTTTCTATGCTTTTTAATATTTTTTAAAATAGTTAATGTTCCACTCATTATTCTTATTTTTTCTTATTTTCACTCTTATTTTTATTATATCATCTAAAAAAATAAATAAATATTTTTTTAAATATAAAAAAACAAAAAATATAAAAATATTTTTTAAGTATATATTATTTTATTTAATTTTCATAAATAATAGGTTTTCTTAAATCATCATGAGGTATTATTTCAAAATTAGGTGAATTAGCTGCTTGCATATTTATTTGACCACCATTATATATTTCGAATTGAGATTCTAAAGAATTAAATCCTACAATACCTCCCATATTTCCACCATTCATTGGAAGTTCATCTTTATATTGCCATACTGGAGGATTTTTAGTAGAAATTCTTCCATAATTATCTCTACTATCATTAACATCATTACCTAAATTTGGAATTGGTGTTTCTTTAAGTACTCTTCCATCATTTACTTCATTTGAATATCTTTCTGAAGCTTTTTTAAGTTCTTTTTCATCAAGATTATCTAAACTATCACCATTAATATCTCTTTTATAAAATCGTTGAACATTTAAAACATTTGATTCAAAATTTGGAACATTTTCATTAGAAGTGTATGAATTTGATGGTACAACAGGTAAAACATTTTTTTCTTCAAATGATTTTATTGCTTGAGTTTTATCAGTTTCATCATTTTTCTTAATAAAAGATAATAATTTTTTCTTAAAATCTTCATCTTTTTCATTTTGTTCAGTTTGAGAATCTTCTGTTAAAAATTTAATAGAATCAGATAAATTTATATTTTTATTTTCTAGTGCTCTATCTAATTCAACTAAACCTTTATGAGGTGATGTATTTTCTAAAGGAGAAGTTAAAAAATTTTCAATCATTTTTTTAGGATTACCTAAAATTTGATTAAAGTTTATACTATTAATAATAAAATGTAAAACAAAAATAATAATTAATGCATTTATGATAACATGAATACAACTCATATTTTTAAATAGTTATCCTAATTATATATTATATTTTTTTACATTAAAATAAAACTTTGAATTAAAAATAAATAAAATATTATTTTTTATTTTATTCGTTTAAAGTTTTTCAGAAAACTAAAAAAAATTAATAGAAAATTAAAATGTATTTAAATGATTTATTTAAAAAAAATATAAATATTTATATAATTAATTTTAATAAAAAAGATTTACATTATTTTATTGGTATTAATTCTCTTTTAAATTATTTAACAAAAATCTATGAAGTTTTTATTTATTTTTATGATATTGAAAATTTTGATAATTATAATGAAGAATTTTTTAAAATGATATTTAATTATAATATAAATTATTCATTTTTAGGTAAAAATAATAAAAATAATAATAGTAATCAAAATGATAATCAATTATTATTTTTAGATAAAAAAAATAGTGAATATAAAAATATTAATTATATAAATAATAAAATAAATATAAATGAAATAAATAATAATAATAAAAATTTTGTAAAAATAATAGATTTTAAAAAAGTAGAAAATATAAAATATTTATTTGAAACAATATTTAATGTTCCTTATTCTTTGAGATTTTCAAATAAAAATATTTTTAGATTTATTGATGCTGAAAATAATTTATATAATTATCATTTAAATAAATTTAATAATTTTCCTTATATTTTTTGTTCTTCATATTATCATTTAAAAGAATCAAATTATGCAGTTTATATTTTTTTATATAATTTTTATAAATCTATTTTAGATTTTGAAAATCCTTTTTTTAAATCATGGTATTATAATAAAGATCCTTTTTATATTTATGGAAAAATAATTGAAAATTCTGAAGAATTATATATTCATATTGACGATATAGAATGGTTAGAATTATGTTCAATATTAGATTTATCAAAAATAAAAAGTAAAAATATATATTATAATAAAAAAAACATAAAAGAATTAAACAATTTAAAAAATAATATTTTTTTATTTGATTGGAATTTAATTCTTTTAGATTAAATATTCTATTTAAAAAAAATATTATATATAAATTTAAATTAAAAATGGAAACTGTCTCAAATAATAATAAAAAAAAATATTTAAAACTTGCCATCATGGGTAAAATGTGTTCTGGTAAAACAACATTATCTAATCACATTAAAAGTTTTTTATCATCAAAATATAAGGTTGAACTAAAAAGTCATACATTTGCAGGAAAAGTTTATGATTTAGCATATGATTTATTTAATATGGACAGAGAAAAAAAAGATAGAAAATTATTACAAACAATAGGTACTTTAATGCGTTCAGTTGATGAAAATGTTTGGGTTAATTATTTAATGAAAAATACTAGAAAATCGAATGTTATTGTCGAAGATTGTAGATATGAAAATGAATTTTCTGCTTTAGAAAATGAAGATTTTATTTTTATTAAAATTCATATTGATCCAGAATATCAAATTTATAGATTAAAACGTACATATCCTGATACTTATATTCAACATATTAATAATTTAAATCATCCTAGTGAAACTGGTATTGAAAAAATACCTGATGAAAAGTTCGATTTAATTTTAGATGCTAAAGATAATGAATTAAATTTTCAAAAAATTGAAGAATTTTTGAATAAATATATTGAAGAAAATATTGATTTTAATATACCATCTCCTAAACATAATACTTTTATACCATATGAATTTACATAATTAGCTTCGCTAATTATCTTGGTCGTCAGAGCGCAAAGCTCTCAGACTTACATAATCAAGGGAAAACTCTTTGTTTTCCCTTACATGACTTTTGCAGAGCAAAAGCGGCAAAGAGCGAAGCTCGTAATCCCTTTCAGCTTTTAATTAATTTTGTCTTTTTTTAAAAAAAAGAAAAAGGGGTTCACATAATTGTTAAAGGAAAATCAATTTTATTTAATTCTTTTTCAATTAATAATAAAGGTTGTAAAAAGTTAAATTGTTTACCAAAACAAAAAGCTTGTTTGCGTTTATTTATTATTAATGTTGATACTTCATCAAATTTTTTTCCTGTTATTTTCATTAATAAATATGCTGTTAATGAACAACTTCTTTGTGCACCAGCTAAACAATGAATTAATATTCTTTTACCAGAGTGGTATTCTTTTTCTAATTCTTTTATAATTTGTGGACTTAAATTATAAAAATTATCTAATTCTTCTTTTTTTCCATTATCATCAATGGGAAGACGATAATATTTTACTGTATTATTTTTTATCCAATTTTGAACTTCAATTGGTGCACTTTCAATGGGATTAATAAATATTGGTTCAAATACATTATTTAAATCTTTAGTACAATTCACTATAACTTCAATATTTTCATTTTTTATAAAATCTTTATCTTTTGATGCATCACTACCTCCTATAAAGATATTTGGATAAACTTCATCATAGTCTTTAAATGAACTCATTTTTTCTTTTTCTTTTTATATTTTTATTATTATTTTTTTAAATCAAAAATAATATATTATAAAAAATTAATAATTTAATTATTTAATTAAGCAGATTCTTCAGATTGAGATTGTTTTGAAGCTTCTTGTTGTTTCTTTCTTTGAATCCATGGATCATCTTGTTCAAGATTAGTCATTGATTCTGCTTTTACTTTTTCAGCTTCTTCTTTAGCACTCTTATAGAAAGCAGCATCGGATTCATCAACAATCTTACGGAGTTCCTCAACATTCTTAATATCTTCTTTAGTGGTTTCCTTAACTTCCATAGATGTTTCTTCACGAAGTTTCTTCTTGCGTTCTTCAAGTTCTTTACGAGCTTTATCAAGTTGTTCTTGTTTCATTTTCTCATAGAGTTCATCTTTTCCAGATTGATTATTGAAATATTCCTTTGCTAAAGTATTAAGTTGTTCTTCTTGATGTACTTGGTCTTGAATTGCTTCAGGGTTTGGATCAAATGGACACCAATATCCCAATGGACATACAAAGACATTAAAATTCTTATCTTTTTGTTGAAGTTTCTTTGCTCTAATACGAGCTTCAGCTTCAGTACTATAAACACCACGAATTTTTACACCTTGAACAGTTGTTTGGAAATTTTGGATCTTATGGAATTCTTCTTCAAGTTGTTGGTCACGAGTGTATTTCCAATCTTCATACATTTCATGAATTTTTTCATATGTAAATTCAGATTTTTCACCACTTGATAGTTTTTCACGAATTTCCTTTGTACTACGTTCATCATTTGTAAAAATATGTTCTAAAAATTTAGCATTTTTAAAAGATTCTTTTCTCTTTAATACTCTTTCAGGAGTGATAAATGAAATACAAGCATAGTTTTGACCAGGAATAGGATCATCTACTTCAAGATAATCTTCAACAGCATTTGCTGGAACGTTTGTTGTAAATTTACTCATTTTATTTTTTCTATTAATATTTAAAACTATTTTTCTTTAAGTATTTTAAACGCGAACTTTCTTAATAAAAGAAAAAAAAGAAAATAATTTAACTTAAAGAAAAAAAATTTAAATAATTATTTTTTATAAATAATTCAACTTAAAGAAAACTTGAAAATATAAGTTAAAAAAATATAAAATGTATAAATTTATATTTTTATCTTCATGTTTATATGGTTCATTTTATTTATTTTCTATATCACAGAAATTAATAAATAAAGTACTTTTAGAAAATAAAAAAATACCAAATAAATTAATTATAATAAATAGTTTAACATATTTGGTTTCAGGTTCTATAATTTTATATAATTTTAGTTTATTAAATTCTTTCCATTTCAAATCTTTAAGAATGTAAAATAATTATTTTTTTATAAATAATTCAACTTAAAGAAAAATAATATTTTTTTCTATTTTAAATAAAAAAGATAAAAGAAAAAAAGATTAATTTATAGATAGAGATAATTAAAAATGGATCAACTTGATTTAGGTGAAATTTTTATTCGTTTATTAAAATACTTGATTGAAGGTATTATTGTAGGTTTTGTTGCTTACTTTGTATCTAAGAAATTATCATGGCAAGAAGTAGTTATAATTGGTATAACAGCTGCATTAGTATTCCTTTTATTAGATACTTACTCACCTTCTATTGGCAGTGCAGCAAGATTAGGTACAGGTCTAGGTATAGGTTCAAGATTAGTAGGAATTAATGTTGGAGGAACAGGTTTAATTTAAAAAATAAGTTAATAAAAATATATTTTTTTATAATTTTTATTTAAGAAAATTAAATAAAATAAAAATGCCATACTTTAAAAATAATAATGTTAATTTACTTTTTATTCATATACCCAAAACTGGCGGTACAACAATTGAAGAATATTTATATCCAAAATATAATATTCCTAAAAATGTAAAATCATTATGGTTACATGGGCCTTTATTTAATCATAGTTATCAACATTGTACTTATAATGAAATAATGGATAATAAGAAAAAATTAGGAATAGATGAAAATAATTTAAAAATTTTTGCAGTAGTAAGAAATCCTTATACAAGATTAATAAGTGAACTATTTTATAGAAATTTAATTCATAAAAATAATAATAAAAATGAAGTTTATACAGTTATTAAAAATTATCTAAATGGTAAAAATTCATATGATAATCATCGTTTTCCTCAATACAAATTTTTAATTAATAAAGATGGATTAATAGAACCACATATAATAGTTATGAGAACAGAATCATTAAATAAAGATATGGAGAATTATGGATTTGATGATTTTTATAAAATTAAAAATCACAATACCAATAATAAAGTAAAAGGAAAAGAAAAAGAAAAAATTAATTATTTTGATTATTTAAATGAATTATCAATAAAATTAATAAATGAATATTATGAAAAAGATTTTTTATATTTTAATTATGATATGATTTTTAAAGAAATTGATAATAATAAACAACAATCAGATAATGTTTTAAAAAGCGAAGTGAAAGAAAAACAATTATCGTTCTGTAAGAGTGATGAACAAATAAAAATAAATGAAAATAATGTTTTTAAATTTGAAAATAAAGAAAAAACATATATTGATAAAGAAGTACAAACAGATGGATTTGTATTTGAAATAAGATATAATTAATTTTTTTTTTAATAAAAAATATTATTATTAATTAGAAAAGAAAATGAAAATTAATTTAAATAATTTAACAAAAAATAAATGGGTTCAATATATATTTATTATTTTAATTATAATTATACCTTTATATTTATTATCATTATGTTCTAAAAAAAGAGTAGAAAAATTTACTCTTTTATTAGGAGATAATTCAAATTATTGGAATAAAGAAGAAAAAGAAGATTTTATTAATTTAAGTTCTCTAGGTCTTGATTTTGGTTTATCTGATACTCCTGATGTTAAAAAATATAATTCTATGAAAACATCTGATGTTAAAACAACTATGAGAGATAGTTCAGAATTTAATGGTTCTGATAATAAAGAACTATTAAAACAAATTATGCCAGTAGATCAATTAAAAAATGATAAAGTTTTACAAGATAATCCAGATGTAAAAAATAAATTATTAAATAATGCAATAAATCAACAAGTTCAAACACAATCAAAAAGTTTTGATGGTCAAAGAGGAGGTGTAAAAGAATATCCTCAAACTATTTATACTGATAATACTAAAAAATTAATGCAAAATTATGTTGAAAATGATACATTTAAAAATTCAGAAGAAAAATCTGTAAAAAATATCATTGGAAAAGATAAATTTGATAATCAAACACATTCAACCAGCAAATCTTCTTTAAATTTAGGTACATGTAATTTTTTTAATGATTCATGTCCTTCTGATTATAAAGAAATGGGTGCATTTGGAATTCAAGGTCTTCCATCTGGTATGACATTATCATGTGGTAATGTTTCTGGTTCAAAACCTGCTGTATTTGTAGCTGAGTTAAGTAATGGTTCAATATCAAATGTTGTTATAGTTGATGCTGGTACTGGTTATAATCCTACTAAAAATTATACAATATCTGTTGTTGGTGGTGGAGGTGGAAGTGGTGCTGAATTAAAACCAACAATAGGAGATGATGGTTTAATAAAAAGTATTAATATTATTAAAGGTGGAAGTGGATTTAAAGAAACCCCTAAAATTCTAATAGATAATAGTTCTAATAATAGTAAATGTACATTCTGTTGTAAGAATTAAAAGTCATTAAAAATATTTAATAAATAATTTGTTTTTTTTTAATTAATTATAAAATATATATTTTTTATAATTAGGAAGTTAAATAAAAAAACATGAATGATAAATTTATTTTAAGTAAAAATAATGTATATATAGGAATATTAATTTTAATAATTTTAACACTTTTAATTTATGTCAAATTTTATGATAATCTTTGTTTAGAATGTATTTTTAAAAAGAAAGAAAATATGCAAAATGCATCTAAAAATGAAAATCCTAATTATGAAACTATAAATTATAAAGAAATTCAAGATGAGAATCCAATAATTTTAGGTAATAATGCAATGGAAATTATAAAAGATAAAAAATCTAAAATTATTGATAGAGTTTATGATCAATTAGATTATCCTTATAAAAAAGATGGTTTTTATGATCAATCATGGTATCCTAATTTAAAACTACCTTTCCAGGTAATTAGTTCTGGAGGATGGCGTAATATTCCTACATTAGGGGGAACTCAAATTCCTATAATGAATCCCCCAGTTCCTCTTGATATTTCTGATACTAATATAGCACCTAGAAATATTAGAATTATAAATCAAGAAAAACCAGAATTAATTGGTTCAGTTTATAAAATATTTGGAAATGCAAATCAAATGATGAATTTGTACAGAATGAGAAATAAAAATAATTATTTTAACTATTATACTGTAAATCAACAAGGAGTATTAATACCTGTAATCACCAAAAATAGAACAGATGAACCGGGAGATGGAGATACTGTATTCTTAAAAGGTATAAGAGAACCATATAGAGTATCAATATATAATTTAGATAATACACCTGTTTATATACCTTTTAATTAAAAAAAATGAATTTTTTCTATTTTTAATTTTTTAATTTTAATTTTTAATTTTTTAATTTTAATTTTTAATTTTTTTCAACTTAAAAAAATTTATTTTTTTTAAGTACATTTAAAAATAATATTTAATCTTTTTCTATTTTCAACTTAAAAAAAATTAATTTCTTTAAGTACCTATTAATAAAATAAAAAACAATAATATTTTATTTATTTATTTATTTATTTAAATCTCAATTTTTTTTACTCTATAAGGTTTATATTTATGTTCAATTTCTAAATTTTCACTATCATGAGGTATTATATATGTATCTACTTCATTTGCAGTTTTTTTAAGTCCTATATCTGGATTTCTTAATTCTCCTGAAGTACCATAAACATCTCTATTCTGTGAAAATTCAGAATAATCATTATAATTATAACCTAACATAGATGCAGTAGTAGAATTAAGAGGTTCAGCAATATTAAATTCATTTTTATCATTATATAAAGTATTAAAATAATCTTCGGCATTCATTGGAGGAAAATAATAACCAGGTGGAGGTAAAACACCTTCTTCAGCTTTTAATTCTTTACCTAATTCTAATTTTTCTAAATTTCTTAAATGATTATAAGGAAGTTTATCTTTTTTATCTTGGTAACACCATAACCAATTTACATAATCTTGTAATGTAAAATTTGGTGGATAATTTAACATAAATACATTATAATCTACATTAGTCATATCTTTAGGATCTGCATAATTAGTTGTACCATAAAAACATTCTGATGATTTATTTGTTTTATTATGTACATGGTTTTTAAAACATGCTTGTTGATTATTTAAAGATGCAGACCAGTCTATATTTTTTTGAGGTTCAAATCCTGAATCAAAACCATCTATTTTATTGGTTGATTCCATATTTTGATAATATTCATTATCAAATTGACCAATTAATTCTTTATTATTAGATATATCTTTATAAAGACGAACATTATTTTCATTTTCTTCACTATCCAAAATAGTTGTATTAATTAATTTAATTTTTTCTTTAGGTAAATTATTTTGATTTTCAAATTTTTCTAAAAATCTTTCCATTTGATATGGCATTTGATTTGTTATATTTTGAAGTTTTTTTTCCATCATATTATTCAAAATAAA
>JACCED012195442.1_pt1 | contig 47727 bp, 43 predicted proteins | sample 7455021 | NCBI WGS metagenome assembly JACCED01 (sample SAMN15323456, study PRJNA562643) | freshwater metagenome | isolation source: river surface water | place: USA:Blue River Watershed | collected 2017-08-19
CGAAGTTAGTGTGGCGGCGGTACACGCTCTTGAAGAAAGTGATCTGAGGGTTACCAGTCAGGTAAACGTCTTGGGCGCCATAGGCGACAAGTTGCATAAGTCCTCCACCCATTGTAAAATGCTTGTTATACTATTGAAAAAGAAAAAAAAATCGCGAAATTGACATATTTTCCGCAAAATGGAATTAAACAAAAATTGCTAAACCTTCTTATATACGTTTTCAAATACAGTGGTGGCGGTGGCGATAGGGTGTGGAATCTATGTCGCTATTCAAATATAAACCGCCTAAAAAGATTGTGCTTGACGAAAGAAGCATAACAACGCTAGATAGTAAACATAAAGAATTACAGTCGGATTTTCAATATATACAAGATACAATTATTCCGGAACTTGAAAATGAACGGAGTATGCTAAAACAACGCCTACAGATACTGAAAGGAGGGGTTCCGCCCCCCAGCGACGGGAAGGGGGTTCCGCCCCCCAACGACGGAAATTACGCTAAATATACATCTAAATCCGACGACAAAAATAGCGGCGAAGCGCGAGGTGGTGTAGTCGCGGATTTGCGGAGCAAAGAAGCGACGAAACCACCGAGCAACCTGGAAGAATGCCTAGAGATCCGAGATCGCATCAAAGAAATCAATGCAACCATCAAAAAACACCAACAAGATTATAAAAACTACTACCTTCACAACAGCGAGTATATCTTCGAGTATTTTGAAACCAAGAAAACAATCACAAGTGGCGGATCGATGAAAACAAAATCCCTAAATGCATTTTTCAATCTTCCGGAAGCCAAAAAAACAGAAGAACTCTTCAAAAATCAACATAATAACGTTGAAAAATACCTGGCGAGTATCGATCAAACCTACATGGATGTTTCTAAATACGTCTACCCCACGGATATATGCCAGTTTTGTCACCAGGGCGAAATGATTCCTATTGAAAGTGAAGGTATTATGGTTTGTAATCAGTGTGCAAAGCAAGTTGTATTTCTTATCGACAATGAGAAACCATCTTACAAAGAACCGCCGAAAGAGGCGTGCTTTTACGCATATAAACGCATCAACCATTTTCGAGAGATTCTCGCGCAATTCCAAGCAAAAGAGACGACATGTATTCCCGATAATGTCCTTGAAAGCATCAAACAACAAATCAAGAAGGAACGTATTGAAATCTCTCAATTCACCGATAAGAAAGCGAAAGAAATCATGAAGAAACTTGGATTTAATAAATACTATGAACACATTCCATTTATTAAAGATAAGCTTGGGATCAAGCCGCCCGTTATGACACCCGACCTGGAAGACAGGTTGTGTAACCTCTTCATGGAAATCCAGGGGCCGTATGCGAAGTTTTGTCCAGACGACCGTGTGAATTTCCTGAATTATTATTATACTGTGTACAAGTTGTGCGAACTTCTTGGGCGGCGTGAGTTCTTGCCGTTCTTTCCAATGTTGAAAGATCGAGAGAAACGGATCGAACAAGATCAGATTTGGAAGAAGATATGCATTGAACTCGATTGGGAGTTTATCGCGACGCCTTAGGAAAACATAATAGCTCTGGAATGTTAGTTCATTGCCTCATCATTGGTCCCCCCAATCGATTACAACATCTCGATTTGGTTTGGGGGATGTAGGTTTATTTTTCGGATAAAGGTTTTGACCGCTTTTAGGTTTGTATGGTCCAAAAAAATCTACATCGGTATTAACAAATTCGTTGCAGGCGAGGAGTCCAATACCTTTGATACCATAATCACGTTTCTCAAGTTCTACTCTTTCATAATTTTTAGGGTTACCCACAAAGGCTTTACACTTTGACATTTCCATTCTCCCCCCCCTCATCACCTTCCGTGATTTCACATTCTTTCGACGCTTTGAACTATGAACGCGACGACGCCGATGCGCGGTTTTATGCGAAGCCATTCTTATAAATGATTAATTATGTATTATGCATAGATAATTAATTTTGATTCATACAAACCGCCTGCCCACGACAACCAGAGGCAGATTACGTCTTCCTCGCCTTACGTCTGTAATTACGCACACCACCCACTCCACCGCTTGCGAGACTATGTGATTTATAGTATACTTGCGCATTATTTGTAAACATTCCATACATTGAATAAGGCATATACGGTGTAACTGTAAGGACATATGTTGTGATATGATAATTTTCATTGGTTCGAATGGTAAGTGTATACACACCAGGGACCGTATTACGTGATGTGATAATACTTCCAGTCGTTGCATTTACGGTAATCATATCATATGAAGATGTATCGACACCGGTAGTAAATAATTTAGAATACGATCTTCCGCTAATCAACCCCGGTGCACTAGGAACACCTGCGACAACAGTTGAACTAAAAGTCCGTACCATCGCGGGAGGTGAGCCAGCTACCACCGTTCGCGCATAAGGTGTGAATCCCATGACGAGAATCTCATACGCCGTATTTACACCAGTATAAACCCATTTGACGCCGAGTGGTGAGCTAGCCGATGCAGGGACGCCCGTAAGCACGTTATTCGCACGAGAAGTATTCCAACCAGAACTAGAAATCGACGCTTCTGCAAAGTTATTCACTAAAGTCACAGTCCCGCTTACGACAACGACATTTCCGGTTAAATTCGTATATCCTGGCATGATGTAACCACCTGATCCAGCAATCGCTCCAGTTACATAACATCCTGATACGGTTTTGTTGGTAGTGTTACCCGCCAAATTACCGAGGATACCACTCGCATTTGCATTCACATACCCAAGCGAATAAGAATTGGATACATAGACTTCACCAGAACTTCTTCCAATGATGCCACCACCCCATTCACCGATCGCACCAGTGCTATAGCACTCGCTTAATGTAAACCGATTTGTCCCGTTATTACCACCGGATGATGATCCGGCAATACCTCCGGCATGTGTGCCAATATTTCCAGTTGAATAACAGTTCACAATTGTTGCGATGCTAGTAAAGATACCGGTTATACCTCCACCGTATTCTCCGATTGCACCAGATGACCAGCATGACTCGCAATGTAAAACGCCAGAAGATGGCGAATGCGATCCAACGATACCGCCTCCGTAGAGTCCAACTGTCCCAGATGAAGAACAGCCAGTGATTTTCAGAGGACCAGCGTAACGCCCAATAATACCGCCACCATATTCACCAGTATTTCCGGTAGAATGACAGTTCAAAACAATATTGCTACCGGTCGTTGTTCCTTTACCATAATAGGACTGGCCTAACCATCCACCCTCGTTCGCTAGTGTAGCACCGCCCGCAGCGCGTATTTCTAGGTTCATCAAGTAGATAATATCGTATCCATTTGATCCATTCGTGCCATTTCGAATGAGACCCGGATAGTTCGTTATTCCAGATATCGTGATAATCGGACGCGTTCCATTGGGTTTTAATAATCGCGAACCAACCTGAATATTTTCAGATAGGCAAACAAAATAGCCGTTCGCACCACCTATAGTTTCATCAATTGTTATATCCGTTAGCAACTCAACATTCAATAACCCTTGTGAAGTATTGTTGTTCATAATATTCAACGGCCATGAGATATTTTCCCATTCTGTGTCGTCTGTCCTAAATGTCACCGGTTCACCAACAGCAGATTGTCGTAAATATACAATAGAGGTTCCTGGCAACAAAATACCAGATAATCCTACAGGAAATCCAGCCTCACTCATCGGGCCGAACAATAGACGTGGATCGGTATCATCGGTAGTTCCAGTTGTTTCGTGGGAAAGCCCCTCTGAAAAGCGATAACCAACCCCGCGAGAGATTGGATACTCCACCCCGTCCACAACGATTCTACCATTACTGTTGGTCAAATACACTAAATGCGTATGGGTAAAGCTTGCACTACCATTGTCGTTGTGTGCTGGTGTATCGCCCTTGATCCACCGCATCGGAACTGATGCCTTGTTTGATATTTCAAGCCCCATACGATCAAATAATTCATCACGGATTTCATTCGTAAGCTGAATAGTAAAGTATTCCGACACGTTATCGCCCGTTTTCGCAAGAACACGCGCCTTTGCTGACACGACTTCATCGCGCGAGAGAATATAATCTATTGTCTCATCTGACAATACATTTAAGAATTGTTGTGCCATAATAATATAATATATACGAATACGAAAATATTATATATCCATGCTGCCTACATTATCTGTCCTTTTCTAAGAGAACCTGATACTCTGCGATCACTTGTCGGTATCCATTGTCAAGAAGGTAGGGTAAACTATATTTGCCCTTTGTGTTTGTTATATTATCACCGATATCATCGATTAAAATGACACCATTTTCGCTCATAAGACCGTTTTTTATAATATATTCACTGTCTTTCAGATGCTGGATACATGCATCTTCACCACTCTCCATGTGATCCATATAAAGAAAGTCGATTGTGAAATCGATGCTTTTCAAAAAATCAGTAGAGTATCCTTGAACAATCTCGACATGTTTGTTTGAGCCACACATTGTGGTCGCAATTTGTATCGCATCATGATTCGGGTCAATTGTATACAATTTGTAATTATGACCATCTAAATTATCAGAAAATACCTTTGTGAATATTCCAGCACCCCAATCCCAGCAACTCGGTTCGTCGGGTCGCCAGTATTGAATATCTGGATTCATACAACCCGGATAGTGTCCAGAAACAAAACTACGACTTGTCCCTAATTCTACAATATTATATGGTCTTTTCTCAGTTTCATTGTCCAGTGATTTCATATGATCAAGAATGAGTTCATATGACTTTTCGAATGTGTTTGTTCGTCGATCAAAATACTCCGAATATTTCATTTGCTCACGGGTCGTTTATAAAGTTGAAACAATATATTTTAAGTCATATACGTCATATCGTATAATCGCCTATTCTCAGATGTTACGAACTTACGTCGATCTTCTTCCATGTTTCCGGAAACATATCGCGGGTGTCATGCGAAACACCTGGTCCAAACCATCGACTAGGGTAGCACACGACCTTCCCCGGGTTCGCATTCAAATACGCACCCCACCAACTAAACGTGCTGTTCGCAATGATATTATGATCACATACACTCATCAATAAAAGTTGTTGCCAATCAACAATTGTATCACGGACAAATTGGAATTGAATATCGCGACCAAATGCAGGCCCATTAATGTCTGTTTCGCAACGACGTCTCACTTCCGAAATATTTTCAAGAACAACATCTTTGTCACATGCTTCATAGAAAACAAGAAACGTATAGCGGCTATCCTTTTCGGGGGTCAATGATAATATATGCGAGATAGCGTGATAATAATATTCAGCAGACATTAATGGGTGAATATGTGATAATTGTTTATAGTCTCCGATTCGAAAATGCACACTTACCAATACTCGTTTCTTGTCCGAATTTCCAATATATTCATTACTCCATGTTTCATTTGCGTAGAGTTGTTTGATCCAATTTTGTTGTTGTCGTAATTGAATGAGGTCGCATATTTCCGCGAATTTATCCACGAAATACAAGTGACTTTGAAAATACCCGTGAATCCGAAGAGGTTTCGTATATTTCACTGTTTCTCTTGGTAGTTCTGTATAATGAAACCCGATTTCATCCCAACGCACTAATGATTTAAACATTTTTTCAGTGACATCATTTGATGGGGTTAGATACTTTCTCAACCCACGAAATAAGGTTGACCAATAGGTATAACGCGAAAATCCATGTGACCCAGGTAACTCGTCGTGTTGCATAAAAAAAAACGTATCTTTGTTGCGAATTGCGGTTGCGATTGTTGCGAAAATTTGGAACAGTTGGTTTCCTAACCCACCCATAATTGTAGTTGTGATCATATCCAATCGATATACTTTTGTCTATTATTTTGTTTATGCATTCGTTTTTAAGTTCATTATTCTCAGTAAATAAATGGGTATAAATAATATCTATTATTCTTATATTATTTATTACAATTGTTATTGACGATGCTTCGTAAATTTTCAGATATAAAACACGCATTGTATATCAATCTGGATTCGCGAACCGATCGCCGAGAGATGTTCGAAAAACAGTTTGAAGAATTAACATCACTTTATCCAAAAGATTTCTCGTTTACGCCAGTGCCGCGGTTTTCCGCCATCAAAGACGAGCAAAATGGCGCCATTGGTTGCACAAAGAGCCATATCGAGTGTCTGCGTATGGCAAAAGATAATGGATGGGATCATCTTCTCATTCTAGAGGATGATGCATTACTTATTCATCCTGAAATTTTGGTTCATCAAGTATCTTCCTTTCTTTCGCGTTTTCATGACGAGTGGGATGTTGTCTTATTTTCAGGAAACAATTATCCACCTTTCAAAATAGAAGCGCCGGACTGTTTTCGAGTAGCGAATTGTCAAACGACCGGATGTTATCTAGTATGCAGTAGGTATTATGATAAACTAATCCACAATTTCGAAGAGGGTCTAAGAGAACTCATTGCAAATCCAGGAAATCCAGAAGCGTATGCTTGCGATTCATATTGGAAACGTCTTCAACGCGAAGACCGGTGGTTCTTAATTACGCCAATCTGCATTATACAACGTGCAGGTTACAGTGATATTGAAAAAAGAGATGTAAATTATGAAAAATTAATGACAGATCTTGTAAAAAAGAAACCTGTTCGAAGATGAATCGGGAATATTATTCATCGGTCAAATAATGATCGACAACCCACCATCCAAAATCACGGTCACTCGGGTAATGAAGTCCGGCCATAATCCGAATATTCGCGCATTTGGTCGCGATTTCCATAATTGCCTGCGTTTTTGCCGGGAATTTTCGCGCGAGTATTTTCGCTAAATAATATCCCTGGATTGCATGACCCGATGGATATGCAGGTGTGTTCGCAGAATCCGAATGTAATAATGTTCCGTTTGCCTCATTGATGATTTCTGGTGCGATTTGTGCTGGTCTGGCGCGATTGTAAAAGTATTTCAAAGACCTCGCTACAAACATAACGCGAGTGTTTGTCATAATATGATCCATTTCTTCAACTGTCATCTCGTCTGGAGTAATCACAGACCGAAATGCAGCAGCAGGATTCATATCCGTCATTCGAAAAAACGAGACATCACTCGGCATTCGTTTCATGATATAATCTTTTACGACGATATCAATTTCGGCATGACTATCCGGAAATGCTTTCCCAAATCCAGGTATAGTAATATTAAAAGATGGATACCACCAGTAATATCGTTTCTGTTGGACGAGAAGAACAACGATGTAGACGATTGCTAAAACAACGAAGATTCGAAAACGGTCAGGATCACGTTCGACGATCTGATAATGATATGAATTGAAACGTTCTCGTAATTCAGTGACTGCTCCACTTTCTTTTTTAGGTGGGGGTGCCCCTATCCAGGATCGAAACTCATTGAAACCTGGTAATACAACCATACTTCTTTAATATATACTACTTGAAGCATATATTATAGTGAACCGGCGAAACCAGCGTATTCGGTCTATTTAGACACGGAGAGGAGTGGGGAATCCGACGAGGTTGGCACCGATACCGAAGCCAGCACCGGTTCTAGCAGACACAGCCAAGCTGGGGACGTAGGTATCAAGGATACTGAAGGTAGCAGCAGCGGTAAGAGCGATCAATGCAACCTCGTCAAAGGACAAACTGCGCTTAGGGATGGCGTAGGCAGCGATAGCAACCATGACACCCTCCACCAAATACTTAATGGTTCTCTTAACGAGTTCACCTAAATCAAAAACTCCGGACATTTGAGAATTTTATTATAAATAATGATAAGAAATTAAAATGGAATGAAATGAATAGAATGAAATGGAATAATGCGTTAAAACACTTAAATAAAGTATAACTTACTATATTATAAATTATAATAGCGATGTCATTTCCACCTCCTTCCGGCGTTGAACTAAAGCATACCTCATCGGGCGATGCTAACCCTAAATATATCGACTTGTTAGAAGAAGACAAGCCGATTGCTGGACAAAAGTTCGCATGCTTGTCTTTCGTTTCTCCGGAACACATTTTGAAGCAGAAGGATCATTTCTTTTTCGAGAAGTTTCTTCACTATTGGGACTATCAAAAGTCAATGGAAAAATTCATTCAGTTCCTAAACTTCGTATCATTCAAGTACCATGTGAATTTCGACAAAATTTCGGCTGATTTTCAAGAATTCGCTAAAGAAGAGAAAGAGACTCTTCAAAAAACCAACATCTATGACGAATACAAGACTTTTCTCGACAAGCATGAGGAAGACTTGGACAATGAGTTTAATGAGAAGCACCATTTCCAGACATCCGTGCGCGGTTTGAAGGTTCGCGGTGTCTTCGGCTCGCAGAAGGAGGCAGAGTTGCGTTGCCAAATGTTGCGCGAGGTGGATCCCAATCACGATGTGTTTGTCGGTCCTGTCGGAATGTGGGTTCCCTTTCACCCCGACGCATACAAGACTGGTCGCGTCGAGTATATGGAGGAGACTCTGAACCAGTTGATGGCGGAGAAGAAGAAGAATGAGGACCAGGCGAAGACCGAGTTTGATAAGCGCGTCAAGGAGACGAAGGCGAAGGCAATTCAGGAGAATATCAAGCTCGCAAAGGAGAGCGGAAATAAGTTGACACAGATGTTAGCGAAGGATGGGGAGACGTTGGTGGATGCGAAGCCGCGTGATCTCGAAGGTGCCGACGCAAGTGAGAGTGCAGGCGGAGGTATTTGGAATGCGGCAGATGACTCGGCGTCTGTCACCATGACCGTTGAAGAGATGAGGAAGGAGCTTTTTGAGAGCGAGGATGTCGTGATGGATAAGAATAATGATCACGGTCTCTCGAAGTTGACATCATCGTCGACCCCAGCAGACACTGAATAAAATTAGAAATTCTAAATCATTATTATTATTATTATTACTTTTGAGGTATAATAATAATGTAACATATACTAGACTATTTTATCTACCATTTTTTGGTAAATGTAACATTGGCATTCCAGCCGCTAGATTGGCTATAGCCACCACCAAAACTAAGAGAGGAATTCTTTGCATCAGGAGTTACAGTGGAAAAATCCGTAGAACTTACAGTTCTAGGAGTCGTATACTGGAGAGTTCGCATTGAAGAGTGTTTGTTATAATATAGTATACGATTAAAATCCAAAGGATAAATCCTAGATGGAAAACGCTTTTCATCACCACTTACTCTTCTTGACATTAATCATCGGGCCCTTGCTTTTTTTCGCAGCATTCGGATCGTACGATTGATCTCCTTCGTCATCTGAACCGAGATTCTTGGAGATTTCCCAGAACTCCTTACTGCCCAGCTTGAAAGGCCCGTGTTGTTGTGCCTTATACCAGAAGATTTGGTCTTGTAATTTGTTCGATTTCGCATTGTTATTGATGACCAGACACTCATAATTCTCGGTACACTGATCCATGACCTGAGTAAAGCTCTCAAAAGTGGGAAACATACCTGCATAATTGTCATAGATTCGCTTACGGTTCGCAATATATGGTTCACGGAGAATAAAAACGTAGTCGATATTCGTGCGGAGATTTGGAGGGATACCCAGGGGATATTGCATTGTGATAACCAGCATGATCTTCCAATGACGCCCGTTCATGAAGAGGAGACGCATCATCACATCCTTCGTCCATTTGTTATCATACAAACAATCATCTAGAACAACAAATGTACGCGGATCGATCGACGATTTCTTATACATTTCCTGTTCCTTCTTCACCTGTTTCAATACTGCTTTTTGGCGCTTAAGAATATTTTCGATGATCGCGGTATTATAAGCGTCGTGGATGAATAGTTTGGGCACATGGGCCGCGAAAAACCCGTTACCGGCCTCTGTTCCTGAGATGACTGTTCCAATGGGAATATCCTGGTGATGAAACATCAAGTCCTGCACAAGGAAACTTTTACCGGTATCACGACGCCCGATAAGAACGATAACTGGACCTTTATTTTCATCTGGCCGGAAGCTAATGGCCTTCATATCAAATTTTGCGAGCTCTAAATTCATGTTAGTATGGTGTAATAAAAATGGGATATATTATTTTTATTATGATTTTACGAATGTGGACGAAGAACGAAAGAATGAAATGAATGCCCGTTTAAAATCAATATAAAACTTCTATTTATCAATCATATTACATTTAGGAACAAACATGTCTTCAACAATGCCAAAGTCTGATACGGCAACATTTCAGCTTCATTACAGAAAACATAAATACACCCCTGATACTATCGAACCTGCTTTATTGTATGATATCCAAAATTATATCCCGATCTATTCGCGATTCTTTGATGTCAATGAAACCAACTATAATGCAATTCAATTGAATCAGAAGTATTATTTACAAAATATCATTTCACATCCATCTCAAATTATGGGAGATGACCATTCTGACGGCAACAGCCACGAACACGACCGCGACCGTGACAACCGATCGCTGAACCATTTGGAAACCGTAATTGCAGACGATAACGGAAACACAAATAACGTCCCAATCTTTGTGAAGTATTCGCCGCTATTGGACCCGATTCGTTATCTATCTGGGAAGTATCAAGTTCACCAGAATAAGACACGCACTCTTCCTAAATACAATTCTACACTAGACGACTGCGAAGAGAAAATGCTGAACACAAATAATACATCATATGTAGACGGTTTCTTCTCGTATTTGACCAGTCGTGCACTTCACACGCACGGAATCGTGCACGGTGTGGATTATTATGGCAGTTATCTCTGTAAGCAACGAGAATTCTCTACGAATGTGTTTGATGATATTGATTATCTAGTCGGTTGCTCATTTTTCAACAACTATGAAAACGACCTTTTTACAATCGATTATTCTCAGTTTGGAGATGATATCGATGGAGATTCCACTGATCTTAATACGAGTAAATTGATGAAACTTCGTAATAAAATGAAGCCAATCCTTGGTGCAAGCGATGCCGATAGTTATCTACAAAATGAAGGAGATTACAATAATATAAAAAACCGGATCAACATCTTGGAAAATGTATCAGAATGCGACGCAGTTTTAGAAACAGATTCAATAACATCGATTGATGTAACAGATATGGCAGTCGTTGATACTTCATCACCCGCGGAGGAACATACAGAATCTGTAAAGGATGTTTCGAGAGAATTAGAAATCGTTGAATTAAACGTCAGCGATGAAACAGATATTGTTTCCAGTTCATTACATCCCAAGAATCAAACGAGAGATCGTGATGATATGAGTGATAGTGATTCATCCCAATCTAATTCATCATATACTACAATCAGTGATGATGACGAGAATGGCAATGATACCGAGATGGATTGTCATGCATCAATGATACAGATTGATGATTCAACGTTTGCGAAAGACAATGGAAGTGAAAGCGGAAGCGGCAGCGGAAGTGGCACCGGAAGCGACACTGGAAGCGACACCCGAAGCGACACCGGAAGCGACACCGGAAGTTATGACAGTGACGACGAGCAAATCATCGTGAAAATCAAGGACTTTCCTATTCAGGCAATCCTCCTTGAAAAATGCATAAGCACACTCGACCGTATTATGATGACAGATGAACTTACCAAAGAAGAGTGGACGTCAATCTTATTCCAAGTCATTATGACACTTGTCATGTATCAAAAAATGTTTGAATTCACGCATAACGACCTCCATACGAATAATGTAATGTTCATCGAAACAACAGAAGAGTTCCTTTATTATTTGTATGAAGGCCAGTATTATAAAGTCCCCACGTACGGCCGCATTTTCAAGATCATTGATTTCGGCCGCGCAATCTATAAATTCCGCGGTGAACTCATCTGCAGCGACAGTTTCCATCCCAAAGGCGATGCTGCTACCCAGTACAACTTCCCACCTTATTATAACCCAGATAAGCCAACCGTAGAACCGAACTACAGTTTTGATTTGTGCCGTTTTGCCTGTGCGCTTTTCGACTACTTTATCTACGATCTGCGCAAGGTGGAAAAGCTGTGCAAGGCGGATCCGATTATCAAGTTGATTGTAAAATGGACAACGGATGATAAGGGACGTAATATTCTGTATAAATCCAGCGGTGAGGAACGATATCCAGATTTCAAACTCTACAAGATGATATCGCGGTCAGTGCATGGACATATCCCATCAAATGAGATTCATAATCCGCTGTTTGACCAGTACAAGATTACAATGAAAAAATATAAGAAACACGCATCTCTTTCAGCGAAATTCCTGAAAGACGGCCGCAATACGCATATTCTTATGAATGTGGATACATTACCTAATTATTCTGGCGGCTGTTCAGAAACCTCGCCCGGTGTGCAGGAAGTCCATTCTTCGCAATGAATTCGATATTCCTCATGGTCCAGCCCATACTGCAACCAGAATGACCGGTTTCCATGTTATCACCGACGAGTGTGACGATGCGGTCATCGCCATAACTGAACATGAAACCACGGTCAGCGGGTGGACTGTATTTCGAAAGATATTTCCAAACATTGATTTCTTTGTCGCGGACTTCTGGTAATTGACCGACGCGAAGAATCGAACGCATTCCGTCCTTTATCATGTCTTCCGACCATTTGTCGTTCAAATACGAGAGATCACAATCACGAACAGCATCCAAAGTAAGGGGCCAGTATTCTTCTTCAGAGACAGGACGTTCCAAATGCGAAGGCACGGCAACAGAGACGGATTCAGGAGCAACGGTAGTAGCAACAGACATTACGAACGAATGAATAGCGATACGTCATAAATAACATAAACACAACAAATCAATTTTTTGTGTTTATGCAGGAGAATAGTCTTTGAATAAAATATCAACATATACTAATAAACACGATTAAGAATGTCATTTGCAAATACTGTTGCCATATTAGCACCTATCGTAAATTGTATTCAACTCTTCCCACAATTATACAAATCATATCAAACAAAGCATGTCGAAGATTTATCACTTTATTCGTTATGTCTACTATTACTGACCAGCGTGTTATGGCTACTTCATGGTTATTTTATTCAAGATACGTCCCTTATGACAGCTGGTATTATATCTGTCACTGTAAATTTCTCATTGCTCGTGTTGTTTTTTAAGTATCATCACCAAAGATCGTAATCCATATAAACATTATTTCTGTTATTTATTTATTGCGATTGTATATACGATGGCACGTGATACGATTAAAATCGAAGGCGTTACGTATGATATAACCAATTTTAAGCATCCTGGCGGGAATATCATCAATTATGCAAAGAATTCTCCTGACGCAACTGAAGTATTTCGTGAGTTTCATCACAGATCTACCAAAGCAAGCAAACTTCTTCGATCATTGCCGGTGTATCGTGGCGATGAAGACAGCGGCGATGGCGCTGACGCGTTTATCGAACGTTCGCATTTGCTCACAGAACGCCAGCAAGAAATGACAAACGATTTCCGAGAGATGCGAGCGAACCTTGTCAACCAAGGGTGCTTTGAAACGGATTATATTCACGTCTATTTTCGATTGCTTGAAATCGCGTTTTACTTTGGTCTAGGAACATGGTTGGCTTCGTATAATATTTATGCGTCCATTCTCTCGTTCATCGCATTTAAGACCCGATGTGGGTGGGTGCAACACGAATGCGGACATTTGAGTTTTACGGGTATCCGCCCGATCGATCGCGCAATCCAGACATTTACAATGGGATTCGGTGGTGGAGTGAGTTCGTCTGTATGGAACTCGATGCATCAAAAACATCATGCAACACCGCAGAAGATCAAACATGATATCGACCTGGATACAACACCGTTTGTCGCATTTTTTGATCGAGCATTTGAAGACAACACCAATGGAAAAGTGACTGCGCGATTTATGAATCGATGGTGGATGCGACTTCAGGCGTGGACATTTTTGCCCGTAGTAAACGGAATATTGGTTCATCTATTCTGGACATATTATCTTCACCCGAAGAAGGTATTTCATCGATTATGTGCTGCCAAAACGAGAGAAGTCTACCTAGAAACGGCATTTGAAGCGGTTTGTATGTCTGCTTCACATATTGCATTACCGATCATTTTTTATAATGGTGGCGCCAGTGGAGGTAGCTTGTTGTGGTGTTATTTTCTCTTGATGATTGTAAACTTTTGGAATTTCATCTATCTTTTCGGACACTTCTCTCTCTCGCATACATTTACTGGCGTGATTCCGGAAGATAAACATCTTCTCTGGTTTGAATATGCACTTGATCACACTGTCAATATATCTACCAAATCACCCTTAGTAACGTGGATTATGGGATATCTCAATTTTCAGATCGAGCATCATCTCTTTCCGTCGATGCCACAGTATAAAAACGCGATTGCTGCACCTTATGTTCGTGCATTTTGCGAGAGATGGTCGCCTGACCTGAAATACATTGAGCATTCATACAAAGAAGCGTGGTGGCTTATGTTATCCAACTTGAACCAGGTTGGAAAACACTATTATGATAATGGTATCAATGATACTAAAGATAATATACCAGATTCGCCTACATCTCCGGTTGTATTAACAAATGATAACAACCATGACCATTTAGACTGATTCCATTTCATTAGAATCCAGGTGTATCTACAAATACTGCTGGTGCTGCAGCGCCACCGCCACTGCCACCTCCAATACCCCCGCCAATGCTACCGAGTTGATCGAACTGTGTGAGAACGAACATTCCTATCACTGCAGAAATACACACCATAATAGAGTCACGTATCAGCACTTTCATTGGTTTCTGGTTTTCGGGTTCAACAAATCGCATTTCCATAAACTTCAATAAAAAATATACAACGGCGATAACGAGACCCGTGATGAACATTTTAGTAGAGTCAACCATGTATATAGTTCTAAATAGACGTATATACATACAAAATCACTTATTTATAATGAATTATACGAATTCGTGCCGCTGCTGTTGGTTGTGTTCTACTACTATGTTTGGAATGCCGCCATCACCGGAGGATAACATACATACATGACACCACCAGCAATAGCTAAAAATGCAAATGAAAAAATGAATATTAACAAATCAATTACAAAAATATTATTATACCACTTCTTTTCTTCTTCGTCCTCGTCTGCCATAGTTGCTTTCTATTAATATACCGTTGTGTATTATTTTTGACACGTTATACACAAATGCCATCCGAATCTTTGTTCTAATGCCCTAAATATATCTTCTGGCATATGTTCAAACCATGCCTCCTTTTCATACTTGTACTGTTTATACTCTGGGATTTTGTATGGAAAGATATGGGTTTGCCATATATTCACGGCTCTAAAGTGTTGCAGCATTGCGTGAATCTGCTCATTCGTATATGTAAATGCAACCGGGCAATTTGATTGCGCTTCATACTGATCTAAACCACTATCAATCATCATCTTTTTCCAAGAGTTTTCAGCATACATCATAATTTTAAGTGTGCCTCCCGGTTTCAGAAGTTGTAAGCAATTGTCTATTATTTTTTGAGGATTCGGCGAATGATGAATGACTCCGAATGAATATATCAAGTCAAAATCGCGACCAACCGCCGACAATGCCTCGAACTCTTGTGCATCTAGATTGAAAAAGGCGCCCTTCAATCCAAATACATCAAACCGTTTTTTGGTTATTTCCAGGGATACATCAGACAATTCAATTCCTGTATAATCGGCGCCATGTTTGGCAAAATTGACTGCATCTGTTCCGATCCCGCATCCTATTTCTAGAACCTTTTTACCGTTCCATTTCTCAAATTCAGCAAACGCCGGAATATGGGATTCGACGAAATATTTCCGTTTTTCAACTTCTTCAAAGTATTCTCTCGTGCCAATCTCACATGAAGAATGTTTTATGTTACACGGTTGATTGTTCCAGTATTTGATAACTTGATCCATCTTATAAGTTATCAACGTGTTCTGTATTTAAACCAATTCGTATATTGTTATGTTTTTATGCCAATACCTCAATATCGTCTAAGAGTGGTGGTGCATTGATGGATTGCATATCATTCAAGGTATGAATATCCAATGTGTCTAATTTAATATCGCCTCCTATCTTTATTCGTCCACTCTCATCATCGTCATCATCGGCGTCGTCATCATGAGAGGCGCATTCATTCTTTCTCTCGCTTGCATCTGTTTCAAAAGTGCGCACTTCATTCTCACCGAATGATACACCACTGCTGGTTACTGCAATAGAGTTTGTATCCGATGACGACATTTCTGAGTCTGATACGGCCAATGAACTACCTCCATTTAACTCTCCGACAAAGTCTAAATTCTCGATCGGTGATGACTCCGATTTTCCACCGGAACCATTTTCGTTGTCGCCGTCTTCGCTAGAAACACGGTCACGTTCACGGTGTCTGCGCCGGCGCGTGGAGGAATGCGTTCGCCGTCTCGCCGAGAGATTGGCATCTTCTTCCGAGAGAATAGGTTCCTGTTTGATGACTTCTTCGTTTTCCGTTACCTCGACAACATCCTCGATAGTCTCTTCTAAATACATCTTGATCAGGTCTTCAACTGGAATATTATCACGAATGGTATTATATATACATTCTTTCACGATGATCTCGAATTCACGATTATTACGCTGAGTATGAAGAGGAAGAATACCCTTCTCGAAAATATAGACGTTGGAATACAACTTTCGTGCACTATTGACGTAAATCTTATGAATGAAATCGGATAGTTGTGGGATCTTGATATCCACCTTCTTTTGCTTACTTCCTACACGCATAACTGTCATGCATTTCAGATGAATAATATGAACACATGTGATCAAATCCTCTAAATACCCGCAGGTGCTACGCTCCTTGATTCGAGCGGTCTCTTCTTTGATTATATTCGGGTTCCATTTGGGAACTCTCGAGAGAAGGTTCTGGAATGTCATAAGATATTTGTCTTGTTCTTTGTTTCCAACACATAACTTCACTGCCTCGTCAAGAATAGATCGAAATCCTTCTTGAATCAACGGAGTAAGAATATTGACAAGACGCGACGCCCATTCATTTTTAGATTCATAAAGAGAAGTCACCGAATAATCATCCATTGCGCTAACAAATAGGCTACTTTTTCAGAGTATTACATAAATGATATATTTTCTAAACTCATTTTACAACGAAATACGATAAAGTGAAGTAGATACAGTATTAAAAGTTTTTCATTTCTAAATTCTTTACGTACTTTGTCGAACATAATAAGTAGTTCATATCTTTTGAGTTCATTCATGTTTGGATACGTATGAATAAAGTTAATAATGTCTAAAGCAGAGTAACCTTGTTCGTATAATACAACAGATAAGTCTAATATTTTCGCGTATTCTTGACTATTGTTTGTCGTAGATGACCCGGACTCTGACCCTGGTTGCCCAGGAACCGAGTCTAGATAACTTGGGTGAACACGGATCATTTCATGTAGCGAGCAATCTCTCGATTTCGTGATTTTATATGTATCGCATGCCTGGTCGGCAAAGTATGTATGCAAATTTACGGCCGATGTTTCATTTACGTTTACGGACGACTCGTCCGTGTCTGTAGCTTCTATAACATTTGATTCTATCACTACTGGTGGCGGAATATAGATATCACAAAATCGCGAAAGAATGGGTTTGAGAAGACTGTCTTTATTTTCAACAACAATGAAAAATCGCGTTGATGAACTGAATAATTCAATACACCGACGTAATGCTGACTGTGCGTCTATTGTCAACTTATCTGCATTTGTCAGTATAACCGATTTGAAAATGGCCCCTTCTTTGAAATCGATATTTGTCTTTGCGAAAAACTTCAGTTCTTCACGAATAAAACGTATACCTTTGCCGTGTGCACAATTCGCTCGCATTACATAATTTTTTATAGCGGTTTTGTCTCCATCATACACCGAATGAATGAACCGATTCAATATATACGATTTTCCGGAACCGTGAGGCCCGTAAAAAATAATGTTTGGTATTTTTCGGTTCTTGATGAATACATCCAGCTTTTTATGAATATTTTTATGAAAATCCGGGAGGTTAAATAAAGTTGTCATGATTACAATTGTTCCTCGTTGTAATAATGATTCAGGATCGTTTAATATAATTATCATTATGGCGTATTCATAATTCAATTGTATTTAAATATTCACGGTTGGTTCAAACGCAGAAACTCCTGGTATAGTTCCAGGAATCGAGCCTTGTAGTGATTTTTTAACAGCAGCAGCAGCTTCATCCCTTAAAAGATAATTGTTTTTCGTAGTAATGTAGTTTACTGGCCCTCTTGGTATAGTGGTAGCGGTGGTAGATTGCGGACCTTGTGCTCTTATCGGTGTTTGTGGTTGTCCTTGTATGGGTGCTTGTACTGGCATTCTTGATCCAGCTGCAGCAGACGGAAACATGGTTGCATCTCCTGTAGTTACATCAACTGGCGAAGCTAAACCGGCCAATGTTTTACTCAAGTATTCATAACCAGCCACACTCTTACAACGATTTACATAATCGATTACATTTGCTCTTTCAGATTGTAGAGGATTACTACCGGCGTTCCTGTTATATAATGTATCAAGCCACCCGCTAAATTGATTATTATCGAATGCATTAATACCACTGTAAACACCTTGTTCTGGAGTGGGTCCTTTACATTGACCATTTCCACTCGTCGTATAATCCCTAAGAATACAATATGATCTATCAGTTCGATCACATTTCAACGCAGTCGAAGCAATAATACTGGCTGATTCGACTGGTTGAACACTATCCGCCTTATATAATTTTTCTTCTGCTGCAACTTTTGCGTCGAGGGCTGCTTTGGTTTTAGCCGCTGTGCTTGCACGAGTTCTAGCAATTGCTTCAGATGTGCTTTTTGAATCTGCGACTGCTTTGGCTCGAGCAGCATTTGCTTTTTCATTAGCTGCTGCGATCGCAGCTTCTGAACTCGCTTTTGCTTTTGCGACAGCATCTGCTTTAGTTTTAGTTTGTTCATTTGTCTTAGCTTGTGAGTTTGCTCTGGCGGCAGCAACTTCTCTTTCATGAAATGCTAATCTCTCATCTGCTTCTTTTTTGGCATTCTCCGCGATTCTCAATTTAGCTACGGCATCATCTTTTTCCTTGTTATTTTTTGCAAGAGAAACCGCAGTCTGAGCTGAAACAAGCGCATTTGATTTATTTGCGGCATCCTTTTTCGCTGCTGCGAGCGCAGCAATCTTAGAATCTAATGTCTTTTGTGCTTCTAATGCGTTTTTTTCAGCACTAGTAGCTTTTGCTTCGGCAGCAGCTTTTGCTTGAGCAGATGCTTTTTCTTTAGCTTGTGCTTTTGCTTCTGCTTCTGCTTTGATGAATGCTTGTTTTTGTGCATCAAAAGCAGATTTCATTTCTGCGGTTGACTTCGATTCTGCAGTAGATTTAGCTTGGGCTGCTGCGGCTGCGGCTGCGGCTGATTTGGCTTTTGCTTCTGCGTTTGCCTGAGCTGCCGCTTTTGCAGCTGCTGCTGCCTTTGCTTGAGCAGCAGCTTTTGCTTCGGCAGCTGCTTTATCATCGTTTCTCTTCTTTTCGTCCGCTTTAGCTTTTGCTTCTGCATCTGCTTTAATTTTGGCTGCCGCGCTTGCTTCAGCGGCAGCTTTTGCTTGAGCCGCTTTCTTTGTTTCTTCTAACACCTTTGCATCTGATACTTTTTTGGCTTCTGCAGCAGCCTTTGCTTTTGCCTGTGCTTCCGCTTTTGAGGCAGGAGTTTTAGCTTCGGCTAACATCTTTTGCATTGCTGCAAGTTGATCAGCTTTTGCTTTGGCGTCGGCTTTGGCTTTTGCCTCTGCATCAGCTTTCGCTTTGGCTTCGGCAGCTGATCCGGCTGCTGCGGCAGCTCTAATCTTCGCTTCGGCATCTGCTTTGGTTTTGGCATCTGCTGCTGCTTTTGCTTCGGCGGCAGCTTTTGCTTGCGCTGCTGCAAGTGCATCTGCCTTAGCCTTAGCTTCAACTCTAGCTTTGGCCTCTGCTGCTGCTTTTGCTTCTGCAGCAGCTTTTGCTTGCGCTGCTGCAAGTGCATCCGCTTTGGCTTTGGCTTCTACTGCTAACCGTTTTTCGTTTTCTTGTTTTAGTTTGGCTGCAATTTCTGCATCAGCTTTTGCTTTGGCTGCTGCTGCTGCTTTCGCTGCTGCTGCTGCTGCGGCTTTTACTTTTGCTTCTGCTTCTGCTCTGGCTTTCGCTGCTGCTGCAGCTTGTCTTTGTTGTTCTGCATCTCGCTCTGCTTTGGCTTTTGCTGCTGCGGCAGCTTGTCTTGCTTTTTCTGCTTCAGCGTCTGCTTTTGCTTTTGCCTGTGCTGCTGCTCTTGCTCTGGCTTCTGCAGCTGCTTTTTCTGCAGCTGATTTTGCTGCTGCTGCGGCTGCTGCGGCTGCTGCTGCTTGTCTTGCTCTTTCTGCTGCCGCCGCTGCCGCAGCTGCTTCTGCACGAGCCCGCGCTTCTGCTTCTGCTCTAGATCTGGCAGCAGCAGCGTCTGCTTGTCGCTTTTTCTCCGCTGCATCTTTTCTTGCTTTTTCCGCTGCTGCTGCTTGTCTTGCTCTTTCTGCCGCCGCAGCAGCTTCTCGTTGTCTAGCAGCAGCCGCGGCTCTTTGTCGTTGTTGAAATATCCACCAAAATCCTTCAACTGTTTTTGGTTTACCAGAAATTGGTGCCAACAATTTACTAAATTCAGTATCTGGATATCTTCGTGAAAACCATATACTTATTATTATTATCAAAAACAATACAAATGTAATTGTGTATTTACACTGATATATTTCTGATAGATCCATAAAATAGAAGTGATTATCTATTGTTATGAAAATAACACGATTACTTATATTATACCTGATAAAATAAAATCGCTTAACATGTGGCCATTATTATAATCGTTTATAATTGTAATAATGTATATAATCCTCTTATACACTAATTGCTGACTCATATGGCGCAACAGTAGAACTTCCAGTCAACGGATTTTTTTGTTTTGAGCCGGTCAAGATTGAAAGATCTGCAGTATCATCCATAATGTAGTTATTTGTTGTGGTGATATAATTCACTGGAGCGCCTTGGGTAACTGGAACTGTCGTAGCAGTAGTTCCTAGGTTCGGATTGATTGCCGGAACTGGTGGAGGAGGTCCGATAGGTCCCGCAGATCCGGTTGCCGCTTGTGCGGCTTTTACTTGAGCTTGGGCGGCTTGCACTTGACCTAAAGCTTGGGCTTGGGCAGCCTGGGCTTGTGTTTGACCTTGTGTCGGTATTCCCTGAACTTGTCCTAATGCTTGTAGTTGAGCTGCTGTTGGTTGGGCAGCTGCACCTCTGGCAGCTGCACCTGTAACAGGTGGTCTTATACCAGCGCCGCCAGCACCACCAGCTGTTGGTCTTCCTCCTGGCATTCCAGTTCTAGCAGCTGGCGCTGCGGGTCTAGCTCCTTGTGGAGTAGCCACTGTTCTAGCAGCTGGTGCTGCGGGTCTAGCTCCTGGCGCTGCAGGTCTCGCTCCTTGTGGAGTAGCCACTGTTCTAGCAGCTGGTGCTGCGGGTCTAGCTCCTGGTGCTGCGGGTCTAGCTCCTGGTGGTGTAGCCACTGTTCTAGCAGCTGGCGCTGCAGGTCTCGCTCCTGGTGGTGTAACCGGTGGTCTAGCTCCTGGTGGTGTAGCCACTGGTCTAGCTGCTGGTTTTGTAACTGGTGGTCTAGCTCCTGGTGGTGTAGCCACTGTTCTAGCTGCTGGCGCTCCGGGTCTAGCTGCTGGTGGTGTAACTGGTGGTCTAGCTGCATTCGCAGGAGGAACTGCTGGTCTAGCTCCTGGTGGTGTAGCCGCTGTTCTAGCTGCATTCGCAGGAGGAGGAGGAACTGCTGGTCTAGCAGCTGGTGTTGTAACTGGTGGTCTAGCTGCATTTGAAGGAGGGGCTGCTGGTCTAGCTGCATTCGCAGGAGGAGGAGGAACTGCTGGTTTAGCAGCATTCGTAGGAGGGGCTGCTGGTCTAGCTGCATTCGCAGGAGGAGGAGGAGGGACTGCTGGTCTAGCACCTGGAATCTGGTTGAATGTTTGTCCACCCCATCCACCTTGAGGCTGCCCCCAGATATTTCGATTACCGCCACCCCACCCACCTTGAGACTGACCCCATCCACCTTGAGATTGCCCCCATCCACCTTGAGGTTGACCCCATCCGCCTCGGTTGTTATTTTGGTTTCCAAAAAATCCTTCAATCTCACCAGATCCATAACCTTCCGATGGAGCGATCCATTGACTAAATCCGCCATTACGATACGTCCGCGAAATCCATGTGCTCGTTAATATTACCAGAAATAATACAAATAAAGTTGTATATTTGTCATTAACAATTTCTGATGTTTGCATTGATGATTTCTTATTACTAATTTATAGTGTTATAAAAATAACGTTTGCTTTATTATACATAATAAAATAATTATAATACCTTACTAGTTATCAAGTTATTTTATTATGTCTTCAAATCTTATGTATTTATAATCTTAATATGTTTGAAGACTGTGAGTATATGGATTTTGTCTAAATGCGTTCAAAATATCTGGTTGAATTCTCTCGTTCAGCTTCGTTTCATCGTAACTTTGCGGCATTGTCATCTTACCATGAATATCAATACTAGGAATAGATGATGGCGCATTTGTCATCACCATTTCGCGATTATTAAGACGATCAGCATCTAAACGATCAATCTGAATATTCGTATCTGAATTAAACAACGACATCGATCCATGATTTGTGACGTTTTTGTATGTCTTATTGACATTGTTACGCTGGTTGTATGCGGCGTTATACAATTGATTTCCCATACGTACAGCAGCACCACCGGCAATTCCTAAATAATCTGTGCTTGTGGTTGTGCGTTCTGTATCCACCGGCGTATTCTGAGAGATGAGATAACCCGCCGCAGCTTGCCTTTCAACGTTAAGATGGTCAAATCCAACAAGTCCAACGGTTGTCTCCTTAATTGTAGTAGGTGCACGGTCAGCTGGATTGAAGGTAGCGGTCACTGCTGCAGGAACTGGCATACGTGCGTTCTCATACAATCGCGCATTTCCGACAACATTTTCTTTACGAGACGGTTTCAGCACATCCAACAATGGAGCAACAACCGCCTTAAGTGCACCGTGAATTCCACCCATTTCATTCGGACGCACAGTTGTTCGGTTATTATGGGTTAATTTGTATGACATCCTACCGTAATCCGACTCGGTTGCCGTATTTTTTTCTGTAGCACTAGGGTTAATAATGGGCGTTGGGTCGTATGTCTGACGACGTGTATCTTCAAAGTTCTTCGGTGCATATATCGCACTTCCACCATCAGCGGGTGCAGTTGTTCCAAAATATTCAGTCGTAGTGGTTTGGCGGTTACTTTCACGATCCATTTCAATCGCACGCTGAGTCTCGCCCTTCTCCAGACCTGTAGTGGTGAACCATCTGTCAGGAGTATTAATGAAGAATGTATCGGGAAGATGCTTCTCCATACGACCTAAACTTTCAACAGTAGGGGCGGTTTGAATATAATGTGCGGCGGGTCCTTGATGACCGTCGAGTGAATACGACAACTTGGGGTTCGTCTTCACGCGCAATTCATCCACACCACGGTCCATCCATTTATCTCTGGCTTCCATACCGGAGTTATAACCGAAAGATCCCTTTGACTCATACCCTTTATCCAGGCCAGGCCCGACACGCACTTCTTCCCATGGCTTCACATTCGATATCTTTGTGCTGGGTATAACGCGTGACTGATAAAAGTCATTTTGATTTTGCATACCGTTTGGAAAGTGCATATTTTCCTGTGGGCGAAACAATGGTGCTTGTTCCGTCTTTGAAAAAAACTGCGAACCGCTGCCTACCTTATTATCCAGCACGTTTTCATGCATATTTGCACCGGCTGAGATTCCTCTCACCTTTGCACCATAGTATGGTTCCATATTGTTATGCGTAAATGATGTTGGATCTATTTTGGCACCAGTGAGCGAAGTAAACCCATCTTTATTATAATTATCGCCGAATTGTGTATCTAAATTCGGTAATGATGTAGAACCGGCAGTTGCAGCGGTTGACATAAAGTCATTCTTATCTTTTGAATTATCGCGACCTCTTTCAGCGATACCACGTAAAATGCCTACACCACCAACGCCACCAGCAACGCCACTCGACATTTTATCGAAATCAACACCGCGTGCATAATAACGATCCGTTGCTGCATTTGCATTCTTGTATTCGTTTACATTTGAACCTGTGCTTGGTTGAATGACAGGATAATTCGTTGTAGGAATATTTGTATTCGGGAGGAATCTTGATTTGTCAACACTTGTGTTTCGGTATCCTTCTTTCATTTCTTGGTCATTACGGTTTGATGCAATATATGCGGATCCAAGAATTCCTAATATTAATGCAACTTCTGCCATTATTTTTGAATGTTATGGTACACTTATATTATGGTATTATATTAACGCCGGTCTATTACCGTATTATATATATTATTCCAATACATATAATATTTATACCACTTGTATTACGAAAACAGTGCATTTGTTCCGCTAAATTGTCGAATATCTCCTACATCTTGTATTCCGTTCATCTGCGGAAAACCATCGCCTAAACCACGCTCATTGGTTCGGCGCCCACCCACCATGCCTTCTAATTGTGAAGCTCTCTCTTGCGCTTCTGGATTCATATTGGATGGATGAACTGTAAAATATGTATCATCAGATAATCCGGGAATATTTGATTGCGGAACAAAACGATCCTTTTCAATGATACGTGTATTCAGATTATTCGAAAATGGCAACAAGACGTTTTCTTGCGGGTCAAAGTGGAGCATTTTCCAGTTATCTTGCTCAACATCACGTAACATCCACGCCGGATGAGTTGCGCGGGACTGTTCTACTGCACTACCGCCACGTATCGGGCACTGTATAATCTCATTCGTGCGAGTAGCAATCGATGCTCGTTCGTCGTGATGATAATTTTCAGCAGAATCGCGGTTCAACCTACGAGATAACCCGAATAACTCTGCCTCAATATCAACTGAATTTGACATTATATTACCTGCCCACATTTGAGCACGAATATACGGATCCTCCATATAAAGTGGCTTATCACCAGGACCTGGAACATTCAACGTGTATCGTCCAACATCGGTAGATTGCTGAAGTTGCTTTTTAATACGATCAGGGTCGTCGCGAAATCGTGTAAAAGACATAATGAAATGAAATGAAATGGAATGAAATGTAATGAAATAGAATGCTACTATATCATGGTAAAATAAAAAGAGACCTAAAAACAACGATATATAATATCCATACTTCAAAGAATGTTCATCACCGAAATAACGAATGAGGCTGCTGAATCCTCTCATGAATTAACGATCCCTCGTAAAGATTCTAAATCTTATACGATTTGCTTGAATATGATTGTTAAGAATGAATCCCACATTATCGTAAAGACACTCGAAAATTTGTGTTCATATGTGGATTTTGATGCATATTTCATTTCGGACACGGGCTCAACCGATAATACAATGGAACTAATTCGCTCATTTTTCAAAGAAAGAGGTATTCCTGGTCATATTGAACAAGTGACTTGGCGTGATTTCGGTTTCAATCGCACACTTGCACTTCAGATGGCATTCAATAAAACTGATTATCTGTTCATATTCGATGCGGATGATAGTATTCACGGCGACTTTCGTATGCCAAAGGATCTCACACATGACGCGTATCAGTTGAAATTGGGTCAATCATTCGTGTATTTGCGAACACTGATCGTCAATAATAGGAAAAGATGGCGTTTTGTAGGTGTTCTTCATGAATACATTGCATGTGTCGATAAAGAAGAGAGCTCCATTTCAATTCAAGGTGACTACTATGTCGAGTCTGGGAGAAGCGGTAGTCGTAATAAAGATCCGAACAAGTATATCAATGATGCTGCAGTGTTGGAACGTGGGTTTCACGAAGAAATGGGCGCTGGCTCGAATGGGCAGGGCGGAGACCGCGCGCTCGCAGAGAGATATTCGTTTTATTGTGCGCAAAGTTGGATGGACGCAGGACCCGCGTATATTGATAAGGCGATTGAATGGTATTTGCGTGTTCTTACGCAGAATAATTGGGCACAAGAAAAATATTACAGCGCACTTTGCTTAGGAGATTTGTATAATAAGAAGGGCGATAAGTATAATTCGTTGAAGTATTATTGTAAAACGATGGAATATGACGAGGAGCGTATCGAAGGTGTTGCATCCGTAATGGAAATTCTACGCGCAGATGGAAATCATGTTATGGTAAATGCGCTTTACCACAAATACCAGAATTATAACAAGTTCCCGCAAAACAAACTCTTCTTGACTACTGAAAAGTATCATGACGTGATCGAGTATAACAACTCTATTTCTGCCTTTTATATCTCGGATAAGCGTAGCGGATACGAATGCTGTAAAACGATTCTTCGTCATAATATCATGGCATATCACTTTTTGACGTCAACCTATAGTAATTTGATGTTCTATCGACATTTTTTCGAAGAAGATTCGCAGGCTGAAGTATTGCGCTTGTTTTACACAGTAGATCATTACCTCGCGATCGTTGCTGCAAAAAATGATAGTTATGGTAATGAAGATTTCGAAACATGGAATCGTCTTTTTGCAAGAGTAAGGGATTCGTTAGTAGCACCGTGCAAATTATTAAAAGTAAACGGTGACGAGACAAAATCGGAGTTTCATCTCTCGAGATGTATTGAAAAACTTCCATATTTAGATAAGAATATGCCAGTACAAGATCCATCACTTGTTATTGTAAATCGCGATCGACGACAAACTCCTCGTGTCATTCTTACGTTTACTACCTGCAAACGTTTTGATCTTTTTCAGCAAACAGTAAACTCGATCTTAAACATGTGGACCGATATCAATATGATTGATTACTGGTTCTGTGTAGATGATAATTCCAGTGAAGAAGACCGAGAGAAGATGCAACTGGCGTATCCATGGATCGATTATTATATGAAAACCCCTGCAGAAAAGGGTCATCGTCCTAGTATGAAAATTATTTGGAATAAACTTAATGAGCTCCAGCCGGAATACTGGATTCACATGGAAGACGATTTCTTGTTTCATACTCCAGGAAGTTATGTGTATAAGCCGATGCAAATGATGGTAGATTCACGAAATTCGGGTTATAATGTTCGGCAAATTCTCTATAACCGCAATTACGCTGAAACCATTCGTGATTATACCATCCAAGGCCACAAAATTCTTCGAAGAATGGCGCACGAAGTCGCACTCCATCAATATAAGGTTGGCGGCGGTTTCGATTATGGAAACTGTCATTATTGGCCCCATTATAGTTTCCGTCCATCATTGATCGATGTGGCCGCAATTCTCACGATTGGAAATTATGATACCCCGAATCAATTCTTCGAGATGGATTATGCGAACCGCTGGATGCAAATGGGTTTCTTGTCTGGTTTTTACAATCATATTACGAACCGTCATATTGGACGTCTTACTTCCGAGAGAAATGATCAGACCCATAAGAACGCATATGAACTCAATGATGAAAGTCAGTTCGTCGCACCACCTGAAACTACCACTGCCGTAATCCCTCCGCCAGTAACGGTCATGAAGAAGCGTTATTATTCAACGATTCCGTTTGATGATGGTCTTGGTGCACAGTTCCAACGGTTCGTATGGACATGTATTTACGCGGAAGAATGCGAGGAGTCGACATTTATCTACCGATCTCCTGAGAAGATGGCACATAATTATACGGATGATCCCAACTACATTCAAAAATTGGAAGATCTAATGAATATGAAGCCGTATTACATGAATTATTCTGAGGCACTTGCCGACAAATCAATCGATCATATTATGACGCCAGATTTCTACGATATATTCAATTACGTCGAGAGAAATATCGATAAATGCATGAAGAGTAAGAGTATGGCGCGAATCAAAGAGCTTTACTGGAAAAACAAGGACCGTGCGCGTGATCGACCACGTATTTACCGCATCCCAGATGGGGATAAGACGTACACGCATCACTTAGCAGCGCATATTCGTCGCCCGAACTGTGATGATACACGCCCGAATGGTGGAGAGGAGTATACGAATGAGTATTATATCAAATCATTATTGACAATTCGAGAGAAATACATGAAGCAGGATAGTAATAATCGTATACAGTTTCATATTTACTCACAGGGTAACGAAGAGAAGTTTGCAAATATTAGTGGACACGAAATTCTTGGACCTGATATTATGATGCATATCAACGATTCGAATGAAGACAGCTATCTTGGAATGACAATGGCAGATATCCTAGTTACTTCTGCGAGCTCATACAGTTACAGTGCTGCCTTTTTTTGCGAGGGCGACATTTATTATACGGAATTTTGGCATAAACCGTGTAGCTGGTGGAATAAGCTCGATAAATAAATCATCACATGAATAGACGCGTTACGTCTATTTTATTCTAATCTTATAATAACAGTAATATAGTGTTATTATTTATCAAAAATGAAAATACAAGATGACGAAGAAAAAATGTATGGAGACTCGGACTTTTTAGCTATGCGCGATACTGCCATTAAGAATTTTCGTGGAAGTGAAAAACATACAAACCATAAAATTATTGAGAAGATGCTTACATTGCGACATAATATGAAGTACAATAAGCATCTTGTATCCGTATACATGAAGGCGAAAGAATTATTTGATCAAATGTTAGAAGAGCATCGAGCACAGTTAGATTCTTTAGATGAAATATATCGTCACTTGAATACGTTGATACGGGAAAATCTCTCGAAACAGCGTATTCAAAAGAAAAAGAATGGCGTGTCGGCGCAGATGATGTCTGAATTGGTAAAAGATAAGAAGCGTATTGGATCTTTACTTAAAAAAATGAAAGAGAGTTACGAAAAATTAATGAATGTGGACACTGTCATTGGCGTTACTGTTAATAAAATAAATGAGATAACATTTATGGATGATCACGACAATAATAAATTGATAGATAGTGAAGCAGACGAAGACGACGACGTCGAGGATGACGACAATGACGAAGATGTGGATCAAGACGAAGAAGAAGACGACGAAGAAGAAGACGACGAAGACACCGAAGATGACACCGAAGACGAAGATGACGACGACACTGAAGACGAAGACGAGACCGAAGATGACAACGAGGAAGAAGACGAAGCAGCGGAAGAGTATGAGGATGAGGAAGAAGACGAAGCAGTGGAAGAGGATGAGGATGAGGATGAGGATGAGGATGAGGAAGAGGAAGAGGATGAGGAAGATGATGAAGACGGAAATAATAACCAACGCGCTATTCTTGTATTTTAGTGTATTCTCTCTTTAGTAAATACATGAACAACTTGTTTGAACGCGCATATTGTCGATTTGATACCCATTTCCGACACAATCGTTGAAAGATACGCAACCAAAATGTTTTGTATATTGCAACCATTTCATTCCCAGGGGATAACCAGATCGGTTCTACAATCTCAACCGTGGCACCATAACATTTTGCGAAGTTTATATAATCCTTGAACGTATCTTTGAAGGGGAATGTATATAGACAGATGTAATGCTCCTTTACTTCAGGTGAACTCGTATTCTCATTGAAACCGTGTATTTCACTATTAAATTTTTGGCACAAACCTAATTCATAAAGTGACATATGCCATATGATATCTATACAAATAACACTATATCTTCAATTTTATAATATTCTCAAAATATATATTATTAAAAAGTATTTATAATGTTGCCAAATATGAATCGTTTGGTGTCGTCGCCATTTTTTCAAAATAAATTTGTATTATACGGCAGTTTGGTTCTTGTATTGTTAAGTATATTGCGTTATCTCGCGAACCAAAACATCAATGCAATTGTTCTTATGGCGTTGATTGGGTTGATCACATCTTACTTTAGTAAAAACATGATTATTGTTCTTCTAACTGCGTTTGTTACTGTTTTTGTATTTGAAATGATCGGTGCACCTGGAGTCACTGAAGGTTTGAAAATGAAGGAGGGCGCGGAAAATAAAGAGGATAAGGATAAAAAGAAGGACGATAAGAAGGACGATAAGAAGGAGGATAAAAAGGATACTATTGACAAAATAAAGGAAAAGGTTGAAGATAAACTAGAAGAGAATAATGAAGATGAAAAAGAAAACAAGAAAGATAAGAAGGAAAATAAACAAAAAGAAGGAGCAAAGTCCAGAAACAGTAGCAAACAAGGAATGACCAAGTTATCCCCTGCGAATTATGACGGAAAGAAAGGAAGTGACGACGATGGCACAGCAAACCGTATCGACTATGCGAGCACATTAGAACAAGCATACGATAATATCGAAAATATAATTGGTGAAGATGGAGTGCGCGGTTTGACCGATCAGACGAAGTCTTTAATGAACCAACAGAAACTATTGATGCAAAATATGAAGGAGATGGGACCTTTATTGAAATCGGCTGAAGGATTTATGGAGCAGATCACCGGAAATGGTGGTATTGCCGGAATTACCGATATGTTGAAGGGATTTGCCACCCCAGGTGGAAGCAAGGAAGGAGCAAAGAACCTTAAAAAATAATACCGTAAGTAAGAAAAATTAATAACGACATATAATAATACTAACCCAGCGCGTTTAGCATTATTAACGTATAAATGGTAAAAAGATGTCCTCCTGGTGTATTTTGTTTTGAAAATGTAACACTTGTCATTATTGCGATTGTCGTTATTGGAATCGGCATTTATGCACATTCTCAATTCTTCGGTGGTGGACATGGTCACGGGTACGGGCACGGACACGGTCCTCACCATGGGCCACATGGACATAGCCACGGTGGTCCAGTATTATTAGAATCAACGGACCCATTGGCGAATTCATTGGACTTCGGTATTGGCGGTCCAGCATCGAGCCAAGATGTGCTATTGAACGCGTATGTCCCTCCCTTGCGAGATAATTCTGTGGGTGCGACTCGCCCAATATACGATATACGCGGTGGTGTAGATACCATCCATTATGGCGGACACAATGGATACGGTGGCGGTGGAGGAGGCGCCGGAGGTGTGAGAATCAACATTCCAACTCAATCTGTAGATACAACCTACCGTCAAGTCGGTATTCTTACCCGCAGTGGCGGACAAGAGATGATACTTCCATTAATTGGTCGTCCATTATTTACGAGTCGAGACAAATGGCAGTTTTATACATTAAGCGATAAAAACAATGCGATTAAGTTACCGGTGATCGTGAATGGCAAGAGTGGCACGAATGAATATGGTTGCAATAATGTTAGCACAGGCGACATGGTGTATGTAGAAGGATACAATGATGCGTTTCGGGTTACCGCTTATGATAGTGCATCACTTCGATATTTACCTTTTTGATCATCGAGGAGGGGGGGTGTTATTGGTAAAATCTAAAATTAACGAATAGTCCGGATTTTAGATTTTATGATTACGTATTAAAGTACTCACTTGTGGATCATACGGTCGAATTATTTAATAGTTGTTTTTCTAGTTCTTTGGTTTCGTTTACATCATCATTCAGTTCTGGCAATAATGCATTTAGTACGTCTATTGATTTTTCAAATTCATTTGCCACATCTCGTGCAGTTGGGGTTCCGAATCTCGCACCTTTCATATCTTCCCAATCATTAAAATATTGATAATACTGATCAATCTTCAAAGACACAGATGCGTACAATGAAAACAACTTACATATTTTCATTAAAATGTCTTTCTGTTCTTTCGATATACGATTCCAAAAATGATCCGAAGGTTTAAATTCACTAACAATTTCATCACATGAATATTCCGAAGCACCAATCAGTTTAAAATCTTTACTTTTTTTGAATTCCTTTAGTTCCTTGTCCAATTTAGTTTTTGTTTCTTTGTATTCGTTGTCAAATCTGTAAGTGTTCTGTGGATTTTTTTGTTCCGATTTGTTAAATGACTTTAATGACTTAGTGAAAATATTCAATAGTAATTTAACCATACTCGTCAATCCAGCATTAAATAATTTTTTAAGACTAATTATTTTCTTAATCTTATCGGTTTTTTTATCATATTTTTCATATAATTTATTAATCGCGATGATCTCTTGTGGAGGTGTAATTGGCTCTTTGGGTAATTCTGCAGGAGAAATATGATTTGCAGCTTTTGTTTGCGCCGCTGATGCGGCTGTTGCTGCTGCTACTGCGGCTGCTGCTATAGATGTTGCGGCCCTCTTGTTATCATTTTCTTTCTTGGCCTCCTTTGCAGCTTTGGCTTCTTTTGCATCATTTTCTTTCTTTGCAGCTTTAGCTTCTTTCGCTTCTTCTCCGTCCTTCACTTCTTCTGCTGCTTCTTCTTTTTCTTCGGCTTCACCTTCTTCTGTCGCTTCTTCACCTGCTGCTTCTTCTTCACCTTCCTTCGCTTCTTCGCCATCTTCACCTTCCTTCGCAGCTTCTTCACCTGCTGCTTCTTCTTCTCCGGCTGCACCTTCTTCGCCTTCGCCTTCTTCTTTCTTCTCATCCTCTTCCTTTGGTTCATTTGGTCCATTTAATTTATCTAGCTCGCTACCAAGACCTTCAATGTTCATTTTACTTCCTAGTTTTTTCGTTGTAACAATATCACCATTTTCGAGTGTCTTGATATATTCAATTACTTCCAATGCTTGTGGGCGTTCAAATGCTAAGCATGCGCCATTTTCACCAGCGGGTCCATGACCAAGTAGTGTGAGTACTTTGAAGAACTCTTTTGTAAGCGCCGGTGGCATATCGTCTTTTTTTTGTTCGAAGAACGACATTAATTGTATGAATCCATATTTTCTCTCAGTTCCAGGAATTTTGTATGTGAACCCGTATACTTGCTCCTTAAAATCATCAAAACCATCATTTTTCGCAAATTCGGGATTTTGTAATAAAGCGGTAAGCATCTTGAATATTCCCATAGCATCCGTTTTACTAATATTGTCTTCATCTTCTAGATCTCCACGAACAACTTCGAGAGATTTACGCAGTGTTTGAATTGATGTTATTTTACACTTATCATTCAAGTTTACAACATAAGTAGGTGTATCATCTGTAACAATCTTTTTCTTCTTTTTCTTACCGTCTTCGCTTGGCGCGGCTGTAAGAGCAGCTTTCATCTCATCCTGAGATAATGGCGCAACTTGCAGTCTGAATTCATCTGTGGCAGTCACATCTGCCTTTGTGATCTCATCAGTATCATCAATGGATGATGGCGAATCTCCTGATAATTTATATAATCGCTTGGAATCTGGCAAAGGAGGAAGTGTTTTTTTACTAGAATCATCTTTACCATCAGTAACAACAACTACTTTGTTTTCATCCGAAGACGTGTCGATGGATACTTTATCCTTTGTAAAAATAAATACATCGTTGGGGTATTCGTTTGTTATTGTATCGCCCTCTGCAATTCCAACAAACTCGCCACCAGTTTTCAAATGCACGTCCGTTTTTGTTGGGGTTTTTACAAATTTACCAATTAATATTCGACGTAGATCAAAAATATCCGTATTTTTCAATTCTAATGGAGTGCCCGGTTTGAGTTCAATTTGAATATAATAAGGAAGACCCTTCTTTACTAAAAAGTCGAGTAATCGTTTCGTATCTTTGTATTCATGTGTTTCGCTATTAATAGAAACATCACCTGGAATATCTGGTCCTAAACTAAAACCTCCTTTTTTCTTATCTCCATCTGCTGCACCTTCTTCTTTCTTTCCTTCAGCACCTTCAGCACCTTCAGCACCTTCAGCACCAGCCTCTGGCTGGCCGTCAGTGCCTTCACCTTCGGCACCAGCTGCATTGACATCTTCTCCATCAGCATCAGGATTTGCCTGGTCTTCTTCATCCTTTTTCTTTGGGTTATTCTTTTTAGAATCATTTTCTGCCATTGCGACTGATATAGCTGCAATTGATACTCCATTTATATTTTTTTTTGCTTTTTTGTCTACTATTGGTTCACCGCCAATCATTTTCATTTGTTGCTCTTTTCGGTGTTTTCGTCTCATCTGTCTCATTTCAATATACTTTTGCTTCAAATAACACAACACAGGTGGAGGTATATACTGCTTTAATGTCTTATTGAATACGTTTTTCCGTTTTGGGACTAGATCATGTGGAGTTTGTCTAAATGTCAGAACTTTTCTCCGGATAGAATTTCGTGCCTTTTTCCATTTTCTCACACTTTGATGTTGTTGTTTTCGTATCTTTCGTATCTTATTTCGTGTTAGTTTCATACGATTTCCATATACATAAATTATATATAATATTATATATAGAAATACAAAGACGCGTAAAGGTATAAAACAAAAATGTCGAACAAACAAAAATCAAATCGTGATGCGCCAGTAGATCTTACATCTGATATTATGCGAAAGGAAGACAGATCATGCTCGTCCACTTGTAACTTTTCATACCAATATAACACGAGCACATGTAATGTATTTCACAAAGATACATATTTAAGTATACCGTATGACAGCGGAAGTGGCGGTTTGTATCCTGCAAAATATAATGGTGTCGATTATAAAGTTGATCATATTCATATTTACCAACCATCATTACATCGTTACGATGGCGCGTTAGCTGACGCAGAATTACTTGCTTATCATTCAAGCGCAGATGGCCGAAATTTAATTGTTTCAATTCCAATCAATATCGGTAATGGATCCGGAAAGCAAAGCTCAGAAATTATGAACACAATTTTTCAGAATTTACCAAGTAGATCAAGAAGCGGTGGAAAATATGTGTCTGACGTGAATAATTTCAATTTAGGAAACCTTATTCCAAAAGAGGGGTTCTTTACATATGTCGGTCGACATTTATTACCACAATACACAGGTATATACAACTACATCGTGTATCACAAGAAAGACGCAATCCTCGTATTTCGCGATTCGTTGGCAAGTTTGAATGACGTAAGTCGTGATACTGCGATCAAGAGAACAGAACCGATCGGTGAGAATAAAATGCCAAAGAATATGTTTTATTACAACAAAAGGGGTGCGAATAATGCCAAAGGTAATGGAGATATCTATATTAAATGCAATCCAACCGGCGAAGATGGCACAGTATTATACCAACAAGCCGCAAACAGCGGTGAATTAGGTAGTATGGCGGACTTAGATATGAGTAAGTTCGGTTTAAGCTGGGAAGCTCTATTGCAGCACGAGATATTTCGTACACTCATCGGAACCTTGTTTGGTCTTGTAATTGCAGCGATTCTCTTTTATTTGTTCCGATTCATATTCAACCGAATAGGAAATCGGGTAAGTTCATCTGGTGTTGTCGTTGGGCAGCGTGGCGGTAGCGGTGGCATCATTGGTGCCGGTTAATCCGATGGACGGAATGGAATGGAATGGAATAGTGTATCACAAACAATACAACATTTGTGATACATCAGAATAATCTTAAATCACCCCTTGATAATCAGGTTCAACAGCACCATAAAGTGGTCCAAGAACTGGCTGAAACGATCCACCATCAGACAGACCGATCTCATCATTCGGTGAAATAGGAACAAGATTATCAACAAGTTCCTCTTCCAAGGTCTTCTCGGGTGGAGGATTCATCGCCTTCATGATTTCCTGCTTCTTCTGTTCAGTTGGCGAAAATGTCTCAATTCCATAGACACCGGTTACACGACTTGCCCTGCGAATAAACTCGTACGCAGCTAAAAATCCTAAAATACCAACAACTGGGTTTGTGCTCAAGAAAAGAGTAATTGCGAGGATAACAATAACTAACTGACCAATTGTGCTTTCGGCATACGCAGCTAACGCATGAGGAACGTCAGGTGTAAACACAATATATAATATCAAAAGCACAAAAATAACCATTTCATGTTGTTTTTCTTGACGCATTAATGTATTGAATGTATCCATTGAATGAATATAGCCTATATATAATCAAATAGAATGTTATTATTATTATATTATATATTATTCTAAAACTAACCTCCAGTAGAATTGAAATCTCTCGGAGTGTTTATTTTTAATCTATACAATGTCAGCACAAATCACCGCTTCTGATGCAGCATCTTCCTATTATGGACCACGTGGATATACTCTTCTCAAAGAGTGTATGGACGCCGAGGATCTAAAGATACTGAGAGATGAACTGACGGTTGGAGCCTATGTCCCTAAAGCTCCAGTTCAACCCCCTAAATTCCCGATTTACCGCGAAAGTCCTACAAAAATATTCATTCCAAGGTTTTATGGAACCAAAATCTACGGCATTCCAGAAGAATCGCGAATTCCGCCAGGTGTTCCTGTTTCCGATTCTCTCGTGTTCGCCGGTGAAATGCGTGAATATCAGAATGTGATCGTTGAGAAATATATACAGCAAGTAACAAAACCGGAAAATGCTGGTATGGGTGGAGGCGGGCTTCTTGATGTCGATCCCGGGAAGGGAAAAACTGTCATGGCGCTTAATATTATATCCAGGCTTCGAATGAAAACTCTCGTGATTGTTCATAAAAGTTTCCTTTTGAATCAGTGGATCGAGAGAATACAACAGTTTCTGCCCGCTGCGCGTGTTGGAATGATTCAAGGACAAATCCTGGACATCGATGATAAAGATATTGTGATCGGAATGCTCCAATCACTTTCCATGAAGGAGTATCCGAGAGATTTATTTGATTCATTCGGTCTCTCGGTATATGACGAATGCCATCATATGTCCGCTGAAGTATTCTGTCGATGTATGATGAAAGTTGTTACCAAATATACACTCGGTCTCTCAGGAACCATGGTGCGCAAAGATGGATTGACGAAGGTATTCAAGCATTTCTTGGGAGATGTTGTGCATAAAGAGAAGAACGATACGACAAGTCATGCTGTCATTGTAAAAGGAATCCAGTATAAAGTAGATGACGCGGAATTCAACGAAACGGAGTATGACTACCGCGGTAACCCCAAATTTAGTACGATGATATCTAAAGTGTGTAATTATAACCGGCGAAGTGAATTCATATTGGACGTTCTCCAGAATGAACTCGCAACAAATCCGGATCAACAAGTGATGATACTTGCGCATAATCGGTCGCTACTTGAATACTTCCACGACGCGATTGAACACCGTAAAATTGCCACAGTGGGGTATTATGTCGGTGGAATGAAAGAAGCCGCGCTAAAACTAAGCGAGAGCAAGAAAGTCATTATTGCAACGTATGCGATGGCGTCCGAAGGTTTGGACATTAAAACGCTGACAACGCTCATCATGGCGTCGCCTAAAACGGATGTCTGTCAGTCAGTGGGCCGTATCTTGCGTGTAAAACATGCTGCTCCACTCGTGATCGATATTATTGATCCACAAGATGTATTTCGCAGTCAGTGGCTGAAGCGTCAAACCTATTATATCAAACAGAAATACCGTATTATTATGACGGATACAGAAGGGTATTATCAAAACAAATGGACCGTAAAATACACTCCACCTAACAAGGCGTCTGCTCGAGAGGCTGAATTGGCCGATGCGGATATTATCGAAATCGACGAAGAAACCGGAAATCTCTCGGTAACGACAGAGGTAAGCGCTAAAAACAAAATGAAATCAACCATTCCCAAAACGAATGGGAAATGCTTGATTCGACTAGACGAATGATCATGATTAAGCGACTGGATGGCAGCTATTGTATGCAGAGTGAGGCGCCGGGTTTGCTAACGCAGATGAATACTTATCAATTCCCGTATCTGGACCGGCAATAGAATACGCGGCATTTCCGCCGTGTTGTTTCACTCTACGAGAGCGCGAGTGTGATCGTGAGCGACACTTGCACTTTTTGCTATGATTTCTACGACGACCACCAACTCCGGTAATAATGTCACATTTGCATTTTTTACTGCTGCGACGATGCTTTCGCTTACTTCCAGTGCTGCGACGGCGACGACCACCGCGAGTGACCACTGCGTTAGATCCAATTGATACCGGATGATACGATCCACGCGCGTATGCATTTTGAGGACCAGCAATATCAGCGGAATAAAACTGACTCGCACCGCCGCCTCCTTGCACAAACGCACGACCACCTTGTCCTTGATACATATTACCAGTTCCGGTATTTTGACCTTGTATATCTTTACTCGAAACTGCAAGAGGAGCGTTGTGTTGATTCAACGGGTTTGAATTCATGTATTGCGACATTGTATCCTATGATATACGGTGATATTATTAGTATTTGAATAACAATACTCATAATAAAATGTAAACCGATTTACGAACGGTAGTTCTTATTGGTTCGCCTGCGGCAGAATGAACGTTTCGTGCCACGAGCATACTTGCAGCTTTGTCTCAATTTACGGCTGTTGCATTTCTTCTGGGTTTTTGAACGGCACGGAGACGAATGTAAACGCGCTAAATACTTCTTTTGGTTTTTAAAAACAAAAGGCTTAACCTTTCGCACCTTCTGGCCACTAATCGGCGCGGAAGGCTGGAGGTTCATGTGCTCGTTCCCAAGACGAATCTTGCGCTTGGCGCCACCGGACATCTGGTTCTGTTCGTTAGAATTTTCCTGAGGCTCGGACATTGTATATATATACTCATATAGTATATTTTCATTGTAATACATAATTTCGAGAATCAAGAATCCAAAAGGCGATCAACCAATAAATATAGTTTGGGTCGAGAATAAAATACACTCGTCTTTTCCCATAAATGCGTGCTTCGACTTAGTGCATATTCATTCAGTTCGAATAAATGTTGTATATCGGATATATGATGCCTTCCATCAATCATGATTGCCGGTGTGGAAATACCGTATTCCTTTTTGAACGGATGAATTATATTTCTAAATACGTAATCCATTCCGACCTTATAACTGTATATGGATGGCGGGATTGACTGTGTTGGATGTGTAAAATTCGCAATATCAAATACAATCCCGTTTAGAATATATTTATTCGCCCATATATGCTCAAACATTTTTCTTGTATGGTCAATTCCATCATTTGAAATTGTTGTATGAACCCATACTGGAACAGAAGACAACGAATACGCGTTTGTATTTGCTGGCTGCAATGTTTTCATTTTTCGAACAATACATTCATGTTGGCCGAATCGTTTTTCATTCATGATCGTCAGTCTTGCATGATTTACAAGTTTTACTTCACGTGGATTATGGCAAACCATAGATATATTATGATTACGAAGCAATGATATTAACTCAGGGGTCGATGCGGAGGAAACAGAATAACACGGGCGAACATACGGTAAGTGTTTACTCCACTCTTTGAATACATTAGACAATTTTGTCGCTACATAATCCGAGTAGGATGAATGGAGTGACACAGATCGAGTAAAACTGGACATCGCGGTATATTACAATATATTACGATATAGGTTTATACTCATTTGCGGTGATATTTTAAATAACGCATTTCATGTTGTTTTACTTGTTGATCGGTAATTACCTGAGACGTTGATGTAGATTGTCCTGCTAAAAACTGAACTGGAACCCAACGACAAAAACGTTTATTGAATCGACAGATCATCAAGAATTCTTTATGAAGTGAAACATATTTATCCGGTTCTGTATTTTCAAACTCGGCCTCGTCTTCACTTTCTTCTTGCGCATCGAGACGTTCATTTTCTACAATATTTCGAAACAATCGGTTCATCATAACACTTGTTTTATATCCGGAGATGTGTGCGAAATTATGAAATACAAGTTCTCCTGTGCGGCTACTACTTGAACGCGCAAACAATTCATAAATGTCGTTTTGTATATTTGGTCGTACCATAAAAACCGCTTGGATATTTGTAAGCATTTCGTCTTGAGGTTGAACATATGGCATACGCGATGTGATTGGCAGTGTCTGTGCTGGTATGACTGCATGTGCAGGCGCCGGTGCCGGTGCCAGTGCCGGTGCCAGTGCCGGTGCCGGTGCCACTGGACGTGGTATCGTCTGCGTTACAACGCTACCAGGATTACTAGAATCGGTAGATTGAAACGGAACGTGTCGTAAACATACTTTGGTATGATTATCAAAACGATACTGAACTGCAAAGATTGCATACGGCAATTCAGATATCATTCTATCAACGTCTTTGTCATTGTGACACAACATAGGCAAACCAAATATGAGACTATTCTGTTTTGTATATGCAATTTGACGTATACCAGCTTCATCGAATATACGCTCACACAAACGAACATGACCTGATAATGTCAAGGGAGGAACTGAATTTCCTTTATACCAATAGACCGAATGAATTGAAAAGAATGTCTTATCGATTCCTTGCACCGAACCGCCATGATTTGATCGAAATAACACGCCAGAAAACACAGTGCCATATACCAGCGAATGATCCATACATGCGTCATACAAGCGAATACTGCCAGGATACCATCCGTTTTCTTGATGAAACTTACGAATCACGGGTGATAAGACGCCCTGGTAGTTATTCGTTATATCAATAACCGCAACGATCTTTTCACGTTTCCATTCAGTAACCCATGCAACACATCGTTTTCCTTTCGGAAGTATAAAACACTTATATCTACCTGTAAAAAAAGAAGGGTTGTCGTTCTTATGAATAACTGCTTCATAAGAAAGTCGTGTAGTTGGAAAAGAAGCCAAAAACAATTCTGAATCTTGTGAACTGAGTGTGTTTGAACTATGACCCGGATTCGACCATTTTTGAACAGAGTGTGTAGTATTATTGTGCACGGAACGCTGTGAATGCGCACTTCTGTTTTCGCGACCTTGAAATACACGTGACATTATGATATATATAATCCACGGATAGCTTTAACTCTTTTATGCCCTTATTTGATTGCTAACGTTCGTTTTCAGTGCGAGTTCGCGAATATATTCTTTCAAATCCATTTTCATATCATCTGGACTATTGGTATTGTAGTTGGTATTATTATTCGTATTATTTATTCCTAAAGTCTCTGATGATTGTGCAGGAACAATCGACGGCTCTAGAATCTGTTGCGTCATTTGTGGTATATGCATATTTCCATCTACATTTTTATTAATTGATTCTAGTAGTAATTTATATTCCTGCTTTGGGCAATGAATAAGATCTTTCACTTTCGGAGATGTCAATGTTGCTTCAAAATAAAGATATAAGTAATGAATGATGACAATTAAACAAATAGAAAAGATAATATTTTGAATAAGCCACCACATCGTATCACGTGTATATTATGGACATAATTTGAACTGTTCGATGAACGAAATGAAATCATCTTTACATGTTCGCGTAAGTCGATCAGTGGATGTGTTGCCAGTTCCAGTGCTTACAACACCATTATCAGTTGTCATATAAAAATCGATGACATCGGTTTCAGTTTCGTTCAATATAAAAACAAATGCATTCATTGATTTTGGGTGTGTTTTGACTACTTTCTTGATGTGACGTTTCACAACGTGGTTTGTGGGAATGATGTGACGAGACGTTTCACCTGATGTTTGTAGCTCAAAATAACTTTCATCTACAATAACCGGAATGGCTTTATTTTCTCGGTTCATTATTTCCATTGTTGTAACTGGACCGTCGACAGGAATGCGTTGATGTATGACTTGTTGTCTGCTTGCTTCATTTGTTCGAATCTCATAAATTGCACTGTCTGCATATATGATGTGTTCCATCTTTTTCGTAACAAAGAAGGTTTCTGTTCCTTTGGGTCGAAGACGACCGCGTTCGATGATTTGGTGAATTTTTGGATACATCTTCGACATATCTTCTAGTGTGACATCTAATAAAAAAATTCTAGGTTCTGTTCGTTGATGTGATTGAATAAAGTGGGTAATCGTATTATTTCGATAAATTGTGCTAAGTTCCGAAATCACCATTGCTTGGCGGGCATTTTGACCTTTTTTTTGCGCGCGAAAATTGGAAGGTCGCGATGTTACTTCTGCTGCGGCCATTTGAATAGGATCGAGAGGTATATTTAATCATGCATTATATTTATGTAGTATTGACAAGATGCAGTGCAAGTGTGCGTGTCGGAAACAATATAGAAACATATCACGTATTCTATACAGTATCAATGTCACCGTCAAAATCGGCCGCGACAAAAACGACAATTGTCATCGTTTCAAAAACGGGTGTTCTTTCCGAATGCACCGTCGATCCCAAGAATGAAATGACGATCGATGATCTGAAATTACTTCTATCTAAGAAGTGTGGATTCCGGAACCTTGAAAACTTTAGTTGTTATCACACATGGAAATACAAGAATAAGCGTAAGTTTTCATTCGACACAGGTGGTTCGGCTGATGCGTCTGGACAGACTAAAACAGTCCCGAAGTATATCTATGTAGACGTCTGGGCAAAAACCGATGGTCGTGCAGGCCAAGAAAACAAATATGAACTTCCACCACCGATCGACGACCTGCTTATTTATGGAAGTATGGCACTTGTTGCCAGGATTGATACAGAAAATGCGGTGAATTTAACGATTGACTTGTGGAAGATAATCTACGAGAAGTTATTCGGTGGGTTTGAGGATCTGGCAGCAACCGCAGTTGAAGATGAGAATGAGGTCGACGAACTCGACGCAATTCCTGCATCTAAGAAGACGAGCAATGGATATTTGAAAGACGGGTTTGTGGTAGAAGATGATACAGAAGAAACGCCGCGTTGTAAAAAGGTTACACGTGGACGCGGGAAAAAACCGAAATCAGAGTCAACCGAAAGTGAATTTGTAACTGAAACGGATACAGAATCTGGAACACCGCCGAGTGATTCATTGAACGGCTCCGACGGAGAGAACGAAGTGGAAGCTATTCCTATAAATAAGATTGTTGCCAAACGTAATGTTAAACAAAAAAAACCTCCTAAGAAACAAGGAAGCGGCACTGGACGGTCAAAAAAGACAGTAGAAGAAACCGTCATGGAACAGGAGATGGAATCTGAATTAAGTGAAGAGTCGTATGAATAACATTCCATTCTATAAAATTGATTAAAGATATTACAGAATATTATATTAATACATTCCATTCCACCATGTCCACAATTGAAGCGATCGCTTACCCTGATGAGTTTCGCGCTGAGATCCGCAAACGTATTCAACCTCTTCTGGCAAACGACGGTAGTGATGAATCATTGACTACTGCGACCAATATTGAAAAGGGTATATTCAATTGGACGATTCAGCATGCAAGCAAAAATAACATTGTGAAGAAATGGTCAAATCCGTTCTTCATTACGTTATACATTGATCGCCTACGTTCGGTATACATCAACCTAAAAAAGCCGGACGTTTCAAGTGCAGTGACATCCGGCAATATCAAACCTCAAGACATCGCATTCATGAGCCATCAAGAGATCTGTCCTGACAAATGGAAACAATTGATCGAAGAAAAGAAAGTTCGCGATAAGCAGAAGTACGAGCCGAATATCGAAGCGTCCACTGACAATTTCACATGCAACAAGTGCAAGTCGAAGAAATGCACGTATTACCAACTTCAAACTCGATCGGCGGATGAACCCATGACCACATTCGTTACATGCTTGGAGTGCGGAAAGAGGTGGAAGTGTTAAAAAACGAACTTTAAAATAAAAATATACGTATAGTAAAAGATGTCAACTCCATTTTTTACTATGCTTGAAAAGTACTTTCACTGTTGTATATGTAGATGTTGTAAAGGCAAAATCGATGAAGAAACATCATCGAATTCATCATACATATACAACACAAACAGTGGTGACGGTAGTCCATATACATTTGATGATATGTCAAACACTTCAACACCGATGACGTGGTCCTCGGCGTCGTCATTAGACAGTTTCAATTACCCGAATGAGCTTTACAAAAGAAAAAGTATGAATATTAGTATTATACCACAGTCTTATCACAGTGACTAAAGTATTTCTAAATCCTGGATTCGCCAATATTCCGAACCACCGTTTGGCAACGGTCGGCGAATAATGAATGGCGTCTTTTTCTGTTCTAATTCCTTTACAGCGATCAAGTATCCGTCGATCACGGTAGAATCGATCTTGATGAATGCAGGTGCGCCTTCGTTCAATTGTTTTGCGCGTTGTCCTAACACTCGTGTTTTTTCGTATTTCGTCATAATGGGGATCGTTCGATGCAAATCATCCACGATCACGCCGGCGCTGTTCCGCACAACACGCGACAATGTTTGGATTTCATCGTAATTGTGCGACATGGACTCCGGATGATACGTTTCGATATAACTTTCATTTATCGTTGACGTTAATTTCTGGAAATACTCGCTTGAGTCTCGGTCGGCATCGTCACCATCCTCGTCGTCATCATCGTCATCGTCGTCGAAATGAATACCATGCGGCACGCCTAACAACGTGAGATCGTCTTCTGTGTCTTTTTTGGAAGATGCACGCTTCTTTTTGTTTTTCTTCGGTTTTTCGACGGCAGCACCACCTCCCTCGTCATCACTTCCACCTTCAACAGCATTCTCTTCCTCTTCTCCGCTATCTCCACCTTCATTCTCTTCGTCGGCTGCTGCTGATGATGCGTCATCTGTTGCTTCAGATCCTGATTCGTCATTTTCAGTTGAATTTTTGGAAGAAGCGTCATCTTCATCGTCGGAGATTTCTATATCTTCTTGTAAATTGACTTCATTTTCATCGTTGTCGGAGTCGTCATTGCTCTTTGGTACTAATTTTTTGGGAGGAGCAGGTATAGCACTGGACATTTATTTATGTCTTTGTTCGATGGTATATATAAGATTCATACTTTATTATGTTTCAATTTATTATTTTACAATGATAAAAATAATAAAATTAGGTATCTGAATCCTTGATGATTTCATTGCTGTTCGGTATTCCATACTTTGTCGCATTTCGCACAAAGGTAGACATATTTCAAATTCGTATCGTCGTAACGAACATAAATGATTTCAGACTTTGGTTTCGAGCTAGCGCTAGCGCTACTACTTGATTGATTACTGGGACATTCATCGTTTGGACAACGCATCGTATGAATCCGAGGCAGTGTCGGATCCAATTTCGTATACTTGTTCACGACTTGAGAAAACGTCTGAGGTGTTGTCGAATGTTTCATATTCACCTTTGACACACAGATATTTTCAGAAGCAATGGTATTGTCTATGTTTCCACAATGGCGGCAGTAATACTCTAGTTCATTTTCAGGAGTGATACTGATGTAATACATGTTGGAACAAACTGAACAGAAATGCATTTTGCAAGAGCGAAGATAACGATAGTATAATGTATATAGATACAATTAATTTCAATTTAACTCCTTTAAGTATTAGAATTATATTTACTCTGGTGCTGTAAGAATTGCGTCATATTGCCTTAGTATTTGGGAATAATGAATCGCAGTTGTGATACCTCCATAGACTCCAATTGAAATCGTCGTTCTATCTGGGTATTTCTTCTCTCGTTCCATCAAAATCTCTCGAATACGTGTTTTATTTTCATGAAACTTACGACGCATAAACTCCTGAAATGCAGGAATAAGAGCGGGTTCGATCGTTATATATGTCGTAAATTCAGTCAATAGAGTCAAACATGCAAACTTGTAGTTATAATACTCGACCATCGTATGATATGAATTAAAGTCACTGTGTCCACTTCGGATCCCTGGCTCATGTAAAAGCGGCTCCTTATCAAGTAATGATTGAAATGTCATGAGCACTGAACGGATGTTCTGGCATCCGGACCATTGTTCGCCACGCCATGTGTTTATGATAGATACACAGACCTTCTTATTCGCGTAAAAGTTAGGATGGAATCGAATATTATTGGTATTCGTTAAATACGAAACCATCGGCGGTGAATGTGGGTAGTTTGTAGGAAAGTTGAAAACAAAGAAGTAGTATCCACCGAAGTAAAGTGAGTCTGATGGACCAACGATACATGCATACCCTGTAAGTATATCTGTTTCGCTATGATGATATAGAATACCACATTCGTCTAATGTTGGATCTGTCATTACTTGTCGAATATCTTTCAATAATCGCGTGATCGTTTCCTTGGGTATGACAACTTTGGTGGTTGAATCACCACTATCTTTTGACGAGATATCTTTTTCCATTGAAGCTTTAAAGTAGAATCTATTATTGTTTTTATGTATTTTTTATAGAAATGAAACAGAATACGCGAAAATCATGGGTTTTGTGACGATATATCGAGCGAATACGCGGTTGCATGTTAGAATCATTGTGACCATAATGCTCATGAAAAAATGCATGTGACGACAAATGGTCACAAAATGAAAAATCGAAACCCGAAAAAAAAATCTACGGGTAAAAATATTTTTTTTACAAAAGTCCCGCGCCCAGAAAAACGAAAAATAAAGTATCCCCCCAAAATGGCCAAAAAATCCGAATGAAAAGTTGAAGGGCCATTTTTGGGGGATCAGATTTAGAGATAAAACCTCTGGAATATATAAACCGACGGTTTTATAAATTTCAATTCATAATTCGGACAAAATTGAACTTTAAACCTAGGCAATCAGAATTTACAACACAGACGATGACAACAACTGGAAATGGACAAGATGGGGGCGCTGGCGCGCCTGGCGCCGGGGGTGCGGTTGATCCAACTACCGCATCATACCAGTCTCTTTGCGCTGGAATGACCTACGAGCAATTCATGAAACACCACGTATCCAAACCTGGTGAAGCATATACACATACACGTATTGGAGACAAGATGCAGAATATTCATGGCGGAGTGTATACGATTCCGCCGGCAGTATTGCCGGTGTTTTGGAAGAAATACTATTCACATGTTTTCGAAAGTGGGAAACTCGAACATCTGACGGAAAAACAAAATTCAGAGAAGGGCGTCATTGTCGTTGATTTCGATTTTCGGTATGAAACAAGTATTACAAAACGTCAGCATACGAAAGAACATGTCCTGGATATGATTCAGTCGTATATACAGACATTGGAAACATTGGTGGAAATCCCGAGTGACGCGCAGATTCCCATTTATATCTTTGAGAAAAACGATGTGAACCCACTGGACGATGTTACAAAAGACGGTATTCATATGATGATTGGTGCGTATGTTGATCGCCCGATTCAGCGAATGTTGCGCGCGCGTATGCTGAAAGAACTCCCGCAAATCTGGACGGATCTTCCGGTTACGAATACGTGGAATGATGTTCTTGATGAGGGTATCTCACGCGGACACACCAACTGGCAGTTATACGGATCGCGCAAACCTGGACACAAGGCGTACATGTTGAAGTATCACTTTATCATGATGCATGACCCCGATGACGAAGAAGGCGCGTGGATGTGCCAAGAAGAGAAAACGAGCAAATTCAATGTGAAGGAGAATTTCTCCAAACTATCAGTGCAAACGTCGCCAGGAATCGATAATGAGTATCCGTCATTTACCTTGTTACCAGATAATGCAGCATTGAAGGCGGAATACGATGCACTTCTGAATCAGCAACGAGGAATGCGTGGCGGTGGTGGCGGCGCAGGCGGAGCAGATGGCGGAGGCAAGCGGCTTCGTTTGGTAGTAACAAATGGTCTCGTAGGAAGTGGACCTGGTGGAGTGGGTTCAAGTGGTGCTGAATCGTTGATGTCGCATAACGGAGTGATTATGATGGACAAAATAACGAATCAGGCAGAACTTGCAATGGCAGTTGAAGTGATGTTGAACGCACTTGAACCGAAAGAATACGAAATCCGCGAAACACACTACTATACGATGGCTCTTCCATCACAATACTACGATCCGTATGATAAGTGGCTTCGCGTCGGGTTAGCGTTGCATAACACGAGCGACAAACTGTTCTTGACGTGGATGCTTTTCAG
>JACCED011177685.1_pt1 | contig 47526 bp, 40 predicted proteins | sample 7455021 | NCBI WGS metagenome assembly JACCED01 (sample SAMN15323456, study PRJNA562643) | freshwater metagenome | isolation source: river surface water | place: USA:Blue River Watershed | collected 2017-08-19
AAGAACCGCTGGATGTGGGGCTTGGCAGCAGCCTCATTCTTGGCCATCACGGTGCTGGACACCCCGTTTCCCGCCATCGTGGCCGCAGCAGCCTTGGTGGGCTGGTGGGGCGCCCGGATTTGGCCACACGCCTTCGCCGCTTCCGGTGCCCCGTCCAGTGCCCCTGCAGGATGGAGCGAACCCGCGCGTCCGTCACTGCGAGCCGTCTTGAAGGTACTGGCCCTGGGATTGGGGCTGTGGGCCATGGGCATGGCCGTGGTCACGCTGGTGTTCGGCTGGGCTTCACCCTTGCCCCAGATGGCTTGGTTCTTCACGAAGGCGGCCTTGCTCACCTTTGGGGGCGCCTATGCGGTGCTGCCCTATGTGTTTCAGGGGGCCGTGGAAACCCATCAGTGGGTGAGCGCGGCGCAAATGATGGACGGCTTGGCGTTGGGCGAGACCACGCCAGGGCCCCTGATCATGGTGGTGGCCTTTGTGGGCTTTGTGGGCGGATGGACGCACGAGGTCTTGGGGCCCCAGGCGTTGTTCGGCGGGGCCGCACTGGCGGCCACGGTGGTCACACTCTTCACCTTCTTGCCCTCGTTCATCTTCATCCTGGCCGGCGCACCGGTGGTGGAGGCCACACGCGGGAACCTGGGCCTTACGGCGCCGCTGTCGGCCATCACGGCAGCAGTGGTGGGCGTGATCCTGAACTTGGCGCTGTTTTTTGGGTTGCAGGTGCTGTGGCCGCAGGGCAAGCTGGGGACTGCCATGGCTGACCATGGCGTGGGCACGTGGCCTGCACTGTGGGGTGCTTGGCAATCCTTGGACGGTGTAGCGCTGCTGGTGGGCCTGGGCGCCGCCGTGGCGCTGTTTCGCTACCGAGCCGGCGTGGTGGGCGTGCTGGCAGTGTGCGCTGGCATGGGTATCGCCCTGCGCGCCTGCGGCGTGGCCTAACCGACACTCAGGTGGCGCTGCTGCGCGCAGGCGGCGCCATGCGGTAGCTGGCCGGCGTGCGGGCCAGTTTGATGGGCGAGGCCACGCCGCGGTACTCGCCAATGGACACCACCATGCCCCGGTGTTGGGTGTGCGGGTCGGCCAGCGCGGTGGCCACGTCCTGAATCGGTGCACAGGGCACGCCTTCGCGCACCAATTGGTCGGCCAAGGGCTTGCAGGCAAAGGCCGCCAGCGCAGCTTCCAGGCGTTCCTTCAAGGCGCTGCGGTGGCGGGTGCGCTGGCCGTTGGAGGCGAAGCGTTCATCCAGGGGCAGGTCTGACACACCAATGACCCGGCACAGGGTGGCGAACTGCTTGTCGTTGCCCACGGCCAAGAAGATCTTCTCGGTGGCCGTGGCAAAGGTGTCATACGGCGTGATGTTGGGGTGTGCGTTGCCGCTGCGCCCCGGGATGCGCCCGTCCATCAGGTGGTTGGCGGCGTGGGGGTGCAACAGGGACAAGCCGGCGTCGTACAAGGCCACTTCCAGAAACTGCCCGCGCCCACTGCGCTGCCGCTCGATCAGCGCGAAGGCCACGCCTGCCGCGGCGTTCAGCCCGGTCACCATGTCCACCACCGGCAGGCCCACGCGCAAGGGCTCGCCGCCACGCGCATCGGGCTCACCGTTGACGCTCATGATGCCCGACAGGGCTTGGATGGCCGCGTCGTATCCGGGCAGGCCTCCCATCGGGCCGTCAGTGCCAAAGCCGGTGATGCGGGCGTACACGAGGCGCGGAAAACGCTGCAGCAGCTCGTCCGGCCCCAAGCCCCACTTCTCCATGGTGCCGGTTTTGAAGTTCTCCACCAAGACGTCCGCTTCAGCCAGCCACCCCAACAGGGTTTGGCGCTGCTCGGCCTGGGTCAGGTCCATGGTGCAGCCCCGCTTGTTGCGGTTCAGGCCGTGGAAGTAGGAGGCGGTGCCTTGCGCGTCGAAGGGGGGGCCCCAGCCACGGGTTTCATCGCCCACGGGCGGCTCTACCTTCAGGACATCGGCGCCGTGATCGGCCAGGATCTGGGTGCAGTAGGGGCCCGCCAGCACGCGGGACAGGTCGATCACGCGCAGCCCTTGCAGGCTGCCCTCGGGAATCGGCAAGCGGGGCGTGTTCATGCGGCTCGGTTCCTTTGCAGGTGTTCGTTCAAGGCCTGCAGGCAGGCGGCGTTGCTATCGGTCATCAACCAGTGGCTGGCTTCTTCCAATTCCACCAAGCGCGCCCCGGGGATGCGGTTGGCGATCAAGCGGCCGTTGGCTGGTGGGATCAATTCATCTTGCAGGCCGTGCAGCACCAAGGTGGGCGCCTGCACCTGCAACAGGTGGGGATAAGCCGCCCAGTAGATCAGCCCGTACAACTGCGCCTGGTAGTCGCGCGGGCTGGGTTGGTTGGCCAGGCGCACCAGGGCATCTTCTTCAAACAGGGCATCCGGTGTATGGCGGCCATAGGTGTGCGGACGCATGCGGCGCAGGCTTTCTTCGGCGCTCATGTGGGCCTTTTCGAACAGCAATTGCCGCACACGGTCAGCGGCCTGCACGGCCCAGGTGCCACCGGGGTGGGTACCCAGGAGCGCCAAGGAGCGGACCCGCTGTGGGAAGTCGATGGCGAACTGCTGGGAGATCATCCCGCCCATGGAAAAGCCCACCACATGCGCGCTGCTTTCCCCGGCAGCGTCCAGCACAGCGGCCACATCCGCGGCCATGGCCGACACGCGGTGCACCATGGCGTTGCGCACCCGCGTTTGGCCGCAACCGCGGTTGTCCAGCAGGATCACGCGGTGGCTGCGCGCCAGTTGAGGCGCCACCCTGAACCACAGCGCAGAGCTGCAGCCCAGGCCCATGACCAGCACCACCGGCTCGCCTTGGCCCAGCGAGTTCCAGTAGATGCGCGCCTCGCCCCGCTCAACAAAGGCCATCGCGGCCTCCCGAAGCCCTCAGGTCCCCAGCGCTCATCCGTTGAGCTGGGTGACGAACTTCGTGTTGAGGTAACCGTCGAAGGTTTCGCTGCCGCCTTCGCTGCCCATGCCGCTGTCGTTGATGCCACCAAAGGGCGTTTCGGCCAGGGCCAGTCCCAGGTGGTTCACGCTGACCATGCCGGCGGCCAAGCCGGTGCTCAGCACATGGGCGTTGTGGTTGGAGCGGGTGAAGACATACGAGGCCAAGCCGTAGGGCAGGGCATTGGCGCGCTGCAGCGCTTCATCGATGGTCTTGAAGCGAATCATGCCGGCCACCGGACCAAAGGGCTCTTCATGCAGCAGCCGCGCGTTGTCGGGCAGGTCGGCCACCACGGTGGGCGCGAAGAAATTGCCCACCCCGGGGATGGGCGCACCCCCCACCAAGATGCTGGCGCCACGCTCGCGCGCGTCGTCGATGAAGCCGGCCACGGCGCCGACCCGGCGGGCCTGGGCCAGCGGGCCCATTTGCGTGCCATCGGCCAAGCCGTCGCCCACCTTCAAGGCGCGGGTCTTGGCCACGAAGTCAGCCACGAAGCGGTCGTACACACCCTCTTGCACATAAAAGCGCGTGGGGGAGATGCAGACCTGCCCTGCATTGCGGAACTTGTAGCCCACCATCAGGGCCACGGCGGCGTCCACGTCGGCGTCGTCGCACACGATCACTGGCGCATGCCCGCCGAGCTCCATGGTGCTGCGCTTCATCAGCGAAGAGGCCTTGGCGGCCAGCATCTTGCCCACCGCGGTGGAGCCGGTGAAGGTGATCTTGCGCACCACCGGGCTTTCGATCAGGTGCGTGGACACCTCAGACGGCACGCCCCACACCACATTGAGCACGCCCTTGGGCAGCCCCGCGTCATGGAACAACTGGGCGATGGCCTGCACCGCGCTGGGCGCGTCTTCGGGTCCCTTGAGAATCACGCTGCAGCCCGCGCCCACAGCCGCGGCCACCTTGCGAATGGCCTGGTTGAAGGGGAAGTTCCAGGGTGAGAAGGCGGCCACCACGCCCACCGGCTCGCGCAGCACGGTTTGCCGAACGGCCGGATTGCGTGCCGGGATCACGCGGCCATAAATGCGGCGGCACTCTTCGGCATGCCACTCGGCATGCTCGGCACAGAACATCACCTCGCCCACGCTTTCGGCCAGCGGCTTGCCCTGGTCAAGCGTGATGCCGCGGCCAATGTCTTGTGCACGGGCCCGTGCCAGTTCGCCCACCTTGCGCAGCACCTGGCTGCGCTCGATGGGTGAACTCTTCTTCCAGGATTCAAAAGCGCGTGCGGCTGCGGCCAGGGCGCGGTCCAGGTCTTGCGGCGTGGCGTGCGGCAACTGGGCGATCACCTGGCCGGTTGCCGGATTCAGGATGTCTTGGGTGGGGCGTCCACCGCCTTGGATGAATTCACCGTCGATGTACAGGCTCAGCTGGGGATAGGTCACAGAGTCGGTCCTTGCTCGAACAAAAAAACATTTTTACGGTATCAGAACGGTGCGGCCCACCACACGGCCGTGGTGCAGGTCTTCCATTGCCGCATTGGCCTGTGCCAGCGGCCGGCGGGTGACGGGGATGGGCGCCATGCCGCTGCGTCGAGCCAGGGCCACGAGTTCCTGCAACTCGGTGAGCGTGCCCACGTAACTGCCTTGCAGCGTGAGCGGCCGCATGGGGATCACCGGCAGCGCCAGGTTGAGGTCGCCCCCCATCAGGCCACAAATCACGGTGTGCCCGCCGCGGGCGCTGCAGGCCATGGCCAGGCTCACCGTGGGTGTGGCACCCACCAGGTCGAGCACCGCACGGGCGCCGCCGCCGGTGGCCGCTTGGATTTGTTGAACCGCATCGCTGGCGCGCGCGTCCACGGCCAGCAGGGCGCCAGCGGCCAGGGCAGCCTCGCGCTTCAAAGGGTCCAGGTCGACCACGATGGCCCCTTTGCCGCCCAAGGCCTTGAGCACTTCAATGGCCATCAGGCCCAGGCCGCCCGCGCCGATGATCACCACCGGGTCGGTGTGGATGCGATCACCGAACTTCTTCAGGGCACTGTAGGTGGTCACGCCGGCGCAGGCCAAGGGCGCGGCTTGTGCGGGGTCCAGGCCCTCAATGTCCACCAGGTAGCGTGGGTGCGGCACCACCACATACTCGGCAAAGCCGCCGGGCCGGGCCACGCCCAGCGCCTGCGGCTTGATGCAGATGTTTTCTTCGCCGCGCTTGCAGGCTGCGCACTCGCCACAACCGATCCAGGGGTGCACCAAGGCGACACGGCCCAAGCGTGCTGCTTCCCCCAGGGCGGCTGCGGCGGGGCCCGCCCCCACCACCTCACCCACGATCTCATGGCTGAGGGTCAGCGGGGGCTTGATCCCGCGTTCGGCCAGTGTCAGCTTCTTGCCGCCCCCCAGGTCGTAGTGGCCTTCCCACAGGTGCAGGTCGGTGTGGCACACACCGGCGGCCTGCACCTTGATCAGCACTTCGGTGCCCGTGGGTTCGGGGATGGGCTTGTCCACCAGTTCCAGGGGCTGTCCATGGTGAAGCACGCAGTAGCAACGCATTCAGGTTCCTTGCTGAAGATGAAAGGGGGGTTGAAGTCAGGGGCCAGCTGGAGGCAGCGCTTGAAGCAATCAGGCGGCGGTTTAGACCGAACGTGGCGCCAGCCAGTCGTTCAAGGCCGGCCACATGCGCAGCTCGGCACCGCGCCCGGCCACCAAGCCCACATGGCCGCCCTTGAGGATGAGTTCTTGTTTGTCGGTGCTGCCCACGCGCTGCACCAGGTCGCGCGAGGAGGCGTAGGGGGTGATGTGGTCTTCCTGCGCCAGCAGATGGAGGAAGGGCACGCGGATGGCTGAGAGTTGCGCGCGCTTGCCGCCCACCGTCCAGCCTTGCTGCACCAGTGGGTTGCCGCGAAGGAAGTCGCGCACCATTTGCCGGAACACGCCGCCGGGGAAGGGGATGTTGTCGGTCTCCCATTTGCCCATGCGCAGGTTGCTGCGCACCACCTCGGTGTGCTCGGCGTGGTTGAGCAGGTTGGCCGCGCCGGCCAGCTTGCCGAAGGGGCGCAGCGCGCGCAGGGCGTTTTGAACCCATTCGGCGGGCACGTTGCCGTGTTCAGCCAACAGGGCTTCCTCGTCAAAGTCCGGCCCCATCCACGCCTTGAGCGACTCCAGGCCATCGGCATTGACCGGCGTGGCCATGCACACCAGGTTCTTGAGCATGGGCGCGCCCAGGCTGGCCCACAAGACAGCGAGCAGGCCCCCGATGCAGTAACCGATCACCGACAGTTGAGATTGCCCGCTGTGCAGCAGCACCTGTTGCACACAGGCCGGCAGCCGGTCTTGCACATGGTCTTCCAGGGTCAGATGGCGGTGTTCACGGCGCGGCCGGCCCCACTCGATCATGTAGACATCAAAGCCCTGGCGCACCAGGTACTCCACCATGCTTTGGCCAGGCACCAGGTCCAGGATGTAGGGTTGGTTGACAAGGGAGGTCACGATCAACACCGGCACGCGGTACACGCTGTCGCATTGCGGCCGGAAGTGGTGCAGCTTGAGCGTGCCTTGGGCATAGATCGTGTCTTTGGGCGTTGCGCCCATAGGCCCGGTCAGCTGTGCAAAGTCGGTGGCCGGCAGTCCCATGCGTTCCAGCGTGCGCTGCACGGGGTTGAGCAGCCGCGCAGGCGCGGCGGGCAGGGGGCTGTGGGCCGGCTGGCTCATCCCGCGGCCTTGGCGGGCTTGCGATTGCGTGCTGGCGCTGCCGGGCTCACACGTGCCGTGCTGGGCTGCTGCGCCAGGGCCAGTGCCAGCTGCGACACGGCGGCCGCCAACTGTGCCAGCCCGTCTTCCAGGCGTCCCATGCGCTCGTCCAGGGCTTCGATGTCGCTGCGCGAGGGCAGGTTGGCCGCCGCCAGTGAGGCCTGCGCCCACTCCGAGAGCTGTCGGTGGGCCAGCTGCATTTCGCTGAGCTGTCGGTTCAGCGAGTCGCCCACCCGCTCGTCCTTGAGCAGCTGCGACAGGGTTTCGCTCCATTGGGCTTCGCTCTTGACGATCCAGTCCCGCCACAGGCGGGTGGGGCTCAGGGCGTTCCAGTCGGGCTGCTGGGCTGCCTCACCCTGGGCGTGTGTCTTGCTCAAGTGGTTCTCCTTAGGCCTTCAAGATGGTGCGGCCACGGATGCGACCGGCCCGCAAGTCTTCGAGTGCTTGCGTGGCGCTGGCCAAGGGCTGCGTGCCCAGGGGCAGGTCGGGCAAAGCGCCGGTCTTGGCGATGTCCATCAACTCCTGCATCTCCTGCAGGCTGCCCACATAAGAGCCGGTCACGCTGACCGCCTTCATTGACACCATGGCGGGCACGATGGGGGTGGAGCCGCCGAACAAGCCCACGCAGATCAGCTTGCCTGCTTTGCGCAGCGCGCCAAAGCCGAAGTTGAAGCTGGATGCGGCGCCCACGAAGTCCACCGCGGCGGCCACACCACCGGTTGCCTTCAGCAGGGCCTTGAGCGCGCCTTCAGCACTGGGGTCGATCAATTCACCGGCGCCGGCTTCGCGCGCGATGTCCCACTTGCCACGGTCGAGTTCCACCACGATGGGAGCCACACCGAACATCTGGCGGGCCAGGCGGATGCCCGACAGGCCCACGCCACCGGCGCCGATGATGAGCAGCGGGTCTTTCGGGCCGAGGATTCCAACCTTCTTGAGGGCGCTGTATGCGGTCAGGCCCGAGCAGGCGTAGGTACAGGCCTGCTCTTCGGCCAGGCTGCCGTAGTCGAGCAGGTACTGGGCATGGGGCACCACGGTGTGCGTGGCAAAGCCGCCGTCGCGGTGGATGCCCAGGGCGCGTGGGCTGTTGCACAGGTGCTCGTCGCCCGCCGCGCACAGGCTGCATTCACCGCAACCGATCCAGGGGAAGACCACGCGCCGGTCGCCGACCTTCACACCCACCGCGTCGGGGCCCACGGCCACCACCGTACCGGCGATCTCATGGCCCAGGGTCCGCGGCGGCTTGAGGGTGCGGGTCATGTCCAGCTTCACATCGTTGCCGAGGTCGAAGTAGCCATCGTGCAGGTGCACGTCGCTGTGGCACACGCCGCAGCTGCCCACGCGCACCACCACTTCGGTGCCTCGCGGGATGGGAATGTCGCGCAGCACCTGCGCCAACGGTCGGCCGAAGGCTTCGACCTGGAAGCTGGTCATGGACATGGTGGGGTCTCCTGGTTTTGTTTTTTCGTTTGGTGCGGTTGTGGATCAGCCGCTGAATTCGATGGCGCCTTCGGGAAGCAGGTACAGCACCAAGGCACGGCCGTTGCGCACCGTGGGGCGGTGGGCGGTGCCCGGCGGACACACCAACCACCCGGCGCCGTGGTGGTCGAAGGTGGCACCGTCGTCTAAGGGCATGATCAGGTCGATTTCGCCGTGGGGGTGCCGATGGTGGGGTCCTGCAATATCTTGCATGTCTACCACATCAACCGAAAAGCCATTCAGCTCGTCGCTGGGCTTGAAGGGGCGGCTGAAGCGGATGCCGCCGGCTTCGCGGCCGCACAGCCAGCCATCTTGAGCACCCGAAACGCACAGCGCCTTGATGGTCTGATAGCTTGCCGAATCTGCGCCATGGTGCGCGTTCAGCCAGTCCTCCAATGCGCGGTCCAGCGGGCGGTCTGCGACGGCAACGGACAGGGCGCTAAGGTGGGTTTTGAGGGTTTGGATGGACATGATAGATGCACTTAACTGCATATATTGTCCCCGATCTCGCCGGCGCCGTAAAGCACTATATTGCATTTCTGCTGAATCCGGACCCGGCCGGATGCCGCGATACTGCACCGATGGCCGAGGCACAACTGCTCCTCCCGGACTTCTTGCTCATCCTCAGCGGCTTCGTGCTTTGTCGGTATACGCCGCTGGACCGTCCCGTGTGGGAAGGGGTTGAGCGCCTGGTGTACTACGTGCTGTTTCCGATCTTGTTGTTCACGGCCATTGCGCGCAGCCCGCTGGACCTGGCCAGCGACCTCCCGCTCATGGGCGCGGGCCTGAGCGTCACCCTGCTGGGGGCCGCGGTGGCACTGGGCTTGGGGCTGTGGCCGGGGATGCCCCGTGGTCACCATGCGGGTGGTGCGCAGGTGGCCTTTCGATTCAACTCGTATGTGGCGCTGGCCTTGGCCGACCGCTTGGGTGGGTCGGCCGGTGTGGCGTCGATGGCGCTGATCATCGCTGTGACGGTGCCTGTGGCCAATGTGGCGGCCGTGTGGCCGATGGCACGCCACGGGGGGCAGGGCCTGCTCAGCGAGTTGGTGCGCAACCCGCTGATCCTGGCCACGGTCTCTGGCTTGATCGCCAATGCCATGGGCCTGCGCCTGCCCGAAGTGCTGCAGGTTACCGGGCAGCGCATGGGGGCTGCAGCCCTGGCTCTGGGGTTGATGGCCGTGGGCGCTGGCCTGCGCCTAGGGGCATTGGGGGACGCGCCGCGATTGGCAACCGCTCTCTTGTTCATCCGCCATGGGCTGCTGCCGGCCTTTACGCTCTTTGTTCTGATGACCTGGGTGCCCCTGCCGCCGGCGCAGCAAGCGGTGTTGATGGCCTTCGCTGCCATGCCCACGGCCAGCAGTGCTTATGTCTTGGCGGTGCGCATGGGCAGCCAAGCCGCCTATGTGGCGGGTCTGGTGACCGTGTCCACCGGCCTGGCGATGGTGGGAATGCCCCTGTGGCTGATGGCGCTGCGGGCGCAGGCCTGAACGATCGACCGACCTACCAACCGGAGAGGGCGCAATGAAAAAGGCCCTGCGAATACGCAAGGCCTTGATCGATCACAGCAGTGTTGGCTCCCCGACCTGGGCTCGAACCAGGGACCTACGGATTAACAGTCCGGCGCTCTACCGACTGAGCTATCGGGGAACTGCTGCAAGCCTCACAGTATAGCCTGTTTTTTTACAGGCGAACCTGAAGGCCCAAGCGAACCGTTCGCACCGCGCCAGGATAGAGATAGGCGTGGCCGAACTGGTAGGGCGACTCCCGCCAGTACCGACGGTCGCTGAGGTTGTCGATGCCCAGCAGCCACTGCTGGCGCGAGCCGGCGGGGTTGAACGTCAGCACCGCGTCGGCGCGTGTCCACCCCGGCAGCTGTTGGCTGTTGTCGGGCAGGATCTGGCGCTGCCCCTCGTGGCTGATCAGGCCTTGAAGGGCCAGGCCGGGAACGGCTGCGGGGGTCCAGCGAACCCGGGCCCGCACCACCTGTTCGGGCACATTGGTGGGCGCTTTGCCGTTGAGCTCGGGTTGCGCGGTGCTGCCGCGGCGCTGCGCGTCCAGCCAGGTCGCCTGCAGACCGAGTTGCAGGGGCGCAGCGCTCCACTGCACACCCGCTTCCAGACCTTGGTGCTGGACATCACCGTCGGTGCGGCCGGTGCAGGGTGAGATGCCCAGGTTGGCGCAAGCATCGAGGTTGCTGGTGGGCCGTGTGATGCGGAACCAGGTGGCTTGCCACTGCAGGCCCTGGCCGCCCAAGGACGCGGGGCCGCCGCGCACGCCGACCTCTTCCTGCACCGACTTCAGCACCGGCAGGCCTTGGCCCGCGTTGGTGTATTGGCTGGGCCGGTTGGGGACCACTTGCGACTCCGCACCCTCGCCGCGGCTCACAAAGGCCATGACGTCCGGGCTGAGCTTGACACTCAGGGCCCACCAGGGCGTGGTCAGGCTGTCGGTGTAGGCGGTGGCCCGGCTGCCATTGGTGCGCACGCTGCGCCGGTCGAAGCTGGTGTGACGCACGCCCAGCCAGGCGGTGAGGGCAGGGCTGAGTTGCACGCGGTCTTGCACCAGCAGCTCGCGCGACTGCTCATGCCGGTTGGTGTTGGGGTCGTAGGCAGTGGGGTCTGCAGGCAGCACCGCCGTTCCCTGCACGCGGCCCACGCCCACCAGGTTGTAGGCCTGCGGCTGCTGGTCGATGCGCTGCGTGGACTGCGTCACGCCCAGGCGCAGGTCGTGCTTGAGCGATCCCGTCACGGCGCGCCCCAACAGCTCCAATTGGGTCGCGTTGGTGCGGCGGCGTTCGTTTTCGCTGCGGTAGTCCCACACGCTGAAGGTGCCATCGGCCGCGAAGCGGTCGCAGGGGTTGCAGTCGTAGGTGATGGGGTCGAAGCGCCCGTAGGCAAAAGCGATCCGGTCATCCGTGCGCAGCCTTTGGGTGCCGGTTTGCAGCACGGCGCGCCAACCGCCCCACAGGGCGTGGGTCAGGCGCAGGCTGCCGGTGCGGCCCTCAAACACGCTGGGCAGGCTCCAGGGCTGGTTGTTCAGGTTCAAGCGGGGATCGACAACCGCCGGCAGGCGTGGGCCCACGAGGCTGAAGGCCTGTTGGGTGGGCTGCTCTCGCCGGCTCCACTCGCCTTCAAGCTCCAGCAGGGCGAACTTGTGCAGGCGCCACTCAGCCGCCGCGGCCAAGAGGCTGCGCTGGCCATCGGCGTTGCGCAACTCGGGGCGCAGTTGCTCGGCTGCGGCGTTCAGTCGCCAGCCGAACGCGCCACCTTCGCCGGCCCGGCCGCCCACGTCGACGGCACCCAGCAGGGTTTGGCGGCTGCTGAACTGCAGCCGTGCATCGGCATGGCTGTTGGCCAAGGGGCGTTTGACGTTGTAGTTCACCAAGCCACCCGGCGCGCTGGTGCCGGCTTGCAGGCCGCTGGTTCCCTTGAGCACCTCCACCGCCGATTTGTTTTCCAGTGCGATGGCCGTGTCGCCGCTGATGGGCAAGCCCTCGCGGCGAATGTTGTAGCGGTTGTCGATGACGAAGCCGCGCACCGTGAGGTAGTCCACATAGCCCGTGGCGTTGTAGGCGTCGGAGACCGATGCATCAAATCCCACCAGGTCGGCCAGGCGTGTGGCGCCAGCCAAGGCCATGTCGCTGGCGCCGATGCGCGTCACCGACACGGGCGTTTCCCGCAAGGGTGTGTCCCAGCCGCTGAGCGAAGGCAAGGTGTTCAAGCGCCCGGTGACGGTGACGCGGTCGGCTGCGGCTGCGGCGTTGGCGGGGCCCGAGTTGGCGCTTGCCGCGGTCGATTGAGCGTGTGCCAAAGGCCAGGCGCAGCACAGGGCTGCTGCACAGGCCACGGAGGTTTGTCGAAGTGATGCCATGTCGTGCTTTCCGTACGATATGGCAGGGTGACGTGCTGAACGCCAGGACGCCCGATGATGCGACGGGCGGCCCGTCGCCGAGCTCGCTTCCCTGCGCGAGGATGACCTCATGCGGCGGATGCCGCACCTCCCGAAGGAGACAGGTTCTTAGGGTGTGTTCTCAGCCCCGTGTGGGGCACCCCTAGCGTCTGCGGCGCGTACTGCTGTTGCGCCGCATTGGTGTGGATTTTAGGGAATCAGCGCTTGAGTTCGCTGAGCTTGTCCTTTTTGTCCTTCCAGTCATCGGCGTCTGGCAGCGGGGCCTTGCGCTTGGTGATGCTGGGCCACTTCTTGGCCAACTCAGCGTTCAGGGCGATGAAGCCCTGCTGGTCTGCCGGTACGTCTTCTTCGGGGACGATGGCGTTGACGGGGCATTCGGGGATGCACACCGCGCAGTCGATGCATTCGTCGGGGTCGATGGTCAGGAAGTTCGGCCCTTCCCGGAAGCAGTCCACGGGACACACGTCCACACAGTCGGTGTACTTGCAGCGGATGCAGGATTCCAAAACAACATGGGTCATATCAAGTCCAAAACAGCGTTGCGCGGGGCTTGCGTGAGAGCAAACCCGCAAGTTTAGGGCGGTCGGCCTCGGGTTCTGACCGCCGGATTGTCCACAATTATTGACAGTTCAGGGTGTGAGTTCAAGCCGCACGGGGGTCGTGGGCTCTGCGGGGCTCTGGGCACGCGTGGCCTGGCCCAGCGTTTGAGCCCCTACGCCCACGGTCACCACCGTAGGCCGCCCACTGTGCAGCAGGGCAGCTTGGGCCAAGCCCGAGAGCACATGGTCCGTGATGAGCTGATCGGCACAGCCTGCACGGGAAACCACCAGCGCGGGGGTGTCGGCTGGCCACCCTGCCTGCTGCAGCCGCCGCCCCAAGGCGGCGAGTTGCCGGCCCGCCATGTAGAAGACTTCGGTGTCGGCGCTGCGGCTGTCGCGCAGTTGGGGCTGCCCGTTGTGATCGGTGGCCACGGCGGTGGTCAGGCAGACGCTTCGACCGCGCCCTCGGCGTGTCAAGGGGCGGCCCGCAGCTGCCGCAGCGGCCACGGCAGCGGTCACACCCGGCACCACCTCATAGGAAAGGCCCGCGGCTTGCAGCGCCTCGATCTCTTCCTCGAGGCGACCAAAGATGCTGGCATCCCCGCCTTTGAGCCGCACCACCCGCGAACCCTGCGCCGCCCAACGCACCAACAGCGCATTGATGTGGGCCTGGCCGGTGGAGTCACAAAAGCCGCGCTTGCCGACGTCGACCCACTTCGCCTGGGGCGCCCAGGCCCGCAGGGCGGGATCGGTCAGGGCGTCAAAGAGCACCACCTCAGCCGATTGCAGGCGCTGCAGACCGCGCAGGGTGATGAGGTCTGCAGCGCCGGGGCCGGCGCTGACGAAGCTCACCGCCGTGCGCGGTGCATCCCATCGCGTGGCGCCCATCGTCACCCCTGTGACCCGGGTGCGTGCGGCACCGCAGACTCCACCAGAAGGGCGCCGCTGGTGCGGTTGGTGCTGGGGTCCACCACGATCAAGGCACCGCTGATGCGGTTTTCAGCGTAGGGCTGAAGCGGCAGGGGCTGTTGCAGCTGGAACTGCACGCGGCCAATCTCGTTGACCTGCAGTTCAGGGCAGGCACTGGTGTTGAGGTTGTGGATGTCCAGGCGGTGGTCGATGGCCACCAGGCGCGCCTGCACCCAGCGGTGGCCATGCCGAAGCCAGTATTTGCGTCCGGGCACCGCAGGCTCCGAGTCCAGCCACGCCAGGGTTGCGCTGAAGTGCTCACAGGGGGCGGTGCTGCCGGGGGTCAACAGCCAATCCCCGCGGGAGATGTCGACATGGCGGTCCAACACGATGCCGGCAGATTGGCCGGCATCGCTGCGATCAACCTCCACACCGGCCCGTCGAAGCGCCGCGACACGGGCCTGTTGGCCACTGGGAAACACACAGACCGTGTCACCCGCACGCACCGAACCGCGGGCCACCCGTCCCCAAAAGATGCGGGGCTGATGCCCGGTGCCACCGGTAGGGGGCGTGTCCCCTTCATGCCCAGGTGTGGCTTCCTCCCTCGAGACGAACTGGACCGGCATCAGCCAAGCCCCGTCGCGCTCTTCTGACGCGGTGGGCAAGCCTTCCAGAACCTGCAACAGGGTAGGGCCCTGGTACCAATCCCAGTGCGCCGAGGGGGTGGCCACTGCATCACCCCGCAAGGCAGAGACCGGCACGATGGCGCTGGGAACGATCCCCGCCTCGCTTGCGAAATGGCCAAGTGCCGCTGATACGGCTTCGAATGCGCTCTGCGCCTGCTCCGGTGGCAGCGCATCCAGTTTGTTCACGGCGAACACGATGGAGGGCACGCGCAGCAGATGGGCCAGCAAGCTGTGCCGCCGGGTTTGTGGCAGCAGGCGCACCTCGGGTGCTGTGGTGGCCTGGTTCGGGGCCTGCGTGGCCGAGGCAAGATCAAGTTTGGTGATGTCCACCAGCACCACCGCCGCATCGCTGCCGGCAGCGGCGGTCACCATGTTGCGGGTGTACTGCTCGTGACCCGGGGCATCGGCGATGATGAACTTGCGCCCCGGTGTGGCGAAGTAGCGGTAAGCCACGTCGATGGTGATGCCTTGCTCGCGCTCGGCCTCCAGCCCATCGGTGAGCAGCGAGAGGTCGATGGGCGCCCCGGCCGCGCGCTGCTGCAGTGCGTCGAGCTGGTCGGACAAGATCCCCTGGGCATCCAGCAGCAGCCGCCCAATGAGGGTGCTCTTGCCGTCGTCGACGCTGCCCGCCGTGAGAAAGCGCAGCGCCTGATGCGTGCGTGTCGTTTGAGCACCGCCGTGTTCGGCTGAGGAGGTCTGTTGTGGTGCCGGGGTGGTGGAGGTGGCGGTCATGGTCCGTTTGGCCTTCAGAAGTAGCCTTCTTTTTTGCGCCGCTCCATGGCGGCGTCTGAGCTGCGGTCGTCCAAACGCGTCGCGCCTCGCTCACTGACGGTGACCTGCAGCGTCTCGGCGACGATGTCGGCGTTGTCCCGGGCGCTGGACTCCACCGGACAGGTGCAGGTCATGTCGCCCACCGTTCGAAAGCGCACCTCAACCGTTTGCACCACATCCTGTGGTGTGGGGGGGGTCACGGGGGTGACGGGTACCAGCAGGCCCTTGCGCCGAAACACAGCGCGTTGGTGAGCGTAGTAGATGGAAGGCAGTGGGATCCCTTCACGCTGGATGTACAGCCACACATCGAGTTCCGTCCAATTGCTGATGGGGAAGGCGCGAAAGTGCTCCCCAGGCTTGAGTCGGGTGTTGAACAGGTTCCACAACTCAGGCCGCTGTTCCTTCGGTTGCCACTGCCCGAAGGCATCGCGGTGGCTGAAGATTCGCTCCTTGGCGCGTGCCTTCTCCTCGTCGCGACGTGCGCCACCGATGAGGCAGTCAAAGCGCTGCGCCTCGATGGTCTCGAGCAGGGTGACGGTTTGATGCGCGTTGCGTGACTCCAAGGGGTGGGCGAGACGGACCGTGCCACGTTGGATGGAGTCCTCCAGGTGCCCGACCACCAGGCGCTCGCCGGTTTCAGCCACCCGTGCGTCGCGAAAGGCCATGACCTCGGGAAAGTTATGGCCGGTGTCCACATGCACCAACGGAAAGGGCAGTCGGCCGGCAAAGCGCGGGGGATGGCCACGCTCGTTGGTCCGTCTCTTGAACGCCTTTTCGGCCAGGTGAAGCACCACACACGAATCTTTTCCAGCCGAGAACAGCAGGGCGGGACGCTCAAACGCACCGGCCACCTCGCGCAGGATGAAGATGGCCTCTTCCTCCAAAGCATCCAGGTGCCGGTCGTCAACACGGGCGGCCTGGGCACTGCGCAGTGCCGTCAAGTTCAGGGGGGCATTCATGGGCGTTGGTCGGTAGGCCACGGGGGTTGGGTTTCTTCAGGCGCTCTTGAGGTGCAGCCCGCACTCTTTGGCGTTTTCGTCTTCCCACCACCAGCGGCCAGACCGAAAAGGCTCGCCCACGGCGATGGCGCGCGTGCATGGGGCGCAGCCGATGCTGGGCATGAAGGCGTCGTGCAGTGGGTTGTAGGGCACGCCGTGCGAGGAGATGTAGTGCCACACATCCGCCCAGCTCCAGTCGACCAGAGGACTGACCTTCAGACGCCCGTGGCCGTCGGCTTCCAGGGCTGCTGCGGTGCCACGGGTCTCGGATTGCTCACGCCGCAGCCCGGTGATCCAGGCCTGGCGCCCCTGGAGCAGGCGTGCCAGGGGCTCGAGCTTGCGCAGACCACAACAGGCTTTGCGCAACGCCAGGCTCTCGTACATCGCACGCTCACCATGCTGGGCAAGAAAGTGCACCACGGCCGAGGACTCGGGCTTGAAGACCTCGATCTCCACGCCGTAGTGCGCCTGCAGCCGTTCGATGAGCGCCAGCGTTTGGGGATGAAGGACGCCCGTTTCCAGTGTGGCGATGGGGATGGGCAGCCCCAGGCGGCGCATGAGGTCGGTGATCACCATGTCCTCGGCGCCCAGACTGGTGGCTTGCACCAGGGCACCCGCATGCTGGGCCCAGACCTGTTTCAGGATGTCCGACGCCTGCTGCAGCCGATCTTCATACCCCTCGGTCCGGCGTGCGTACAGCGCCACAGCCGAGGTCTCGGCTGTCGTGTGCCCGAGCGGGCTGGGGCTGGTGCTGCCGATCATGCCGGTCCCCGCGTGTACAGGGGTTGGGTTTGCACCGCGTCGCCCTGGTAGTGCGATTCAAAGAAGCCCATGGCGCGTTGTGCATCGGCCTGGCTTTGGCCGTGCCGAAGCACAACCGCATCCACCCCGCAACGCTGCAGCAGCGGCAGCATGTCCACCACCACGTCACCGGTGGCGCGGACCTCACCGGCGTAGCGCAGGCGCCTGCGCAGAAGCCGGGCTTGTGTGTAGGCTCGCCCATCGGTCCACTTGGGAAACTGGAGCACGACCAGTGCCAAGCGGTCCAGATCAGGCTGGAGGTCCTGCACATCGACCGTGTTCGACAGGATCACACCCGTGCGCAGCCCCTCGGGCCAGGTGTCGCGCACGGCATGCCACTGCTCCAGCGTCAACAGCTGGCCCTCACGCGGCAGGGGGTGCGGCGCTGGGCCATCCTCACCCCCAACCGCTTTCCAGTCCCGCTCCTGAAGGGAATCCACGAACTTCATGCTCAGGCCCCTTCGGTGGTGGTCAATGGCCTGGGCGGCTCATTCGGCGCGGCATCCGGGGCATGGGGCGTGCGCGCGGTGCGGCGGCGCACGGCCTGCGTTGCCGATTGAAAGGGCTCCAAGCCCAGCCGGCGCACGGCGTCGATGAAGCGCTCCTGTGGTGCGCGTTGGTCTCGGTAGGTGGCGAGCACGGCTTCGATGGCGTCGGCCACCTCGTCGGCTGCAAAAGCGGGGCCGATCACCTTTCCGGGCACTGGCCGGGGTGCCAAGTCGGACCCATCGGATCCACCAAGGGTGATTTGGTACCACTCATCCCCGTCCTTGTCGACGCCCAACACACCGATGTGTCCACTGTGGTGATGACCGCAGGAGTTGATGCAGCCGCTGATGTGCAGGTCGATGTCCCCGAGGTCGAACACCTCGTCCAGGTCAGACCACCGCTCCGTGAGTTCAGCGGCCAGCGGAATGGAGCGGGCGTTGGCCAGCGCGCAGAAGTCGCCGCCGGGGCAGGCGATCATGTCGGTCACCAGGCCGATGTTCGGGGTGGCGTACCCTGCGGCCTTGGCCGCTTCGTAAACCTCAGGCAACTGGTCTACCCTCACCCAGGGCAGCAGCAGGTTCTGATCGTGCGTGACGCGCAGTTCGCCACAGGAGTAACGCTGGGCCATCTCGGCCGCCGAGCGCATTTGTGCGGAGGTGACATCGCCGGGCGCTTGGCCCGCGCGTTTGACCGACAGGGTCACGGCGCGCCAGCCCTTCACCCGGTGGGGGTGAACGTTGCGCTGCAGCCACCGGCTGTAGGCTGGGGTGGTGGTGCCCGACGGTGACCTCAAACCGGGTTCCAAATCGGGCAAGGCTTGCACCGCCTCGGGCACACCAAAGCTGCGGGCCACGCGGTCGAACTCAGCCTGCGTGATCAGCTGCGCATCACCGTCCACATCGTGCTGCAAGATGGCATCGAATTCGGCATTGACGGCATCAAAGAAAGCCTGTCCTTCTGCCTTCACCAAAATCTTGATGCGCGCCTTGTAGGCGTTGTCACGCCTTCCGAATCGGTTGTAGACCCGCACGATGGCTTCCAGATACACGAGGATCTGCTGCCAGGGGACAAAGGGGTTGATTTCGCTGGCGATGATCGGGGTACGGCCCATGCCACCGCCCACCAGCACGCGAAAACCAACGGCGCCGCTGCTGTTGCGCAGAAGCTCCAGGCCGATGTCGTGCCAGGCCAGTGCGGCTCGGTCTTCACGCGAGCCACTGACGGCGATCTTGAACTTTCGAGGCAGGAAGGCGAACTCCGGGTGCAGCGTGCTCCACTGGCGCAGGATTTCGCAATAGGGGCGGGGGTCCACCACTTCGTCGTGCGCAATGCCGGCCCGCGCATCGCTGGTGATGTTGCGGATGCAATTGCCGCTGGTTTGAATGCCGTGCATGTCAACGGCGGCCAACAGGTCCATCACATCGGCCGCCTGGGCCAGCGGTATCCAGTTGAACTGCAGGTTCTGGCGTGTCGTGAAGTGCGCATAGCCGCGGTCGTACCGGTCGGCGATCAGGGCCAGTTGCTGCAACTGGGTGCTGCTGAGGCAGCCGTAGGGGACGGCCACACGCAGCATGGGCGCGTGTCGTTGCACATACCAGCCGTTTTGCAGCCGCAGCGGGCGGAAGTCGTCTTCGGCCAGGGTGCCGGCCAGGTGGCGCTCAAGTTGGTCGCGAAACTGCGCCGCGCGCGCGTGAATGAAGCCGCGGTCGAAGTCGGTGTAACGGTACATGGGCGTATGCTAGGGAGCGCGTTTGGCTTTACTAAACACTTTTTTCTTCCTTGATTGCTCCGTTTGCTCATATGAAGTGGTTCATGACCGGTCTGGCGCTGCTGTTGGTGGCCGGTTGTGCCACGCGGCCTTCCGTGCCCACCGCCACCAGCCCCAGCAGTGCCCCGGTGCCGGTGGTGCCTGAGCGCGGCGTGGCCGAGCGCACGGTGACCGAGCGCTCCGAGCCTGATCGCGGCATGCCCACGGAGGCCGCCGCCCCACCCGCTGCGCAGCCGGTGCGGCGCACCCCCCGCCTGTGCCTGGCGCTGGGCGGCGGAGCCGCCCGGGGCTTTGCCCACATTGGGGTCATCCAGGTTCTGGAAGAGTCGGGGATCAAGCCGCATTGCGTGGCGGGCACCTCGGCGGGAAGCTTGGTGGCCGCGCTGTATGCATCGGGCTTGAACGGGGCCGAACTGGCGCGTTTGGCGCTGCGCATGGACGAGTCGGCCATCACGGATTGGTCCTTCCCCGGGCGTGGCGTGATCCGCGGTGAGGCGCTGGCCCGCTATGTGCGCCAACAGACCCAAGGCCGCCTCATCGAACAGTTGCCCATGCCTTTGGGCATCGTGGCCACCGACTTGGATTCGGGTCAGGGCGTGCTGTTTCGCCGGGGGGATTTGGGGCAAGCGGTGCGCGCTTCCAGTGCGGTTCCGGCCGTTTTTCAGCCCGTGCGTATCGCCAACCGTGAGTACGTGGATGGCGGATTGGTATCCCCAGTGCCGGTGCGCTATGCCCGTGAAATGGGGGCCGACGTGATTGTGGCGGTGGACATCTCCACCGCGCCGGAGGGGCAGCCCACCAACGACCCCTTCAGTCTGCTGCTGCAGACGTTTTCGATCATGGGCAAGAGCATCAACCAGTTTGAGCTGCGCGAGGCCGATGTCGTGCTTCGACCCGCCCTGGCGGGGGTGGGCAGTGCCGACTTCACCGCCCGCCAAAAGGCGATTCAGGCCGGTCGACAAGCGGCCTTGGCCCAGCTGAGCGCCATACGCGAACGCCTGAAGGTGGCGGCAGCGCCCTAGGTCCACGCTGTCGCAAGGCCCCAGGGTCGCGCAGCGCCGGCGTCCTTGGCAGACTGGCAGGTGTGAAAGCCTTCTACAGCGACCACTTCGTACTGCCACTGCCGGCGGGACACCGCTTCCCGATGCGCAAGTACAGCCTGCTGCGCGACCGCGTGCGCGACCGGTTGCCCGGCATTGCACTGCATGAAGCGCCCGCAGCGCGCGACGGCGAGTTGGCCTTGGTGCACGACCCCGTGTATGTGACGGCCGTGGCTGAAGGCCTGCTCTCGGCCGCCCAGCAGCGGGAGATCGGCTTTCCGTGGAGCCCAGCCATGGCCGAGCGCGCACGTCGCTCGGTGGGCGGCACCATTGCGGCCGCCCGTGCCGCCTTGCAGGAGGGGGTCAGCGCCCAACTGGCGGGCGGTACCCATCATGCCTATGCCGACAAGGGCAGCGGGTTCTGTGTGTTCAACGACGTGGCCGTGGCGGCGCGCCTGATGCAGGCCGAGTGGCACCGGCACCGCCCCGGCGCTTTGCTGCGCGTGCTGGTGATCGACTTGGATGTGCACCAGGGAAACGGCACGGCCTCCATCTTCGCCCGCGACGACACCGTCTACACGCTCAGCCTTCACGGCGCACGCAACTTCCCCTTTCGCAAGGAGCCCAGCGATCTGGATGTGGAACTGCCCGATGGCTGCGGCGACGAGGCCTACCTGGACGCGCTGGACCACGCCATGGGCCGTGTGTGGGCTGACCACGGGCAGGCCTTGCCGGGCCTGGTGTTCTTCGTGGCGGGCGCCGATCCGCATGAGGGCGACCGCTTGGGACGGCTCAAGCTGAGCCAGCAAGGCTTGGCCGAGCGCGACCGCCGGGTGTTGCAGGCCTGCGGCGAGCGGGGCATACCCGTGGCCGTGAGCATGGCGGGGGGCTATGGGCACGACATCGAGCGCACGGTGGACGTGCACCAGGAGACCTTGGCCCAGTGTTGGCAGCATTGGCAGCACTGGCAGGCCCGGAGCCCGCACTGATGGAACAATCGACCCCATGAGCGCCCCCCGCCCCGCGGCTGAGCCCCGCAGTGCCTACCCCCATTTCGGCCGTATCAGCACCCGTTGGAGCGACAACGACGTCTACGGCCACGTCAACAACGTCGTGTACTACAGCTGGTTCGACACCGCGGTGAACCGTTACTTGATCGAGTCCGGTGCCTTGGACATCGAGCAAGGCGCGGTGATTGGCCTGGTCGTGGAGACCCAGTGCCATTACTTCGCCCCCCTGGCGTTTCCACAAGATGTGGACGCGGGCATCCGCGTGGCCCATCGCGGCCGCAGCAGCGTGCGCTACGAGGTGGGCTTGTTTGGGGCAGGCCAAGACCGGTGTGCCGCCCGGGGCCACTTCATTCATGTGTACGTGGACCGTGCCACCCGCAGGCCGGTGGGCGAGCTGCCCCCGGAGCTGCTGGCTGCCTTGCGTTCTTTGGAGAGACCATGACCACCGACTTCATTCCCGACCCACAACACTTGCCTGAGGTGACGGCCGCCACGACGCAGGCGGTGGAGGCAGCCATCGTTTCGCGCCGATCGGTGCGTGCCTACCGGCCGCTTCCCGTGCCGCGCGAGCTGATCGAGCGCATCCTGAACCTGGCGGCGCGGGCGCCCTCGGGCACCAACACCCAGCCCTGGAAAGTCACCGTGCTGACCGGTGCGTTCAAGGATGCGCTGAGTGACAAGATTCTGGCGGCCTACAACGACCCCGCCGAGCGCGCCCAGCACACCGAGGCCTATGACTACTACCCGGCCCAGTGGGTGTCACCGTACATCGACCGTCGGCGCAAGATCGGCTGGGACATGTACGGTCTTCTGGGGCTGACCAAGGACAACAAGGCCGGTATGCAGGAGCAGCACGCCCAGAACTACCGCTTCTTCGGCGCGCCCGTGGGCCTGATGTTCACCATCGACCGTGTGATGGGCAAGGGCAGTTGGGTGGACTACGGCATGTTCCTTCAGACCCTGATGGTGGCCGCGCGCGCGCATGGCTTGGACACCTGTCCCCAAGCCGCCTTCAACCAGTTTCACCGCATCATCCTGCCGCACATCGGCGCAGGCCCTGATGAGGAGCTGATCTGCGGCATGGCCCTGGGCTACGCCGACAACACCCCGCCGGTGGCGCAGCTCAAGACCGAGCGCGAACCGGCATCCGGGTTCACGCGTTTTTTGGAGTAAGCACCCCATGACACGTTGTTCTTTCCGTGTTGCGCAGACCCGTTGCAGCGGGGGGCAAGCCTCTCGCATCCTCAGTTCAGTGCCGGTGGCCAAGGCCGGCAAGACGCGCTGGGAACGCTGGGCGGTGGCCTCGCTCATGGCACTGGGCATGGGCACGGCACAGGCGGCCGACATCGACGGCACCCAGCTGTCGGCGTGGTGGGGCCTGCCCTTTGCCGGGATGCTGCTGTCCATTGCCATCATGCCTTTGGCCATCCCGCACATCTGGCACCACCACTTCGGCAAGATTGCCGCAGCCTGGGCACTGGCCTTCTTGCTGCCCTTTGCGGCGGTGTTCGGTTTTGGAGCGGCCTCGGGCGCGGTGGTGCACGCGCTGTTGGCCGAGTACATCCCCTTCATTGCCTTGCTCACCGCCTTGTTCACGGCCGCCGGTGGCATTTACGTGCGGGGTAACCTGCATGGCAGCCCGATGACCAATGTGACCATCATGGGCGTGGGTGCGGTGCTGGCCAGCCTCATGGGCACCACGGGTGCTTCCATGTTGCTCATCCGTCCCCTGATCCGCGCCAACGACAACCGGCGGCATGTGGCCCACGTGGTGGTGTTCTTCATCTTCATCGTCAGCAACGCAGGCGGATCGCTCACCCCACTGGGTGACCCGCCGCTGTTTCTGGGCTTCCTCAAGGGCGTGGACTTCTTCTGGACGGCCACCACCATCTTCCCGGAAACGCTGTTCCTGGTGGGGTCGCTCCTGGCCCTGTTCTACGTGATTGACCGCTGGTACTACCAGCGCGAGGGCGTGCTGCCGGCAGACCCCACGCCGGACGACGAACGGTTTGGCCTGGAGGGCGTCATCAATTTCCTGCCGCTGTTGGCGGTGGTGGCCCTGGTGTTGATGAGCGGGACCTGGAAGCCTGGGGTTTCGTTCAACATTGCGGGCACCGAGGTGGAACTGCAACAGATCGTGCGCGATGTGCTGCTGGTGGGGGTGGTATTCGTGTCGCTGAAGATCACGCCAGCCGGTGTGCGGGAAAAGAACCAGTTTTCCTGGGCGCCGATGCAGGAAGTGGCCAAGCTGTTCATTGGTATCTTTCTCACGATGATCCCGGTGTTGGCCATGCTGCGCGCTGGCGAGGCGGGCGCCTTTGCCGCCGTGGCGCGCGCGGTCACGGGACCCGATGGTCAGCCGCTGCCCTGGGCCTATTTCTGGTTCAGCGGTTTGCTGAGCTCCTTCTTGGACAACGCGCCCACCTATCTGGTGTTCTTCAACCTGGCCGGTGGCGACCCGGCGGTGCTGATGACCACCCTGAGCGCCACGCTGGCGGCGATCTCCGCGGGTTCGGTGTTCATGGGCGCCAACACCTACATCGGCAATGCGCCGAACTTCATGGTCAAGGCCATCGCTGAAGACAGGGGCATCCGCATGCCCAGCTTCTTCGGCTACATGCTGTGGAGCGGCGCCGTGCTGATTCCGCTGTTTGTGGTCATGACGTTCATCTGGTTCCGTTGAAAAGGATGGTTCGATGAGTAAGCCCAAACTGCTGGTGGCCCGGCGCGTGTTTGATGAAACCCTGCTGGCCCTGCGCGAGCACTTCGAGGTGGAAGACAACCCGGCCGACACGGTGTGGACGCCTGCGGAGCTGGTGCAGCGCCTGCAGGGCAAGGATGCCGCCTTCATCACGGGCAGTGAGCGCATCGACGCGGCGCTGCTGGCGGCTTGCCCGCAGCTCAGGATGGTGGCCACCATGTTCGTCGGCTACAACAACATCGATGTGCCCGCCTGCAGCGCCGCGGGTGTGCTGGCCAGCTATTCGCCCGAGGTGCTCACCGAAACCACCGCCGATATGGGCTTCATGTTGATGATGGCCGCGGCGCGCCGGCTGTCCGAAAGCGAACACTTCTTGCGCAGCGGCCGGTGGGACCGCTGGACGATCGATCTGCTGGCAGGCTTTGATGTGCACGGCAGCACCTTGGGCATTTTGGGCATGGGCCGCATTGGTCAGGCCATTGCCAGGCGTGGCGTGCACGGCTTTGGCATGAAGGTGGTCTATCACAATCGCTCACGCCTGGATGCCGCCACCGAGGCTGAATTGGGCGGCGCCCGCTGGGTGGAGAAGGAGGCGCTGTTGCGCACCTGCGACCATCTGATGATCGTCGTGCCGTACTCCGCGCAGACGCACCACGCCATTGGGGCAGCCGAGTTGGCCCTGATGAAGCCCACGGCCACCCTGACCAACATCGCCCGCGGCGGGGTGGTGGATGACGCCGCCTTGGCGGTGGCCCTGAAGAACCGGGTGATTGCCGCGGCTGGCCTGGATGTGTACGAGGGCGAACCCCAGGTGCACCCGGGCCTGCTGGAAGTACCCAACGTGGTGCTGGCGCCGCACATCGGCAGCGCCACCTTGGCCACGCGGCGGGCCATGGCCGGCTTGGCGGCCGCCAACCTGGTAGAGGCCTTTGCCGGCCGCAAGCCGCCCACGCCCATCAACGGGGAATTGTGGCCCCAGTGGCTCAGCCGATGAGCCTGGGCTGCGGGAAGCTGGCGGCATGAACGACGCGCCGATGGGGTATTGGGTGGTCATAGGGGCCATGGCCGTGGCCTTGGTGGGCTTGGCTTGGGCGCTGTTGCGCTCGGCTGCCACGCGCGCTGCGGTGGCACCCGATCCCCAACAAGCAGCCGACCTGGTGGTGGCGCGCCTGCTGCCCCTGCAAGAGTCCTTGGAGCGCAGCTTGCGCGACGAGGTGCAGCGCTCGGCCTTGGGCCAGCGGGCCGACATGGCCCAGCAGCAGCAGTCCCTGCTGGCGCAGGGCAGCGAAGTGGCCCGTATCCAAAACGAGCAGATCGATGGGTTTCGCCTGCAGCTGGGCGCCGTGCAGCAGGCCCTGAGCACGGGGCTTCAGCAACAGTCGGCCCACCAAGGCGAGGCGCTGGCGCGCTTGTCGGATTCTGTTTCACAGCAGCTGCGTGCCTTGGCGGCCAACAACGACAGCCGCTTGACCGAGATGCGCGCACAGATGGAAAGCCGCCTGGCGGCCCTGCAGGAGGGCAACGAAAAGAAGCTCGAGCAGATGCGCCAGACGGTGGACGAAAAGCTGCACGCCACGCTGGAACAGCGCTTGGGGGAGAGCTTCAAGCAGGTGGCCGAACGCCTGGAGCAGGTGCACCGTGGCCTGGGCGATATGCAGGTCTTGGCACGCGATGTGGGCTCACTCAACAAGGTGCTCACGAACGTCAAAACCCGGGGCATCCTGGGTGAGGTGCAACTCAGCGCCTTGCTCGAGCAGGTGTTGACGGTGGAGCAGTACGCCTCCAACGTGGAGGTGGTGCCGGGCAGCGGAGCCCGTGTCGAGTTCGCGATCCGATTGCCCCAGCGCGGGGCGGGGCCCGGCGGTGTGGCCGCCGGCAGCAACAGCCTGGGCGCGGCACAGGGCTTTGACGGCGCTGCACCCACCTGGTTGCCCATCGACGCCAAGTTCCCACGCGAAGACTATGAGCGCCTGATCGAGGCGCAGGAGCGCAGCGACGCGGGGGCCGTGGAAGCCGCTGGCAAGGCGCTGGAGCAGCGCATTCGCCTGGAGGCCCGCAGCATCCGCGAAAAGTACATCGCCGCGCCGCACACCACCGATTTCGCCATTCTGTTTCTGCCCACCGAGGGCCTGTATGCCGAGGTGCTGCGTCGTCCGGGGCTGATGCAGGCGCTGCAGATGGAGCACCGCATCATCCTGGCAGGCCCCACCACCTTGTTGGCCATGCTCAACAGCGTACAGATGGGCTTTCGCACACTGGCCTTGGAGCGCCGCAGTGCCGAGGTGTGGGAGGTGCTCGGTGCCGTCAAAACCGAGTTCGCCAAGTTCGGCGACGTGCTGGCCAAGACGCAGAAGAAGCTGCAGGAGGCCTCCAACACGATCGAGGCCGCTGCGGTGCGCACCCGCGCCATGGGCCGCAAGCTGCAGGAGGTGCAGGCCTTGCCGGATGCGTCCTCGCGTGAGCTGATCGGCTTGCCGGGTGAGGAAACCGAGGGCCCGGCCGACACACTGCCGTAACATCGGCGGGCTTGAACGCCGACACTCCCCGCCTTCCCGCCACCTTTGCCTGGCTCATCATTGGGCTGATTGCACTGCACGCCTGCATGGCGGCCACCCGTGTCGTCTCCAGCCTGTGGGTGCTGCGCCAGGGCTACGACGAACGCATGATGGGCCTGATCCTCAGCCTGTTTGCTGTAGCCCCCATCGTGCTGTCGCTTTGGGCCGGTCGCCTGGCCGATCGCCATGGCTTGCAGCGCCCGGTTCGCCTGGCCACCGCCATGGGCGTGGTGGGCACCGCCGCCAGCGCCTGGTCGCCCAGCCTGTGGACCGTGGGCCTGGCGGCCCTGCTCACCGGCGGGGCCCTGAGCCTGGCGGCCGTGGCCATTCAGCGCGAAGCAGGGCAGTTGGCCCACCAAGGGCATGACCTCAAGCGCATCTTCAGCTGGGTGGCTCTGGGGCCGGCACTGTCCAACGTTCTGGCGCCCCTGCTCAGCGGCGTGGTCATTGACTATGCCGGCTTGCGTTGGGCGTTTGTGGTGTTGGTGGCCTTGCCGCTGCTGGCCTATGCCTTGTTGTCACGCGTAGGCCAACACTTGAGCCCGCCGCAGCATGTGGTGGGGGCCGCATGGGCCGGCACCGCGGGTGCGGGGTCTTGGGCGCTGCTGCGCTCACGCCCCTTGCGGGTGCTGCTTTTGTTGAACCTGTCCATGGCCGCGGCCTGGGATGCCCACACATTTGCCGTGCCGGTGGTGGGGCATTTGCGCGACATGAGCGCCTCGGAGATTGGCGTGGTCTTCGCCTCCTTTGCGATGGCCGCCACCGCGGTGCGGCTGTTCATCGTGCGCTGGGCCTCGCGCATCCAGGAAACACAGATGCTTCGGGGTGCCATGGCCCTGGCGGCCACGGTGTTGCTGATCTACACGTGGCTTCCGGGCCTCATGGGCCTGATGGTGGGCTCCGCCTTGTTGGGCCTGGCCTTGGGATCGGTGCAGCCCATGGTGCTGTCCATGCTGCACCAGGTGACACCGGCAGACCGCCAGGGCCAGGCCCTGGGGTTGCGCATGATGGTCACCAACGCCGCCACGGTGGGCATGCCGGTGCTCTTTGGCCTGATGTCGGCTTCGCTGACCACCGCAGCGCCCTTGTGGCTGATGGCAGCGGCTTTGCTGCTGGCCCAGCGTCCGGCGATGGGCCTGGCCGCGCTGATCAGCCCGCCATCCCCTGATGCCGAAGCAGGGCATCCATCGAAGGTTCACGGCCCCTGAAGGCCTTGAAGTTTTCCAGGGCGGGGCGAGAGCCGCCACGCTCGAACACCTCCTGGCGCAGCCGCCTTCCGGTGACGACGCTCAGCGGCTCCGTTTCCTCGAAGGCGCTCCAGGCGTCTGCACTGAGCACCTCGGCCCACTTGTAGCTGTAGTACCCCGCCGAATAGCCGCCCGCGAAGATGTGGGAGAAAGCATGTTGGAAGCGGTTGAAGGCCGGTGGCGGGTTGACCGAGACCTCGGCGCGGACCTCATCCATCACGGCCTGCACGCTCGAGGCTTGCTCAGGTTCGGCATGCAAGCGCATGTCAAAGAGTGCGAATTCGATCTGCCTGAGGGTTTGCAGGCCACTTTGGAAGTTCTTGGCCGCCATCATCTTCTCGTACAACTCCCTGGGCAGGGGTTGGCCGGTCTCCACATGGGCGGTCAGGTGCTTGAGCACCTCCCACTCCCAGCAGAAGTTCTCCATGAATTGGCTGGGCAACTCCACCGCATCCCACTCCACACCCGAGATGCCGGCCACCCCGATGTCGCTGACCTGGGTCAGCATGTGGTGCAGACCATGGCCAAATTCGTGGAAGAGGGTGATCACGTCGTCATGGGTGAGCAGGGCCGCTTGGCCCGGCAGCGGAGGTGCGAAGTTGCACACCAGGTGCGCCACGGGGGTCTGCAGGGAGCCCTCCGGGCGCAGCCAGCGCCCGCGCACATCGTCCATCCATGCGCCCGGCTGCTTGCCTGGCCGCGCGTAGGGGTCCAGGTAGAACTGCGCAATCGTCTGGCCATCGCGCTGCACCGCATAGAAGCGCACATGCTCGTGCCACACCGGTGCGTGATCGGGGCGGATGGCCACCTCGAACACGGTCTCGATGATCTTGAAGAGGCCGCTCAACACGCGGTCTTCGGTGAAATAGCGCTTGACGTCCTGTTCGCTGAAGGCATAGCGGGCTTCCTTCAGACGTTCGCTGACGTAAGCCTGGTCCCAGGCCTGCAGGTCGTGCAGGTCCAGGTGCCGCGCAGCGAACTCGCGCAGTTCGGCCATGTCTTGTTGCGCGTAGGGCCGGGCGCGGCCGGCCAGGTCCCGCAAGAAGTGGAGCACCTCCTGCGGCGACTGGGCCATCTTGGGCGCCAGGCTCACTTGCGCATAGTTGGCAAAGCCCAGCAGGCGGGCTTCCTCTTGGCGCAAGCTCAGCAGCTCCTGCATCAGCCCGGAGTTGTCGCGCTCCGCAGGGCCAAACTCGCTGGCCCGGGTGGTGTAGGCACGGTAGAGCGTTTCCCGCAGGGTGCGGTTGTGCGCGTACTGCATCACCGGGAAGTAGCTCGGGTAGTGCAAGGTGATCTTGTGGCCTTCGCGTCCCTCTGCGTGTGCGGCGGCTCGTGCGGCCTGCACCACGTCCTCGGGCACGCCGGCCAGGTCGGCCTCACTGGCGTAATGGGTGAAGCCATCCGTGGCATCCAACACGTTCTCGCTGAAGCGCTGTGACAGTTCGGCCAAGCGTTCCTGGATGGCGGCAAACCGCTGCTTGGCCGCACCCTGCAGTTCAGCGCCGCTGAGCACGAAGTCCCGAAGCGCATGCTCCAGAACGGTGCGCCGCGCCGGGTTGAGCTGGGCTGCTTGGGGTGCTTGGGCAATGGCCTTGTACTTGGCATACAGGCGCTCATCGGCTCCCATGCGGGTCTTGAACTCGGTGACCTTGGGCAGGCAGGCGTTGTAGGCCGCACGCAGCTCTGGGGTGTCGGCCACGGCATTGAGGTGGTTAACCGCACCCCAGGCACGGCCCAGGCGCTCGTTGGCCACATCCAGCACGGCCGATACAGCATCGTAGGTGGCGGGTGTAGAGGCGCTGACGGCTGCTTCCAAGGCGGCCTGTGCCTGCTGCAACAGGATGTCCATGGCCGGCTCTACATGCGGGGCAGAAATCTGATCAAACAGGGGCAGGCCCGTGGTGTCCAGCAAGGGGTTGGGGAGGGTGTTGGTGGTGCTCATGGAGGGTTGGATCTGCAAAAGGGGCGAATGGTTCGCCCAATCGTGCGGGCTGCCCTTGGGTTGGCGTGGCTGGCTGCGCTCAGGCCGCCGCCTGCTCAGCCGCCTGTAGGGTGTTCGACAAGAGCATGGTGATGGTCATGGGGCCCACGCCCCCCGGCACCGGTGTGAGCCAGCCGGCTACGCCTCGAACGCCGTCGAAGTCCACATCGCCACACAGCGAGCCGTCTTCGCGGCGGTTGATGCCCACATCGATCACCACCGCGCCAGGGCGAACCATGTCGGCCCGCAGGGTGTTGCGCCGTCCGGTGGCCACCACCACGATGTCGGCCTGGCGGGTGTGCACCCCCAGGTCGGGCGTGCCGCTGTGGCAGATGCTGACCGTGGCATTGGCCTGCAGCAGCAGCAGCGCCATGGGTTTGCCCACGGTGTTGCTGCGGCCGATCACCACCGCGTGGCGCCCGGCGATGGGCTGACCGGTGCTCTCAATGAGCTTCATGCAGCCCCAAGGCGTGCAGGGGCGCAGGCCCGGCAGGCCCGCCATCAGCTCGCCTGCAGATTGAACCGAGTAGCCGTCAACGTCCTTGCGCTGCGAAATCGCTTCGATGACCTTGTGCGGGTCAATGTGACGCGGCAAGGGCATTTGAACCAGGATGCCGTGCACCTGTGGGTCGGCGTTCAGTGCAGCGATGCGCGCCAGCAGATCGGCCTGTGTGAGGGAGGCCGGGTAGCGCTCCAGGACCGATCGAATGCCCGTGGCTTCGCAGGCGCGCACCTTGTTGCGCACATACACGGCCGAAGCGGGGTCATCCCCGACCAGGATGACGGCCAAGCCGGGTGTGTGGCCGCGCTCGGTGAGGTGTGCCGCACGGGTGGCGATGTCGGCGCGGAGTTGGGCCGACAGGGCGTTGCCATCAATCAGTTGAGCGCTCATGGTGGTGGGGCGGGGGTGTTGGAAGGGCGGTCTTGGGTGCTGGGTTGGCTGTGCCATGAAGCCACCATGCAAAAGGGCCGCTGCTGCGGCCCTGCTTGCAACGGCGGTCATGGCCGCCCGGTCAGGCCTTGGCTTGGGCCCCGAGGGCGATCTTCAGCAGATCGGCCACCGTGTTGGCGTTGAGCTTTTCCATGATGTTGGCACGGTGAGCCTCCACCGTCTTGATGCTGATGCCCAGGTCGTCGGCGATCTGCTTGTTCAGGCGGCCGGCCACGATGCGCTCCAGCACCTGGCTTTCGCGGGTGGTCAGACGCGACAGCAGCGCGTCGCGGCTGGCTTGTTCCTGGTGTTGGCTGAAGGCCGCACGGGCCTGCTCGAGCATGCGCTCCACCAGGCCCAGCAGTTCGGCTTCCTTGAAGGGCTTCTCAATGAAGTCCATCGCACCCTTCTTCATGGTGGACACCGCCATGGGTACGTCGCCGTGGCCCGTGATGAAGACGATGGGCAGCGGGCTGCGGCGCTCCAGAAGGCGGTCCTGCAACTCCAGGCCGCTCATGCCGTCCATGCGGATATCGGCAATCAGGCAGGCCACTTCGCGCGGGTCGAAGCGAGACAAGAACGATTCTGCCGAATCGAAGCACTTGACGCGGTAATCCTTGCCCTCCAGCAACCACTGCAGAGAATCGCGCACGGCCTCGTCGTCGTCAACAACGTACACCGTGCCTTTCTTGGGGATCAAGCTCATGTTCTCAAGAAGAAGTGGAGGCTTCGGGGCGCCGCGGACCATTGGTTTCCGGCGGAGCTTCGAATTGGTGTGCGGTGTCCACGGGCAGTGTGAACACAAATCGGCATCCGCTCACCAACTCGCCATTGTAAAGGTTCTCGGCTGTCAGGCGCCCCCGGTGGGATTCGATGATGGAGCGGCACAGGCTCAGACCAATGCCCAAGCCCTCGCGTTTGGTCGAGAAGAAGGCCTCGTAGATCCGCCCCAAGACCTCTTCGGACATGCCCGGGCCGTTATCGGTGATGCTGAACTCGACGATGGGCTCCTGCTGGTCTTGCAGGCGCGGCACCACGCGCAGTTCGATCCGGCGCCGCGCCGCAGGCATGTCGGCCAGGTCGATGGCCTCAGCTGCGTTTTTCACCAGGTTGAGCACAACCTGCTCGATCAGGATGGGGTCGCAATACAGCGTGGGCAGGCGCTGGGCCAGGTAGGTGTTGAGCTGCACCCGGCGCCGGCGCAGGTCGATGTTGGCCAATTCCACCGCGTCGTCGATGATGTCGCGGGCATCGGCGCTTTGGCGCTGCGGCTCGCTTCGCTTCACGAAGGCACGGATGCGGTGGATGATCTGCCCGGCACGCTCGGCCTGCCGGGCGGTTTTTTCCAGGGCGGCGATCAGGTCGTCCTTGGCGATGGCGTCTTCCCGCACGCGGTTGACCATGCCGTTGCAGTAGTTGTTGATGGCCGTCAGCGGCTGGTTGAGCTCGTGCGCCACCGAACTGGCCATCTCGCCCATCGTCACCAGGCGGCTGGTCACCTGGGCCTTTTCGGCCTGCTGCGCGGTGGCTTCCTCGGCGCGGCGGCGCGCGGTGATGTCGGTGGCGATGATCATCTGGACCAGCCGGCCATCCGTCCATTGCAGGTAACGCAGCCGCACATCAAACCACTTGGACAAGCCCTCGACCTGGACCTCTCGCGGGTCGGTCACCGCCTCGGTGATGCTGTCGGTCGGCAGGCCCGACATCGGGTCTTCCGGGTCGTCCACCTCATGCAACGGTGCATGCACATCCGGTGCGCTGCCCTCGCTGAGCAGCAGGTGCCCGCGCGGGCTGCTGCCGAACCACACGCGGTAGGAGCGGTTGGCGAACAAGAGTTCACCGCTGCTCATGGACACCACGCTGACGGCGGCGTCCAGGCCTTCGAGCACCGTGGTGAAGCGCTCGTGCGAGGCGGTGAGCTGGTCGCGTACCCGTTTGGCCTCGGTGATGTTCGTCATGGAGGTCATCCAGCCGGTCTGCTCGCCCCGGTGGTCCACCAGCGGCGACACGTACATGCGGGCGTCGAAGACCTCACCATCTTTGCGCTGCACCTTGACCTCGACGCCGCCCGACGGGGTCTTGCCCATGAGCTCTTGCTGCAGGAACTGCAGGGTTTCGTCGATGCGGTCTGGTGGCCAGTAAGGGTAGGGCGGTACCAAGCCGATCAGGTCTTGTGGGCTGTAGCCCGTCATGTCGCAGAACGCCCGGTTGACGTAGGTGATGCGCCCTTCGAGGTCCATGGCACGCATGCCCGTCAGGATCGAGTTCTCCATCGCGCGGCGGAAGTTCGTTTCCTGCACCAGGGTGGCCTGCATCTGGTTGCGGCGGCGCAGGTGTTGGAGCGACCCCAGCAGCATCCACACGGTCAGTGCGGACAGGCCCACCACCATCCAAAACAGGGTGTTGCCGATCAGGTTGGAGGATGTGCGCCAGCCCTGGGTGCGCAGCTGCAGGCCTGGTGCCATGCTGCCCAGGGGCACTTCGTGGACCCGCCCGGCGCGGGGATTGCCCGTGACCAGGGTGGCGCCGGTGGTGGTCACCACGGTGCCGTCCATGTCGATGATCGAGTGGGTGTTGCGCCGGGTCTGGTCCTCGGCCAGTGACCGGCGCAGCAGCATTTCCACATCGATCTCAGCCGCCACGGCCCCGCTGAATTCGCCCAGGGCCAACAGCGGCACCACCAGCCGAATCACGGTTCGGCCCTCATCGTCTACGTAGTGGGGTGAGTGTGCGGGCAGGCGACGCGCCTGTGCCTCCAGGAAGGCCTGCACAGCGGGGCCGGGCAGCTTGCGAGCGGCGCCCTGCAACTCAAAGGTGGCTTCGGGCTGGGCCTCGCCCACCATGGGGTTCGGGTCAAAGGACAGGCGAACCTGCCCCGTGGGGGACAGCCACTGCATCAGCGTGATTTCGGGCCGGTCTCCGGTGAGGGTGCGGCCCTGCTCGATGAAGCCTCCGCGGCCGATGTCACGAATGGCGAGTTCACGGGCCAGCCGGATGAGCTGTTCCTGGTTGTCCAGTAGGCGAAGCCGGACCTGCTGCTGGGCGATTTCACCCGCACGGGCTACCCCCTCTTCCTCGTGCAGCAGTTCCTCGGCCCTCAGGAACCAGAACGTGGCCGAGATGACGGTCAGGAACAGCAGCACCGACACCAGGGGCCCCAAGATCACGTAGCGGTCTTGGCGTGAGGGGGACTGTCGGCCCCACCAACGCAGAGCCCAGCGTTTGAGGGTTTCCAGGGCCTGGCGGGGCGACCAGCGGCGGCTCAGGGCGCGGTACATCGTTGGATTATCGACGGGTCACCGGAACCATTGGGACCGCCATAATTTCATAATAAGAAAAGAAGTCGCACGATTTGGAATTCAGTGAAAACTCTGCAATACTTCGACGCAAGCGTTTGGGCGTGCACACAGGCATGCCCGAATGGCCTAGGCACCCAGCGTCGGCTAGCGTGCCGCACAAGAGCCCCAAGAGGCCCCGACACAGCCGGCCACCCGCCGGCTCCTGCATCAACCGAGAAGGAGTAGACATGAGCGCTGCACAGCCCCAGGACTTGGATCAACAGGAAACCCGGGAGTGGCTTGATGCCTTCTCGGCCGTCTTGGAAAGCGAGGGCCATGAGCGCGGGCACTTCCTCTTGGAGCAGCTGCTGGAGCACGCACGCGAGCACAGCATCGACATGCCGTTTTCAGCCACCACGGGCTACGTCAACACCATTGAGCCGACCGAGGAAGAGCACAGCCCGGGCAACCTGGAGCTCGAGGGGCGCTTGCGCGCCTACATGCGCTGGAACGCCATGGCCATGGTGGTCAAGGCCAACCGTTTGAACCCAGAAGACGGCGGTGACCTGGGCGGCCACATCAGTTCCTTCCAATCGCTGGCGCACATGTTTGCCGCGGGCTTCAATCACTTTTGGCATGCCGATGACACGGACAAAGGCGGCACGCATGGGGGTGACCTGCTCTACATCCAGGGCCACAGCGCCCCGGGCATCTATGCACGCGCCTTCTTGGAGGGCCGGCTGAGCGAAGAGCAGCTCCTGAACTTCCGCCAGGAAGTGCAGGGCAAGGGCCTGTCGAGCTATCCGCACCCCAAGCTGATGCCCGAGTTCTGGCAGTTCCCCACCGTGTCCATGGGCTTGGGGCCCTTGATGGCCATCTACCAGGCACGCTTCCTGAAGTACCTGCATGCCCGCGGCATTGCCGACACCAGCAAGCGCAAGGTGTGGGTCTTCTGCGGCGACGGTGAAATGGACGAGCCGGAATCGCTGGGCGCCATTGGCTTGGCCGCGCGTGAAAACCTCGACAACCTGGTCTTCGTCATCAACTGCAACCTGCAGCGGCTGGATGGCCCGGTTCGCGGCAACGGCAAGATCATCCAAGAACTCGAGGGCGAGTTCCGCGGGGCCGGCTGGAACGTGATCAAGCTCCTGTGGGGCAAGGAGTGGGACGCCCTGCTGGCGCGCGACAAGGACGGCGCGCTGCGCAAGATCATGATGGACACGCTGGACGGCGACTACCAGGCCTTCAAGGCCAACGACGGCGCCTTTGTCCGCAAGAACTTCTTCGGCCGAGACCCGCGCACGCTGGAGATGGTGTCGAAGATGACCGATGACGACATCTGGAACCTGCGCCGTGGCGGTCATGATGCACAAAAGGTGTACGCGGCCTTCCATCGGGCCAACAACACCCAGGGTCAGCCCACCGTGCTCTTGGTCAAGACGGTCAAGGGTTGGGGCATGGGCAAGGCCGGCGAAGGCAAGAACACCGCCCACCAGACCAAGAAGCTGACCGACGAGGACATTCGCCACTTCCGCGACCGCTTCAACATTCCCATTCCCGACAGCGAGCTGAGCAAGATTCCCTTCTACAAGCCGGCCGACGATACGCCGGAGATGCGCTACCTGCACGAGCGTCGCCAGGCCCTGGGGGGCTACCTGCCGCACCGGCGCACCAAGAGCAGCGAGAGCTTCACCGTGCCCGCCTTGGAAACCTTCAAGGCCGTGCTGGAGCCCACCGCCGAAGGGCGTGAGATTTCCACCACGCAGGCCTACGTGCGCTTCCTGACCCAGCTGCTGCGCGACCAGGCCCTGGGCCCGCGTGTGGTGCCCATCTTGGTGGACGAAGCCCGGACGTTCGGCATGGAAGGCCTGTTCCGCCAGGTGGGCATCTACAACCCCGAGGGCCAGAAGTACACGCCGGTCGACAAAGACCAGGTGATGTACTACCGCGAAGACAAGGCCGGCCAGATCCTGCAAGAAGGCATCAACGAAGCTGGCGGCATGAGCTCATGGATCGCTGCGGCCACCTCGTATTCGACGAACAACCGCATCATGGTGCCGTTCTTCGTGTACTACTCGATGTTTGGCTTCCAGCGCATCGGTGACCTGGCCTGGGCGGCGGGCGACATGCAGGCCCGTGGCTTCCTCTTGGGCGGCACGTCGGGGCGCACCACGCTAAACGGGGAAGGCCTGCAGCATGAGGACGGCCACAGCCACATTCTGGCCGGCACGATTCCCAATTGCGTGTCCTACGACCCGACCTTCGCCCACGAGGTTGGCGTGATCCTGCACCACGGCATGAAGCGCATGGTGGAGCGCCAGGAGAACGTGTTCTTCTACGTGACCTTGCTCAACGAGAACTACCCCATGCCCGGCCTCAAGCCTGGCACCGAAGAGCAGATCATCAAGGGCATGTACCTGCTGGAGCGGGGAGAGGGCGCCAAGGCTGCACCGCAGGTGAACCTGCTGGGCTCGGGCACGATCCTGCGCGAGAGCATGGAAGCCAAGAAGCTGCTGGCCGTGGATTGGGGCGTGGTGGCGCATGTGTGGAGTTGCCCCAGCTTCAACGAGCTCACCCGCGAAGGCCAGGACTGCGCGCGCTGGAACCTGTTGCATCCCACCGAGAAGCAACGCGTGCCCTATGTGACACAGCAGTTGTCCACACTGCCGGGCCCTGTGGTGGCGGCCACCGACTACATGAAGAACTACGCCGAGCAGATCCGCGCCTTCATCCCCAAGGACAAGGGCTACACCGTGCTGGGCACGGACGGGTTTGGGCGTTCGGACTTCCGCAAGAAACTGCGTGAGCACTTCGAGGTGAACCGCCACTACGTGGTGGTGGCCGCGCTCAAGGCCTTGGCCGATGAGGGCCAACTGCCCGCCACCAAGGTGGCCGAGGCGATCAAGAAGTACGGTTTGAACACCGAGAAGATCAACCCCTTGTTCGCTTGAACGCGGTACGGAGACACGAACATGGCACTGGTTGAAGTGAAGGTCCCTGACATTGGGGATTTCGATGAAGTGGCCGTCATCGAGGTGCTGGTCAAGCCCGGCGATGCGGTCAAGTTGGAGCAAAGCCTGATCACGGTGGAAAGCGACAAGGCCTCGATGGAGATTCCGTCGAGCCACGCGGGCGTGGTCAAGGAGCTCAAGGTTCAGTTGGGTGACAAGGTCCGGGAGGGCAGCCTCGTGTTGGTGCTGGAGGCGCAGGGCGAGGTTGCCGCTGCGCCGGCGCCGGTGGCCTCGGCTGCCCCATCTGCCGCAGCACCGGCTGCCGTGCCTGCGCCGGTGGCCGCACCCGCGGCTGCCCCATCACCCGCGCCGGCCGCAGCCAGCGCGGTGGCGTCTACGTCCGCCGGGGCCATCGATACCCCCCCGGCCCCTCATAACCCCACGGCCGCGCCGGCCACGGGCTTGCCGCACGCATCGCCCTCGGTGCGCAAGTTTGCCCGCGAGCTCGGCGTGCCGCTGCACGAGGTCAAGGGCAGTGGTGTAAAGGGTCGGATCACACAGGCCGATGTGCAGGCTTTCACCAAGTCCGTGATGGCGGGTGCGGTTCAGACCGCCGCGCAAGCGGCCCGTGCACCCGCTGCGGGCGCCGCAGGAGAAGGCTTGGGCCTGATTCCTTGGCCCAAGGTGGACTTCGCCAAGTTCGGCCCGATTGAACGCAAAGAACTCGGCCGGATCAAGAAGATCAGCGGAGCCAACCTGCTGCGCAACGCCGTGATGATCCCGGCCGTCACCAACCATGACGACGCGGACATCACCGAGCTCGAAGCCTTCCGCGTGGCCACCAACAAGGAAAACGAAAAGACCGGTGTGAAGGTCACGATGCTGGCCTTCCTGATCAAGGCTTGCGTGGCCGCACTCAAGAAGTTCCCCGAGTTCAACAGCTCGCTGGATGGCGAAGCGCTCGTCTACAAGCAGTACTGGCACATCGGCTTTGCAGCGGACACGCCCAACGGCCTGGTGGTGCCGGTGATCAAGAACGCCGACCAGAAGGGCATCCTGCAGATCAGCCAGGAAATGGGCGAGCTGGCCAAGAAGGCCCGTGAAGGCAAATTGGGTCCTGCCGACATGAGCGGTGCCACCTTCACCATCTCCAGCCTTGGCGGCATCGGTGGGCGTTACTTCACGCCCATCATCAATGCGCCGGAGGTGGCCATCCTGGGCGTGTGCAAGAGCCAAATGGAGCCGGTTTGGAATGGGCGGGAGTTCGTGCCGCGGCTGATGTTGCCACTGTCTCTCACCTGGGACCATCGGGTCATTGATGGCGCCGCCGCAGCCCGATTCAATGCCTACTTGGGCCAGATCCTGGCGGACTTCCGCCGGATCATGCTGTGACGGGAGAAGCCATGTCCATCATCGACATCAAGGTTCCCGATATCGGCGACTTCAAAGAAGTGGCCGTGATCGAGCTGCTGGTCAAGCCCGGCGACACGATCAAGGTGGAGCAAAGCCTGATCACCGTGGAGTCCGACAAGGCGTCCATGGAGATCCCGTCCAGCCACGCGGGCGTGGTCAAGGAACTCAAGGTCAAGCTTGGCGACAAGGTGGGCGAGGGCACCGTGGTGCTGTCGCTGGAGGTGGCGGATTCGGTGGCCGGGGCTGCTGCATCGGTGCCGGCCGCACCCGCATCTCCTGCATCACCCTCGGCCGCGCCATCGCCCGTTGCGCCTGCACCGGCAGGCGCCCCTGCAGCCGCCGTCGTGGCCGACGATGGCTCCGCCTTCGACCTTGAGTGCGATGTGCTGGTGCTGGGTGCAGGACCTGGCGGCTACAGCGCGGCCTTTCGCGCGGCCGATCTGGGCCTCAAGGTGGTGCTGGTCGAGCGCTATGCCACCCTGGGTGGTGTGTGCCTGAATGTGGGCTGCATTCCTTCCAAGGCGCTGTTGCATGTGGCGGCGGTGATGGACGAGGTCAGCCACATGGCCGACCTCGGTGTGGACTTCGGTGCCCCCAAACTCAACATCGACAAGCTGCGTGGCCACAAGGAAAAGGTGATCGGCAAGCTCACCGGTGGCTTGGCTGCCATGGCCAAGATGCGCAAGGTCACGGTGGTTCGGGGCTACGGTGCCTTCACCGGCAGCCACCGCGTGACGGTGGAGGAAACCACCGGTGCCGCGCAGGACAAGACGGGCAGCCAACAGGTCATCGCCTTCAAGCGCTGCATCATTGCCGCAGGCTCACAGGCGGTTCGCCTGCCGTTCTTGCCGGACGACCCGCGCATCGTCGACAGCACCGGTGCCCTGGGCCTGAAGGCAGTGCCCAAGAAGATGCTGATCATCGGGGGCGGCATCATCGGCTTGGAAATGGGCACGGTCTACAGCACCCTGGGCGCTCGCCTGGACGTGGTGGAAATGCTCGATGGCCTGATGCAAGGGGCCGACCGTGACCTGGTCAAGGTCTGGCAGAAGATGAATGCCCACCGCTTCGACCAGATCATGCTCAAGACCAAGACGGTTGGGGCGCAGGCCACCCCTGAAGGCATCAAGGTGCAGTTCGAGGGTCTGGATGGCACCAAAAGCGAAGGCACCTACGACCTGGTGTTGCAAGCCGTGGGCCGTACGCCCAACGGCAAGAAGATCGCCGCCGACAAGGCCGGTGTGGCGGTGAGCGACCGCGGCTTCATCGATGTGGACATCCAGATGCGCACGAATATCGCGCACATCTTCGCCATTGGTGACATCGTGGGTCAGCCCATGCTGGCCCACAAGGCCGTGCACGAGGCGCATGTGGCGGCCGAGGTGATTGCCGGTGAACTCAAGGGCGACCAAGACCTGGCCCGTTCGGCGTTTAACGCCCGCGTGATTCCCAGCGTGGCCTACACCGACCCCGAAGTCGCCTGGGTGGGCCTCACCGAGGATCAGGCCAAGGCCCAGGGCATCAAGGTCAAGAAGGGCCTGTTCCCCTGGACCGCGTCGGGTCGGGCGATTGCCAACGGCCGTGACGAAGGCTTCACCAAACTGCTGTTCGATGACAGCCCCGAAGCCCATGGCCACGGGCGCATTCTGGGCGGCGGCATCGTGGGCACCCATGCCGGCGACATGATTGGTGAGATCGCCCTGGCCATCGAAATGGGTGCAGATGCCGTGGACATCGGCAAGACCATCCACCCGCATCCCACGCTGGGTGAAAGCATCGGCATGGCCGCCGAAGTGGCGCACGGTTCGTGCACCGACCTGCCGCCGGCCAAGCGTTGATCGGGTTCAGCCGATGTCGCTGCAGTGCAATTCGAACTGCCCGCTGCGCCGGCATTCGAAGAAGTGCCGCAGCGTCACCTTGACCGTGCGGAAGGCCAGTTCCTCCCAGGGCACTTCGTGTTCGGCAAACAGCCGGGCCTCGATGGTTTCGGGGCCCGGGTGGAACACGTCGCTCTTGAGCGTGGCCAGGTAGAACAGATGAACCTGCCCCACCTGCACCACATTGAGCAGCGAGAACAGCGGGCCCAGTTCGATGTGGGCGCCGGCCTCTTCATCGGTTTCTCGCCGCGCGCCGTCGGCGGTCGATTCGCCCAGTTCCAAGAATCCCGCCGGCAGGGTCCAAAAACCATGCCGCGGCTCAATGTTGCGGCGGCACAGCAGCACCTTGTCCTGCCAAACCGGCACCGTGCCCACCACGTTCAGCGGGTTTTCGTACTGGATGTGGCCGCAGCCGCCGCACATGGCCCGTTCCCGGTTGTCGTCGGGCGGCACGCGGTAGCTCACCGCCTTACCGCAAGCTCGGCAATGTTGGATGCGGGCGCGGTGGCTCAACAACATGGCGCCCAGTGTAGTGCGATGCCGTCCGGCTAAAGCCCATCAAGACCCCACACCCATGGAACTCTTCAACTACTTCCGGTCCTCCGCCTCTTTCCGCGTGCGCATCGCCCTGGCCCTCAAGGGCTTGGACTACCGCTACACCTCGGTCCACCTGCCGCGGCGTGAACACCTCAACGAGTCGTACGCGGCGGTGTCCGCTTCGCGCCTGGTGCCCACGTTGCGAGAAGACGATGGGCACCTGCTGACCCAGTCATTGGCCATCATCGAGTACCTTGAGGAAACACATCCCGATCCCGCCTTGATGCCGCAGGATGCACGTGGGCGCGCCCGCGTACGGGCGCTGGCCTACGACATCGCCTGTGAAATCCACCCACTCAACAACCTGCGTGTGTTGCGCTACCTGACGGCCGACCTCGGCCTGGGCGAGGACGACAAGAACCGCTGGTACCGGCACTGGGTCGAAACGGGCCTGGCGGTGGTGGAGCGGCAGCTGGCCGACCATCCGTCCACGGGCCTGTTCTGCCACGGTGACACGCCCACACTGGCCGACATCACCCTGGTCCCGCAGATCTTCAATGCCCGGCGCTTTGAGTGCCGCCTGGACCATGTGCCCACGGTGATGCGAATCTTCCAGCAGTGCATGGGCCTGCCGGCGTTCAGCCAGAGCCAACCATCGGCCTGTCCCGACGCCGAGTAACCGGCCAGCCCCATGAGTGCGGTGCCCCTGCTCATCCCCGACTGGCCGCTGCCCACGGGTGTAGGGGCGGCCATGGCCACCCGCATCGGAGGTGTGAGCGCCGCGCCCTACGACAGCCTGAACCTGCGCCCGCCGGCCCTGGAGTCCCCGGGCGCGCCGGCGGATGACCCACAGGCGGTGGGCGAAAACATCCGCCGCTATGGGGCGGCGCTGGGTGCACAACCGGTGTTTCTTCGCCAGGTGCATGGCGCACAGGTGCTGAACCTGGATGAGTACGCCAGCCCCGTGCAATGCCCCACCACCGCCGATGCGGCCGTGACCACCCGGGTGGGGCTGGCCTGCACGGTGTTGGTGGCCGACTGCTTGCCGGTGCTGCTGACCGATGTGGCCGGCCGTGCGGTGGCAGCCGCTCACGCCGGCTGGAGGGGCCTGGCCGCCGGTGTCCTTGAAAACACGCTGCAGGCGCTGTGCGAGCGAGCCGGGTGCAGCCCGGCTCAGGTGCAGGCTTGGCTGGGCCCGTGCATCGGCCCCCAGGCCTTTGAGGTGGGGCCCGATGTGCTGCAAGCCTTCGGACATTCACCCTCTGCAGCGCACACCACCGTGGATGGCGACGCAGCCGCCGCCTTTCGCTACGCGCCCCGCCCAGACGGCACACCCCGCTGGCGGGCGGACTTGGCCGCCTTGGCCCGGTTGCGCCTGCGCGCGGCCGGCCTGCACCGCATCTGCAGCAGCGGCCTGTGCACCGTCAGCGAACCCTCACGGTTCTTTTCGTTCCGGCGCGATGGGCTGACCGGCCGGATGGCCGCCAGCATCTGGCGCCATGGCTGACGCCGATGCTGCGATGCGGGCCCGTCGCCGCATGGGGGTGCCCAGGATGTACATCACGATGCCCAGCGGCAGCGCCCCGTACAGGGCAAAGGTGAACAGCGCTCCCAGCACCGTTCCCTGGGGCGACAGCGCCTCCACGATGCTCATCATCAGCACCACATACATCCAGGCTATGGCCACCAGGTACATGCAAGAGGCTCCGGTTCAGGGCAGGCGCCCACCCGAACGCTGCCAGTGGCATTGTGCAGACCGCCGGCCGTATGTTGTCATGACCAGGAAAGATTGCCGCCCTAGAGTGAGGGCATTGAGGCCCGGATAGCAGCAGGAGACCACGATGGCCAAACGCAAGCCCCAACCCCAACCCCCGCTTGGTTCCCTGGGTGAAAACGCCCAGGCCTTGGGCCAAGCCGTGGGCGACGCCTTCAAGGCCATGGCCGGGATGAGCCTGCCCCCACAAGACCTGTCTCGCTTGCAGCAGAGCTACCTGCAGGAGATGACGCAACTGTGGAACCAGGCCCTGGGCGCCGCTGAGCAGCCTGCGCCCATCAAAGACCGGCGCTTCGCGGCGCAGGCCTGGACGCAGAACCCGATGGCGGCCTTCACCGCCCGGGCCTACCTGCTCAACGCCCGCACCCTGATGGAAATGGCTGAGGCGGTGCAGGGCGACGCCAAGACCAAGGCGCGGGTGCGCTTCGCCGTGCAGCAGTGGATCGACGCGGCCAGCCCCTCCAACTTCCTGGCCTTGAACCCGGAGGCCCAGCAAAAGGCGCTGGAGTCGCAGGGGCAGAGCATTGCCAAGGGCGTGGAGCAGTTGTTGGCCGACATCCGCCAGGGGCACATGAGCCAGACGGATGAAACCGTGTTTGAGGTGGGGCGCAATGTGGCCACCACCGAAGGCACCGTGGTCTTCGAAAACGAGCTGATGCAGCTCATCGAATACAAGCCCTTGACTGCGCAGGTCCATGAGCGGCCCATCCTCTTTGTGCCGCCCTGCATCAACAAGTACTACATCCTGGACCTGCAGCCGGACAACTCCTTGATCCGCTACACCCTGGAGCAAGGCCATCGCCTGTTCGTGGTGAGTTGGCGCAACCCCGACGAAAGCCTGGCGGCCAAGAGTTGGGACGACTACATCGCCGAAGGGCCCATCCAGGCCATCGAGGTGGTGCAGGCGATCACCGGCCACAAACAATTCAACATGTTGGGCTTTTGCGTGGGGGGCACCATCCTCACCACGGCTTTGGCGGTGCTGGCCGCGCGCGGGCAACAACCGGCCTCCAGCGTCACCTTGCTCACCACCCTGTTGGACTTCAGCGATACCGGCATCCTGGACATCTTTGTGGATGAGCCTGCCGTTCAGATGCGGGAGATGACCATCGGTGCCGACGCGCCCAGCGGCCCTGGCCTGCTCAAGGGGGGTGAACTGGCGGCCACCTTCAGCTTCCTGCGACCGAACGACTTGGTCTGGAACTACGTGGTGGGCAACTATCTCAAGGGTGAGACGCCACCGCCGTTTGACCTCCTGTACTGGAACTCCGACAGCACCAATTTGCCGGGTCCCATGTACTGCTGGTACCTGCGCCATCTGTACCTGCAGAACGAACTGCGCATCCCCGGTCGCTTGAGTACCTGTGGTGAAGCGGTGGATGTGGGGGCCATCAAGGCGCCGTTCTACCTGTACGCCTCCCGTGAAGACCACATCGTGCCCTGGGAAGCGGCCTACCGCAGCACCCAGATCATCAAGGGCAAGAAGCGATTTGTCATGGGGGCTTCAGGCCACATCGCTGGCGTGATCAATCCCCCGGCCAAGGGCAAACGCCATTACTGGGCCCAGGATCGTCTGCTTGAATCGGCACATGACTGGCTGGAGACGGCCACCGAGAAGCCCGGTTCCTGGTGGCCCGACTGGGCGGCTTGGTTGGCCGCGCATGCGGGCAAGAGGGTGGCAGCACCCAAAGCGCCGGGCAACCGTCAACACAGGCCCATCGAGGCCGCGCCGGGCCGCTATGTCAAGCAAAAGGCCTAAGCGCGTGTGCGTACACGGCCACTGAGTCCCGTTTTGAACCTTTCGTATTGAACCTGCAGGAGACTTTCATGAGCGAAGACATCGTCATCGTTGCCGCCACCCGCACCGCCGTGGGCAAGTTCGGCGGCACGCTGGCCAAGACCGCCGCCACCGAGCTGGGCAGCGTGGTCATAGCCGAGTTGCTGCGCCGCACCGGGCTGGGTGCCGACCAGGTGGGCGAGGTGATCATGGGCCAGGTGCTGGCGGCCGGTGCCGGACAGAACCCGGCGCGACAGGCCATGATGAAGGCGGGCTTGGCCAAGGAAACCCCCGCTTTGACCATCAACGCGGTGTGTGGGTCTGGCCTGAAGGCCGTGATGTTGGCGGCGCAGGCCGTGGCCTGGGGTGACAGCGAAATCGTGATCGCCGGGGGGCAGGAAAACATGAGCGCCAGCCCGCACGTGGTGCTGGGCAGCCGCGACGGTCAGCGCATGGGCGACTGGAAGATGGTGGACTCCATGATCGTGGACGGCCTGTGGGACGTCTACAACCAGTACCACATGGGCATCACGGCTGAGAACGTGGCCAAGGCCCACGGCATCACCCGTGACATGCAGGATGCCCTGGCGTTGGGCTCGCAGCAGAAGGCGGCTGCCGCGCAGGATGCCGGCAAGTTCGTGGACGAGATCGTCGGTGTGAGCATTGCCCAGCGCAAGGGTGACCCGATCGTCTTCAACAGCGACGAGTTCATCAACAAGAAGACCAACGCCGAAGCCCTGGCCGGCCTGCGCCCGGCATTCGACAAGGCCGGCAGCGTCACCGCCGGCAATGCGTCGGGCATCAATGACGGTGCCGCCGCGGTCATGGTGATGAAGGCATCCAGGGCCGCCGCACTGGGCCTCAAGCCTTTGGCCCGCATTGCGGCCTTCGGCACCAGCGGGCTGGATCCGGCCACCATGGGCATGGGCCCGGTGCCGGCTTCGCAAAAAGCGCTGGCGAGGGCCGGCTGGAAGGCCCAGGACGTGGACCTGTTCGAGCTCAACGAAGCCTTCGCCGCTCAGGCCTGTGCGGTCAACAAGGCCTTGGACATCGACCCGGCTCGGGTGAACGTCAACGGCGGCGCCATTGCCATCGGCCACCCCATCGGTGCGTCGGGCTGCCGCATCTTGGTCACGTTGCTGCATGAAATGCAGCGCCGCAACGCCAAGAAGGGCCTGGCTGCGCTGTGCATTGGCGGCGGCATGGGCGTGTCGCTGGCCGTGGAGCGCTGAGAGCCCCTGAGGAACACAAGAACAGCGGTACGGGCCCCGTTCCTGGGGCTTGCCCTGCGCGACAAACGAGATTTGAAACCGAGGCGAGTCCTCATTTTGGAGAGGTAGGAGACAAGCATGAGTCAAAAAGTTGCATACGTCACCGGCGGCATGGGTGGCATCGGTACCGCCATCTGCCAACGCCTGCACAAGGACGGCTTCAAGGTCATCGCCGGATGCGGCCCCACACGCGACCACGCCAAGTGGCTGGCCGAGCAAAAGGCCCTGGGCTACACCTTCTACGCTTCGGTGGGCAATGTCTCGGATTGGGACTCCACCACCGAAGCCTTTCAAAAGGCCAAGGCCGAGCACGGCCCCATCGATGTGCTGGTGAACAACGCGGGCATCACCCGCGACCGCATGTTCCTGAAGATGACCCGCGAGGACTGGGACGCGGTCATCGACACCAACTTGAACTCCATGTTCAACGTCACCAAGCAGGTGGTGCCCGACATGGTGGAGCGGGGATGGGGCCGCATCATCCAGATTTCTTCGGTCAACGGTGAGAAGGGCCAGGCGGGACAGACCAACTACTCGGCTGCCAAGGCCGGTATGCACGGCTTCACCATGGCCCTGGCACAAGAGATGGCCAGCAAGGGTGTGACCGTCAACACCGTGAGCCCGGGCTACATCGGCACCGATATGGTTCGGGCCATCAAGCCCGAGGTGCTGGAGAAGATCGTGGGCACGATCCCGGTCAAGCGCCTGGGCACGCCAGAGGAAATTGGCTCCATCGTGGGCTGGCTGGCGGGCGAAGACTCCGGGTTCACCACGGGTGCCGACTTTTCCTGCAACGGCGGCCTGCACATGGGTTGAGGCCCGATTAACTCTGGGCATTGCGGCGGTCGCGGCAGCATACTCAAGCTGCCGCGACTTTTTTTCGACCGCCGAGGACCGAATGCCCAAGATTGAACCGCAGTCCCATGTTGATGTCTTCAACACCATTGCCCGCGCGCAGGCCGCGGGAAAGTCGCTGGAAGTCAGCAAAGATGGCAGCGTCAAGGAGGCCAGTTGGGGTACGCGGCTGGTGCGCTCCTTCAACACGAAGCTGCACGGGCAGGAGTGGGCCAAGAATGAAAACGCCCGCACCACGCTGGCTGTAGGCCAGAAGTTGCTGGAGGCCATTCAACGGAAAACCACCCACGAGCCGGCTCAGCAGGCGGGGGTCAAGATCAAGGCCTTGTTCGAGCGTTCGGCCCAGTTGGGCGAAATGCCCAGCAGCGCCATGATCCTGGGCCTCATCGGCGGCAAGACCGGTATCTCCGTGCGGGACATCGATCCCAAGGCGGTGGGTTTCAAGCGGGCCGACATCGGCGAGGTTCATCTCAACCAAAAACAGAACTGGCTGGACACGGCGAACTTCGTCAAGGATGCGGGCGAGTACTTTCCGCCGGGGCAGATTGGTGATGCCAGCAAGGTGCGGCCGCATGTCAAGGACCTGCTGACCGACCCCTCCATGACCAAGGACCATGAAGTTGGCCAAGACAACCGCTTTTTGTGGGACACCAGCATGGTGGCCAAGGGATCCACGGTTGATGGCCAGGCCTTGGCCAACACGCTGGACAAGGGCAAGTTCTACAACTACGCCGTCACACTGAACAGCGAAGGCAAGCCGGTGGTGGTGCTGGGCTTCGAGGACCAGGCCGATGGCTCGTCTCAACGTTTCGCCAAAGGCACGGGCGTGCGCAGTGCCGGCATGGGGCATCCCACGCTCACCCACTCCTACGGTGGCAAGGCCATCTTCGGTGGTGAACTGATCTTCAATGAGCAGCGTGGCGGTTGGACCGTCAACAACAGCTCAGGCCGGTATGGCGCCGGAAATGCCGAAGCGTTGGCGGCTCGGGGCATCAAGCCCGACGACCTTCTGGCCTTCACGGCCGAACTGCTGGGCGAGATTAACTTTCCCCTGGCTGCAGTGAACCGCCGTACATTCTGAGCCGACAGGCTTGTAGCCCCGATTCGGATTGGAATGCATGCCCCCCGTTGACAACAACCCTCGCGCCAATCTTGACGCCTTTCAGCGCTTAACCCGGTCCCTCGACAAGGCCGACAGCAGCCAGGTTCGGCTGAGCGACGATGGCAGCGTCAAAGCCCGCTCGGCTTTTGTCACCAAGCTGGTCAGCCTGTTCACGCGGGCCAGCAAGTTGGAGGCCAACAACCGTGCGGTGGCGGAAGCCTTTGTTGGCGCGGTG
>JACCED010890110.1_pt1 | contig 47482 bp, 38 predicted proteins | sample 7455021 | NCBI WGS metagenome assembly JACCED01 (sample SAMN15323456, study PRJNA562643) | freshwater metagenome | isolation source: river surface water | place: USA:Blue River Watershed | collected 2017-08-19
CACGCCTGGCTGCGCACGACCTTCAAACCGGGTGCCGAAGTCGTCGCCAACATCGGTGGCTTAGCGAGCGCGGTTCAAGGTGCAGATTTAGTCATCACTGGCGAGGGTCGGATGGATGCGCAGACGCTTTTGGGCAAAACACCCATGGGCGTCGCTCAGATCGCCAAGCGAGCAGGCGTGCCTGTCATCGCGATCGCAGGCTCGCTGGGCAAAGGATATCAAGATTTATACGAAGCGGGCATTCATGCAGCATTCAGTCTCGCATCGGGCCCCTGCACGCTTGCCGACGCTTGCCAACACGCAGCGTCCTTGCTCGAGGACCGCGCACAAGACATCATGCGCGTCTGGCTCGCGAGTCGGTTAACTGCGAATACCTGAATCGAAGAGCGCGTCGGCCATCCCGACGAAGCCAGAGACAGACACCTGCTCCGCACGCCAGGTCGGAAGTACGCCAAGCGCCTCCCAAGGAATCAAGGCCGTCCACTCTCCCATCACTCCGCGAAGCATTTTGCGGCGCTGAGAAAAGGCGCGCTGCACAACGGCAGCGAACAACGTTTCGTCTAGAGCCCGTACCCTCTCATTGCCGCGCGGGATCATTCGAACAATTGCAGAGGTCACGCGCGGAGGTGGGTCAAAGGCCTCTGGTGCGACATCAAATAGCTTATGAATTTGGTAGCGGTACTGCAACATCACAGTCAGTCGACTGTATTCCGAACTGCCAGGCTCTGCCACCATTCTATCCACCACTTCACGCTGGAGCATAAAGTGCTGGTCTCGTACTTGATCGGCACACTCGACGAGGACGAAGAGCAAAGGACTAGAAATGTTGTAGGGCAAATTGCCGACAATACGCAAGCCAGAACCAAACTGGGTGAAGTCCACCTGCAAGGCATCAGCCTCGACCACAGTCAATCGATCAGCAGAAAACCTCTGCCGAAGTCGGGCAGCAAGATCACGATCGATTTCTATGGCAGTGAGTTTATCGAGCTGATCGAGCAGTGGGGCCGTCAGCGCAGACAGGCCCGGCCCGATTTCAATCATGACGTCGTCATGTTTTGGTCCGATCGCCCTCACGATGGCATCCACAACAGCCAGATCAACCAGAAAATTCTGGCCGAAACGTTTGCGCGCCTGATGTGCAGTCACGCGCTAGTTCCTGTTCAGCCGTTCTATTTTCTCAAGACGGTTATCGATATAAGACTGGTTGCGTACACGCTGTAACCACGCATCAAATTCCGCTTCGGAACGTTGAATGAACAGACGCTGCCGAACTTGATTACGCAAAAACTGATCTGCCATATCTTGCGTACGACGCCCCTCGACCAAAATCAAGTGCCAACCAAACTGACTCTGAACAGGCGCACTCACCTCACCTATTTTCAAAGCATTCATCGCCTTTTCGAAGGGCGGAACTGTTTCACCCGGGTTGAGCCAGCCTAACTCTCCACCTTGCGGTGCAGAGGCATCATTCGAGAATCGCTTAGCCAAATCGCTAAACGACTCCCCGCCCTGGACAATGCGCTGCCGTATTTCTGCTAGGCGTTGACGCGCAACATCGTCTGTCATCACAGCTGAACTCTTCAACAGAATATGACGAGCTTGCGTTTGCTGGACGGGCATTGGTCCTTTCGGCAACTGAGTGTCCGGCCCTGTCGGTGCAGGAGGCGGAGGCGCTTGTTGTGCTTGCGGTGGCGGCTCACCACCAGCACGGCCCACTACTTTCAGGATATGAAAACCATTCGGACTTTGAATGATATTGCTGATGCGACCATCCGGAACATTCGCAACGGCCTTCAGAAAAAGGTCTGGCCAGCCATTTAACGGGCGTACGCCGAGATTGCCGCCGAGGCTCGCTTCCGGCCCATCGGATGACGCCTTCGCTACACTTTCAAAGCTCTCGCCCTTACGGACACGCGCCAACAAATCTTGCGCTTTTTTACGTAATGCAGCGACCTCATCCGCTGACGCCCCCTCAGGCACTCGCACCAAAATCTGCGCAATGCCCATAATTGCTGGCTGCACGGCTTTGGGCTTAGGAGGCGGAGGAGGCGGTGGTGCTGGGGCAGGAGTTGGTCTGACCACAGGCAATCCACCCGCCTCGCGCGCCTTTTGCTCACGCAAAAAAGCATCGACCTCAGCATCCGTGATCAGAATCGTACGATCGACCACAGTCTGCCTGAGCCGCTCAAGCAACAACTCGCGACGGATAAGATTTTCGTAGTCCGACCAAGGTACACCTGAGGCTTGCAACTGCTGTCGAATTTGTGCGACCGTCGCGTTATTACGCTTAGCAATCGTCTCGATCGCTGTATTAATCATGGCTGGCGTAATCTGAATATTGAGCCGGCGGCCTTCTTGCAACTCAAGTTTTTCAGTGATCAGTCGCTGCAGAACCTGAGGCTCAAGGACGTTATCTGGCGGCATCTGGATCCGTTGCGCGGCCATATCTCGTTTGGCCAGGCGTATGCGTGCATCAAGTTCGCGCCGCGTGATCACCTCTTTATTCACAACTGCAACAATCGTATCGGCGTCGCGGTCGGCCCCAGCTGCTGCAGCCTTAGGGGGTGCCGACGGGCGTGCCGTCCCACCAGATGTTGGCTGCGCAAACACCGTGGCGCACAGCGTCGCGCCCACACACACTCCAATAAGGGCTACCCAATACCGGAAGGTTTTAACTACTTGCATCATTCGTACCTTTCAAATTTACTCACACTTGGAACGGGCGGATTAATTGGCTCATAGTCGGGAATGCTCCGCCCGATAATCCCCATCGGGTTCTGACCCAAGTTGCCCAATCCGCCGAGTTCAAGCTGGAAAAATACTGCGCTGTTTGTTTGATCTACGCTGACCACATACCGCTGGAAAACAACACGACCTGTCCAGCAGCAATCGCCCTTGTACTCCAGACCGATCACACCCTGCGTGACTTTTGGCATTGCAATGATATTCGATGGATCGAGCAGACTAGGCGCATTGACTTTATTAAATGAATAATCCACGCGTCCAATTGAATACCACTTCTTGGTGAGCGGCCACTGGAAACCAGCACTCACCTGATTCTGGCCCTGGGGCTGATAAAGAGCATCAGGCGGAGGGTTGACCTGGTAGCGATAGGACAAGGCGAGAGTCGCTAGGCGCTGAGGACGCCAGCGACTAATGATCTGCGCGCGACTGAGCTCACTCTTGTAAGGGTTGTACTGGAACAGCGACGACAAATTCAAGGTGTCGGTCAAGGCAGCGCTACTACCAAGTAAGAACTGTGACTTTGTATTGGTGCGAGGAACCTGAAAGGGCAACGTAACGTACTGATCTTCAAAGTAAAACTGCTGGGCAACCGATAACTGAAAACGCTCAAAGCCGCTATTTGCATCAAGCCAGCGGCTAGTCAGCCCCAAGGTCGCCTGGTTTGCATTTGCAATGCGATCGAAGCCAGTAAAAATATTCTCTTGGAAGGCCGACGAGAAGCTGAAGTCGGCCATGGTCGTGTCATAGACAGGGAACTGGGACTGATCGCGGTAAGGGACTCTCAAATAGTAGGCGCGCGGCTCTAGCGTTTGCAACGCAGGCTTGCCAAAGAATGTTGTGTCACGCTCGAAGGTCATCCCCGAATCCACGGACATGATGGGCAAGACACGAGAATTTGACGACTGCCCGTACCCGTACCAGTTCTCAAGGCCGTACCATTCTGTCTGGTATTGCGCCATGGTCAGCGCAACTTTAGGTGTGACATACCAGCCCGGCTGGACGATTGGATATGCAATCGAGTTGTATGACAAGGCGCGTTGACCATCCGGCTTCCAGCGCAACGACCCCATCGGGCCATACGCAAAGCGCTGATCAGTCGGCATTTGAAATTTGGTTAGCGAGTTTTGTGTTTGTAGATCGAAACCATTGACATCAAAACGTCCACCATTGATCGTGTATTCAGGCACCTTGTTGTATTGCGGTGTCACAAAGGTGCCACTCGGCCGGATCGTTTGAAACGTCACCACTTGCGCAGAGGTGTTCCAGTACTCGTTTGCCCAACCTGTTCCCACTTGGCGTGGCAGCGCCGTCACGGTGGCCTGGTTAATCCCGATATTGGCAAAGTCTTTGAAATAGTTATCGTCCGACACACCACTCGCGTTATAGCCGCCATAGAAGCCACCGCCGAAGCGCTGCCCATATTGTGCCGAATACAGCCAACGATCCTGCCCCGTCTGGATGTCATTTGGCAAGTACGTGCCGGCCGCAACACCAGAGTAGCTCTCGCCCATGTAGCGGAACTCGCCGCCTAATTGCGCGCCACGTTTTGTCATGGTGCGCAACTGCGCAGTCATATCGTAATTCGGTGCAATATTGAAATAGTACGGCTGGGTGTAATCAAAACCAGTATTGGTCGTATTGCCGAAAGTCGGGAGCAGCAAACCACTCTTACGCTCTTTCTTGATCGGGAATGTTAGATAGGGAGCGGCAAGAATCGGAACGTCTTTGAAGTAAAGCACACCGTTACGCGCGACACCTTCATTTTCTGCGTAATCCAGATCGAGCTTCTCAGTTTCGATGTACCACGAAGGCTGCGGACACGGGCAGCCACTGTAAGTGACATCCTTCAGACTCATCTGATTCTTATTGAATACATCTGCCCAAGAGCCTACGCCAGCACCGCCGTTCTCAATCCAGAAGTTGGGCTGATCGACACTAGCTGTGCCATCCTCAGAGTTATAGATGATGCTCGTCCCGGAGATCACATTCCCATCGCGAATCAAACGCGCATTGGTCTGCGCATCGAGCACGCCAGTCGTTTTGTTGTAATCGATGTAGTTGGCACGCAATACCGCGTCTTGCCTGCGCATGGCCGCGTCACCGAGCATCTGCACATTACCTTGCGCACTGCCCCACATCTCACGGGCCTCAAGAAAGCCAGGCATCTGATTTTCAGGCGGGACAAAACGATCAAGTTTTGGGGCGACCCGCAATCCCATTAGTTGCACTTTCGGAGGGGATGGCGGTACGACGGCCGACTTAGGGGCGGGCTTCACTGCCGGTTTAGCTGCCGGTTTAGGAGCAGGTTGCGTCGTCGGTTTAGAGGCAGGTTTAGGGGCCGACTGTGTAGTGGCTTGGGCTGTTTTGACGGGTGCGGCTTTTTTCTTCGCGGCAGGTTTCTTAGGTTGCGTCTTTTTCGGGGGTGCTTTTTTGGGAGGCGCCTGCCCGGAGGCCGCCTGATTAGGGGCATCGCTTGGGGTTGCATCAGTGTTTTGGGCTTGCACAGCCCCCACACTTATCCCCAGAGTCGTTGCGAGAAAAAGTCGAGCAAAAAGAAACAGCACGCTTTAAACAGTCACCTATTCAGGGCAAATTTACCCAAAGTTTGTCGTCAAAATCCGGCAAACCCTCGCCGCTTCAGAGCTATTATAGTTCCGATACAGTTAAATTTAGGGCTTTTTAGACAATGTCAGATCAAAGAATACCATTATTAGTCAATTGGTTAAATCAAATTCCTCAGAAACTAGGTCTAAAAATTGACACGCTTGCACCGGCCTCGAGCGATGCCAGCTTTCGACGCTATTTCCGAATAGAGTCTGCCGGCGGCACCCTGGTCGTCATGGACGCCCCGCCCCCTAAAGAAGACTGTCGGCCGTTTGTCGATGTTGCAGACCGGCTAGCGGCAGTGGGCCTGAACGTGCCAAACATCATCGAAAAAGACCTGGATCAGGGTTTTTTACTGCTTTCCGACCTCGGCCCAACAACTTACTACAACAAAATAATAGAAGGTGTAGAGGATTCCACTTTACAGAAAATGTACCGTGAAGCGCTGTCAGCCCTAGTGTGTATGCAGACCGCCAACGTCCAAGGACTGCCTCGCTACGATGCAGCGCGCCTCAAAGAGGAGCTCGGTTTATTTACAGAGTGGTACACAAGCGTGCATTGCAAAACCACACTCACCCCAGAGACCTTGCAGGCCCTAGATGGCGTTTTCGACGTGTTGGTCAAACACAACGCAGCGCAGCCTGAAGTTTTCGTCCACAGAGATTTTCATTCGCCCAACTTAATGCTCTGCCAGGACGAAAAATTTGGTGCAAACCCGGGAATTCTCGACTTTCAAGACGCTGTCGCGGGGCCAATCACCTACGATCTCGCCTCACTCGTGATGGACGCTAGAACGACCTGGGAAGAGCCCCAACAAATCGACTGGGCGATCCGCTATTGGGAGCAGGCCCGTAAGAGCAATTTACCGGTGCCTGCCGATTTTGCCGATTTTCACCGGGACTATGAGTGGATGGGCTTACAGCGCAATCTTCGGATTCTCGGGATATTCGCGCGCCTAAACCACCGTGATGGCAAGGCCTCGTATCTCGCGCACATTCCGCGTGTAAATCAGTACGTCAGGCAAGTCGCTGGCCGGTATATCGCGTTCAAACCATTACTGCGCGTCATTGATCAACTGGATCAGATCCAAACCAAAGTCGGGTACACCTTCTGATGCGCGCGATGATTTTGGCAGCCGGTCGAGGCGAGCGCATGCGTCCGTTAACCGACCACCTACCTAAGCCTCTACTGCCTGTTGCAGGTAAACCGCTCATCGTTTGGCATCTTGAAAAGCTCGCTGCGGCCGGGATCACCGACGTTGTCATTAACCATGCGTGGCTTGGACAAAAAATTGAAGACGCGCTAGGCGATGGCAGTGACTTCGGCGTACGGATCCAGTACTCGCCCGAGCCTGTCGCACTAGAAACAGCGGGCGGAATAGCGACTGCAGGACCACTCCTAGGATCAGAACCTTTTTTAGTCATCAACGGCGATATCTGGTGTGATTGGCATCCAATTGCGGCCCACACCATTGCGCAAGAGTTGGTTCGAACCAAGCATCTTGCCTGGCTCCTTTTAGTGGAAAACCCTGAACATCACCCCCAAGGAGACTTTGTTCGACTCGAAGATAGGCATTTAAGCGCCCAAACCGGAATGCGAAAGACATTTTCTGGTATTGGCGTCTATGCACCCGCTCTTTTCGCGAGTACCACACTCGGACAGCCCGCCAAACTCGCTCCGCTCTTGCGAGCAGCCATGACGGAGAAGAAAATAATCGGCGACATACACGAGAGCTTTTGGCTCGACGTTGGAACGCCCGAACGTCTAGCGGCGTTAGAATACAGACTCAAGCAGCAACTCTAATTTCCAATGGTCATTCGCGTTCAAGCAAAACGTGCGGTTTTCAAGCCCGCCCCGTACGACACTCGGCGTCGCCCCCGTCGTATCCCAAGCTGGCTCATTGTTCTGCTCCTAGGCGTACTTCTAGGCGGCGGCGGTGTACTTTTTCTTCAAGCCAGCTACGGTGCCAAGCGCCTCACAACTGAGCAAGCACAAAAACTCACAGACGAACTAAAACTCGTCTCAGCCGAGCGCCAGGCATTGCAAACGCAAGTTGATAACCACGCACGTTCGCTCGAGGGCGAGCGCATGCAGAACGCAGACATCATCAAAAGCCTGCGCGAAGATCTCTCGACGGCGCAAGCAATCATCGCCCCCATGAAAGAGCAGCTGAACCTCTTGGTTCAAACGCTACCTTTCGACCCGCGCTACGGTGTCGTAGGTGTGAGCACCAGCACCTTCAACCAAGGAAAAAAAGGCGGGCAGCTGTCCTACCTCATTTGGTTGCTACGGGCCAAGCCAGAGAAACAAGACTTCACCGGATGGTTGGAGCTTTCCTACGAGGGCCGGTGGCCGACTGGACGCGTTGAAACCATCCCAACGCCTCGCACTGCAGTGCAATTCAATCATTACTTACCTGTAAGCGGAGTGGCGAACTTACCCGAGGGATTTGTGGTTCAGCGCGTCAACGTGAAAATTCTCGCCCAGGACGGTAAGCGACAGATCACCTGGCGCGTTCTACCCGTTCAAGCGCAATAGAACGCAGAGCCGTGGCACACTCAAGCCCCCCTGACGGTTGCACGCCTGCGTGGCGGCCGACACGTCGGCTTCTTGCGTTGCTCGCACTTGGCGTATCGATTCATATCGGGTTCGCTGCTCTTCTGACCCTATCCGTCGACGAGGCGCACTACGCTTATTACGCAGTGCGTCTGGACTGGAGCTATTTTGATCACCCTCCCCTCGTAGGCTGGATTCAATGGCCGCTTGTCGCGCTCGGTGTACCAGACGCGATCCTGCGTCTCATTCCTCAAGCACTTTGGCTCGCCGCCTGTCTTCTCGCGCGCAGACTCGCACTCGACGTTAATGCCATGGTTCCCAGCTGGAACCACTCGCCATCCGCAAAGGAATCCGCCGGGCTCTGGGCGGTCGCGCTCATGCTTTGCGCACCCCTCATGCATGTACTTGCCGTAGGATTGTTGCCAGACACCTTACTGATGGTTCTGACTCTACTGATTATGCAATGCACACTCAGGCTCGCAATTGCACCGCGCGACCCGCAGACCACCACCCTCAAGCACTGGCTCATGCTCGGCTTACTCTTGGGCTTGGCCGGGCTTTCAAAGTACACCGCCATCCTCCTAGCCCTCATAGTGATTGCGATTCTTCTGCGCACGCATGGCATCACCCTTCTTGCAAAGAAGGGGCCTTGGGTTGCGTTGGCCGTGGCCTGTCTGATCGTCACCCCAGTTTTTGTCTGGAATGCGCAACACGATTGGGTCTCGTTCGCATACCAGCTAAAGCATGGTGGCGGCGGCACTTGGCAACTACGCCGCCTAGCGGCCTTCATTGGAATTCAAATCGGGGCCTATGGGCCACTCCTCGTCCTGGGTGCCTGCCTTTGCTTGCGCGACATCGTGCGACAAAAGCAATGGCCGATCGCGGGTCTCACTTTATTTTTTATCGTGCCTTTTGGTGTGACTGCACTCCTCTCCGGCGGTGGCAGCCTTCCACACTGGACCGCACCAGCGTGGCTGGCGATGATCCCCTTTGCAGCAAACGCCCTCGGTGCACACTGGGCGAGCGGCAGAGAGTTTTGGATTCGCGCCTTCGTGCGAGCCCAGGTGGTTATTTGTATTGCCGCATTTACCTTGCTTTTCTTCGTGGGCATCCCTGGCATCGCGCAGGATCACCCGTGGGGCAAAAAGAATCCGCTTGCCGACATGTGGGGCTGGCAACATGCAGGGGCGCTGGCTCAGAGACTTAGCCACCAGCACAGCATCCCGTCAATATCCGTGCGCAACTGGACGCTCGCGAGCCGAATGGCCTGGTACGCGCAGCCGCTCCCGATTTTTGTTCTGGACAAGCGTTTCGACCAGTTTGACCTTTGGTTTGGCGAAATACCCACCGGGGCCGACAGTCTTTTTGTAAACTGGTCACAAATGCGCTTTGACCTGCCCATACAACCAGGGGGCTTTGAATCATGCACCTTACTTGAGCAACTCGACATCAAACGACTTGGGCGTTCGATTTCAGACTTTAGTTTTTATCATTGCCGCAACTGGGGTGCCGCCCCAACTCAAAAATAGACGTCGTTTAGTGAAAAAAACCTTCAAAGCACTCTGGCCTTACCTTCGCATTGTTTTGTCTGTGCTGCTGTTATGGCTTGCCGCGCGGAATATTGACTGGCAAGCACTAAAAGAGACCAAGATCGCAATCAAACCGGGTTGGTTTGTGCTGGGGCTTGCCTTGCTTGTCCTCGCCAACCTTCTCGCAGTTGTCCGCTGGGGCTGGATCATGCGCAGCATGGGTCTGCGTCTACCCATCTCTCGCTACATCACGCTTTATTTCGCAGGTGGCCTCATTAACCAAGGGTTGCCCAGCACCATCGGCGGAGACAGTTATCGTGCGGTCGAGGGCAGTCGTTTGGGTGTTATTCGACAGCGCAATGTCGGCCAAGCGGCCGGTGCACGCACGCCAACCTTATCGGAAGAGCTACATCAACCCATCGATCTCAACCGTGCACCGCCGCGTTTACGCCTTGGTTTCATCAGCGTTGCGCTAGATCGCGGGCTTGGCCTTATTGGGAACAATATTTTGGGCGCCTTAGGCCTGATACTCGGCGGCGCCATGATCGGACCCTGGGGGCAGTCGCTTGGCTGGTGGGCGCTTGGTGCCATGATCGCCGGAGCAGCCCTCGCGAGTCTGTTGCTCGGCTCACCCCGCACACGTATCTGGATTCAAAAAATACTCACAAAACTCGGTATGCCTGAGGCAATGCCCGGACTAAAAACCGCGCTCGGCTGGCCCACCATGCTACCCCAGCTCAGTATTTCAATTTGTACACACATGATCGCACTAACCGCTTTCTGGTGTTGTTTGCAGGCCTTTGGGACAACAGCTCCCTTTGCAGCGCTTATGGTGGGCCTACCTGCCCTAGGCTTGTTGATGATGTTGCCAATCAGCATTTCTGGCTGGGGTTTACGCGAAGCAACACTATCAACGACACTCGCACTCTGGGGCGTAGACAGCGGCATTACAGTTCTTGCCTCCGTAAGTTTTGGAATTGTCACCCTCGTGACCTATCTACCGGGTGCAATCTCCCTTTTACAGCGCCGACGCCAAGACGACCTGAGCACAAAGCATTAAACTACTACTCCATGAGCTTAAGCGTCGACACTATGCGCACTATCGACCATCGGGTCGGTGTTCCCCTGTGCGCTCTATTCAGCCCAATCGTAGCCTTGCTAGACTGGATCACCCTACTTATCAAGGGCCCAGCCGGTGCGCCACGGCGCTTGCTGTTCATCGAGCTGTCTGAGATGGGTAGCGCCATCATCGTTGATCCCGCGATGCGTGATGCACAAGCGCGCGGAGCGGAAATCTTTTTCCTCATATTCAAAAGCAATCGCGCCAGCCTCACCTTACTGAATACGGTTCCAGATAAAAATATTTTTACGATCGATTCGAGCTCAGTATTCACTTTGGTTCGGGACACGATCAAATTTTTGTTTCAAGCGCGGGCGCACAACATTGACACTGTGATTGATCTTGAATTGTTTTCACGCTTCACTGCTTTATTAACGGGGCTGTGCGGGGCGCGCAAACGTGTGGGTTATCACATTTTTCATGGTGAAGGCCTCTGGCGCGGCACGATGCTCACGCACAAAGTGCACTACAACCCTCACATTCATATCGCAAAGAACTTTTTGTCCCTGATACATGCGGCGTTCTCATCAGCGCCAGAGCAGCCTTACAGTAAAGTACATATTCCAGACTCTGCAATTCAGATCGCGCAAGCCGTCATCGACCCCGCCGTCAAACAAACGGTACTCGCTCGCATCCATACACTTGCGCAGCAGGCCCAGCGTCCGTTTGAGCATGGCGTTCAGCCCTTATTGCTGGTCAACCCCAATGCGAGTGAACTGTTGGTACAGCGTCGATGGGCTCCTGAGAGTTTCTCTAAACTCATCATCGCGCTTGTCGAGCAATGGCCAGACTGCTTAATCCTCATTACCGGATCACCCTCAGAACACGCCTACGTTGAAAATGTGCGCCTAGGTGCAAATGTACCCAACGCGCTGAATTTCGCTGGGCAAGTCAGTTTTGCCGAGCTACCTGCTCTGTATACCCTCGCAGATGTGATGCTCACCAACGACTCGGGGCCTGGTCATTTTTCATCTGTCACTGGGCTACATACGGTCGTACTCTTTGGACCTGAAACTCCAGCGCTCTATGGGTCTCTAGGAAAGTCTATCCCCATCACAGCACAACTCGCCTGCTCACCATGCGTCAGCGCAGCCAATCACCGAAAAACACCTTGCTCCGATAACGCTTGTATGCGTGCGATCACTGTCGAACAAGTGATGCAGAAAATGATTGTGCAGTTTACGGCGTCGCGTGCATGACAACGCACTCGGGTTCGAGTACAGCTTCGCGCGGCATGGCCACCGTTCAAAAGAAAGATTTTCTGTGGTGCGTAGCTCCGTTGGCGTTATGGGCTGTTTGCTGGCTGTTTATGCCAGAGCCTGGTTTGTTTCTTTACCTTAACCACAGTGCGCGCATCCTCCCGGACATTGTTTGGGTCACATTCAATATGCTTGGCAACGGCTGGAGCGTTTTTGCACTCTGCTCGCCGCTATTGGTATTTGCACCGCGCCTGTTGGTGAGTGCAATCTTCGGCGGTGCCATCGCCGGTGCGCTCTCGCGCTGGCCTAAACACGTACTAGAGATGCCACGCCCCGCCGGGATACTGGATCACGCCAGTTTTTATATTCTGGAGCGCCCCCTGACCTCCTTTGCGATGCCCTCGGGCCACACGCTTACTGCATTCGCAGTCTTGTCTGGAATTTATTTTGCGATAGACCGCAAGCATCGCGGGCCTTTTTTCTGGCTATTCATCTTGGCAACGTTTGGTGGACTCGCACGTATTGCGGTTGGGGCCCACTGGCCTTCCGATGTATTTGCCGGAGCAGCGCTCGGTATATTTGGTGGGATTCTTGGCGGACATTTCAGCAATCGCCTTCCCGACGCACTATTTCAAAGGACATCTTGGCTATTGCGTGCGATCGGAGTTGGAGCAGCGCTATGCGCCTACATGCTCCTCACAACAAAGATCGACTTCAAGCTAGCACAGCCTATCCAGTATATTTTTGCGACCATTGCGATCGCAAGTGTGCTGATCTTTTTTTGGCGAAGCTTTCGCTCCGCCAAAATACACAACTAACAGCTGATTATTTCTGACCAGTCTCGGCTTTGTAGCGAGCCAAATTCTCTGCATTTGGCGGGTACAAACCGGGAAGTGCTTGGCCTTTTTCAACCTGCGACATAATCCACACTTCCAGTGCCTCTTGCGACGCGGCGCTTGCCACAACGTCATCAAGCAAGGCAGCTGGAATCAACACAGCACCATCGTCATCGACCACCACGACATCGCCGGGGAACACAGCAACGCCGCCGCAACCAATAGGCTGCTGCCAATCAACAAAAGTTAAGCCGGCAACAGATGGTGGTGCAGCAGCGCCGGAACACCAAACGGGCAAACCAGTACCCAATACACCCGCTAAGTCACGCACGACGCCGTCTGTCACCAGCGCCGCAACATTTTTCTTCGCCATGCGCGCACACAAAATATCTCCGAAAATACCGGCATCCTGAACACCCATCGAATCTACGACAGCGATACAACCTTCTGGCATATCTTCAATTGCGCCGCGCGTCGACTTCGGTGACGACCACGACTCCGGTGTCGCCAAATCCTCACGAGCGGGCACAAAGCGCAAGGTAAATGCGCGAGCAACCAAACGGGGTTGGCCGCTACGGATAGGCTTTGTGCCGCGCATCCAAACGTTGCGCAGACCTTTTTTGAGCAGTACCGTAGTGAGTGTCGCAGTAGAGATTCCGGCGAGGATATCTTTTACTTTTGGATCGAGTTGCATATTGACCATGTCGGGTCTCCGAATGCGTTAAGTGAAAGTAGAAAACTACATAAAGTGTACAAACCGCACTATTTCAACGCGGCGAGTTTCTTTTCCTGACGTGTGGTTAAGCGTGCAATGTCTGCAACGTCTTGTGCGCTAAGCTTAGGACCCGGCTTACGTATTGCGGCAGAGGCGATCGCCCCGCGCTGGGCAAGAATGTGCTTACGCACAGCCAAGCCGACGCCCGCCTGTTGCTCGTACTTAGCCAAAGGCAAATAGCAGTCAAAGATATCAAAGGCACGTTCGACGTTACCGGCAGCAAACGCCTTGCAGACATCAACCATCATCTCGGGATAAGCAAAGCCAGTCATCGCACCATTGGCTCCACGTACGAGCTCTTCGGGCAAGAACAAACCGCCACCATTACCAGTCAAAATAGAAATTTTCTGCAAATCGCCCTTTTGGATCGCTTGGCACACGGCAGACAACTTGCCCAAACCAGGCCAGTCTTCGTGCTTGAGCATGACGCAACGGGGCGAGTTTTTAAGAATACGCATCACAACGGCGGTCGACATCTGCACACCCGTCGACGTTGGATGGTCTTGCAAACACCACGGCACATCCGACCCTAAGGTCTCGTTGACCATATCGAAATAGCTGCAGATCTGATCATCCGTGCGCAAGCCAGCTGCGGGAGCGACCATCACACCCGAGGCTCCCATATCCATCACACTTTTCGTGAGCTCACCCATCGGGGCAAAGCCTGCGGCAGATGCCCCCACAACCACAGGCACCTTCCCCTTTACGCGGGCAAGGACTTGTTTCACAAAAACACGCGATTCCTCAGCGGTCAGCTTGGTTGCCTCACCCATAATGCCGAGAATCGTGAGGCCTGTCACACCACGCTCAAGACAGAAATCCACCATACGATCGGTACTTGCCAGATCAAGCTCACCCCCATCTTTGAAAGGCGTGACAGTAATCAGATACACCCCGTTTGCAGTGGGATTAAAAGCATTGACGTTCGTATTCACATTCAGTCCTTGTTCGAGGAGATGCCTATCATTTCAACCACGTTTTCCAGCGCGATATTTGCGCTGTAACATAGCACACCGTACGGCGATAAATCTCTTGCCACATTTCAGCAAAACCAATAGTCTAAGGCATCCTCAATATGAGTGCATGCACTGAAAACCATAAGACCGGAGCCAAGAATGAAACCGACAAAAAAACTGCCTATTTTGACACTGACCGTTGCCCTGTTGGGCCTCATGCAATCGCCCTTGGTTCAGGCGCAAGACTTCCCCAAACAGCCGATTAAACTCGTTGTGCCCTGGGCTCCAGGTGGCAACGTGGATATCACCGCACGGGCCGTTGCGCCGTCGCTCTCTGAAATTCTTGGTCAACAAGTGATCGTCGAGAACAAACCTGGGGCCGGCGGCTTTATCGGCTCAACAGGCGTAGTGAAATCGACACCAGATGGCTACACACTGCTGCTCGGCTCGAGCGGATCGGTGTCTGTTGCGCCTGCGCTTGTCGCCACACCCCCTTACAACCCCGTCAAAGACCTTACAGTGATCGGGCCTATTCACGCTGTACCAATCGTACTGAGCGCGACAGCTAAAGGAAACATGAAGACCTTTGCTGACTTTGCCGCGAAAGCAAAAGCAGGCAAAGAACAAATTTCTGTTGGCTCAGCAGGCAACGGCTCGAGCCAACACTTGGCGCTTGAAATGCTCGCCCTACGCATGGGAGTCAAACTCAACCACATTCCGTACAAAGGAAGTGGCCCGGCATTGGTTGATCTGGTGGGCGGACAGATCGAAACAATGATGGATCAACTCACCGCATCGATCTCTCATATTAAAAGTGGCGCAATCATCCCACTCGCCCAGACTGGCAAAATCCGTTCACCGCTCTTGCCTAACGTGCCAACATTTGAAGAACTAGGTATCAAAGACTTCGATATGGTGACGTATACCGGCATTTTCGGCCCAGTCGGAATGCCTCCTGCTGTTGTAGAAAAACTATCGGCAGCACTTCAACAAACCCTGAAGCAAGCAAGCGTAAAAGAGCGTTTTAACAGCCTTGGCGTCGATATCATCACATTGGACCGCAATGCTTTCGCCGCGTATGTGAAAAAAGATTTCGAAGATAACCAGGCCATCGCTAAAGCTGCAAAGATCGTGATGCAGTAGCGCAACGCAGGATTCAAGTCACAACATGTCTACTCAGCAAAAAATCGACGCGCTCGAAGAAAACTATAAACACATCCTCGGGTTTGTGCCTGAACGGATTCACTCTAGGATAACGCTTGGGATAGAAACCGCAGCCGAGATGACCGAGGGCATTGAGAAACTGCGTGCGCAGCTTCTCGAGCCTGAGGCCTTGGACCTTAAGACAAGTCAGTTGATGGCTTTCGGTATGTTGTTGATGAATCTTTCGCAAGCGGCAGAAAATCATGCAGTCGCAGCGCTACGGGCTGGTGCGACAGTGCAGGAACTCCAAGCGACAGCCGGTATCGCCTTTGTGTTTCGTGGCATCCCGGCGATCAACCTCTCCGGCGAGGCGATCGCCGGTGCTCTTAAAAAAGTACAGGCACTGAAAGAGAAAAGCTGATCGCCGCGTCGCAGCGATCAGCTTTTCCTCAAAACAAGCAAAGAATTACACCTTCGCTAAACGCGCTACCAAGGCCTGTCCAGTCTCTTTGGTACCCAAACGACCACCAACATCCTTTGTCGATTCGCCCGCAGCAATAGCTGCTGCCATAGCGTTCTCTAAAGCCTGAGCAGCTTGTGTGAACTCTGGACGCCCTTTGCGTTGACCGAACCAGTTCAACAGCATCGCTGCCGACCAAACCTGCGAAAACGGATTTGCAATATTCTTTCCTGCAATGTCTGGCGCGGATCCGTGCGCTGCCTGTGCCATTGCGTAATTGACGCCCGCATTGATAGACGCCGCCATACCCAAGCTACCAGAAAGCTCTGCGGTCAGATCCGACAAAATGTCACCAAACATATTGGTCGTGACGATCACGTCATAACGCTCCGGGGTACGGACAACGTGCGCCATCATGGCGTCCACAATAATCTCTTCAATTTGCACTTGAGGAAACTCTTTGCCAACTAACCGGCAAGAGTCGATAAACATCCCATCGCCCAATCGCAAGACGTTCGCCTTGTGCACAACCGTCACATGCTTGCGTCGCGTCATCGCCAACTCAAATGCAGCGCGCGCGATTCGTTCACAGCATTGACGCGTAATGCGTCGCAATGAAACCACTACATCAGAAGTAATCAACATTTCGCTGCCACCTGACTCGACGTTGCGATCTGCGTAGAAGCCTTCGGTGTTCTCACGCACCACGACGAGATCAAGCGGCTTATGGACCGCACCACTACCAGGGAATGTTTTGGCAGGACGAATATTGGCAAAGAGATCCAAACTTTTACGAAAGAATTTGGATGGGTTGATTTCCCCTTTAGACTCGTCCTTAAAGTCATAGGTCGACATCGGCCCCAATATCAAACCATCTGCACCTTTAACGGCATCCAGCAAACCAGCATGAATCGTCGTGCCATGCTTGATTAAACTTTCATGGCCAGCAATATCATGGTGCAAATTTAAGTTGAGTTTAAATTTTTTGGAGATCAGCTCAAGCGCCTCTACAGCCACAGATACAGTCTCTGCACCAATGCCGTCACCCGGCAAAACGATAATTTTCATGAACAAGCTCTCTTTAAAGTGAATACTATCTGTATAGCAAAGATAAACGCCCTTGCCAACACGTTCAACCAAACTTCAATTGATCCGATGCGCTGATTAATTTGCGCATCTGCTGCTCGAGCTCGTCGCGCGTTTCAATCCCGGATTGCTTGGGCCCATCAAGGTAAAACCGCCAAAACAAGGTCGTTGTCGTACTCACACAATCCCAAATCTTTGCGTTGGCCGTATCGGTGACAGACACATCGCGACTAAAGCTCTGGGCATCAACAGGCTCACCCGCAAAGCTCATGTGATCGGCCAATTCAAGTTTCAGCTGAATCTTTTGGCCCTCGGGCAAATAATCAAATACAAGCTCGCGCTGCGCAAGGCTCACGCCTAGTCGCACCGCCTCTGCACCTTTTTTAAATGTCACATATTGATCGTGCGTGCCCGTCAAACAAAAGAACGGAATATCGATACCCTTAAGAGACTGCGCGCGCTCTGCAGAAATCGCTGTGGGTGACAATGCAATCACCGCGCGCACGCGCGTATCCCGCGATGACTGGCCTGCGCCAGCCTGACCAGCGATAGACTGCGCAGTTAACGCACCGAAAGAATGGCCTGCCAAACCGATGCGCGCGGCATCAATGCGCGAGGCAAACACCGCCTTTTCTAAACAATAATCGATTGCAAAACGGCAGTCCGCAACGCGCAAGCCATATTGCGGGCCGGCGATCGCCTCATTGATATTGGTCTTAAATGTCTTGCCAGATCCGACCGTCCAAATAGAATCGTCGGTTACCGGATGTGCCAAGGTGACAACAATGAATCCTGCTCTACGCCATGCCTCACACCAAGCTGCACCATTTGATACACCGCTTCCGAGGCCCGGAGAGTATAGGATTAACCCAGCTTTGTCAGCCCCCTCCGGCAGACGTGCACGCAACTTCAAACGTCTTTTCGTTTTGGGATCAGTCAGCACCACAACAGCCGGATCTGCGGTCTTTACTTGAGGCTTTGTCTCAGGCGTCTGTCCGGAAGCACTCTTGCTCAAGCCCATGGTGCACGCCGACCACGCCACACTGAGGGCAAACTGCCTACGCTTCGGATCAACAAGGTCCATCACATCGTAATGGTTTTGAATTCGCCAGGCAGCACGATCTCGAGAACCTCAAAGTCATCTGAATGTTCGATTTCGCGATGCCGAATATGGGGCGGTTGATGGACACACGTACCCTCAACCAACTTATGCTGACCATGCCCTTCATACTCAAAAATCGCCCAACCCTTCAACACATAAACAAACTGAAAGCTCAACTCATGCCGATGCCATTCACCCGTCGCATTACTGCCCTTACTCGCTTTAATGACATGCATGACAGCCTTGCCATCCGTCGCATCAAAAATGCCTAAATCACGATAATCGAAATATTCACGTAGGCCGTCATGGGTAAAAGGCTTGTCTTTCGCGTGCTGGATACTGAATTTCATGTTGGTCTCCAAATTAGAAAGGTACGCCTGCTTCGCGCCCGACGCGCTGCAAGTCTTCGAGTGTGTCCTGAGCCAACAAGAGCCCCTTGGACCGATTTTCAAGATCAGCTAAACGCTCCATTTCGCCGGGGTAGTAAACCTGCTTATGGCCAACGGCGAGCGGTACATCTTTGAGCGAACGGATATATGTATCAATCCGCTGATGGAACTCTGTCATCGGCATAAACGCAGCAACATTTAAGGCCACCATGAAATGGCCCGCACCACTGCGGTTAACGGGATCATACGGACCATGCACCGTATCCAGAAACTGGCTACCCGACAATACGCCAGACAACAAATCAACCATGACACCCATCACATAACCTTTGTGACCTGCCATGGGCAAAATAAATCCCTCAAGCGCCGCTTTGGGGTCAGTTGTTGGTCGGCCCTGAGCATCGACTGCCCAATAATCAGGTATCGGTTCACGGCGCTTGTTTGCCAAATAAATCTTGCCGCGCGCAACACCCGAGTTGGCCATGTCCATCACAACCGGACCATATGCTCCGCCTGGCACAGCGATCGACCACGGATTGGTGCCGATTTTCTTTTTTAAACCACCCCAAGGCGCCATATTGGGCCCCGCATTACTCATGAGCATCATGATGCAGTTTTTCTCTGCCGCGATGCGTGTGTAATACATACACGTACCAAAATGATTAGAGTTGCGGATCGACACAACACCCACACCGTGCTTTTGCGCGCGCTCAACCGCTTCATCGACGGCTCGCCGTGTGATCACCTGACCAACTCCATCATGACCATCCATCACGGCAACCGCACCGGCATCTACTTCAAGCGTGGTGTGCGTGACAGGCTTCATGGCACCGGAGCGCAGGCGTGCGTAATACCAACCTAGCCGCAGCATCCCATGCGACTGATGCCCCCATAAATCAGCCTGAACAAGAGTATCTGCGGCTAATTCTGCATCTGACTGCGGAACACCGGCGCTGAGGTACACCGCCGTGGCGAAGTCTCGAAACACTTCAGGCGCAACGGGAACGCCTGTCAAAGGATGAATAGAGGAACTCATTTCATCAAAGCGCCGTAAACCAGCGACTTGTAAAGCATTCGGCTATGAGTCTTACTGGTCGGACCCTGCGTCATGATCAAAGCAGCAAGATTCTCACAGGGATCAATCCAGAAGCTCGTCCCCCAAATGCCTGCCCACATCGCATCACCAACAGAGCCAGGTACCCAGCCCATTCCCTGCTCCAGCCGCACCGCAAACCCTAAGCCGAATCCATAGCCGGGGCCAGTGTTGGCAATGGTGGTACCCCCCATCCCAGCGGAATGGTTCGACAACATGTATTCAACAGTTTTGCGTGACAGGTAACGACGCCCCTCAAAGATGCCCCCATTCAGCATCATTTGCAAGAACCGCATGTAGTCCTGAGCAGTACCAAGCATGCCTCCACCACCGCGCAGGTAAGTACGTCCAACAGGGTTTTGCGTTTGGCGATAACCTTTAAGCATATCCACTTTGAGTGGGTCGCTGTCTGGCGCTTCAGCCACGCGACCGAATTCATCCGATGGAACCCACCATGTCGTATCCGGCATCTCAAGGGGGTCCGTGATTAGTTCTTTCACGATCAAATCAAGAGACTTGTTTTCTAAACGCTCTAGCAGCAACCCAAGCACATCAATTGAAATTGAGTACTCCCAATAACTTCCGGGCTGATGCGCAAGTGGGATTTTGCCCAAGTTGCGCAGCATGTCCTCGGCGGTAATGTCGTGCTCGCGCGACTCAATATTGAGATCGGTGTAGAGCTTTGCAATCCGTGGCGATGCCGCACGCCCGCCATACACAAAGCCTGCGGTATGACGCATCAAGTCCTGAACCCAAATTGGCCGCTCAAGAGGCACATCACCTTGGGCTGTCTCAACCTTCAGATCTTTAAGTTCGGGCAACCATTTAACGATTGGATCGAACATATTCATCCGGCCACGCTCGACAAGAATCATCGCAGCAGCAGTCACCAAAGGCTTGGTCATCGAAGCAAGTCTAAAAATACTATCTTTAGACATCCGCTTTGATTTAGCCGCATCTTGAAACCCGTGCGATGCATAGTGCACGATCTCCCCATGGCGCGCGACCATGGTAACCGCGCCTGGAAAGTGATCTGCATCGACCTGTTCCTGCATCACATCCGCGATGCGGGCGAGCCGACTCGCTGAAAACCCTTGCACCAACCCCGAATCGGATTCGGCCAAATGCGCGTAAGTTGAAGTAATTTGCTTTGAAGACTGTGTCATCGGTTCTAAAGGAATGTTGGATACGGTGAGGAGGCATTCGCCCAAGCTCGCACAGGGCAGAGTTACGGCATAATCTTACGGCAAAACCCCGCATCGCACCCCAAAGGAATCCGTTGTATGTCTAAGCTTCGCCCAGAAATGACCGTTCAAGAGTTAAACAAGCGCAGTGGCGAGAATTTGCCCGGCCTCATGGGTGTTGAGGCGCTTGAACTATCGGAGAACACACTCAAGAGTCGCATGGTCTTGCGTAAGGTGCACTTTGCACCAAACAGCTATCTGCATGCAGCAAGCGTGATTGCCTTAGCGGATACGACCTGTGGCTACGCCACGGTCGCCCACTTACCACCAGGCGCCCTCTCCTTCACAACGATTGAACTTAAAAGCAACCACTTGGGCACCGTGCGCGGTGAGGGTGAAATCATTTTGTGCACTGCAACTGCCCAACATCTAGGTGGCAACACCCAGGTTTGGGATGCTATTGTGAGCGATGCCGCCACAGGTAAGAAAATCGCGCTATTTCGCTGCACGCAAATGATCCTCTGGCCAAAATCTGCCTGACCTATCATGCCGCACTTACATTCATAGCCGTCGCTATATGCCAAAGAACACGCTCATCATTACAGCGCTGCCTAATGAACTCGATCAGAAACGATTACCGACGAGCATGCAGTTGGTCTATTCAGGTGTTGGGAAAATCAACGCAACCATGGTGACGCTCAAAGCGATTGAACAATACAAACCAGAACGTATCGTGAACTTTGGGACTGTCGGTTCGATTAAGTCTCATTTATCCGGATTGCTCGAGATAAATCGTGTCATACAACGCGACATGATCGCAGAGCCACTCTCACCGCGCGGACGCGTACCCTTTTGCAAGCGGCCACACGAGTACTTCGCAGTGTCCGGACAACACACTTGCGCTACGGGGGACAGCTTCGTGACAGCAAAAGATCCTTGGCTTGATTTGCAAGGGGTCGATGTTGTCGACATGGAACTTTACGCCATCGCAGCAGTGGCGTTCGCGCATGGCCTGCCTTGGGCCTCACTGAAATATGTGACCGATCACACGAACGAAGATTCAGCGTCGGATTGGAATACAAAAGTGAACCACGGTGAAGAATTATTTCTAGAGCACCTACATTCAAATTATTAAGAAAATATAGGGAGACAATATGCACAAATCAAAACAAAGCACGTTAATTAAGCACTTTTCACTTCTAGGCGCGGTCACCCTCGCGCTCGTCACGCCCGCCCAAGCTCGCGTGACAAAAATCATCATCGACGAAACCGTCGCGATGCCAGCGATCAGCAGCAAACATCCTGGGGACCAATCCAATATCACCTACGAAATCATTTCTGGGCGTGCTTTTGGTGAACTCGATCCCAAGAAACCACATAACGCAATCATCCAAGATATTGAACTAGCCAAGGATCCAGACGGTAAGGTGCGTTATGTCGCCTCATTCGTTATTCACAAGCCCGTTGATCTTAAAAATGCGAGCGGCCTAATGTGGCACGACGTCCCCAATCGCGGACGTGTGTATGATTTTTCACCGCGTGAGCAAGCGCTAGGTGACATCATGATCGCGACCGCATGGCAAGGTGATAACAGTGGCAACACGCGTGTTCGTCCAACCAACTCTTCCAAAACCGGTCAGTTCTTGCAGGTCCCAGTCGCCCGACAGCCGAATGGCGACCCGGTAACGGGTGAAGTCTTTGGACGCATCGTGAACCGCTCGGGCAAGGCCTCTCAGCCCCTCATTGTTCAAAGCAATCCGCTTCCCTACAAACCCGTTTCGCTGGATACGAGCAAGGCAAAACTGACCTCCAGAGGCGGCGAAACTATGCACGGCCAGGTCATTGACGAAGTGCGCATTGCTGACAGTGACTGGGCTTGGGCAAAGTGCGATGAAAAGAATCCTTTTCCTGGCACACCCGACGCAACGCAGATCTGCTTAAAAGACGGCTATGACCCAAAGCGCCTCTACCAAGTCGTCTTTACGGCTGCCGATCCCTATGTGCTCGGCATCGGCTTCGCTGCATGGCGAGACCTCGGACACTTTTTCAAAACCGCGGCAAAGGACGATGCAGGAACACCTAACCCCATCGCCGGTGTCGTAAAACACAGCATTGGTCGCGGTGTATCCCAATCTGGAAACTTCTTGCGCGGCTGGCTGCACTTGGGATTTAACCAAGCGGAACAAGGCGGCAAGGTACACGATGGGATCTGGCCTATCATCGCGGGCCGTCGTATCGCTTTGAATTTCCGTTGGGCGCAAGCAGATGGCGTACTGGAACTCTACCAGGCAGGCAGTGAAGGGCCGCAGTGGTGGCTACCTCATCCAGATCCCGTGCGAGGCCTGCCTTCGGCAGGAATTCTAGGGCGTTGCACTGCGACTGACACGTGCCCGAAAGTTGTCGAGCATTTTGGTTCGGCCGAGGTCTGGGCCTTGAAACTCACTCCTGAGTGGGTGGGCACAGACGGTAAAACCGATTTGCCGCTGCCGAACTCTGTCAGACGGTATTACATCGCCAGCAGCCATCACGGTGGCGGCGCGGGGGGATTCGATACAAGTTTGCCCGGCGTGGGTTTAGCAAAAACGCCAACAACCTGCCCCGGCAATAACTTCGGAATGGGGGTCTTACCCAGTAATCCTGTGCCCCACACCCAAACGGTGAATGCAATTCGCGTGCACTTTCGCAACTGGGTCATGCAAGGCATCGAGCCGCCTCCTAGCCGCTATCCGACACTCGCGGCGCAACCAGGACAAAAATCTGGAACACTGGCTTTAGCAAATAAAACGGACATCGGATTCCCAACGCTGCCAGGTCTGCGGCCCACGGTTCCAGAGGCGGACTTCATCATGCCCGTCCTGGATTACGACTGGGGTCCGCAGTTCAATGCACTCGATGGTTCAGGCATTCCGAGCAATGCGCCACCACCGATCAAGCAAGTGCTCAAGATGTACGCACCCAAAGTAGATCAAGATGGTAACGAGCTGGGCGGTGTGCCCGTGGCGTTACTTGACGCCCCTCTTGGCACCTACCTCGGATGGAACATTACCGCAGACGGTGATAAGCCTTTTCACAAGGGACAAATCTGCAACTATGTCGGAGGTATGATTCCCTTTGCCCGTACAGCGGCCGAACGCAAAGCGAACAGCGACCCAAGACTGTCTCTGGAAGAGCGCTATGGATCGCATGAGGGCTATGTCGCAGCACTGACAAAGGGCACAGAGCGCGCAGTGAAAGAAGGCTTTCTGCTCCCTGTCGACGCGACACAACTCATCGAACAGGCGCGCGCCAGCAAAGTTCTACGTTGAAGCACTGAACCCGGGAGCACCTACGCAACGCACTCCCGGGTTCAGTGGTCCTCTTAAAGCACCCAAAAATGGTGGGTGGCGTCTCGACCGAGTTGCTCGACCAGACCAAACTCCCAGTCTAAATAGGCTTGCATTGCGGCATGCGCGTTGTCAGTACCCTCGTAGGGACGCTTATAACGATCGATCGGGTCTGACATTAAATGCGTAGCCCCTTGCTCTAAGGGGTAGCCCGCAGCAGCCCATGCTTTAGTTCCGCCAATGAGCACTGACACCTCGGCGTTCAACATATTTGCGATCTCGGTCGCTGCAAAACTTGACTGCACCCCATCTGTACAGACCAGCACATAATGCGCTGCACGCGGTATTACTCCTAGCGCAGCCTTAAACTGCGATCGCAACACGTAGCGTGCGCCAGCGATATGGCCTTTAACGTACTGCGCGTGCTTACTAAGATCGAGAATGACGATCGCCTGATCTTTTTGCAATTGCGCCAACTGATCAGGACGAATCATTTTCACGTCCGGTGCCGTGGGTAATGGCGCGACCCATTCGCCTTGTTCGTTGTATTGCTCAGCTAACACACCGTCCACGACATAGACATCCCAGGCCATCTGAGCAAGCCAGGACGCGGTCATATTCGCACGCACACCATCACGATCCACGAGCACAATACGGGCGCCGCGCACAGGCGCGACCATTTCAGTCTCTTGGACCAACTGCCCGCCCGGCGTAGACCGAAACCCAGGCAAGTGTCCAGCGGCAAACTCTTCTGGCGTGCGTGTGTCAAAAAAATATGTTGTACGGTCAGCTTGAGAACGCCAGCCATCGAGCTCTGTCAGCGTCGTACGTTTAACACCCGCCCGATCAGCGACATTGCGCGCACGTGCTCCGGCACTTTCCACCGTCATCGCGGACACTTCAGTAAATTTGCGCGTCTGACCGCGGTCTAACGCCTGACCCGCAAGCGTCCAACCAATCGTGCCGTTACGCAATGCGGCCACTTTGTTCGGTATACCCGCGTTAACTAAAGATTGTGTGCCAATAATGCTCCGCGTGCGGCCCGCGCAATTCACAATGACACGCGTCTCAGGGCGAGGCGCTAACTCCGCAATACGCAAGACGAGTTCAGCACCAGGACAACTGATCGCGGTGGGGATGCTCATCGTGTTGTACTCATCAAAGCGCCGCGCATCCACTATCACTACATCGGCCTGCGCATCGATAAGCGCCTGCACCTCTTCGGCCGGTAACGAGGGGGTGTGGCTTTTTGACTCCACGAGCTCACCAAACGATTTACTTGGCACATTCACATCACGGAACAGCTCTCCTCCTGCGGCTCGCCATGCGCGCACACCACCTTGGAATACCGATACATTACGATAACCAAGGCGCACGAGACGCCTTGCCGCCAACATTGCGTCACTTTGTTCAAGCGCCACATCGCCTTCATCAAGCGTAACGATCCACACATCGCGACGCGGCAGTAACGCGTAGGCATCGGCCTCCACGCGCGACAACGGAAAATTCGCTGCGAAGAGCGGATGGCATTGCGCATGCGGATCTTCTTCGCGCACATCCAACAACGCAACTTCGCGGCGCTCAAGCAATGCGCAGCGCACAGCCGGGTAATCAGCGGTCTGGATAGAATGTTCGTTGGGGACAGCCATCTTAGTTATTTCCAAAGATTGGGTACGACACTATTGCAATACCCCGACACAAAAGATTTAGATACACCTGTCGCTGGATCGAAGACATGGCGATTGATACGACCGATGTTGCCACCGTAGACGTGAATGCTAATTGAAGTCCTATCTGAATAAAAATTTGCGACTTCATGCACGTCGTGCGTCGACGGCGACACTGAGCCGACTTCACCGGGCAATAAGATGACCGCATCACCGCGACGCAAACTGCCATCGCTTTGCCTGTGATAGTGGGTATCGACCTCTTTGCCTCGCAACATCCCGATCAAGCCCCATGTCATGTGGTCATGCACTGGCGTTTTTTGCCCTGGGCCCCACACAAAACTGACGATAGAGAACAAGTCCAGCGGATCCGCGTACAACAGGTACTGCTGGTAGTGCTGGGGATTCGCTCTTGTGAAGACCTCAGGCAACCAATTGTCGTTTGCAACAAGCCCTGCTAACAAAGCCGACCCGCGCGTCAAAATCTCCGGCTCGGCGGGTCTGTTTTGCAACACTCTCGACATTTCTTGCACAAATGTCAGCAAACTTGATTGGCTCATGACGAAGGTCCCCTGTTGGTCATCGCATCATAAATGCTAAGAGTGCCCTCTGAAGCAAAAACACAGACTAAATAATACTTACTTTTCTTCGGTCCATTGCCGTTCTGCAACAAACAAGTGCGAGCCACAAATACCACTACCCTTTGCAGAAAGCCTTCCTCTATACTCCAAAGCTTTACCAAGTATTGGAAAACACTCACTTTTTTTGGGTGGCACACCCTCCAAGTGGGGACAATTCTTAGCATAGGTATGTCGGATGTGGATTGTTAGGACAGCGTTAGAGCGGCCTTACACATTTATTGTGATGGCAATCCTCATTCTGCTCTCCACACCGCTTGCGGTGATGCGTACGCCGGTCGATGTCTTGCCCGAAATCGACATCCCTGTTGTGACCGTGATCTGGAGCTACAACGGCTTGTCCGCCCAGCAGATGGGCAATCGCATTGCGCAGACGCACGAACGATCTCTCACCACGACTGTCAGTGATATCAAAACGATTGAGTCGCGCTCCCTCGGTGGCCTGACGATCATCAAAATTTATTTCCAGCCCAATGTAAATATTCAAATGGCCGTCTCGCAAGTCGTGGCGGTATCACAGTCGGCGCTAAGACAAATGCCTCCTGGCATTACGCCTCCTTTAGTAATCAAGTACACGGCGTCTTCGATTCCCGTGGTCCAAATCGGCATGTCTAGTAAGACACTATCCGAAAAAGAACTGTTCGATTCAGCACTTAACATTCTGCGCCCTCAGCTAATCACAATCCCTGGGCTTGCCATGCCATTTCCCTATGGTGGCAAGGCGCGTGCAGTCTCTGTCGATATTGATCCCGAAGCCTTAAGGGCCAAAGGAATGACATCTTCAGATGTCATCAACGCCATCACGACACAGAACTTAACCCTTCCTTCTGGCACAACCAAAATTGATGATATCGAGTTCAACATCTCAATGAACTCATCGCCGGTCAGCATTGCGGGGCTTAACAACATTCCGGTGCGAACCGTCAACGGAGCAACCACCTACCTTCGTGAAGTCGCGCACGTCAGAGATGGCTTTTCACCTCAAATCAACATCGTGCGTCAAAATGGTGAGCGAGGTTTACTGCTAACGGCTCTTAAGAACGGCGGTGCTTCAACCTTAGATGTCGTGAGCAGAATTAAGACAATGCTGCCAACACTGCTGCCATTACTGCCCGAGGGCATTGATGTCACGCTGCTTGCAGACCAGTCGGTGTTTGTGAAACAGGCCATTTCCGGGGTGATCCACGAGGCACTGCTGGCCGGCGCTCTGACCGCGATCATGCTACTGCTGTTCTTGGGCAATTGGCGCACAACCGTCATCGTTGCTATTTCAATACCACTTTCTATCTTCACATCCTTGATTGTTCTGTACCTCATCGGACAAACAATCAACATCATGACGCTTGGCGGGCTTGCGCTTGCGGTGGGTATTTTGGTTGATGATGCGACCGTCACAATCGAAAATATTGAACGTCACCTCCACATGGGCAAAGGCCTCTACGAAGCGGTCATGGATGGTGCAGGTGAGATCGCGGTACCCACCTTTGTCTCAACCCTTTGCATCTGTATTGTGTTCGTACCTATGTTTTTCTTGGGTGGCGTGGCGCGATACCTTTTTGTACCGCTCGCCGAAGCAGTGAGCTTCGCGATGCTTGCCTCGTATGTGCTGTCGCGAACGCTTGTTCCAACAATGGCGCACTTGCTTCTAAAAAATCAAGGTACACCCGGCTGGTTCGCTTCACGCATTCATCGCGCACACATCCGCTTTAACGAAAAGTTCGAACGTTTTCGCGCAACGTATGTGATTGTGCTTGAGAGCCTGCTAGAACATCGCGTCCGCTTCATTCTGGGCTTCCTAGGCTTTTGTATTCTCTCGTGCGGAATCTATACCGTACTAGGACGAGATCTGTTTCCAACCGTGGACACTGGTCAAATTAAATTACACATGCGCGCCCCAAGTGGCACCCGCGTCGAGCGCACCGCAATCATCGCTGACGAAGTGCAAACAGTCATCCGTCGGATCATTCCGGCCGATGAGCTCGATGGCATCCTAGACAACGTGGGACAGCCAAATAGCGGCATTAACCTTTCCTACAGTAGCTCTGGGACAATCGGATCGTTCGATGCCGACATCATGATCACGCTCAAGCCTGGTCATAAAAAATCGAGCGAATACTATATGGATAAGCTCATGCCTGAGTTGCGCAAAAGCTTCCCAGGCGTTGAGTTTTTCTACCAGGCCGCTGATATTGTCACGCAGATATTGAACTTCGGTATACCTTCCGCCATCGACGTACAGATTGTTGGTAACAACTACGCAGCTAATCAACAGCTCGCGGCAAAACTAGTCAGCAAAGTCGCCGCCGTGCCTGGCGCCACGGATGTACATATCCACCAACGGCTAGATCGACCTGCCATTGCTTTAACCATGGATCGCACCCGTATGCAGGCGATGGGGCTTACGCCAGCCGACCTCGCCCAGAACGTTTTGCTTCCCCTTTCTGGCAGCTCACAGACTTCTCCGAACTTTTGGCTAAATCCGAACAACAACATTAGCTATTCCATACAAGTTCAGGCACCTCAGTCAAACATCAGCTCTCTGGATGAATTACTGCGACTCCCCGTGGGCCCCTCTAACTTAGCCGCTTCCAATGCAGCCTCCGCGGCCAACAGCGCCGCTGGACGTGGCACGCAACTTCTAGGCAATCTCGTGACCGCATCTCCCACGACTGAGTTCGCCATCTTTACCCGTTACAACATCCTCCCCGCGATCAACATCTATGCAAACGTACGGGGACGCGACCTCGCATCGGTTGCGAAAGACATTCAGGTCATTGTGGATGAAGCGAAGTCTCAGCTACCAAGGGGTAGCCGAATCCAAATGCGAGGCCAAGTTGAAACCATGCACGAATCCTTCGTGGGCCTTGGCATCGGCCTGATCGGCGCAATTATTTTGGTTTATTTGCTCATTGTGATTAATTTTCAATCTTGGCTTGATCCTTTTATCGTGATCGCAGCGCTGATCGCTGCGCTTGCTGGTATCGCATGGATGCTGATTTTGACCGCCACAAACTTGAGTGTGCCTGCCCTGACCGGTGCCATCATGACCATGGGAGTTGCAACCGCCAACAGTGTTCTGGTGATTTCGTTTGCCCGACAACGATTACTAGATGGACTTGCTCCGCTCGCCGCTGCACTTGATGCCGGCTCCACACGCTTGCGGCCCGTGCTGATGACCGCACTTGCCATGATCATCGGTATGGTCCCCATGGCCATCGGCTTAGGCGAGGGTTCGGAGCAAAACGCGCCGCTTGGCCGTGCGGTGATTGGCGGCTTGATCTTTGCGACGGTCTCCACCGTTTTATTTGTACCTGTACTGTTTGCCACCTTTCATGAACGCTTGGCGGCGCGCAAGTTGAACAAGGAATTGACCACATGACGGATCCAGGCAAAAGTAATACCGCAACGATGCGGCGAGTGAAACTCGCGACTGCCATCGTGCTCGCCTTCCTCCTGCTCGGGCTTGGCAAAACTCTTTACTCTCGCTGGTCATACGGAGACGCGCTGGCGCAGCGTAGCGAAGAGGCTTCGCAGCTCCATGTCCTTGTGACACAACCAACGCTACCGAACCCAAATAGCCCGAATTTGAGACTCGTCTTGCCTGGCACATTGCTCGGCATTAATGAGGCGCTGATTCATGCTCGCGTGAACGGATACGTTAAAGAGTGGCGCAAAGATATCGGAGACGATGTCAAGCAAGGCGAAACGCTTGCCGTTCTCGATATTCCAGAAATTAATCGCCAAGTTGATGAGGCAACAGCCAACTTCCAGCTCGCCAAGACAGCGTACGAGCGCTGGAAGAAATTGCGCGCCCAGGATGCAGTATCACAACAAGAGCTTGATGAGAAAACCGCTCTGTATCGACAAAGCGAAGCAGTATTAAAACGCCTGAAGCAACTGCAAGACTTCGGTACAGTCGTTGCCCCCTTTAGCGGTCGGGTCACAAAGCGCAACATCAATACAGGCGATCTCGTTAACTCGGGCAACGTAGGGACGGCGCAAGCGATGTTCGCGATGGCACGTGTAGATAAGCTGCACGTCTACGCGTACCTGCCGCAAGACCGAGTGTCCCAAATTAAAGTGGGAGACAAAGTTGATGTCTATCAACCCAGCACTCCAGACAAAGTGGTAGCCGGCCGTATCGCTCGTACAGCTGGAGCGATCGATATGCAGACTCGAACTCTGCAGGTCGATATCGAAATCGATAATGCAAACAACGCCTTAATGCCTGGCACCTATGTCGAGATCGCCTTCAAAATCAATCCAGGTAATAACCTGATTGTTCCGACCAACACCTTGATCTTTGGTGCCGGCGGACCATACGTTGCGACAGTTAAAGACGACATCATCACAAAGAAGAAGGTCACTCTTGGCATCGACTTTGGCATGCAAGTTGAGGTGCGAAGCGGCGTAACAAAGGACGATTGGTTGATTTTGAACCCGCTAGACTCAGTCACTGACGGTCAACGCGTGATCATCGAGGTTGCAAAACCAGCCGCCTCACCGGCTAGACGCGGCTCATGAGACACGCCCTCGCCTTTGGCCTCGTAGCGCTAGCGGTTGCTGGCTGCTCTCCTATTGGGCCTGACTACGAGCGACCAGACGTTGAGTTACCGCAGAACTGGAAGAGCCTACCAGGGGCAAACCCATCTCTCTGGAAAATAGCGAGTCCATCAGATGACGCACCGAAGGATAAATGGTGGAAGGCGTTTAATGACAAAACGCTTGAAGAGTTGATTGAAAAGTGTCTTGCCAATAACAACACCTTACAAGTATCGCTGGCGCGTCTCGATCAGGCGATCGCGCAAAGCGAAGCCCGCGGTGCCGCTCTACTCCCAAGCCTTAACTTGGGCGCTGCTGCATCGCGGACTCGAACATCAGAAAATAGGCCGACCACAACCTACACGAGCGTCAATTCGTCCACCACTCAGAACGACTTTCGTCCAGTAGCGGTGATGACTTACGAAATTGACTGGCTTGGCAAAGTACGCCGAGATGTCGAGGCGTCAACGAATACAGCAGCACAAGCCGCGGCGGACACCGAAAACGTACGGTTATTACTAACTGCCCAATTGGCAAGCGCCTATTTCTTGCTGCGCCAATACGACGAAGAAATCAGAGTCCTCAGTAACATCGTTGCCATCCAGAAAAAGCTTTTAGGCCTGATTCAGAAGCGCTATGACCTAGGTGCAGCAGGCCGAACTGAACTGTCCCAACAAACGGCGCTAAGTGAATCCAGTGGCGCGCAGCTTGAGATGTTGCGTTCTCTGCGCAACGTTCAAGAAAATTTGATTGCAACGCTCACTGGCACCCCCGCTGCACTATTTTCACTTGCACCTGGCCGCCTACCCGATCACCCGCCCGTGTTTCCAGTCAGCCTACCCTCTTCATTACTTGAACGTCGCCCTGACGTCGCAGCGGCAGAGCGCGCCATGGCAGCAGCGAATGCCCAAGTGGGTGTCGCAAAAGCTGCATTTTTCCCATCGCTTCTAATTGCACCAGCTTTTTTTGGGGCTGACTCGACCAACCTCGCCAATCTCCTGAGCGTGCCATCGATTGTTTGGTCGATTGGCATCACAGCCACCCAAACCCTGTTTGATGGCGGACGTACAAGCGCAAACTACCGCTTCGCTCAAGCAGGCTATCGCGCGACAGCAGCGAGCTATCGCCAAACGATCACTGTTGCGATTCAGGAAACACAAGACGCAATGAGCAGTGTGCAGCAACTGGAACGCGCGCGCAGCAAACAAGACGAAGCAGTACGTAACCTAAACAAAGCCTATCAAATCAGTGCGATTCGTTACCGAGAAGGCTTAGACACGGCGCAAACCCTTGCCTTGATCCAACAAAACCAGTTGACCGCTCAACGGATTAAGTGGCAGATGCATGGCGGACAGTTTTTAGCCAATATCGCTCTAGTCAAAGCGCTTGGCGGCGGCTGGGACGGATATAAAGACCTTAAGCCCGAGCTCTCGCCAGACAGCAAAAAATAGAATCGCTTTTACTTCCTACAACTCCCTCAGAATAACAAACGGGGTGTACTAAGCATGTTGATTTTTTCAGGTACTGTTTTTCTTTCCGCCTTCCTGCTTTTTCAGATTCAGCCGATTGTCGCCAAAATGATTCTGCCCTGGTTTGGGGGATCATCATCGGTTTGGAGCGTCTGCATGGTCTTTTTTCAGGCAGAGCTTTTGCTCGGATACGCATATGTCCATTGGCTGCATGAAAAACTCTCGCCACACAAGCAAGTGTTCGTGCACGTGAGCCTACTCGCACTGAGCTTACTCATGCTGCCGGTTGCCGCCGACCCCTCATGGAAGGGTGACGCACTTACTGACCCAAGCTGGGCAGTTTTTGTCGTACTCACGATCGCAGTGGGTGCACCCTACCTTATGCTATCCACGACAGGCCCACTGATGCAAGCCTGGTATGCCTTGGCATTCACCAAGTCAGGAGCAGAGATCAAACCTTACCGTTTGTACGCGCTCTCAAATCTCGCCTCGATGCTCGCGCTTCTGTCGTATCCAGTTGTAATAGAGCCATTCTTTGCTGTTCAACACCAAGCAAATATGTGGTCGCTTGGCTATGCGGTGTTTACTGTCGGAGCCCTATTTACTGGCGTAATTGTTTGGAAGAGTCACGCCAGTCCACCAGAAAACAAGCCGGTCGACATTCCTCCCGCTGCGCGCCCTTCTCTGACTGAATGTCTACTTTGGATTGGTCTGGCTGCAACAGCATCAATTTTACTTTTAACTCTTACGCATCAGTTAACCAACGATGTCGCGCCGGTCCCATTTCTTTGGGTGTTGCCACTCAGCATTTATTTGCTGAGCTTCATTCTTTGTTTTGATGCACCTCGCTACTACGTTCGCTCAGCCTTCCTGATTGCGTTGCCTATTGCGCTACTCACGGTTGACTATGTGCTCACCCATGGCCAAAGCATTCCAGTCATGGTGACGCTGTTATCCCTTTCGCTTTTCGTGTTCTGCATGGTCTGCCACGGCGAACTCGTTCGCAGAAAGCCACCTGTGCGACACCTTACGCTTTTCTATCTCATGCTTTCCGTGGGCGGTGCGTTGGGCGGAACCTTTGTAGGACTCATCGCACCCACGATTTTTAACGCCTACTTTGAGCTGCCGATCGGCCTGTTCCTTTGCGCTGCCTTAATTGCAATCGTTATATGGAGGGAAAGTTCAAAGGCCTTACGCATTGCAATCGCGATCGCCTTAGTCCTCTATAGCGCTCGCCTGATTTACTTATCGATTGAGTACGTGAACGGATACCGAGTCGTGATGCGTAACTTCTACAGCCAGTTGCGCGTGGAAGACGTACCAACCAAACATGGTGTAAAGCGCATCATGCGTCATGGAAATATCATTCACGGCGAACAATATCTTGATGAGAGTTTGCGCCGCAAGCCAACGGCTTACTACTGCCCTCAGTCTGGCATCGGTCTGGCACTTAACAGCTTAAGCACGTCACAAACCCAAAAAATTGGCATTGTCGGTCTTGGCGTTGGCACACTCGCCACCTACGGCCGTGCTGGCAATGAGATGCGCATGTACGAAATTAATGACCAAGTCGTAGATGTCGCCCGCAGGGAATTTACGTACCTCAGTGACAGCCCTGCCAAGATGATTTCCGTTCTTGGTGACGGTCGCTTAATGTTAGAACGCGAACCGACGCAGCATTTTGATCTGCTCGCGATGGACGCCTTCTCCGGCGACTCCATCCCGACACACCTGCTGACACTGGAGGCGATGAAGATCTATCTCAGACATATGAAATCAGACGGAATTCTCGCAGTCCACATTACCAATCAGTACCTAGACCTGCAACCCGTGATGGCTGCGATTGCTCAACACTATGGCAAAGTCGCGATGCTGTATAGCCTTCCAAAAAATCCATCTGAGCCCTTTTGTCGTCATACGACCTGGGTGCTCTTGATGTCACCCGAGCGCGCAGCCAACCTACCGAAAGAACTACAAGGCGGAATAAAACTCGCACCCCGTCCTAGCTTCAAGCCGTGGACGGATAGTTTCTCGAACTTAGTTGATATCCTTAAATAGGATGCCTTAGGGCTTTACTAATTTTTGCAATATCGCTTGGTTGAGTCGCGCAACGTTCCCGGTCAATGCACCGCTCTTGGTCAAATCAAGTGGCTTTGATCCGACCTGCAGTCTGACTTCAGGACTGTTGCCAATAATTAGTGTGGCCACACGATCTAGCTCGACGTCAATCGACTGACCTGGCTGAAAAATACGTTCGTTCCGCCTTCCATCGGTGGTGATAAGCGATGCCCAGCACTCTCCGAGAAAAACAATTCGAAGTGTCGTACTCTTCAAGTTCGCAAACGGATCAGGCGAGGCACGCGCCGCAGGCGTCTCTGCCGCAGGCGCAGGATTGGATGCAACAGGGGCTGCTGCCGTAGTTGGTGCGGGTGGGGGTGCGGGTGCCGCAGACTCAGGCGCTTTGACTTCTGGCGCAGTCTGCGTTGTTGTCGCGGCCGCAGGCGGAGAGACGGAGCTTGCGTTGTCTGTCACGGCTGCCTTTGGTGTATCTGCCGACGATGCCTGCTTCGGTTCAGCCACTGTCTCATCGGAGCCACTAAAAAGTCGCCCTCCTAAGGTGACTGCAAGGACAATCAGAGCGACAACTGCCGCACTGCCCACCAAAATATAAATACGTTGTCTTTGCGTTTGCGAATCAAGTGGAGCGGGCCCATGCCCCGCTTTATACAAACGTGCGACACCCGAGGCAGACGATGAAACCGCTTGCAAACTTGCGAGCTCAAGTTGCTGTAATTTGTCATTGATAATCAGGTCGCGGCTCAGACCAAGGTAGAACAGATAACCTTTTAGCGCATGCACATACCGCCGCTCATGATGAAAAGAATCCATCGTGCCCGCTTCAAGGTTCAATACCTGAGTAGGAGACAGGATCAGTCGCTTGGCGACATCTCCAATCTCTTTCTTTTGATTCAGTCGCGCTTGACGCAAAAGCATACCCAGCTCAGTGCGCATCGCGGCACCGAGATCGAGTGCATCGTTATTTTGGTCCAAGTTATCCACGTGACTTACCTAAAATCAGTTCCACATCATAATTCAAATTAAAGCGTTTTTAGGTCACGGGCAATAAGCTTAGAGATATAACCCGTCGGACTGTCCATTTCATGCAAAACCGAATAGTGATTCAGACCTGGCAATTCATGTAAACCAACCCGACACCCCATAGACTTCAAGTGTGCGGCCATACGCGAAGACTCACCGATCCAGTCGCGGGGCTCGGCACCACCCACCACCACTTCGTAGTCAACGTTGGCGACAAATGGATGTCGAATGGGACTCAGTGCCACGACATCGCTTGGCTTGAGGTGAACCTCATCATTCACAGTGATCTGCAAAACAGGCTCAACATCAAATACACCACTCACCAGATAGGCTTTCTTGATGGCATGCTGCTTTAATTGAAAACTAGTACCGGTCTGAGCCAATGTCGCTGCAATGATGTGCGCTCCAGCTGAATGGCCAGACACTAAAATCTTGTTGCCATCCACATTCCAGCCCGCTGCTTGCTGAGCAACCCACTCTAACCCGCGACGTGTTTGATCAACGATTTGCGCGACCGTCACGGCAGGACAAAGGTCGTAGTTCATCACAACCACCGAGCATCCCAGGGGCAACACGCCATTCACAACGAAGGTGTAATCCTTTTTGTCGCGCGCTCGCCAATAACCCCCATGAAAAAACACCATCACGGGCTGGTTGGGCTTGCCACAATAAAAGAAATCAGCAGTCTCCAATGGACCTGACCCGTAGCGTAGGTCGAATACACCCGGATACTTGTCGCGAGCGGCTTGACTCGCACGCGCGCCAAGTTCGGTGTAAGCAGCTAACTGTTCCGGTGTGACGGTTGTGCGCGGGTTGTATTGTTTTTCTACTGCTTCATTCATGGAGCTATCCCTCGTAAATTGTCGTCTAGTGCACAGATACGCGATTATGGGCTATCAGTCCATCCACCGCCAAGTGCTTTGAATAGGTCTACACCCGCCTGCAGGCGTTGCGATCTATTAATGACAAATGCTAAGTTAGCCTCGTTCGCAGCGCGTTGCGCCTCGAGGACATTCAGATAGTCCACATAGCCTGCCTCATACCGCAAGCTAGCGAGCTCCTGCGCCTTAGTAGCCGCTTGAACCTGTTGTTTTAGAAACTGTTCTGTTTCAAGTGTTTGTCTGACGGATACTAACGCGTCGCTGACCTCACCAAAGGCACCTCTAATCACTTTGACATAGTTGCCCAACACCTCTTGCTGCTGCGCATTGGCAAAATCAAGACGAGCCTGCAACGCCCCGCCTGTAAATATCGGCTGAAGCAGTCCAATGCTCGCAGACCACACCGTGCTGCGACCAGATAGGAAAGCACTGAAGTCGACGCTTTGAGAACCAAACACCCCGGTCAAAGAAATCGTCGGGAAAAAATTAGCTGTCGCTACACCTATCCTTGCATTGGCTGCCGTTAGCTCTTGCTCGACGCGATTAATATCAGGTCGGCTTTCGAGAATCGTAGAAGGCAAACCAGCGGGCGGGACGGGTGGCAGGGGCAACGACCTTAAGTCCAAGGCATCTAGCCTCAGATCAAGTTTCCCAGTTAAAACGCCCAGTTGATTTTGCGCAATCGCACGCTGCCGCTTAAGTTCAGACAATGTTGCTTGAGATGCCGAACGTGCAGCAAGCGCCTGGTTCACATCAATCGGCGACACCAAACCACCTGCCAATTTGGCCTGCGCAACACGCAACGTGTCATTACGTGTCTGAACAGAATTACTCACAACAACAATCTGTGCATCAAGAGAACGCAGACGCATGTATGTGTTGCTCACAAGTGCCGAAATGGTCAGCGCAATGCTATCCCGGTCGTAGGCGCTTGCCGTCGCAAGCGCGCTCGCTGACTCAATATTACGTCTTACCCTCCCCCAGACGTCTAGCTCGTACGAAGTCGCCAATCCGAGCTGAGAGGTGTTGGTCTGCAATCCGACTCCAGTCGGACTCACTGAGGTTCCGGTCGAAGCACGCGTGCCCGAGCCGGTCATATTCAAAGTTGGATACTGGGCAGCGCCAGCCTGCCGCGCCAAGGCCTCTGCTTGTGCCAAACGCCCAAGCGCGATTTGAAGATCAGCATTTTCAAGACGTGCTGTTTCAACAAGACTATTTAACGTCTTATCTCCAAATTGTGTCCACCAATCCTTTTTGACCGCTACGGCGGTCTGGGCATTCAACGGTGCAGCAGAGGGCGGCGCGTCACCTGTATTGAAGCCTTGTGGTAGATTTATGTCTGGGCGCTTGTAATCAGGCCCCACTAGACAACCACCCAACCCCAACAACAGCAAGGCCGAACACAAAGAGCGTAACGGACTCATCGCTTGTCTCCCCCATGCCGTTCCGAATCTTCGGCTGGCGCCACAGCAGCCTGTTGCGTTGATGTTGCTTGCTTGCGTGCTAACCAGGTATAGAACATCGGTACAAATATCGTCGCAATGAAAGTCGAGATCAACATCCCACCAAATACACCCGTACCCATTGACTTACGGGCAGCAGCACCGGCACCGGAGGAAATCACTAAGGGGAAGACGCCCAAAATAAATGCGAGCGAGGTCATCACGATCGGTCGAAAACGCAGCTTGGCTGCGACCATCGCTGCATCGAAGCTATTGAGGCCTTGTTCACGCTTTTGCGCTGCAAATTCCACAATCAAAATCGCATTCTTGGCAGACAACCCAACCAACACAATCAAACCAATTTGAAAATAGATATCGTTAGGCATCGATCGCACGAGAACTGCAAGTAAGGCACCAAATAATGCAAACGGCACTGCCAAGAGAACGGCGATCGGCAAAGACCAGCGCTCATACTGCGCGGCCAAAATCAAGAACACCATCACGATGCCAAAAACAAAAGCGAGCCCCGACGCGGTGCCCGTACGGATCTGCTGATAGGCTTGCCCCGCCCACGCCAACTCGTAGCCATTTGGCAGACTTGCGTTCGCCACGCTCTGCACTAAATCGATGGCTTCACCCGAGCTCACGCCAGGAATCGCACTGCCAAGCACCTTCGCTGCAAGAAAACCATTGAACCGTTCGAGCTGCTCCGGGCCGACAAGGGTCGACACAGTAATTAGGGCAGAAATCGGCACCATACTGCCGTTATCGGCTCGTACATAGATCTGCCCAAGGTCCGTAGGCGTTGCACGATACTGAGAGTCGGCTTGCATCTGCACGCGATAAGTGCGCCCATTCAAGTTGAAGTCGTTGACGTACAGAGAACCCATTAACGCCTGCAGGCTGAAATAAACATCTGCCACAGGAATACCCAATGAGAGCGCCTTCGCTTCATCAACCTCAACATACAACTGTGGCGATGTTGGTCTAAAAAAAGTATTGATGCCTGTTAATTTTGGTTGCTTCTTTAACTCTTCAATAAAGTTATTTGTGACAAGCGCAAGATTCGCAACGGAAGGCTCACCCTTGGACTGCACATAAAATTCAAAGCCGCCAGCCGAACCCAAGCCTCGAATAGGGGGTGGATTGAACACCAGCGCCATTCCGTCAGGCAAAGTCATCCCCAAACCGGTAAATTTTTTCGCAAGTTGATCTGAGGAGGATTCGCGCTGATCCCAATCTTTAAGTGGAATAAAGATCGTACCGGCGTTTGTGCGGCGTCCGCCGCCAATAATATCGTTGCCCGCAATCACGAACACCCGAGCAACACCCGGATCCTGTACAACCTGCTTTTGAAAAGCGTCTCCCGTTTGCTGCGTTCGTTGCAAACTTGCCCCATCTGGCAAAACGAGTGCACTAATCAAATAACCCTGATCTTCAGGCGGCACAAAGCCTCCTGGGACCATGCGGAACATCACAAAGCAACCTACGACGATGGCACCAAAAACCGAGGCCCCCAATATACGATGATGCAACGTGTGCTTAACTAAACCTGTGTACCCATTTGTAAATGAGGAAAAGGCCCGATTAAACCAGCGAAAAGCACGGGGCTCGTGGTGACCAGGCTTGAGGAGTACAGCGCAAAGCGCCGGGGTCAGTGTCAAAGCGACAACGCCCGACAGCACAACGGCTAATGCAACGGTCACAGCAAATTGTTGGTAAAGCTTGCCGGCGATGCCCCCAAGAAACGCCACAGGAATAAACACTGCAGACAACACCAAAACGATCGCTACGACCGCACCGGAGACTTCACGCATTGCCTCGTAGGCTGCATCCTTGGGCGACAACTGACGCTCGGCCATCAAACGTTCAACGTTTTCGAGTACCACGATCGCATCATCGACCACGATGCCAATAGACAACACCATCGCAAACAACGTTAGCGTGTTAATCGAAAAGCCAAAGACCCACAGCCCAGCAAACGTACCGATCAACGACACTGGAACCGCAATCAGCGGAATCAATGTCGCACGCCAGTTTTGCAAAAAGACAAATACAACAATCGCAACCAAAACCATCGCCTCAGCAAGGGTCTTTATGACTTCGTTAATTGATGCCGTCACAAATTTGGTCGTATCAAACGGAATGACATACTCAATACCCGGGGGAAACTTCTTTTCAAGTTCCTGCATCTTTTTCCGGACACTATCTGCAACCTCAAGTGCATTTGCACCCGACTGCAGATAAGTCGCTACCAACGCAACGGGTTTGCCGACCAACATCGTGTTTGCATCGTAATCCGCCGCACCGAGTTCAACCCGCGCAATATCTTTCAAACGTAATACACCACCGGCGCCTGTCGAGCGAATAACAATTTCACCAAATTGCTCGGGCGTAGCCAATCGACCCTTAGCTGTGACGGTGTAGACAAGCTGTTGCCCATCCGGTGCGGGCTCTTGGCCTATCTTTCCAGCAACGTTCTGTTTGTTCTGCGCCGCGATTGCTTGCGCAACATCTGGAGCAGTTAAACCAAGTTGTGCCATGCGATCGGGCATCAGCCAGATACGCATTGAATAATCTTTCGCGCCCAAGACTGTCGCATCCCCGACACCGGGCAAACGCTTTAGCTCGTCCAGCACATTAACAAGCGCGTAGTTTGACAAGTAAAGGTTGGAATACTCATCCGTGGGTGACGTGATTGCCGCAACCATCAAAATATCGTTTGAACGCTTTTGCGCCGTCACGCCATATTGACGCACCACGTCGGGTAGCCTCGGTTCAGCAATCTTCACGCGGTTGTTCACGTTAACGGTCGCTGTATCAACGTTCGTGCCCACCTCAAAGGTTGCCGTGATCACCAACGTACCGCTAGACTGCGCAACAGAATTGAAATACAGAAGGTTTTCAACCCCAGAGAGCTGCTCTTCGATTGGGCCCGCGACAGTACGAGTCAAGGTTTCAGTGGAAGCCCCAGGATAGTTCGCAGTGATAATGACGGTCGGTGGAGCGATTTGCGGATACTGCGCGATAGGCAGGCCACGTGCGGCCATCAATCCAGCGATCACGATCGTGATCGAGATAACAGCCGAGAAAATAGGCCGCCCGATAAAAAAGCTCGAAAGGCTCATCGAGTTTCCTTAGGCGCTTGCGGCTGAGTCTCGAGCGGAACAACCTTAGGATTTACTATTGCGCCGGGGCGAATTTTAATAATTTGGTCGACGACAACACGATCGCCCGACTTGAGTCCCGACAACACGACCCAATTCTGTCCCAGCCAGTTGCCCATTTTTAGCGGAGTCGGAATCACTTTGTTGTCACTACCGACCGTCCACACCATATATCCGCGGTCATTTTGGATCACCGCACGCTGAGGCACGAGAAACACATTATCAAGACTACCCGTCGTGATTTTCACGCGGAGAAATTGTCCCGGCAATATTTTGCGCTGCGGATTAGGAAACTCGGCTCGTAGCTGTTGCGTCCCCAGCTTGGGATCAATGAATACAGAGCGAAAATTCAACTTACCCATCTGATCATAGGCTTGTCCATTCCCTAACAGCAATTGAACAGGCGCATCAATCGGCGCATCTGCGCGCCCTGCTGGCAGTCGCGCCGCATCCGCACTCGATAAGCCAAAACGCACCCAAATTGGATCAACCTGATAAATTGAAGTGAGCCAGCCTGCGTCACCCGTGCTGGTGATGAGATGCCCCTCTGAACGTAACGCACGCCCGGACACACCATCAACAGGGGCCGTCACAGTCGTCCATGCGAGATTCAGTTTGGCCGTCTTTAGCGTCGCTTGCGCGATCTCGTTTAAAGACGTTGCATCATCGAACTCTTTGCGGCTGACCGCTTGTTGGTTGAAGAGCTTTTTAAGTCGTGCCGCTTCCCGTTCAGTTTGCTTGGCACGCGCTTGCGCTTCATCTAAGGCATTTTGAAAGGGCACGGGATCAATTTGAAACAGTGGTTGACCCGCCTTCACCGGAGAGCCTTCCACAAAAAGCCGCTGGAGCAAAATTCCGTTGACACGTGCACGGACTTCAGTTTCTTTCGCACCCTCTGCTTGTCCGGTGACCTCGATCGTGCTCGGTACCGAAGTTGGGCGCACCTCTATCACGGAAACCGGCAGGGCTCCCGCGGGAGCACCTTGCGAAAAGACGACTGGCGTCACGACTGAGAGGCAAACCAAGGCAAGTATCTTTCTTAACTGCCCGGCGTACGTCGCTCTTTGTAAAACGATGGTTTCACCCGCTACCGCTTTGATCATGAAAAATCCCAGCCCATATGCTCGAACTTGTCATTTTATACGGGTAAACCTCAGTATGCTCTCGGTCGCGCGCACTACTTCAAATTTCGGCAAATTTCCTGAGTTATGTCAGAGCATGAGGCCAGCCCACCCAAATCTCTCGGAATTACCTTGCCCTGGGCCAACGTAAGTTCGACGGCCCGATCGACGCGCAGGGCGGCCTCGGTCAAACGCGCGTCGGCATGCCGGTCACCCAACCAGCGCAACATGAAGGAGCCAGACAAGATTGTGGCCAAAGGGCTTGCGATATTTTGACCCGCGATATCAGGCGCCGAACCATGCGCGCCCTGAAACAATCCATGGTTATCGCCAAGCTCGCCAGAGGGGGCGATCCCCATCCCACCGACCGTGGCTGCACCCAAGTCAGAGATGATGTCACCAAACAGGTTTTCTGCCACGATCACGTCATAAAACTCGGGGCGTTTGACCAAGTGCACAGTCATGGCGTCAACGTACGCGTAGTCGATCGCGACGTCTGGGTAGTCCGCCGCTACATCATCACATACCGAGCGAAAGAAGGCATAGCTTCGCAAAATATTTGCTTTGTCACAGACCGTCATTCGGCGTTTGTGATCAGAGGGTGCCCCATTGCGCTTGCGCGATAGCTCAAACGCAAATCGCGCAATGCGCTCACACCCCTTTCGAGTCAGCACCAAGGTGTCTGTCGACACCTCACCACGGAGCAAAACACCAGCGCCACGGCTCGCATACAAACCCTCAGTGTTCTCCCGAACGATGACGTAATCGATATCGCCGGCCTGACGATTTTTGAGTGGAGAAAAGTCTCCCTGATACAACCTAATCGGACGCACATTGGCATACAGGTCTAACTTGAAACGCAACTGGAGGTGTAGATCGTTGCCAACTTCCGTTCCGTCCGGGTAAGTCACATTCGGTAGACCTGCCGCACCATGCAACATAGCGTGCGCGGTCTTGCAAGCCTCGAACGTATCCGGCGGGAGAACTTGCCCAGACTTAACGTAATGCGATGCGCCTCCGGGAAAATCATCAAACGACAGAATCCCCTCCCCGAGCGCCTCTTTCAGTACCGTCACGGCGGAACGACACACCTCCGGACCAATCCCGTCACCCTCGATGGTTGCGATTTGATAAGCACTTGGCATTACCGCTCTCCTGATTATTTTTGTTGCACCAAAATGGTGAATCTATAAGAAAAACACAAGGGGAATACATGCATCAAAGCCTTGTACAGCAAGCATTTGCGCTAACATGGTGCGCGAATTTTAGTAGCGGTTTGGTTGAGCTCACCACTTTTATACGGAATCAACGTGGAAAACATTAAAACAGGAATCGACGCCCTCTTCATCCTCTTGGGCGCAATTATGATTCTCGCCATGCATGCTGGCTTCGCTTTTCTTGAGTTGGGCACGGTCAGACAAAAGAACCAAGTCAATGCACTCGTCAAAATCCTCGTTGATTTTTCCGTTTCAACGATCGCGTACTTCTTTATTGGTTATAGCCTGGCCTACGGCCTGAACTTCTGGATGGGGGCAGAAGAGCTCGCTACAAAGAGCGGCTTCGAGCTGGTGAAATTCTTTTTCCTCCTGACCTTTGCCGCAGCAATCCCCGCGATTATCTCTGGCGGAATTGCAGAGCGTGCAAAATTCAACCCTCAACTACTGGCAACCTTTTTACTGGTAGGTTTTATCTACCCAATATTCGAGGGCATGGCCTGGAATCCTGAACATGCGTTTGGATTTCAACCATGGCTCAAGGCACTCACCGGTGAAGAGTTCCATGACTTTGCAGGATCGGTTGTCGTTCATGCGGTAGGCGGCTGGATCGCTCTGCCAGCGATCATCATGCTCGGGGCGCGCAGCGGTCGTTATCGTAAAGATGGTCGCGTCTCTGCACACCCCCCTTCAAACGTACCGTTTTTAGCGCTTGGCGCCTGGATCCTGACAGTGGGTTGGTTCGGCTTTAACGTCATGAGCGCACAAACAATCGACAAAATTAGTGGGCTCGTTGCGATGAACTCACTGATGGCAATGGTTGGCGGCACGCTCGCTGGCTGGTTCTTTGGCAAGAACGATGCTGGATTTAGTTATAACGGTCCACTCGCTGGCTTGGTTGCCGTATGTGCCGGCTCGGATCTGATGCATCCGCTTGGCGCATTGTTCGTTGGCCTCATTGCGGGCGGACTATTCGTCTTCGTCTTCACTGCTGAACAAAACCGCTGGAAAATCGATGACGTTTTAGGTGTCTGGCCACTGCATGGCCTCTGCGGGGTTTGGGGTGGCATTGCCGCGGGTATCTTCGGTCAAAAAGCTCTGGGTGGCATGGGCGGCGTCAGCCTCACAGCACAACTGATTGGCTCAGTCACGGGCGTGGCGATTGCACTGGTTGGCGGAATTGTGGTCTATGGTCTATTAAAACTCACTCTTGGATTGCGCATGGATCCGGAAGATGAATACGCGGGCGCAGACCTCAGCATCCACCACGTGTCAGCCACACCAGAATCGGAAAGCTCATGGTAGTCAAGATTGATTATGTCTCAGACATCGCCTGTCCTTGGTGCGCCGTCGGTTTAGGGGGCCTTGAACAAGCGATCAAAAAAATCGGGGACGCGTTCGAGGTCGAGGTGCATTTCCAACCCTTCGAATTAAATCCAGATATGCCGCCAGGCGGTCAGGATGTCTTTGAACATTTGACTCAAAAATACGGCAAAACTGTTGAACAAGTGCGGGCAACACAAAACGACATCAAAGCCCGTGCTGCAGCGGTTGGGTATCCTTTTCATCCTGAGGGTCGTAAACACGTCTACAACACGTTCAATGCACACCGATTATTGCATTGGGCTGGAGAAGAACACGGCGCACACGCACAGCATCGTCTCAAACACGAATTACTCGTCACTTACTTCCAGTTGGCTGTGGATCTTGATCATGCACAAAACGTTCTGGATGCAGTTAACCGTGCCGGACTAGACGTCACTCGCGCGGCCAAGATCCTGGCCACAGACGAGTATGCGGCTGAAGTGCGCGCGCAACAGAGGAAATACACCTCGATGGGCATTCAGTCCGTCCCTTCCATCATCATCAACGATAAGTACTTGCTACAAGGTGCACAACCAGCAGAGGCGTTTGAACAAGCGCTCCGGCAAGTCGCCGCAGAGAGCGAAAACAACTAGTCATTTAGCCGGTATTTCGGTACAACACATCACAAACCATACACACACGATTGAACGGAGACATCAAATGGATCTCGGATTAAAAAACAGAGTGGCACTTGTTACCGGTGGTTCACAAGGCATCGGCAAAGCTTGTGCAATGAAACTCGCTGAGGAAGGCGCAACGGTCGTGATCGCCGCCCGTGGCCGTGAACTGCTGGACCAGGTCGCAGCTGACATCCGTGCGGCTGGCGGCAACGTTCTAGCAATTGCAGCCGACGTCAGCCAGGACGCAGAGTGTGCACGCATCATTCAAGAAATCCTCAAGGCTTACGGCCGTATTGATATCCTGATTAATAACGCTGGCACTTCAGCCACCGGTGAATTTGAATCGGTCACCGACAAGGACTGGCAAGCAGACTTCGATCTAAAACTGTTTGCTGCCATTCGCTTGTCACGTCTCGCGATTCCAGAAATGCGTAAAAACAAATGGGGTCGCATTATCAACGTGACCAATATCGGCGCGAAGCAACCGCGTGCAAAATCCATGCCGACTACCGTAACGCGCGCAGCAGGCCTGGCCATGACCAAAGCGTTATCAAAAGAATTTGCTGCAGATAATATTCTGGTGAACAGCGTGTGTATTGGCCTGATTCGTGCAGGGCAACACGAACGTAAAGCTGCAAAAGCCGGAATTCCTGTTGAAGAACTTTACGAAAAACAGGGAAAGGAAGTCCCGCTCGGTCGTGTGGGTCGAGCAGAAGAAGTCGCCAATGTTGTCGCATTCTTCTCGTCCGAAGCCTCCAGCTACGTGACGGGCAGCAGCGTCAATCTCGACGGCGGTACGTCGGCGGTAATGTAACGATGAGCGCACTCACTTCTAGCGTTAAGGCCATGGTGTTCGACACCTTCGGTTCCGTCGTGGATTGGCGCGGCAGTATCACGCGCGACCTGACCCGCTGGGGGGCCGAAAACGGTTACTCCTGCGACTGGACCGCGCTAGCAGTGCGATGGCGCTCTCTTTATCAGCCCTCGATGGAAAAGGTCCGTAGTGGTGCGCGAGAGTGGACAATCCTCGACGTCCTGCATCGTGAATCGCTTGACCAACTATTACCTGAGTTCGGTCTTGAAAAAATGACCGAAGCACAACGCCAGCATGTCAATAAAGTCTGGCACCGTTTAGATGGCTGGCCCGATGCCGTCGCCGGCCTGACGCGGTTAAAGAGCAAATACATCATTGCTCCGCTATCCAACGGCAACGTTTCGCTTCTTACCGACATCGCCAAATACACCGGCCTGCCGTGGGATTTGAATCTGTCGACTGAGGTGTTTCGCTGCTACAAGCCGCAACCACAATCCTATTTGGGCGTTGCAAAAATTCTGCAACTAGACCCAAGCGAAGTCATGATGTGCGCTGCACACAATGACGATTTAGCGGCTGCGCGCAAAGCAGGCCTCAAAACGGCCTTCTGGCCAAGGCCTACAGAACATGGTCCGGAACAAAAAACCAACTTAACAGCAACCGAGAGTTGGGATGTTGTGGCAAAGGATATTCGCGACCTTGCTACCCAGATGGGCGTCTAACCCGCACCTAAACCCATCGTCACTCCCGCCAGACCTCTTGCTCAATCGTTAGCTGCCCACGCTCACTTGAGACGAACAGTTCTGCATCCTGAATATTTACGTGCAGCGTCATGCTGCGTTGTGCCCATGTTGCTAGCTCTTTTGTTTGCTCAGAGGGCAGACACACCACGCGAAGATTACGCGTTCGCTCAAGCTTGTTACGCACGGAGTCCCACCAGAGCTTACTGTTATGGCCCGCGTAGCAATACACCACCACCTGTTTGGCACGACCACACGCTTTCAAAATCCGGCGCTCATCGGGCTGCCCTACCTCAATCCACAAATCGATTGCGCCAGTCAGATCCTTTAACCATACGTCTGGCTCATCGGTCTCACTCAAGCCCTTGGTAAAGGCTAGGTCTGCTTGCGCATGGAGGGCAAAAGCCAACAGCCGCACCATCATTCTTTCATCAGTCTCAGAGGGATGCCTGGCCAGGGTCAGGGCATGACTCCCATAGTAGTGACGGTCCGAATCCGCCACATTGAGTTCAGCCTTGTAAATCGTTGCACGCAGAGCCATAGGAATTCTTAGATTGTGGACGCGCCGGGGTGCCGGCAAAGAGAGATCTGGATTATCCTTGA
>JACCED010154906.1_pt1 | contig 47403 bp, 36 predicted proteins | sample 7455021 | NCBI WGS metagenome assembly JACCED01 (sample SAMN15323456, study PRJNA562643) | freshwater metagenome | isolation source: river surface water | place: USA:Blue River Watershed | collected 2017-08-19
ACAATAAAACTAATGTATAAAAAAGACTTAAAGACAAAGTATTATATTTCAATATGAACTATAAATGGATTCTTGTAGCAGTTGGGGTCCTTTTATTATTTATCCTTTATACGAAAAGGGATAAAATCATGGGATGGTTTTTTGGTAAGCCAAAAATAAAGAATGATGAACAAGAACCGGATTCTAACGAGCAAATAGAAGAAAATTTTAATATAGAAAAAGATAATGATGACGATGAACAAGAAGATGAAGAATATATTGTGCTGAATATTGCGTCCAGTCCAGAAGAAAATAAAGAGATTGAAATCGGAAATATTTACATTAAACTCTATGAAAATGAATGTCCACGAACCTGCGAAAACTTTAAATCACTCTCCAAGATTGAATATAAAGGTTGTGTCATTCATCGCCTCATTAAAGGCTTCATGTTCCAAACTGGCGATTATGAAAATGCAGATGGAACTGGCGGAAAATCCATCTTTGGCCCCAAGTTCCCCGATGAAAATCTGACAATCCCCAACAAGAAATATACTCTATCAATGGCTAACTCCGGCCCCAATACAAATGGGTCTCAGTTTTTCATCAACTTCGCCGACAATCACTTTCTTGATGGAAAGCATGTCGTCTTTGGAGAAGTAGTAAAAGGTTTCGATGTAGTAGATATCATCGAAAGATTGCCAACAAAGAAGAATGATGAGCCGGTCCAGCTCCTCTATATTAGAAACACACAGATAACGAATAAGCTATAAGTGATTCGAACTTAGACTAATTGCTCTCCATAATATTCGTTCTCCATGTTCTTTTTCACATGATAAACATGGTCCTTTTGATAAATTAAATCAGATGATGCTGTTGCGGTTGTAATAAGCCCAATTTTATTGTTCTTCTCGCAAAAAATGCGGAAAACATCCACCATTTTTTTTAGAGTTTCTTTTGAAACATTTTCAATGGAAATATCAATCATATAGAATTGTGAGTCTTTTTTCAGTGTTAATAAGAATCCCAATACTTGCCGTTTCTCTTCTGGAATATCAACCATTTTCATATTCAAATATGGATATAATTCGAACATCTTGTGATTATTTATTTTCTTCAATTTGATATACTCCTTCAAAAGTATAGTCTCATTATTACACTGAACAATTTCCGGTTTATATGTTATATCATAATTCAAGAAAATTGTGTTTATCGGTTTATCTTGGGGACACTCTAAACCACATAAACTCTTAATAAAAAGAGTCTTTCCTGTTTTCTTTTCTCCAACAATATGACATATCTTCCCGACCTCTAAACATAACCGCTTGAAATAAATTTGGGTCTTGTTATGTTTATAATAAAAAACTGGAAAATCATAATTTTCCAAATTTGTGTATTGTTTCGACTCAGAAACGACATCCTCCTGATATTCCATTAAATTAATAACCATAAATTTTATCAAAATCCGTTTTTTTAATTTGCGAAATATGGATGCTTCAATGCGTCATGCGCAGTTATTCTCTTGCGCGGGTCAATCTCCAACATTTTTCCAATTAAATCAAATGCCCTCTTATTTTCCTCTGTATTATTTCGAATAGAATCAGATGCCTTTCTTTCAAAATAGGTCTCTAAATTTGCTGGCTCAACCCGATTCTTCAAAAAATGATAGACTCCTCCCGTCTTATACTCATTTATGAATTCTGTAAATTTATCCGTCCCTACTAAATTATATATGTTTTCTAGAATGATTATGTCTTCTTCTGGCTTCCAGAATGGGTATCGGCCAAAATATATTTCTGCGAAAATTAAACCAATCGCCCAAATATCAATCCCATAATCAAATCCTTTAATATTAATTAATTGCTCGGGTGCTTTAAAATTTCGAGTCCCCAATTTTGTATCGAATTTTCGATGTGGGACATAGAAATCACTTATCCCGAAATCGATAATGTAAAAATCACTACATGATTTTACAAGAATATTTCCGGGCTTTAAATCCCTGTGAATAATTCCTTTTTTATGTAGCTTTTCAATAGCTTCCAAAAACTTTTTCATAAAAATTTTAATTTCGACTGATGTGAAATTGTAAAAAATCGTCCGACTGGAATTACAGTTATAATATGGAAACAATAGATAGTAGCAATCATCATTAACGAAAAAGTCAAGGAGTTGTATCACATTGGGAATATTTTTACATAGTTTCAAAATATTCACTTCGCGCTTTACCTTATACAAATTATTAGTTTTTAATTCTTTGATTATGATTGTCTCATCCGTATCTTTAATGACCCCTTTATAAACAACTGACGCCCCGCCCTTTCCACATTGCTCTTTGATAATATATCCAGATGAATTGTTGTTTGCGTTCTCGATGAATATCTTATGATAGAGTATCTGAGTTGGTATCTTGGTTGGTTTATAAAGTTTCGATACGACATACTTTTCCTTTTCGTCAATCTCGAAATTGAATGATTTATCCATATTAAATATAATAGTTAATTTTCTTTTAACTAATAAACGATTTAAAAAAATTAGTCTATAATTAGTAAATTAATAAAATGAGTTTAATAATTCCAGACAAAAGAAATGAAGTCAAATTCATCCATAATTTCCCTTATCATCTTGATGACTTTCAAATGAACGGATGTTGGGGGATAGAAAATGAGAAAAACGTTTTGATAACAGCACACACCGCTTCTGGGAAGACCACCATCGCGGAATATGCTATCGCCTTAGCAGTCCATCTCGGTAAAAAAGTCATCTATACCAGCCCCATTAAAACACTCTCTAATCAAAAGTTCTTCGATTTTAAAAAAACATTCGCGAACTGTGAAATAGGTATTTTAACAGGCGATATCAAACTTAATCCAGAAGCTGATATTCTCATCATGACAACTGAAATTCTCAGGAACAAGTTAGATTATGAGCAGGAATCATTTGCTGATATACACAGCATCGTCTTTGATGAAGTCCATTATTTCAATGACCCAGAGAGAGGCTTCGTCTGGGAGGAATGTATAACGAAACTCCCCAAGCACGTCCTCTTAGTCATGCTCTCGGCTACCATTGATAAAGCTAATGAGTTTGGAGAATGGGTCGCCCGATGTCGTGAGCGAGACACTATCCTCATTGGAACGACGTGGCGACCCGTCCCTCTCCACCACTATATTTACACGAATAACGAGATTAAGCTTATTCGCCATCATCGCGACGGCGTTTTCGCAAAAAATATTGATGAGTGTTATTGCTACTACGACAATCAGTCAATAACGACGAACCGCCTTGTATCACTGACCGAATTTCTGCGAAAGAAAGAGCTCTTCCCATCGATATGCTTCTCGTTCAGTCGCAAAAAATGCTTCGATTACTGCCTAATGATGAAACGCATTAATAGCCTCCTTACGCCGGAGGAAACAAAGGAGATGCGTCTCATTGTCCATAAAATATTCTCCACTAATCTGGCCTATTACCGCGACATACCGAGCACATTACAGCTCCTCGAAATGCTTGAATATGGGACATCAATACATCACAGTGGCCTTCTCCCCATCCAGAAGGAGCTTATTGAGGTCCTGTTCAGTCGCGGTCTTATTAAATTCCTGTTCGCCACGGAAACATTCGCGGTCGGTGTAAATATGCCCACACGGTCCGTCATATTCACTGAATTGTCGAAGCACGACGGGAAGGGGGCTCGGGTCCTGCGGTATGATGAGTTCATGCAGATGAGTGGAAGGGCCGGCCGGCGCGGTAAGGACCCCGAAGGATATGTAATCTATTGCCCTCTTCGCGCAATCGAGCCCAAGCACGAAATTATGGGTTTGCTTAGGGGGAAATCGCTCAAATTGGTATCGCAGTATAATGAATCCGCGAACACATTCTTGCGCCTCCTGAACACGACTACATATGATGAAATTGGAGCTTTTTATAAGAGGACACTATATGGCTCGGAGCAAACGATGGGCGTAGCCTATTATGAGAAAGAACGCGCAGAATTGGAGGAAGAGCTCCGGATGATTCCTGATGTTGAACTGACAGCAGATGAAAAAGAGGTTGTCCGATTGTATATGAAAATAAAACCGGATATTGAGAATGCGCGAGGGAATGCCCGACAGAAGCTACAAAAGCAGTTTGAGGAAATAAGCGGGAAAATGAATCAAGCTACGTCGGACTATATACAGAATGACCTACATCGGAAGCATTTGATAGCGGAAATGAAGAAGGTCGATGAAAACATTGAATATAGCCGGAACGCAATCGAAATCAATTTGGAGAAAATAAGGGATTTCAATGTGGAACTTGGGCTCATTACTCAGGAGCCGGTCATCACGCCTTACGGTAAAATCGTGGCCTCTTTATCAAACTGTTGTGAGGTCGTCTTGGGGAAGCTGATACAGGACCGCTTTTTTGATGGGCTCGATTGGAAGAAGATTGGGGTCGTCTTCGCGTGTTTTTCCGAGGATGGTCCCGATGGGGAAGACGATATCTGGGATAAGACGCGGGCGCAGTTGGATGACGGGACGATATTGGCTATGGATAGCGTATGGTATACTTATGGAAACATAATGGAGACCTATTATAAATATGAGATGGAGCATCGCTTGAATATTAGCTTCGGTTTTGTTATCCCTTTTATCAAATGGATTGAAAAGGAGCCTCTTATTGAAGTTTTGCGGGTCTATAATAATTTTGATGGGAACTTCGTGAAGAGTATATTCAAAATTCGGGACATATGTAATGAAGTATTAAAAGTGTGTGTGAATTTCAACTTGGGCGAACTTCAAGAAAAGATAAATGTCCTACTTGAAAATTTGATTTACGGGATTGGTTGCTTTAATAGCTTGTATATTCATCATTATGAATTGATTGAGAAATTATAACGGTCTTACGAAGTGAAGTCTAATTAGAATCCATTTAAAGGAAATTGACAACAACACATGGTGAAGCTGTCTATCTTACCCCTGCGCGTTGGCTCTGTGAGCGAAGGCGGGTGATAATGAATTAATTATACTCGTTAAGCCGTAGTTGTCGATGGCAGGGATTCGAACCCGCGATGCCTCCTAAAAAAATAGGTATTCTACCTATTAAATTTACCATCATTTTTTATAAAAATTGATAGTAAATCGAAGACATATATTTAACATCAATTCAAGTATTTTAAATGAGTTTTTTAACTGATAAACATCGTTTTTTAAACAATAAACTTAAAACAATATTTCAGATGATTCTTAAATCATCTGAACCAAGAACTGATGGACGTCATTTCAGTATATTCACTTCGCTACCAGACCTTTTGAAAAGTATTCATACTGAACTTAGCTCCTCTTCATCGAATTATCATGAAATGGACCGCATTCACTCCGTAATTTTACTTATTTGGGATGACTGGTTAATGCGTTATTCAAATATTCCGTCGACATACCAAGAGCGATATGAATACCATCAAAGGCCGTCAGACCGTTCAGAATTTGAGAGAATAATTCGCTCAATCATTCGGACCTTTTTAATTCGCATTCACGAAATTGTTCCGAGACTGTATGATTTTCAGCAAGATACATATAGACAAAATCGCGAACTTATCAAATCAGTTCTCGATATTGGTATACAATTACCTCTTGAAGAAATGTTTGAAATCTCACAAACTCGCCCCGATTTACCGATTAGCATTAGTGTCTATCACAGTGAAGTCGATCGATTTATCAACGTGTATCTCTGGGTGATTCTAATCCTACTGAAAGAAGGATATCAATACGATTTTGAGGATGGGTGTTTGGAAGACGGCATTTGCTCAATCTGTTGCGATTCTTCCGCGAAAGACATTGTTCGAATCGCGGATGGATGCGGACATTCCATTTGTAGGAGCTGTTTGAGTCGCACACTGATTCTTCAAAAAAGGTGTCCGACATGTCGGCACGAATATTCGCCAGTCGATATTTTGGACCCCTGTAATCAAGCGGTCGCAGTTTTTTTAGATGAACGCCGAAAACGCGATGAAGCTGTTGTCCAAATGAAATCCAATGAAAAAAGTTGTCTCATTCAGTTTTTTGAAAAGCGCGGGGTTGATATGTCAAAAATTGATTTATGGCGCGGTAGTGATATACGAGCATTCAGCACTTGCGGTAATCTCTATACTACCGGCTGGAAAGGAACGCACAAATGCGGTTCCAGTGGAGTGCTTCATCACGCAACGAAACACGTTGGAATGGCATCTTTATGTATATTACGTCCGACGAAGTGTTGCTTGAATTGCGAAGGCGTTTTCAATGCTTACCGTGATTGTGGTCATATTGTATGCGATGCGCACTTGAACAAGGACCAACGTTGCTGTCCAGAATGTTCAAAGCGGTCTTGGATTTTTGAGCTGAATTTACCCGAGCAAAAAATCGGAGAATGACGGCTCCAATAGCTCGATTGCGACCTTGTTCGACCACTCATACTGGTCGGTCTTTATAAAAATGCGACAAATGACTGTTTGATATAAATTAAGCTGTAATATATGATAATCGTGTCGCATAAATTGGATATATTTATCGGTCGCGCAATAATCGGTTCCTTTGTTATACACACGAAACATAAAACTCCGGTTCAGTTTTTTAATATATATTTTTATGGAATCATCATCTATCCCAATAATAACGCCTTCATGCGCTTTATCTAATTGCTCGTTCCGCTTTGCTTGAAATATGCTGACCAAATTCATCTGCTCATACGCTCTCTTTATCATAAAGCTCCGCCAATTTATGGAATGAATGTGGTCGCGAATATTGAAGTCGGATGGAATCGCATTTTTCAGGCAAATCTGGTTCCATAAATCGACGAACCGCCTTATGGGGGAGGTCGCGTGTGTGTAATAAGTTAGGCCCAGTGATGAATGAACCGCGTCCGCCGGAGCGCAATCGCCGGCCACTCTGTAATAGCCTTTATATGATTTCATTCTTTGAATAATGGGTAAAACATCAGGATGGAGAGAGGACATGGACGTATCTTCTTCTGACTGGTAATGGACGCGAAGGATACTGAGCGGGTTCGTCTCATACAAATATTTTGCAATGTGTGTATTGTAAAGAATCATCAGCTTCGCAACAAGAGCCCGACTGATACATTCATCCGGAGTATCTCCATATTCTTGTCCGGATGTTGCGTGTGTGTGTTGTTTGTCCATAATCAACCGAATCATATAAAGGTCTCGATTCTCCGGCAAATCTTCCAGCTTCTTGTTTATAAAAATTCGGTCGGCCTCTTTGTAGGTCATCTTTCGTCGGTTTATAATCCGCGCGTGAATTAGTTTGGAATCGAGGAGCCCGTATGATTCGTCGAACTGGAAGACCATTGATACAACATTCCTTGTGGCGCCTTCGACCAAGCTACATTGGTTTTCCCCGACATCTCGCGAAATCATATCAATTTTATTAACTCCTTCTGGATATATCGACGAAGTATTAGTCGCCATTTGCTCCAAAAAAGTCCGGCGCGTAGATTCATCCATTGAATGGAGAGTGCTGGAAACGTCTGCGATGTGAATACCAATCCAATGGAAACCATTAGCGTATTCATAATGAACTGCGTCATCTACGTCAAGTGTAGAATCCCCATCAATCGAAAATACGGCTTTCGTGGTCATATTGATGGAGTTGGCATTTGAGGTAATTTCAATAGGCGACTTCCAGCGCTTAGGGACCGTATCAGTGGCATAAAAGGGGGACATTATATCAAGTTGTTCAGCCCCGACATTCCCACAAACAGACACGCATTTCAGCATATCTGCGCCCGATTCCTGTTCCGCGAATGCATATACATTGTGATGGAGGCGGGAGCTCGTTTTTATAAGGAGGATGGAGCTGGTTGAGAAGGAGAGGGGTCGGAAACGAGTAATGAACTTATTGTCCTTTTTTCCGTATTGCGTTTTATTCGTGTAATCAATGATTCCGAATATCTTTTTTGAAGAGGATGGCTTCTTCGTGGCCATTTTACAACCGGCGAATTTTAAGAAATTGTATTTTTTTAATAAGAGGTCAGCGGGAGGAGTTGATTCAGTTGAATCTCCAGTGATTTCAACGGAATCGTACGGCTCCAATTCAGCAGAATCGGCATTCGATTCGAGCTTATAAAAGAGACCGGCCTTTAAATCGATTGCTACCCATTCATTATATTCTTTTAAAGCGAAAATTGTCATATGTTGTGATAATATTATAATATTAAGTTTTTTCTATATTGTTTTTACATTTCATGAAGAGGTTCAGAAGGAACAAGTTCTCATTAGAATCATTGTTTGAATTCATCTCGTAGTCCAAGAAATAATAACTACACTTTCGAAAGCGGGAGTATATTTTCTTTAAAGATAAACTAATATTAACATTTCGCATGTGGGAATCAATGAACTGGATAAAATCCTCCATTTTTGAATCCGGATTGTTGAACAGGCGAACTAAATCGTCGCAATTCTCGTCTGAAATTACATTCTCCGCTGGGGAAATTGAATCCGCAGTTATTTCTAAAAGCTCCATCTCGTGAATTTCACGACCGAAATTATTGTATGTTTCGCAAATATCTCTTATTTTTGCGGGGGGAATCGCCGGAAATAGTTGGGTGTAGCGGTCTATCCGGCTTTTCTGAATACTCGTATTCAAGTTCAGGTGAATACAGCGGGAGAGGAGGGGGTCAATAATGGCGCGCGTGTTTTGCGTAATAAATATGAATCGCGTTATATTGTTCGAGGTCTCGATGATTCGACGAAGGGCGTTCTGCGCATCTAATGAGATATACTCCGCTTGGTCGAATATAATGACTTTGACACTGGGGACATCGCTGTATTCTTTTACTTGGATATTGGAGAAGGCTTTTATTTTGTCGCGGATGGTGGATATACCGCGCTCGTCGTGAATGCTCATATACAGGACGCGCTCTTTAAAATGGGACTTGAATAGCTCGTGTAGGAGATAATTGGTAAGATAGGATTTTCCGGAGCCACTCTCGCCGTGGATGAGGAGATTTGGGATGTTTTTTGCCACACATATATTGTTAAATATTTCGACGATTAGCTCATAACCGATTATCCCGTATTTTTTCATTCGGGCTTTCTCGCGGTTCGTTAGGAAAGTGGATTCATAATATCCGGTGCTTGATTGCTCGGGGGCTTTTTGAGGAGGGGGGTCTACTACTTTTTTCTTGCGACCACGCTTCTTTTCTTGACTGATTATCATTTATGTTGTTATATATTAAAACTTTTAATATATAACGAAAATCACTTTGTGATTTATATTTTTAGAGTTTATATATGACATCGTTGTATATAAACTGTCGAACGAATATTATTGTGATTTATATTTTAGAGTTTATATACGATAATGTCATATATAAACTGTTGAACGAAGATAATTAGTTATTTCTAATTTCATTAAATGGTTCTAATTCAGGACACATAGAATCTAATTTTTCTAAACTTTCTAATAATAAATTCTGATTTGTTGGATATATTCTTTTAATTATATCAATCAATTTACCTTCTTCAATAAAATTATATGAATTAAAATAATATACCCATACTTGTTTTTTTAAATATTCGCATAATCCAATATAATCAATATAAGTTGATGTTAACATCGTAAAATTATGATAATTATTTTTTTTTTCAATAATACAATATGTTTCTGGTTTTTTTTTATCAGGATGATATATTAAATTACCATTTCCAATAGAATATTTATGATAATTACTCCTATTATTTTCATATAAAAATATCATTGAATCATGATATTGTAAAAGTTTATAGTTATTAAGACGGATTTTAATATTAATATTTAAAATATAATCACTGAGAAATTTTAATATTGCGTTTCTTATACGTTTATACATAGTTTGAGAAGTTAAATGAGGACTATTTAAAATACTACTTAATTTTATTAATTCTTGAACAAAATCATTATAATCAAAAGGTTTTGTTTTGGACGAATAATGAACATTATCATCAAAATGATCTGCAAAAACTGCATATTTAAAATTATTATCATCCAAAACTCCAAAAAATATATATGGTCTGAATAAGATATATTTAACTTTAAAAAAAGTTTGAAAGTTTTTTTTTTCAAAATCCTCCGCACTCAAAGCACCGCCTCTCATTTTCCGAACCTTCCCGCAAACAACCCGATGCGTTATTTTCTTTCCAGCTCGCGTATAAGGTTTGTCCAGCTTCTCCATCCGGCCCTGATACGGCCCACACACTCTCTCACAACCGCGCTTACATTCCTTCAAGCCAAACCGGACCGTCTTGCTTGAAGTCCCGCACAGTTTTTTAACGACTTTCTTCGCAACCGCGCTCGGTGTCGGCCCCGAGCAAGTCCCGCATTCTTTTGAATCAACTATTATTTTAAATTTTCGCATTGGTTCCATTTATATAATATGAAATATTTATATTTCAACACATTCATATATTTCAATGAAATCGATATTCTTCGTTGATGCGCCGGACTTCTCTTGGAGGCTATCCCTTATTGTATTGAATCGGTCAATCAGTTTTTTCTTTGAATTTATTCCGAATGATTCTGGTAATACAGACGCCAGATATGTCGCACTCCGACCGTCCTTAAAATGAATAGTTATTCCGTGTGTTCCGACTTTCATCTTATTTATTCCACTCACTACTGGCTTCTTCAAGAAATTTATTTTGTATGTTAGTTGCGACAATTCAGATTTTTTGATGGGGGCGAACCGGCCATCTTGTGATGCGCTCACGATTGTTCTATTGGCGATTGTCTCATTCAAATCACCGAGAAGATTGAAGGTCCCGATACATCCGCGCAAATTTCCGTCTTTATATATCGTCGTAAATATTCCTTCGACGTCGCGAATGAAAACGGAAAGCTTGTGGGAAAGCTTGGCTCCGTTTCTTCTTAGAAAGGATTCCAGTGTCATCTTTGGAAGAGACTTGAACTGTTTGTAATATTCGAGATTGGGCTCGTCTTTATCGAAGATGATACCAGCGTATCCGACGGAGTTCGTCCGGTTATTTGATTGAATATCGCTCGATGTATAAATATATTCGGTATATTTGTAGTTTTTGCGCCGGATGATTTCCAGAAATAGTCGGACCGCCGGAAACCCGCACATCTCTCTCGGAAATATCTTTTTTCCGCTTATTATTTTTCGAATGACGTCTAAATTTGTTTTTTTGGGATTCGCTGGACATTCAACTCCGTAATTCGGACCGCAGTGTAATAGGTCCGTATTTACAATTAGTAAAGCGCGGTCCATCTCGGCTTCAATGAGCTGGACGAGCTCAGGAGAGAAGTTCCCGACCGCAATGATGGAACATGGATAACCTATTTTTTCTAAATATGGAAGGATTGATAAATAGGAGTGTTCCATTTTGAAAAAGGATGTGCTCGTTGGGATACCACGGATTTGGTTCAGTTTTATGCGCTGGATTGGGTTATCCATTTGAAAATTTTCGCTGGTTGAGTGGTTCGTTGTTAGAAGAATGACTTTATTGAACAGGGAGATGTCTATTTTATCGAATGCGAAGTCGAGGATTTCTTTTACAAAAGCGGAACCGGCGTGTGGGACGAGGAGGGCGCTAACATTTTTGGAACCGGTTTGGAAATTTGGGGGGGAATTGGAGTTTAAGAAATATGGTTTGTTGTGGTTTTTTATATATGACATAATTTTATAGGTGATAAAAAATTATACTTTGGATGATTAGTTAACTGTTCATTAAAACCGTATAATACGATTTTACTTAAATATCATAAATTTATAATTATTTATATCTGATTTTAATTTTTCAATTGTATAAATAGAGACATGATTATATCTAAAAATATTTTTATCTTTCTATATATAGTTTAATACATCATAAAAAGAGAAAGGAGTAGAACTAAATAAAATTTGTTTTCTGTTTTTTTTATGTTGTTTTAACCAATGTAAATTATCATTCTTATAGAAATAACCAAGAGCTTCCTTTAAATCATGTCTGCATTGTTGTATTGCATTATCTAATGTTTCACCAGTCATAATATTAATTTCATCGTCTAAGCCAAAATTTTCAGTAATACTTTGATCACTTAATATATTAAGAAAATCTTCTTCAGTATATTTATTTGGGTTCACTGTATCAGAATGTTCATAAATATAACTTTTAGCAATTTTTTTAGCACGTATCTTTCGATGATATTCCAATAATTCATTTTTATTTTTACTCGATATTTCATTCATTAAGTCTATTGGATTATCTTTGAACCATTCTGTATTTCCCATTAAATCATTACAAAAATTTTGAAGAATTGCATATAAATAATTAAAGTTAGGATTAATATGATGATCATCTGGCTTAATATTTATATTACCACGTTGTGTCTTTCTTCTATATCTCTGAACAATTTGTTTTAATATTCTATTATAATCATTACTAGTTATTTCATAAAATTTTTTTGATTTTTTAAATAAAATTAAAATAACTAATGATGTAGGACTATCTCCAGTATAATAAACTAAAGTATAATTATCATTATTATGTCCAATAAAAAAATACTTTTGACCATCAATTTCTTTAATTGTAAATTCACCAATATAATGTTCTTTAGAGAAATCCTCGAATGTCAATTTTGTATTTGATTTTCTTCTTCTTTGATTTTCTTCTTCTCTTCTTCTTTGATTTTCTTCTTCTCTTCTTCTTTGATTTTCTTCTTCTCTTCTTCTTTGATTTTCTTCTTCTCTTCTTCTTTGATTTTCTTGTCTTTCTTTATTTTCAGTTCTCGTTTCCTTTTTGAAAATTATCCAACAAGGAAATTGAAAAGAACGATTATTAAAATAATCATTTTTTACTTGTAGAGTAATTTTTTTATTTAAGTTGGAAAAACTTTGTGGACAGTATAAAAATTTTTCAATATCATCTATATTAATTTTTACACTGCCTGCGATTACTCCTTCACGAAAAAAAAGACCGCTATATGTTATTTGAAATGGGTTACCATTAATATCATATACATTAACTAAATAATCAAGTTCTGTAAGGAGTAAATTATATATATTTTCAGTTGGATTAAATAAATACAATTTACAACTTTTAGAATTACCCCTAAATAATTTATTTGTACTATATAGTATACCATTCTTATTTTTACCAGAAAATTTATAATTAGCTGGATATTTGATACAACCATTCGGTAAAGTTTCTGGTTCACTATGTACATTTATAGATTTATTTAAATTAGAATTAACAGAATCATTATTAATTTTTAATGTTTTTTTTATAAAATTTTGTATTCTTAATTTCTTATCATTTGACTCATTTTCTAATTTTTTATATAATTTTAATAAATAATCTTTTAATTCATCATCAATTCTATTCTTATGAAAATTAAAATGTGTTATAGAAAAATCCGGATTTAGTTGTAAAAATATAACATTATTTTTATTATCAATAAAAATTACATATTTATAATAGTTTTTATAACCAAAATTATTCACATAAATAGTTATGGTTCCAAAATATGCATATAAAATATTATTATTTTTATTTTCTTCAATTTTAACATGATAGTGAAGACTACTACTTAATTGTAGTAATTTATTATTATAATTATGAATTTGTTGTTTATTAGTATTACTTTTCTTCTTAATACTCAAGAGACTGAATTTCTTTTTATTATGTAACTGATATGATTTAAATAATTCATTATAATTATTATTTTTTTCTTTATCAAAATCCTCAGCCACTAAATCTCGACCTCCTCTCATTTTCCGAACCTTCCCGCAAACAACCCGATGCGTTATCTTTTTCCCGTCTCGCTTATACGGCTTGTCCAGTTTCTCCATCCGCCCCTGATAAGGCCCACATACCCTCTCACAACCGCGCTTACATTCCTTCAAGCGAAACGTAACTACCTTGCTTGAAGTCCCGCACAGTTTTTTAACTACTTTCTTCGCGACCGCACTCGGGGTCGCCCCCGAACACGTCCCGCATTCTTTTGAATTGACTATTATCTTAAATTTTCGCACCGGTTCCATTTATATTATAATTACATAATAAAAAAATCCACGTAAGATGAATAATTCATTATTTTCTTCGGATTTTTATCAATAAAGACCAACTTTTCTACGTATTGAATGAAGTCATCTTCCCCGATTTTATTCTCATTCAATTGCGCAACCAGTATTTTATAAAGTGATTGCGTGAATATTTCCGTATCGTAATACCCTTTTTCTAACCCAGCCGTGAAATAAGAATATGCGTCATCCCGATTTTTTATTTCTAAAAAACCCCGAATGTATTCATTATTTGGGATACGTAATAGGGAGTAATAATTTTCAGGGTTTTTATTACAAGCGTGATATCGGAATAATTGGATATAGTTCAGTATTTTCCTCATGTCTCCGTTCGAGTATTGAATAATCATCTCCAATATATTTGGTTCAATCGAAATCTCCTCCTCTTTCATGATTTCCCCCAGACGCGACGAAATTTGAGTCCCGTCCAAATTGGAGAACTTGAATTTCGAGCACCGCGACTGAATCGCCGGAATTATTTTCCCAATGAAATTACAGATGAAGCAAAAGCGCACGTTATTACAGTATGTCTCCATAATCCGCCTTAAACAGAACTGTGCGTCATTCGTCATGCTATCCACTTCATCCAAGATAATCAGCTTATATCCAGTGTTGAATAGGGTCTTCGAGCTTGCGAACTCCTTGATTATTTTCCTGACGACTTGGATGTTCCGATTATCACTGGCGTTCAGTTCTAAAACCATCAGATTGTATTTTTCTTTGTAAATCTCCTTCGCCATTGCGATGATTGTTGATGTTTTACCGGTTCCGGAGGGCCCGTAAAATAAGAGGCTCGGGAAGTTCTGCTTGTCAATGAATGATTGAATACAGTTCATATTTTTCTCATCGAGGAATACTTCATTTATTGAATTGGGCCGGTATTTTTCAACGAGTGTTTTCATTTTAAAAAGAATTCGCGTTTTCTTTTTAAGTTATAATTTGTGGTCTTTTATCGTCGGAGAATTGAGTTGATTTTTTCGGCAATCATATCATAAACTGAGTTTGAATGCTCCGGTGCGGTTTCCCAGCACTTCTCGCACTTAAACCCACTGGCACCTTCCCGCCACTTCAAGCACTGAACATTCGTATTACAGGTGGGACAGTCATAGGTTTTGATATCATATGGGACACGATAAACAGTTGAACTCATTGCTCTATATTATAAAATAATTATTTATTTTTTCCGCGGGGGAGAACCTAAGGTTCCCCCCTTACCCCCCTCCTCTGGGGAGAACCTAAGGTTCCCCCCTTACCCCACTCCTCTGGGGAGAACCTAAGGTTCCCCCCTTACCCCCCTCCTCTGTAATAGTAGTTGGTTATAGAATGAAGAATGAAGAATGAAGAATCATATAAATCAAAATAATCTAAATAAATCAAATTCTTAAATTAAGAATCGAGGACGTCTTCCAAAAGTGAGTCAATCGCGCTGGTTGAAGCCGTCGCATCCAGTTTCGCAATTTCCGCCTCGATATTTGCTTTAATATCTTCCACGTTTTCAATAGCTAAAATAGTGATTCTTCCTCCATCCTTATTTGGATTCACAGAATGACAAGCTCTGTGATTCGGGTTCTGCTCATTACAGATTCGAATAATGATGTCTTTGTCATGAATTTTTGCGTCATATTGAATGAATTTGATGAAATTGGGAATCGTTTGAAAAATTTCGTGAAACTGGTCATAAACGGCTTCTTCTTCAAAATGGACAATCGTGCTTCCGCCACATCCGATTACATTCTTCGGCTTGATGTCAGGGTTTTTTTCCAGAATGATTTTGGTCATAATTGGAGGACACTCAAACAGATACTTCTTAATGAAGTCCAAAACCTCTTTCTTCAATTCGACTTTTCTGTCTCCGACGACTGTAATCGTGGATGAATATTTGGCGGTCTCCGTGAAATATGCGGTCGTAATGTTCAAGATTTCAAAAAGCTTTTTGACAACCATATGCGAATGCGGTATCTCAAAAGAGAGCTTGTTCGATAATGTATCAAACATTGCTTGTGAGGCGGGTCCAGTAAGGGTAATTGTTGTCGCAGTTCCAGAAGAGTCCACTTTGTATTTAACAAAGCCAGAACTATTGGCTTGAAGTGCGCGACAGATTCCAACAACGGAGCCGTGGTTCGTCTTTTCAGGAAGTTCAATCTTTAATTCTTGGAAAGAAATCTGTTGTTGATTCTTGTTGTTAAAATTAAGTTTGGGCATTTTGGTTTAATTACTCTAAAAATAATAAAATAATCAATCAATTTTTATGTTTTATATGAAGTATATGTTTTATAAAATGAAAACAGTTCGTTTTCATATTTTTTGGTCAGTCCGACTTTAACTGTTTCAGCCTCGATTCAAGATTGTCAATTTCAACAAGTTTTTTGATTTTAGGAACGACTGTTTGAATCGCTTCTCGTCTAAAAACAAGTTGAATTTGACTGTCTGGGAGAGCAGAACTGAATTCAACGCTGGGTTTCTTTTCCTCAGTCAAGAGAGTGTCGCGCTGGGCGGGAGTCATGAAAACAGTTCGAGATTTATTAATCTCTTCATACATTTGTTGAAACAATACATACGGTAGACTGTGGTAGTTATATTGACATGAGTCTGGACTGAGTTGATGAAGCACAACCAAACATCCAAACTCATCACCATCAATATAGTAAATATCACGTTCTTTGATACACAATCTTGTGATAATTTCCTGTGCATCAACTTTAGAAATGTTTGGATAATAAGTCTTGGCTATCGTACGTTTGATAGCAGTCATAATCTGTTCACACAAATAATTAGATTCTTTCACGCAAATAGTAGTTGTATCACCACGACTTCCTGTAATTTCAACAATTCTAGTAAGTCCCATCATTTCTAAAAGCTTTATCATGAAATTACGCGGACAGATAACATTTTCTGTAATCTTAATCTGATAGTTGAGATGATCTAAACAGTTTACTGATCCAACATTTGAAATCAGAAAACATCTTTCGAAATCTACCGGACTACGCATCCGAATAGGCATGTTCATAGTAAAATATTCATCATCGCGATACGACATTTTCTAAATTAAATACCATAAGAATGTCTCTAATTTATAATCAATTTTTATGTTTATGTTTATGTTTTATAAAATGAAAACGATTTGTTTTCATATTTTTTGTTACTTTGATGACGATGTCAATTCTTTAAGTCTCCTTTGAAGATTGTCAATTTCAACAAGTTGTTTGATTTGGGGAACGACTGTTTTAATCGCGTCTTGTCTAAAAACATCTTCAATTTGACCGTCTGGAAGAACAGAACTGAATTCAACGCTGGGTTTCATTTCCTCAGACAAAAGCGTGTCGCGCTGGGCGCGAGTCATGACAACTTTTCGAGATTGATTAATTTTTTCATATTCTTCTCGAAATGTAGTTCTTGGCTCCTTTTTCCCCCGATGTGTTAGCTCATAATACGACAACCCTAATTCTTGAAGAACAACCAAACATGCTCCCGACTCTGGATCACCTTGAACGCAAAAAACATATTGCGAAAGACCCAAACGAGTAATGATTTCATTCGCATCTTCTGGAGAAATGTTCCAATAAATATGACGACCACACATTCTACGAATTAGGTTTGGTATGTCATCATACGTATAAGAATTCGCACGGACAATAATCTCGAACATTTTCCTGATCTGTGTGTTTTTTGAACACTGCTTGAAAGATTCATCATTTGTAAAAGACTGTTCAATAATAGACTTGTACATTCAACCGTTATCGGGTTCTTTGTTTCCGAATGGTCATGACGTTCCAAACAGTTCTCACATCTCATTTTCCAAACTGTTTGCGTTTTACCATCAGAGCTTTTCATCTCAATCCCAAAATATTTTGTATAATAGTTTCCTCTATCGGATGCCATTTTGTGAATTAGATACCATAAAAATGTTTCGAATTTACCATAATTTTTTATAGAATAAATAGAGATTATATGTGCTTTCGAAATAAATTTTCTGGGAAATACTTGTTAGTGGTTTCAGTTTACACACTTAAAGATTTAAAATGGGCTTAAAAACATCCCGACAATTTAATCAATGGACACCAATTCTTTACCACTAACTGAAAAATATCGCATTACTAAGCTCGATGAGTTGATTGGTAATAAAAATCAGGTCATATTCCTGAAAAAATTCATAGAGGCCAACCGTGTCCCCAACCTCATTATTAACGGAAATACCGGATGTGGAAAAACGTCAGCAGTTGTCGCCTTTGCGAAGGAGTATCTCGGCGATTTATATAACAATTACTGTATTGAATTGAATGCGAGTGATGACAGGGGAATCGATGCAGTGCGTTCAAAAATCAAGATATTTTCCCAAAGGAAAATGTCGGACCACCGGTTCAAAATTATTATTTTGGACGAGAGCGACAATATGACCATAATTGCACAGTTGGCATTGAAGAGGCTAATTGAGCAGTATTCTGATACAACGCGCTTCTTTTTTACCTGTAATAACATTGAGAATATTATATCAGGAATACAGTCCTGTTGTAAAATTATGTATTTTGGGAAAATTGAGAAGGAGGATATGATTATGAAATTAAGGGAGATATGTAAGGCCGAGAATATGGAAATCGACGATGATGCAATGGAGATGATTATTTCCCTTACAGAAAACAAGTCCGATATGAGGGAAATGATAAACAAATTGGAGCTTCTTAAAGCGAACTATTCCGCGCATCATGACACAATAAAAATAACGACAAAGGAAATATGTAATATTTGTGATAAGCCATCTCCTATTATTATTCATCATTTTTTGAAAACATTAGGCTCTGATTTGAGGGCAGGAATCCAGATTATTCATAATTTGAAGAATGATGGGTTCCAGAGTTCTGATATTTGTATAACTCTGACGAATGAGATATTAAATATGGACATTTTAGAAATAAAAAAGAAGGAGTTGATAACTTGTATTAGTGAGTATAACCGGTTTTTCTTGGAAGGGAATGACAGTTTATTACAGATGGGAGGTCTGGTAATTGAGATTTATAAGATATTGCGTTGTAAATAGTTAAAAAAAATAGAATATATGAATTATATGAATATAGATATAACCGAGGAAGAAGATAGACCATTTGATGCGGACGAGGTCAGAATGTGGAGTGTTAGGACAATGAGTCGTTTTTTAGTGGTTGGTCTCCCACGACTCATTTTTTTAATACTCATATACATCTTCTTTCTCCCATTTGGCTTCATATTTCACGAAGGTAATTTCCATTTTCAGAATATATTATTCAAGATAATTTCACGGTTCAAGTTGTATGTATTCGGGTTTTTTAAGATAGATATATCGAAGAAAGATAGGGAAATTCTTCGGAAAAGCGATGCCCAAGTTATTGTAGTTAATCACAGCTCTTATTTAGATTGTTGTGTTGTCGATTTGCTTATACCGGACACGAAATATATTGCGTCGGAGTTCATTTCAAAAATGCCATTATTTAAACAATTTCTAAAAACAAAGGCTATATTTTTAGGGAATGATTTTAAGTCGGGGAATATAACGGATAAAATACAGCGGGAGTTGGATAAAGGGACGCGAATCGTTTTTTTCAGTTCGGGTGTTTGTTCGAGGCCGGAGTTCGTCTTGAAGCTTCGAAATGGGGCTTTTGTCCCGAAGCTCAAAATATTGTCGGTCCATGTGAATTATTACGATAAATTTTGGGTTATGGGGGAGCAGGATATGAATGCGCATATTATAAACACGATGTCATCTTTCCGGAATAAAGTGAGCGCCCGTGTATTACCGGAATATATACCGAGCGAAGATGAGAAGAAAGACATCGATTTATTTCGGGAAAATTACCGGAAGTATTACGCGACGGGATTTGGGTTGAAATTGAGCAATAAGAGCTATAAGGACCATCCGTATTACAGGCATAAAATGAAGGATTAGGATAGGAATCTGTTCTTCATCAAAAATTATATCTTTGTATATTGTATAATGGGATGCGCGGAGAGATATTGCGCATTGTGCGGATGTCCAATTTTACAAAAATCAACGATTTTACAATTGTGTAAAGAAAAAATATATAAAAAATCGGACATATATTGGTTAAAGGATTGTTATTCGTTATTATCAAATAATAATATTTATAAAAAAGCTATTGTTGAAGATTGTGATATGTATTTTGATGAAACAGAATATAAATTATTTAGTCATGTTTATCGATTTAATCAAATATTAGAAGTTCATAAATTATGTTATAGTATAATTGAGAAAGAAACTAAAATAAAATTGAAGTATTCAGATTTTATAAATAATCCGAATAAAAAAAGTCAATATTTATTGGATTATGTCGATTATGGAATTATAGAAAAATACACGACCCAAGAATTTATATGGAATCTACAAGAATTGGCTGGTAATAAAAAATTAAGAGAATTATTATTGAATCCATTGAAAAATAAGGAAAATAAAACAAGATTGTTAAAAATATTTAAACAATTCAAAATAAAATCAGATAGAAAAGGACCGAGTATTAGTGCGACATTATTTAAGCCTAATACATATCTGATTGGAAATGATAATTCATTATGGAAAATAGAAAAAAGAAAATGGATTAAAGTAGAAACTATAAAAAACCGGTTGAAATATAATGGGAACAATGATAAATTTAAAAAATATATAATACCGTATCTTGAAAAAATTAGCGCAATTGGTTCTTATAATATGGATGGAATATGTTATAATATATCAAATAATTTTATTGATTTATTTGGAGATAAAAAGCAAAATAATAAATATAATAAAATATACAACTATTTGCGTTCAATATTACTAACATAAACTAAAAGATTCGGAGCCAGTTCCGAATAATTCCGAACCTCAACCTCCAAAACCAGCTTAAAGAAAACTGAACATATATGTATAAGGAGGAAAATGGCAACATTTCAAGAGTTAAGATCTATGGCCTTAGAGGCAAGAAAGGAGAGCGCTACTGAGCGCCAATCGAAGTATTTTCGTGCGCGTGATGACGCATTCGCCGTAATTACTGATGGAGTAATGGACAAGATTCACACCGCTGCGAAGGAGGGTCGCTTCAAGTATCCCGTCTATCGTTGGACGAATCAGACGCGTTCAAAGGATGGGGTCAAGGAGGAGGCTCCCCCCGCCGATGACAATGCGCAATTGTATTTTGGAAACGATGAGAGTGGCAAGAATGGCCTCCACATTATGGCCCTTCTTCAACCGACTGGCCTCAAATACGAGGACACTCTCCTCGCAAAGCTTCGTGAGTTTTTCAACAGTCAGACCCAACAGGGAGGAGAGGGCGATGGCGCTCGTCAGAATCATTTACGTGTATTCCTTCAACGTCGTCCGACGAATCCAAATATGTGCGCGATTTTCGTGAGTTGGGAGAAGATTCTTCCTAACCGCGCGACTGTTCGCCCTGCTTCTGGATTTGTTAGAAGACAATTCGATAAGTCCGAGAGAAAGCCGGTTGAGCGGGTTGTTGAGGCGACTGGCGCAAGTGAAGCCGGAGGAGTAGCAACAACTGAGGGTTTTCGTGTAGTCGTTCGTAGAGGCGAGAAGAAGACTCGTGGCGCTCCTGTTAGTTCTCGTCGTTAGATGAAAGTGTTGTCTCGGATTTTGGATAAAATAGATTAAACAAAATAAAATAAAAAATGATTGTTTATTTACTATAATTTTAGGTTATCATATAATCTAAAAGAATGTTTTCGTGTTTTTGTTCAAAGAAACAGCCATTGCGCGACTATTATATTGAAGAGCGCGTCTATAAATCAGAGAAGATTTTGATTGATAATAACCGGCTCAAATTAGTTTGCGATGGGAAAATCGTGGTTGAATCAGACGGGTTCGCGGATTCAATAAAACACGCGCGGTTTTGCGCTATTGAGGATCGCCGGTTCGTAGTAGTGGTTCTACCGCGGGAAATTATAGTTTTGTCGCAAGAGAAACTCGATGAAATAACGCGCGTGAAATTGGAGACGACTGAAATATTGTGCTTGGAAATTGACACGCGAAAAAATGCGCATAAATCGACGATTTATGTTGGGACTAAGTCTGGGAAAATTGAGGTTTATGTTTTGCATGTCCGGAATATGAAATTGGCGCGGATTTATGTCTTCGATTGCTTCCGGCCAATTTATGGAATATATATTGTTTATGAGAAGGCGCGGGTTATTTACGCGAATTTTTCGAGGTGGAACCGCGATTCATTTGAACGGATATTTATTATGTAATTCTTGTTGCATCCTTACCATGTTATTATAATTTTGATTTGTTAATAAATGATTATTTCTATTTTTATTTATTAGTTTTGAACGAAATTCATTTGATTTCATTATTGTTCTAAAGCTGATATATCTATCAAAAAAATATTTATATTTTCGATGAGGATAATAACTTGGATTTGTTCCTCGTATATTATATGTTTCATCAATACCATAATGTTGTAAAAGTTGTCTAAATGTTCCAACAAAAACATTTGTTGAAGATGTATGAAATGGTTGGTCTATTGTTGGATCTATATATATAAATATATCGGAATATGTATTTAATTTACAACAAATAAATGTATGTGAAGATGCTTCAACTATAAATATTTCACGTATATATTTTTTTAGTTCTTCACATTTTACTATTTTTTTATATAATTCAAATGACGCTCCATTACAATAATCGCATTTTGTATTTTTACATAGTTTTGAATATGCATAATAATCTTTTATTACTGGATTCTCTTTTATTTGTTGAATAATTATATTTATATATATATCTTTTATAAATTTTATATAACGATATTTTTCATTATCCATAATATTATTACTCATTAAAATATTTTGCGACAACTGGATTAACGCGGATTCTCGATTCGTCAAATTCTTCGATGAACAGCCCTTCTAAACTCCGGACCCTTGAAAGCGCAACATAAGTCTGTCCACATTCAAAAATGTTGCGCCCGATGTTTATTTGGATATAGTCCAAGCTTTGGCCCTGCGATTTGTGGATGGTTGTGCACCACGCTAAATCGAGAGGGATTTGCTTGGCGATGATTTGCGTAGTCGCGTTTATTTCGTATGAATATGAATGATGGACGATTTTCTCGACGTCGCCATTAATAAAGCGGACGTATGGAAACCCATCTACAAAGTCAGTAATTACCCCACGGGACCCATTGACGAGGCCCCGTTCTTGGTCCAAGTTCGTCAGAAGCATGACCTGCGTTCCTACTGCGAGTTGGAGTGTTTGGACGTAGTTGTTGTCTTTATTGATAATATCAACCCACATTGCGTATTCATCATCTTTCATTTTGAGTGCTTTATCGCCAGTTATTTCGTAATGGACGTCGTATTCTAAAATTTCTTCGGATGCCAATTTGTTGAATTCGCGTTCATTAATTTTATCAACATCTTCCCTTTTGGAGTAGATTATTGTGGGGAGAATTCCAGTGTCCGTGCTGGGTTTTACGCCGACGCGCGACCGGATAATATCTATGGTTTCGCGAGATGGTCGCCCAACGCGGACTTCGGAAAGGACCTTCTGAAACACCGGTTCTTTTTGGCGAATGATTTCGGTAAGTGTTATCTTTTGGTCGATTACATCTTCCCACCTTTCGCTTTCGAAGCAAAATTTCTGGGGTTCCGAGGCCTTTGAAACTGGTGGGAGCTGATAGAAATCACCGATTAAAACGACTTGGATTCCACCGAAAGGGCGACCACTACCGCGGACATTACGGGCGACTTCTTCAATTAATTCGAAGAATTGGGCAGTTAGCATAGACACTTCGTCAATAATGAGGACGCGACATTTTTTCCATTTGGTTTTTTTGGGCCATGATGCGAGAATACGTTCGGAATAGTATTCTGGACCTCGATTCCCGAGTCCAAGGGACCCCCACGAATGGACGGTTTTTCCACCGATAAGACTTGATGCGGTCCCCGTCATTGCTGTTATTGCTACGGTTTTTTCCATTTGATTACAATAATCGACGAATTTCTTAATAATATGGGATTTACCTGTTCCAGCTTGTCCAGTTATTAGAAGGTTGCGTCCTTGTTTGAATGCTTCATATGCTTCATTTTGCTCTTTTGTTAATGAAGAAGGTGGTTTTATTTTGAAATAGCGGTCCATTTTGATATATATGACATTTATTATTATAAAAAATCATTTTTTACAATAATGGCTTAAAGAAAACTGGTTATAATAATGTAGTGAGGATGAAAATTTTTCAACCAGAGTTAGAGGACCAAGACGAGGGCTACGCCACCAGTTTCACATTTGACAATTTAGATGAACAGAGCAGTTTTGCGAGTTTCCTTGAAAATATGGGAATTGGTTATTTGAAGTCAAAATTTCCAGTTATTGAGGACGGAAAGATGAAGTTTCAGACTGGTTTCGTCGTTCCAGTTCCGAAGTCGGAAAGTCATTCTTCTGAAACACAAGAAGTTGATGTTCATGAAGTTGTTCAAGAGGCGAGTGAAGAACCAGCGGATGAGGTTGTTAGTAAGAAGAAGAGTAAGAAAGCTCCGAAAGAATAAATAAAAATATTTATTATAGTATAATGGATAATACGAAGAAGAAAAAAACGAAAACAAAGAAAAAAATTATTCGGAAAAAAACAAAAAAAATGAGAGGAGGAAAAGAGGAAGCAATACAATGGGATTATGGAGGAACTAGTATTACTGATTTACCTGCTGATATTATTGGAGTGATTGTTCATACTATTAATACTATTGTAAATGCGGTTGCTGTTGTAGATCAACTTGTTGGCTTACCTGCGAATATGGGGACTGCTTTTTCTTCACCAAATGATCCAACTCCGGATGATGTAGATGTAACAGGGATGTAATGGGGGGAGAACCTAAGGTTCCCCCCTTACCCCCCTCCTCTTTTTTATCGTATTATTTGATGATATTTAATTTTTATTATTGTAAAAATTAAATTTGTGTATCGTATTATTTGATGATATTTAATTTTTATTATTGTAAAAATTAAATTTGTGTATCGTATTATTTGATGATATTTAATTTTTATTATTGTAAAAATTAAATTTGTAAAATTATTAAAACGTTCCTTGTATTATCTTCTTTTTTCTTTCTTCAATCTTTATATTCTTCGCAGGATTTTTATCAAAATCGAAGTCCATAACAACCAAAACCGCCATTAAGAAATTCAATTGTGTCTTTATATAAAGTTCATCAATAGTATTCTTAACAGATGTGCTTATTTGATTCAGTTCATCAGTGCTAATTGTAAAATTTGACTCTAACTTTTCAAGTATAGTAAGAAGTGCCCGAATAGACTCTTGATAAATTGAATTTATTTTATTTCCATATTCAAAATATTTCTGACCAAATGTTTCATCAACCAACATGTCTTTCATTTGTTTTTCACTTAATTGAAATATTATCCCTCCCGATTTTTTACAGGATTCATCATCCATCATATTTAAAAATCTCATAATTTTATGGATTCTGACGTCATCTTCTTCATCTTGGACATGTAAAAGTAGAGATGGTGCGCAAAATCGCCCTTTCTTTAATGATGTTAATCTCTCAAATGTAAAACTTCCCTCATAATCTCCATTTTTATTCGGGATAGGAATCATTGATAAAATTGCTAAAATTATATTGTTTCTTGTCATAAGATTCATAACAATTTTTACACACATTTCCATCTTAGTTAATTTACAAGGGACCGTTGGGTCAGAGCATATATTATCTTCTTCTGGGATGATTATTGGTCTTGATTTGGATGCGATAGCAGGAGCAGGAGTTGGAGAAGGAGTAATAATAAGAGAAGGTGTATTTTGTTTGTTTTTTGAATTATTATTTTCTTTTTTTTGTTCTGGTTCTGGTTCTTTTTCTAATTCTTCAATTTCTTTTTGAATAGAAGATAATGATTTTTTGTTTTGTCTTTGTTGCTGTTGAGGTTTAATATTAAGTCTTTTTTTCTTATTTAGATTAAAACCATTTCCATTATTCACATTATTTACGGAACTACCATAATTTTCAGAATTTCCATTATATGGGTCTGGTTCATTTATATTATTATTATTCATAGAAAAACCACGACCACCTATTTTATTAGTATTATTATAATTTTTATTTTTATTATTCTGTTTTGGGGGATATCGTATCTCATCCTGTGATATTTGCCCATTATTGCTTAAAGCAAGAGGGCTAAAATAGATTCCTCCGGTTTGTTGTTCCAATTTATTATTCTCGCGTTGTTGAATCCCATCTAATAGCAATGCAACCTTATTGTGAATATAATATAAATCAGGTAATTTCAGTTTAATTCCATTTCTCTCAACTTCCGCTGGAATCTTCTTGTTTTTGAAGTTTTCAACTAACTTTCCGCTTAGTTGATTAACGATGTATTTTTCTTCTTCTAATCCATGGTATTTAAGTGAAAGTTCCAAAACCGGTTTAAGTTCGTTTTTTACAGCGCTCTGGCCCTCCATCTGAGCATATATAGTCTCAATTTTTTCTAATGGTATTTTATATAACTGGTTCGAATAAGTTATAACTAATCTATCATATATTTCTTTATCGGCGAGTTGTTCTTTATTCCGACTATATATCTCTCTTGATTTTTCCAATATTTTATCAAAGAGTTGTTTATCATCGGTGTATGCCTCTTTTATTGATTCTTTCATTTGTGGATTCATCGCAATTGTATTTCCCATTTATTTATAATAGATATTTTTATTTTATTTATTCAATATTTCTTCTTCAAACATTTTTAGAGTATTAAAGAATAAATGGTTATTCAATTTAACAAGAGGATACTTATATGAAATGAGCTCATATACTTCCTCTAATTTCATTTGTGTTTTATAAATAATATAAGCAATAATCAAACATGTTGACCTATATTTTCCATGACGACAATGAACCAAAATATTTTTATTCCTCTCTAAATTTTTATCAATAAGAGAACAAAGGCTCCCCAGTTGATAATAATAATTCCGATTATGTTTTATTTTGTTTTCATCAGTATGTTGGTCCGATATGCTTACTCTTATACATTGTATCCCACTTTTACTGCATCCATTCATAAATTCCACTTCATCGGTCGTATTTATTATAATATCTATCCCACGCGTTTTTAAGAAATGTGCATTATACGCATCTTTTTTATTACCAAGATAGAGCCCACTAATTATTTCAACCACCATTTGTCTATTATTATAACAACATTTAATTTTGGAATGTCAAATACGCAATAAGAACCGAAATAATAACAGCCATAAATATCAAGCTAAGTGCAATATACAAATAATTAATATTTCGTGTGTTCTTCTTAGTATCCGTCTCTATATTCGGTGTAATAATAGAACCATCTCCCATTCCAAGAACTGCGCGACATTGTTTCGTATCTAAATTGTTCTGGTAATCTATTGTAGGACCAACGAACCACTCTACTCCGAAAAAGCCCCACATTGATACAACTGACACAAATAATATTATATATCCATTAGACAATATTGAACTCTTGTCGAGATTGTTTGATAAAAATAGGACAGGATATAGAAAAAATGGGATAACGAACTTATTTTCGTAAGTGCTATCCGGCTTGAAAAAATAGAATGAGAAGTATAGAATTGCTATAATTGGTAGCGATAATAATATTGTTTTTCTTTCATCTGTTTCAATATATTGAAAGTAAGTAATGAAATAGCCGAACATAATTGCAGAATAAATCGCAACTATAATACAAATTAACCAGATTTGTGCTTTATTTTTACCATTCGCCTTATCATTCTGTGTTTGTAAGTCAAGAACCCTCTTTGAATAGCAATATACGAAAACTAAAATGAATGTCATTACTAAAACAAAATAGCTGACCCAATTATTCATATTGACTGCCGGTTCGCAAAAATAGCCGACCAATCCAATTAACACGAGTGCCGTAATAAAATTCTGTGTATAATTCTTCGCGGAAGGAATACCTCCTTTATCTATATATGTCCCCCATATTTGCGCGAATATCTGGAATGCGAAATAAATAAAGAAAAAGAGCAACACCATTTTTTTGTCAATCATTAATTATTATCCAGAAAAAATAAAAGGCTATAAAACAGGTTAAAAACAGTTTAAAGCTTTTTCGCGATTTCATAAAAATTGATTATTAAATGAACAAAACCATGAATTTATTAAACATGAATATACTATCACAACATATTGGAGTCTTTGATTCTAAAAAATTCAATGAAATGTTGAATACATTTTATGAGGATGATGAGCACAAACATGAAGAACATGTCATTAAACAAAAGAAGAATAGTCATTATTGTAAATTCTGTGGAGAGTTCGAGTGTGTCATCGAAGACGGTGGATATGTTTGTTCTAAATGTGGAAAGAGCAACGGAGAAATTCTGGATGAAACACAAGAGTGGCGAACACTTACATCGGATGATTATTCAAGAGGGGACCCATCTCGCGTGGGAATGCCAGTAAATGAGCATTTTTTGAAGTCGTCGCTATCGACAACTATCTCCGGATGGGGCGGTTTCTATAATTTTCGCCGTCATCAGAAATTTATCCAGATGGATTACAAAGAGCGAAGTCTTCTCAAAAATTTTCAGTATATTGATACAAGCGCCGACGATACAGTTTCCGAGGCTGTCAAGAATCACGCGAAAAATTTATTTGAGAAAATAAGTAAAAATGAGAATAAAAGGGGGTCCAAGAAACATAGTAATATGGCGGCGTGTATCTTTTATGCGTCGGAGGGTCGCAATATAACGACAAACAAAGAGAAACTTAGTAAGCAGTTCGACATCAATAAGAAGAAATTCACAAAAGGATGTAATTTTTATAGGGAGCAACTCTTTGAAAAAGAGCCAGAGTATTATGCTCGGATGAAGCCAGTATCAGTCATCGATGAAGTTCATCGAATTGGTAAATTGCTGGAATACAATGATATTTATTTGAATATTTCTTTATATGTTTCTTATATGGCCCAAGAGTTGGGTATCGTTATTAAAAATACACCAATCTCAATTGCGGTTGGGTCATTATTTTTGGTTTCAACAATTTATCAATTAGATGTTGATAAAAATGATATTTTGGATAAGTGTGATATTAGCGACGTTACAATAAATAAATTGCTTGTCCTACTTCTTTCCTACAAGACATACTTAATTCCTACGGAAAAATTGTATAATAAGTTCATGGAATTACACAATTCTTTTTGAATCGGTTAAATTGCAAACTGATAAAAACACCAGTTTCTGATTATTTTTCTAATGTAGTCAGATGTGGGTCTTTTTTGGGGGTTCGCCCCTTTACTCTCGAAGAGAGAAAAAGGTGCGTTTAGTAGCGCTTAATAACTGGTTGATTATACGTAAGGAAGTTCGCAATTGAAGTGGATAGTGTCATCCATACGAAGAATATAAAGGCCATTGTTACAGTTGAACTAAGCTTGAAATTACTAAAAATAAAAATAGATGCTAAGATACCAAACACGATTGCGTATGATATTGTATAACTCATAATTTGAACCTTTTTATCAATACTTATACGGACTCCCGAGAAGAAAGAGAACAACAGTGATAATACAATCATTACGGACATTATAATGACATAACTCATGAGAGGAGAACTTGAACCGGTCTTCGATTGTTGATATAGGGAAACGCCTAATATCGCAATAATAAGTATTGCAATCATAGCAACGAAAACGTATGATAAAATTGTATATTGAGATGATGAATCCCCATTATCTGAATCTATATTATCATCTGTCATTGCTGTTGGAGTAGGAATCGTAGAAATTTTTGACCTTGATGGATTTGGCGCTACTGTATTTGCATTCGCATTTACTCTATACATCAAGAGAGAAAACATCTTAACAAGGATATACCAAACAAAGAACAATATTATGATTAAATAAATAAAACTACCATCTATATTTTGTTGAAGAATGACTGGTTTTACAATTCCAAAAAGAGTCCCCGCTAAAATACTACCAATTCCACCAGTTATTATTATATCTGCGCATTTATCCTTATCTCCAAGCTTTCCTTTTAATGCAATTGCCGTCGGGAAGCAAATTAGGAAAATTAGGACAGTTATTCCCATTAAAACATTTTGATTCATTAATATTAGTTATCTTTTTTTTTTGCAGTTCTAAATGTTTGAAAAATATTATTTAAGAGATGTCCAAATATAAAGAATAAAATAATGAAAAATGCGATTAAAATTATATTTAGAGTCGAGTATTTAAGATAGGTTTCGCTATTATCAAGTAATTTATATCCGATGAAAAACACAATTACTCCAAAAAACAACCCAAAAACTAATTCATTATTATTATCAATCATTAATATATTAGTTGAATTTTTTTTTATTATTTTCTATTATAAAATTAATATGATTAATAATTATTACAATATTCCAGCGATTCCTTGTGAAAGTCGTGAAAAAATATATCATGGAGGAATTTCACAAGAAAAATGTAGTGGTCTAAACCCAGATACCGCATTTGAAACTCTATATCCATCCATTGCGAACCCTCTTATTAATTACACTTCTAATGTCGGATTTATGGAAGGAACGCCAATATCAGAGAATGCTGTATCTGCGGTTGAATGTGCGCGAGAATGTAGTCGTAAAAGTGGTTGCGAAGCCTTCGTTTCCGAGAAAAAACCGAATCAGTGCATTTTACATAGGGGGGCCCCCACACAAGGAAAAGCAAAAGGGAGTGAAAATGAGGATAAATCATATGAATCATCTTTTTTCACAAAGAATCAACTCATTGATAATACATCATGCGATAATATGCGTAATAATTTCACTGAATTGAATCAAAAACACCATTTTACGGAGAGACCGATTGATACGCTTAAAGATGCAAATTTGTCCGTGAATGAATGTATGGGTGCGTGTTTTTATGATAAATCTTGTCAGGCGATAGAGTTTAAAGAATCAAATGATTCATGTAAAATGTATGGGAATCGTGGAAACATTCTAAGAAACGCTGGAAATTATGCTACTACATATTCAAAGAAGATGAATCTTGAACCGAATCGATTCGGGGCTAAAGATTCAATGGCAAATTATTATCGCAAATACAACAAAAAAGGAAAAGTGGGGGATAGCTTCTGTGAGCTCGTTGATGATAAATGTATGACCTCTTATGTTGTGGGGCCAAATGGGCGAATTGGTCCAAAGAATCCGATAAATAAGAGCGGGGGTATTACGAATCCATCCCTTTGTATTCCACCTCATTGTATTCCTACTGCGCCAGATACTGGATTAAAGGGAAAATTGCGTATAAATGGGGATGTTCGTTTAGAGTGTCCTCCTGATGATGAAGAATGCGAGGCCCGAATGAATTTTGTTCCATATCAAAAGGCAGATTTTATGGGTCTTCCGACGGATAATGGGGAAACAAATCCGGCGAATCCTTATTTACCATATACATCTGATTTTGATAAATATAAGAACTTAGAGTTCAAAATTGGGGATAATGTTAAATATGGTTGTAGCATTAAACAAATTGATGATGGCGCTAAGCCAAAACCGAACGCGTTCGATTTTCATGAGCAATGTGGAGAGTGGTGTTTGGAAGATGTCGGGTGTGGGGGATATTCATATGAGCTCGGAAATGATGGGAAAGCGCGATGTAGCTATTTTAACAATATTGGAATGAAGCCACTAAAAGAGAGTCTTACATATTCGGATAAGACAACCAGTTTTATAAAGAGGGGGAATAAATTGGTTCAGGACCCGAATCCAAACCTAACTAAGAAACCATACTTCAATACATTCGGAACAGGAGATATTGGTTTGAAGAAAATGAATGTTTGTATCCCAAGACGAGATAAAGTTGTTAAAATGGTTATGGAATCGAGAATGAAAGACAAAGATAATACAAAATGTATTGAGAATTTTGATGGAAATTTTGGAAAATGTCCAGATGGTAAAATAGATAAAATGGATAATCGTGGGAGCAATTGTCCGACACCTTTAACTGATTGTAAGAAAACTAAATATGGGTGCTGTTCTGATGGGGTCAATTATAAAATGTCTGATGATCCTAAATACGATGGATGTCAAATTAGAGGAAAAGACGTTTGTTTAAATAGTAAATACGGCTGTTGTGAAGGAACAGTCATCCCAAAAGAATATGTTTGCGAGGGTAATGAAATGAAAGACTCCGATTTTTGTAAAAATGAATTGAATCAGACAATTACAAATTGTGAGCAGTCTTTCAGGGGAGTGGCGGACCCTATGAATCAATATACGAATTCTACTGTTACCGGAACATACGATTTTGAAGACGGACCGTATTCTTATGTGAGTAATGAAATAGGGGATCGTTGTAAATCGAATAATGATTGTAAGCGAGGGGTTGAAATGTGCGTTGATGGTATGTGTCAGAGATATAATAGAACAACATACAACGCAATGAATGCAGTTAATACTGCGTATAAAGGAAAACAAAGTGGGGTTTTTATGAATCAGTTTCCATGTGGTTGTAATCCAGTTGGACTTAATAAAAATGGGCCAGATAAATACGAGCCAGTTTGTGGGGCTGATGGAATTACTTATAAAAATGACTATCATGCAAAACAGTCTGGCATTGATACTCAATATTACGGAATATGTAAAAATGAGGTTGAACATTTTGAAAACGCGTCAGGCTCTGGTTCAAAATACAGTTTTAATCCATATATATTCCTAATATTCTTCGTCGTGTTCGTAATATTTATATTATTGATGAAAACGGGTTAAAGAAAATAATCTATATATACATTAAATATATTAACATGCCAACAAATAAGAAAGGAGGAAAAACATATAAGAAAGTAAAGAAAACTACTTTTGATACACCGCCATTTATAATTGCGGATGAAGGACAACAATACGCACGTATTGTTCGTAAATTGGGCGACAAGCGGTTCGATATAATATTGCAAGATACTGCTAAAAAAGCAGTTGGAAGGGCTCGCGGGGCCTTAAAAGGATGGAAAGATATTAAATCAGAAGACATCGTTTTAGTATCGGGTCGCGATTTTAGAAATAGCGAGGAAGAGAAATATGTTGAACAGACGTATGATATTTTAGGATATTATACGAAAGAGCAGGTTCGCAAATTGATTAAGTTGGGAAAACTCCGGAGCTACGCTTTTGAAGATATAAAATCAGCGAGTCATCCATCTAATTCAGGTATTGTTTTTGTTGGGGCGGACGAGACTGATAGCGATGAAGATGAGAGTGAGAGTAGCGTGGTTGAATTAAAACAAAACCGGAATTTTGATATATCTTCGGATAGTGAGTCTTCTGATACGGATGACATTGACGGAATTTGAATTTGTCGCGATTTCGTATTGATTTTTATGTGTAAAATATATGAAACTCATATATTTTGTATTGATTGAATAATGAATTATAATATGCTACAAGAACTACCACTGTTTGATTTTGTTGATTCTGATTTTTGTGAATTTATATTTGGTGAAGTTGGTGAATTTATATTTGGTGAAGTTGGTGAATTTATATTTGGTGAAGTTGGATTTGTTTTTTGAGAAGTTGATGAAGTTGGATTTGGTTTCTTTTTATTATTTGAATTTTTAAGTGATTGAATACAAGTATCATCTTTTTCATCATTTATACTATACAATCTATCTCCAATTTTGTATAAAGTATAATTAACTTTTGGTTCTTTTTTCCAAATCATTTGAGCACTTTTAAATTTAATTTTTGGTAATCGTAAAACTGGCATATATGAAACACCCATATAACTTCCTACACACGTTGCTAATGATATAGCAGTATTACAATCATAAATAACTTGATTTGGCATCATTCGTTGTGATAATTCTTTGTATTTATCAATTTGTTCTTTTGTTCCTTTCATGCGATTTACTTTTTTACTAATCGAATTACTTATACTACTAAATAAACCACCTCCGGCTTGGGGTTGTTGTTCAGATGCAATTTCACTTAATTCAATTTCGCTTCCTTTATTATTTTCTGGTTTTTCATCTTTTATTAATTTGAAAATTCTATGAACTTCTAATGTTTTATCTGGAAGTGCTTGATCAATTACTTCAATTTGACTATCTTTTTTTGTTCCAAAAAAAACTCTTAATTTATTTTTATATAATTGATCTCTATCCTTAAATTGATTACCATTTGAAAATAATGCAATAAATGTTGGTGTATCATTCTCTGTATTTGTTGTTGTTGGTTTTCCGTCTGATTTATTAATCATTCCACATAACGCTCTAAGTTCGCTAATTTCATTTGTTCGCCCTGTTGTTTTGAATGGAAAAGTTTCATCTTGTAAAATACTATATCCGGCGTGGTTCAAATCAGCTGGAAGTTTGGTCCACATGTTCCTCCATACTCCAACACCACCCTTTTTAGTTGTGCTTTCAATTCGGTCATATGTGAAAATGCGATCTTCGGTTGAAGAATTCAATAGTTGATTAAAATCATTCCTCGCAAATGCATTCATAACAGTTGTTTCTCCTAATGTTATTAGATGGACCGGATTTGTTGGTCTATTTTCATGTTTCATGTAATAAAACGCAAATAAAACAGCAAGTGCTCCACCAAGTGAATGACCAGTTATAATTATTTTAGGTTTAGAATTAGAATATTTTTCTATCAAGACATTTATTTTATCATAAATAGCCTTAATAATTGGAATATTTACTTTGTTTACAGTTGTTTCATAATTTAATAAATTTACATATCCACGTGCAACTTCGGATCTGGAATTTGTTCCTTCTATTCCTAACTTACTTAATGGAAGATCTGTTCCAACTGTTTTTAGTCCTTCTATAAATTCATTAATACTGGATGCTCCTTTAAATACGACATAAATTGTTGGTTGATTGTTAAAAAAACTATCTGAATTATGATGATAATAAATATATACATTTATGTCAGAATTTCTTAAAAAGAATCCATTGATATTATCATCAGTAAATTGTTCTGGATTTATGTTAGGAACAGTAAATAATGATTTATATGATTCTTGTTTCATCAGCCACAGCGAATTATAAGAACATTCATAATTTATCATTTTACCAGATACTTTGTTTTCCATTATTTTTTCAATTGCACGAATATAATCATTAAAAGCATTCGGAGTTAAATCTAAAAATTTAGTCATTCTACAAAAAACTTCGGCTGGGGTATAAGCCATTCTTGATAAATAACTACATTGTGTTAAAAGCGCTTCATATTTACAAACAGTTAGTGTTGTTTTTGTTTTATTATTTTTATTATTATTCTTTTCCTGTTTCAATAAGTAAGCTAAATAAGTTGTCCATTTATCTAATTCTTTTGAATTTGATGAAGTATTTTGATTTTGTAAAAGATGAGTTTTCTCTGATAACTCTGTCTTTTTTTCTGTATTCGGTTTTGTTTTATTATTTACAACAGTTTCTTCTTTTTCTTTAATTTTCCCAAGTTGTTTTTTCAAATTTTCGACTCGCATTTGCTCAAATGATTTTGTAATTGTTTTACTTTTATTATTTTTCTTACTGATTCCCATATATATCGATGAATTTAAATATTTTAGCATTATTATAATAATCATATATTTTATTTTTATGAATACTTTCATAAAAATAAATAATATCTCTTCAATAAACATCTGATAATTCAACACGTTTCCATTTAATTGGAGTTATAGATGTGCATACATATAAATAATCTACATTATTATCATTTACATATACAATTTGACCGATGGATGGTTCACTTGGTAATGTTATATTTGTTTTTTTAGGTAAAATCAGACTATTTACTCTCATGTCTCCGTCATTTGAAACATATAACAATTCTTTTTCTCTGGTTTCATTTATATCAATAATATCAGTTGCAGTAACTTTAAATCCCGCTTTAATTGTTACATCATCTGAACCAACTGATGGAACTACTTTATCAATAAACATACCAACATGTCCAATTTCCTGTGTTTCATACCATCTATTACGCATTTCAAATGCAATATCAACGCCGTATTTAACATTTGTTCTCTTTGCATAATTATACATATTAATAAAATTATATAAATCACTACCTCTTTTAACTGTTAGTGCGCTATATGAATCATATATATTATCTTTGTATTTTGGATCTGTTTGATTTATATATGATTTATAATCAGTTTCCCATATTCTTTCAAAAACTGAAACAGGATATTTATCATTTTTAACATATAAATTTTGACTTATTACATTTGATTTTCGCTCTGAATCAAAGCGATAAGTATAAAATATTTCTCTTTCATCTGAGTTTATTCCTATAAAATTACGGTCTGGGTCAATAATTGTATAATTTTTATTAAATTTCTTATTTTTAATTGTTATTTCACCATCAATTTCAGTATCACCATTGATTTTAACACTTGGTATTATTATTTCTTCAAGGATTTTTTCTAATAAAATAATTTCAATATAACTATTATTTGAATTATTTGGGTCTGTATATGAATTAAAACAATATATCAAACCAATATAATATTTTGTCATATCTTCATAATAAATAATTCCGTAATCATTACTATTAAATGTTTTATATAAATTTATAATATTTAATATTAATGATTGATACTTAATTAATACATTATTATCAAGATACTGATATATATTATACTGAGGATATGGATAATCTGAAAACGAGTCAGGGTCTTCAATAAAATCGGTTGTTGTATTTAATGTCGAATTTTTATCTGGAATATATTCAGTATTTAAATTAAAAACTTGTGATTTTAAATGATTATTATTACTACTATCTATAAATATTTTTAATTTATTCAATTTTGGAGTTCCATATTGTAGCAATTTACTGTTTAAATTATCAAAAGCAAGTATATATTTTGAATCATTCAGAGATATATTATTAATTTTTGATACAATTAAATCTAAATAATTTTGATAAAATATGATACAATTAAAAAATCTTTCTATATTTGAATTTGTATTTATTTTAATATTCATATTTTCTAAATTTACACCCATTTGTAATTTAAAATAATTATCACCTCTTTTTATTACACGTCCAATACTAAATTTTTTACCATAAATCCAATTATATAAATAAAATAATGATGAATTCTCAAATATAAAATAATTTTGATTAATTGAATCTACTTTAAGTGAATATTGAACAATTAATTTTGTTTCTGGTATTGTTATATCGTTTATTCTTTTACCAAACTCATTTTTCCATACTTCTTTTAGCAAATAATTATATAATATGCGTGAATAATTTTGATAATTATATTCACGTGCAGTAAAATATTTGTCATCTCTTTGTATAAATTGTTTGTTTGTAGATGGTTCAATTAATCTATTTTCAATTATATTTGCAATACTATTTATATTTGATAAATCCGAATTTATAAATTTATCTATATTTATATTTATTAAACCATAAATATTTGACATTTCTTTGATAACCATAAGAATATCATTAACAGAAGAATCTGCTATATCAAGTGTAGTTGATGGAATCTCTTTACCAATTCCAACTGAATACATATTTGATATTTTTTTTTCATTATTATTTATTTGAAATATTGGTTTATCATCTATATTTTTTATAAATAAATTTCCAGTTAATGTTGTATCTCCTTTTACAAAAAGACTATTATTTATTAATTTTTCCAAATCAATACCAACTCCAAATAAATAATATGAATTATTTATATATAAAATCTTAGAATAAGCGTATTTTATTCCTTCTATCCATTTATAATGAACTCCAAACGATTGATTAATTTTTATCCCATTAACATTTATAATTTGCGATAATACTGTATATAATGAATAATTTAATTTAAATTCAGTATTATTTATATGTATATCCTTATTATTTTTATTAACCCAAAATGGAAATCTTTCATTAATTATTGTTGTTCCATAATCAGCATTTTCATCATAATTTAATGTAAATTTACTCAATAATGATTTTATATCTATATCTGTTAATTTAACACCGAATGAGTATATTTCACTATCTCCGAATCTATTTCTAAAATAATCATTATTATTAATGTAATTATTCACATGATCGATTGATGTATCAATTAGTCCATTGTCAGAAAATAATTTTGAATATATATCATTTTGATATATTACAAGTGATACATAATTTAAATATTTACTAGAACTGCTCAGTTTATTTATAATTTCTTCAAAATTAGACTTATACGATTTATTAATAATAATATCTTCAACATTCGATGATGAAATAACAAAATATACATATTCAATATTATTATATTTACGAATAAATGCTTTTATACTACATAAATACGAGTATTTTGTGTCGTTTAATATTTCAGTAAATGAATAAATAAATGGAGAATCAGTTGTTATTCTATTTGTTGCTTTATACCCATTAATTTCAGGTATCATTTTATTCAATTCATTAATTATTCTATTTATTTTATTGAATGATTCTATGTTAAGGTTTCTATTATTTGATAAAAATTCATTTAATGAACTATTACCAACTAATTTTATTTCACTATTTAATATATTATTTTTTAATGGAGCACAAATAATTGAAATATCATTAAATCCATTTGGTATTTGAATCGTTGCTGTATTACTTATAGTTGAATTCAATAATGCTTCAATTACCAATGTAATTATATAATAACTATTTGTTTGATTACTTTGAAAATTATCAAGTATATTAATTATTTTTGGAATTGATAGATTATCAATATCTAATACTCCTTTAACATTATATGGTTCTTGATTTATTCCTAATTTATTATATAACGTAATTATTCGATTAACATTATCAACATTCATAATTGGTTCATCATTAAAAGTATTTATATTTAAATTTCCGTTAATATTTACATCTCCTTTAATATCAACTGCTTTATTAAATTTATTATTAATTTCAATTATTTTATCAATCCATGCCACTTTACCATTATATGTAATTATCTTGTTTATATGAAAGTAAGATACATTCCCAATAGTATAAGTTAAAATCGTAATTTGTCCAATTCGAATATTCTGATTATTTAAATTCAAATCATCTAATACATTATAAATAATACTTGGATAATCTAAATCAATATTTGGAATAAAACAATCTGAAATATATTTATCTGTAAAATCATATTTTTTAGAATAAAGACATTTTGCGTTATCTTTATTACTAAGTGGAGTTAATTCCCATATATTTCCTTCGCTCAATTTTGTAATAATATCTTCTGATGAAATAGTCTGGCTAAAATATTCATTTTTTAATGATGAAAGTTCTAAAATATAATTATTTATATATTCAATGAATTTAATAAATTCTTTCGGTAATAATGATATATCTTTTTTTATTGATAATGGAAAATATGGTAATAAATTGATTACACTTCCTATTTCAATCCATGTTTGATTTTTATTATCTAATATATCAAGTATATATGTGTTATAATACAAATATATTGACCCATCCCATTCATAAATAAAAAATTTATTATATTTATCAGTTGATGAATTAAATGAAGAAATAAATTTATATTCACTACTTATACGTTCATTCATATCTATTGGAAAATCAGTTATTTCTAAAAGTTTTTTATTATTCCATCTATTATATTTATTCCATGTAAAATAATATTTTCCTGTTGAAAGTTGATACTCGTTTTTTGGAGAATTCATAACCCAAAAATAATCATCATCTCCTATATAATCTTTTTCAACAATTGGTTTTAAAATTGTATCATATCTTCCTGCTAATTTTATTTCATTTTTATATTTTAAAATAAGATTAAGTAAATAATAATTATTATCAAAAGCTGTTTTTACTCCATTTAATACATTCATAACAGTATCAACTGATAATTGATTAAATATAACTGGGACATTTATATCCGATGTAAGTGATTTTGATGATTTATCTTGTAATTCACAAATTGTTGCTCTTAATTGATTAATAGAATTAGAACATCCACCACTCATTATATTTTATATATAAAAATATTTATAAATAAAATGAAATCCTAATTATACAAATGACTGATAATATCAAAACTTGATTTGTTTTTCCTTTTTGATATCTCCTCATTATCCATCATAGATTTGAGTCCGTTTTCTAAATCTTCAATCGTCAGTTTCTTCTTGACTTCCTTGTCCAGTGTAAAAACACGACGAGAATGTGCGATTTTACTTTGTTGAAGAAGATTATCTAGGTCTCCACCATTGAATTCAAATACTTTCCGATTTTCTTCAAAAAATTTCAATAATTTTTTTTCCTCAGCAATAAGTTCCCATTTATAATCAACTAACAATTTTTTAAATATGTTCATCAGGTCTTCATGAGTATATTCATCAATTGTATAGCGAAATGGAAATCTTCTTTCTAATCCGGCGTTATAAGAAAAAAAACATTCTTTTAATGAATTCTTATATCCGACTATGATACAAATGAACTCACTCTTCTCCTCACTCAAATTCTGATTAATTGTATCTATACACTCCTTTGAATAACTATCGCGTTGTTCTGAATTTCCTAAAGAATAAGCTTCATCAATCAAGAGGACACCACCTTTCGCCGTATCAATCGCCTTCTGTGTTTTGATAGCAGTCTGTCCTAGATATTGACCCACCAAATCACTCCTTTTAACGGACAATACTTTCTCCTTTTTAAGAAATCCGAGTTTCGCATAAATTTTTCCTAAGATTTTGGCGACCTCCGTTTTACCAGACCCCGGCGGTCCCTCGATAATAGTATGCATCATATGCGCATTCTTCTCCTCGAAGTCTTGAAGGAAATAGATGACCTGATTCAAGATGGACTTCTTCAACTTAGGCATTCCAATCATCCGCTTTAATTCGGTCAGTGGTTCCACTAATTTACTCAGAGCCTCCATATTGATATTATATTTCTTGCGCTCCGACGGATTATAAATCTTCGCCAATTCAATCAAATCATCAATGTCATTAATTTCCTTTGTGATACGGACCAACTCATATTCGACTTCTGGTTTCTTTTCAATCTCTTTTTGACGTTCGTGATATTTTCCGATAATAAAATCAATGAATTCTTCATCACTATCATCACCTCCACCTCCGCCACCAGATGAAAAACGATCAGTTCTTATAGTATTCGTCGCGGTTATTTTCGTAGTTTTAGAACTTATTGGTGTATTATCAGAATCACGGTCCCTCTTCGGAGTGTCTTTTTTCATTATATATATAATTATAATTTCTTTAATATAAAACAAAAAAATTGAAATAATTATTCCCAAAACAATTTAAATATAATCTACTACATAATTATAATGGCTACCACACTTGTATCTCAGATTCAAAATAAAAATAGTAATGGGAAAATTATAAGCAATTCATATTTTTCCGACCAACGCAGAATTGTTCGTCATCAAATCGACGGATTCGACAATTTTATCGACAATAAAATTTACGAAATTTTAGATGAATACAATTCAAATTCGAAGAATGTTATTTACGCCGATTACGACAAAGAGTTGGAGAGAAACAAATTGGAATATCACATCAAATTTGGTAAAATTTACATTAGTCGCCCAATTATTCAGGATGACCAGAGCAGTATTCGTCAGATGTTCCCCAACGACGCCCGTCTCCAAAAACTGACATACAGTCTCACACTGAAAGTCGATATTTATCACAAATTGGTCGAATATCAGTCGAATGGGCAACCAAAGGAGACCGAATTCACTCCACTCTTGGCCCATCAACTTGGAAAAATCCCACTGATGCTTCAATCTAAGTATTGCGTTCTCAATGATACATCGAACGAGACTCTTACTGATATGGGAGAGGACAAGTATGATTACGGTGGGTATTTTATTGTGAATGGGAATGAGAAAGTCATCGTCGCACAGGAGAGGCAGGCCGAGAACATTGTTTATTGCTTCCATCAAGGAAAAACCCAAAATAAGTTCTCCCACAAATGTGAAATTCGAAGCGTTTGCGAAAACTCGCCCTATAATATTAAAAATGCGGAGGTCAAGCTTACTGCGAAGGATATTACATCCGGAAAAACTATTAAAGTGAAAATTCAGGGAATGCGTCAGGAGCTTCCTCTATTCGTCGTATTTCGGGCCCTCGGAGTCATCTCCGATAAGCAAATAGTTAATTCAATTCTCTATAACTTGGACGATGCTGAGGTCGCCCCCTATTTTGAGTTGCTCCGACCATCCATCGAGGAGGCTTCTCAGATAAGGGACCAACAGACCGCGCTGGAATATTGTAGCAAGTATGTTATTTTACAGACAGGTATTAAACAGAGCACTTTTCAGTCATCAATTTATAAAATATCCCAGACACGGACATCAATTATCGAGGAATTCCTTCCCCATCTTGGGAATAGCGCTTTTAAGAAATCGATATTCTTAGGCTATATGACTTTCCGCTTATTACAGAGTTATCTCAATAACGATTACGCCGACAGAGACTCCTTTTTGAACAAGCGAGTAGATACTACTGGTGAGAATATGGCCTCCCTTTTTCGAGCGAACTTCAAAAAGATGATGCGTGATGTTGAGCACAAGTGTCGCCAAGAATTACAGCGACATCGCTTCGATGAAATCGCTTCGACACTTCATCGCAAGATTAAGAAAAGCGACATTGAGAGCGGTATGAAGTATGGTTTATCCACTGGAAACTGGGGCTTACAGAGCAAGGACAACAAGAAGGGGATTGCGCGTATGTTGAACAGGTTGAGCTATTTGAGCTTTCTGTCGGATATGCGGAAGGTTCAGGCCCCGATGAAAACGACGATGAAGAATCAGCAACCCCGTTTGCTTCATAGCACTCAGTGGGGGCGCATTTGTCCGGCGGAGACCCCCGAAGGAGCACCCGTTGGTATCGTCAAGAATCTTGCAATGTTAACAGTTATCACAATTGCGTCAAGCACACAGCCCATTCGCGAATTCATTATCCATCAGGGACTCCGACAGATTGAGGACATTCATTCGGAGACTATTTATGGAAAGTGTAAGGTCTTTATTAATGGAGATTGGATCGGTATTCACGAAAAACCAGCGGTTCTCTTAGGTGAACTTCGGAAGATGCGCCGAAATGGTGAGATAAATATTTATACGAGCATTTCATGGAATATCCAGATGAATGAGATTCATATCTCGACTGAGGGTGGTCGTCTTGTTCGTCCATTGATTATTATTGAGAACAATAAATCAATGGCGACCGAGGAAATTCTGGAGAAGTTGAATTCGAATGAGATCGAATGGGATGATTTACTATTTGGAAAGCACGTTTGTATTGAATATTTGGATGTAGCCGAGGAGAATACTGCGATGATTGCAATGAACCCTGAGGACTTGGAGGGTAATTTGCGTGAGAATGACAAATTTTTTGAATACACGCACATTGAGATTGACCCGAATCTAATGTTCGGTGTTATTGGCGTTAATGGGCCTTTTACTGACCATCAACAGGCACCCCGTGTTATCTATTATTGCGCTCAATCGAAACAGGCGGTCGGTATTTATTCGACCACCTACGAAAACCGCTTTGATACGAGCGGAAATGTCCTATATTATCCCCAAAAAGGTATTATTACAACTGATAACTCCGAATATACGAATATTAATAAGATTCCGAATGGTCAGAATATAGTTGTCGCGATTATGTGTTATACCGGCTATAATCAAGAAGACAGTGTTATTGTGAATAAGTCATCTCTGGACCGCGGGATGTTCGTTTCTACCTATTTCCGGACGTATGAAGGAAAGGAGCAAAAGAACCAGAGCACTTTGGAGGAGGAGAAATTCTGTAAGCCAGTCAAATACAACCCCAATGGAACTCCTAGGACCGCCGGAATGAAGGAGGGGAGCAGTTATGGAAAGTTAGAGGAGAGTGGTTTTGTTAAAGAGGGGACCCGTGTTAATGGAGGAGATGCAATTATTGGAAAATGTATCCCATTGAAGACAACTACGGACGATGAAATTAAATATCGGGATTCCAGCACTTTTGTGAAGAGCACTGACAGTGGAATTGTTGATAAGGTTTATGTGAATAAGGATGGGGAGGGATTTAAGTTCGGGCGCGTTCGGGTCAGAAGTGAGCGCATTCCAGAGATTGGAGACAAGTTTTGCTTGAAGGGGGACTGCGAGGTTCTTACTACTGCGGGATGGATTCCTATTCGAGAGATTGGGATGGACCATCTTGTGGCGACTCTTGTAGATGGCAGGATTAAGTATGTCGCACCGGAGGAAGTTTATAGATTCGAATATAACGGGGCGATGTATTGTATGAGGTCAGATTTGGTTGATTTGGATACGACAATTGACCACGATTTGTATGTTCGGGTCGATGGAGAGAATGACTATCGCCGGATTCGCGCGATTGAGGTTCTCGGGAAGAAGTATCAGTTCAAGAAGAATTGCGAGAAGGACGGAGAGTTTGTTCAAGAGAATCCGATTGTTCAATTTGGGTTGAGTATTCGAAATGGGCGTGAGAAGGATTTTCCGGAGTGGGTCTGGGGCTTGGGAAAGAAGCAGTCCCGATTGCTGATTGACCGGATTATGGACGATGAATATAAGACGGACTCAAAGGTATTCGCTGATTATCTTATGCGCCTGTCAATCCACGCCGGAATAAGTGCGAATGTGGTTGAGGATAATGGAGGATATAGCGTTGTTTTGAATAAGGATGAAAATGAGCCTGTTGTTGGCGCTGTTAATGAGTCAGTTTATCATTATGAAGGAGATGTCTATTGTCTTCGTGTTCCCTCTCACGTATTTATGGTTCGACAGAATATGAAGAATGTGTGGGTCGGAAATTGTTCCCGTTATGCGAATAAATCGACGTGTGGTATCACTTACACTCAGGAGGACATGCCATATACAAAGGATGGAATCGTCCCTGATTTGATTATTAACCCGATTGGTTTCCCGAAGAGAATGACAATTGGTCAATTGATTGAGACAGTCGCCGGAAAGATGGGAGCGATGAAGGGCTACTCCATTGATGGAACTCCTTTCACAAAGATGGACCCAAATGATTTGGGTGCGATTTTGGAGAAGGAGTGTGGATTTCAGAAGAATGGGTTAGAGGTATTATACAATGGGCGGACCGGTGAGCAGATTGAGTCTATGATTTTCGTGGGGCCCAGTTATTACCATAGGTTGAAGCATATGGTAGCTGACAAAATCCACTGCTTGAAGCCGGATCATGATGTTTTGACATTGGCGGGATGGAAGACCATTCCCGAAATTAATTCGGAAGATGAAATTGCGTGCTTGATTGATAATAAATTGGTTTATCAGAAGCCGATGAACGTTTTTCATTATCCCGACTATAAAGGGAAGATGTATCGCGTCAGTAATCAGCACATTGATTTGGACACTACGGCGAATCATCGGATGTATGTTTCTCAAAGCCGGAAATTAGATGAATATGAGTTCGTTCGAGCTGATGAGATTGAGGGGAAGCACGTGCGCTATAAGAAGAGCGCCGAGTGGGATGCTCCGGATTACCAGTTTGTTCTTCCGGCGTTCGCAGATAAGCCAGAGAGGGCGCTTGATATGGAGGCTTGGCTCATCTTTTTCGGAATGTGGATTACAGAGGGATGGACGATTGATAAGAAGAGGGTTGCCATCTATTTGAAGAAGGATACTGTGAAGAAGGTTTTTGAGGAGGCGACGAAGCGATTGGGATATGAAGTGGATAAGATATTCGGGTTCAAGAAGTGGACTATTCACGACGCGCAATTGGCGAATTATATGAATGAGTTCGCCGTTGGTGCTCAGAACAAGTTTCTTCCTGCGTGGGTGTTCAATTTGAGTCAGAATCAGGCGAGGATTTTGGTTGAGAGTATTGGAAATTCGATTACTTATTCTACAAAGTCTTCGCGACTGGCGGACCAGTTCTCACAATTGTGCTTACACGCTGGATGGTCCGCTACCAAGACGACGCATATTCAGAAGGGGGATGTGTCCGAGATGAATGAGAGGACGCGGGTGGTTAGCAACCATGATTTATTTCGCGTGAGTGTTAATAAGAAGTTCAATAATCCAGAGGTGAATCGGGGTCATTACACAAAGAAGGATGTAAAGGAGGATGAGATCTATGATTATGAGGGGCCGGTCCATTGCGTGGAAGTGGAGGGGAACGTGTTTATGGTTCGGAGAAATGGGAAGCCCGTTTGGACGGCGAATAGCAGGAGCTCTGGACCTTACAGTCAGCTCGTTCGCCAACCGAGCGTTGGAAGGGCGCGCGATGGTGGTTTGCGTGTTGGAGAAATGGAGAAGGATGCTATGTTGTCGCACGGGACAGTCCAATTCTTGAAGGAGAGGATGTTCGATGTTTCGGACAAATATTTTGTTACGCTTTGTAAGGATACTGGGATGATCGCTGCGGTCAATAAGGAGAAGAATATTTACAACAGTTTGTATAGCAATAATAATACGGACTTCGTTCGCGTTCAGATTCCATACGCCTCTAAGTTGTTGATGCAGGAGTTATACACGATTGGAATTGTTATGAAGCTGAAGACGGATGTGCCAGATGACGGAGATAAGAAGAAGTCGAAGGTGTCTTTCAAAGATAAGGAGATTAAGGATTTGTAGAAAAATTAGAATTTAGATTGAATTATGATTGAAAAATAATATTTCATTATAATAATGAAGTATTATAAATCGAAGAGCGGTTATTTTTACAAAGTGGTTGGAGATAAAAAGACTCGGATTTCGATGGAGGAATACAAGGCTGGCTGTAAGAAAAGGGCTATGAAAGGTGGATTTACAGAAGAAGGAAATGTTGAATCAAGAGATTTTGATATTATGGCGAAATTGAATAATGGAACTAAAAAAGAGTTTGAACTTCAAAATATGACAAATAAAGAGAATAAAGATTTACCATGTTCAATTCTTTTTAATAAAAATGGAATTCCTCATATTTTTTTTGATTATAATTTTTCAACTGGAAGATATAATTTTGTTATTTATTATGTGACGTATGGAAACAATATTTTAGTAATAAAAAAAATAGATAAAGATGGAAATATATCAGAAGTTGGTCTGTTTCATAATGGATTATTTAAAATGCAAGATAGAATGATATTATTATTATGTAATGAATTTTTACAAAAGTATAATGAAAGTAATAATAATGAACAAATGACAAACATGTATAATTTGTTAAAAACATATTTTACAAAATTTATGGAAAATAAACCAGATGCATTTAAAAATAAAAATGGTTCATCTAATACACCATACCAAATACTTGCAGAAGAAATTTTGGCGAAATTCCAAAGTAATCAATAAAAAATTTAATATTTTATTATAATATAATGAAATATTCTAAATCAGAAAGTGCGTATTTTAGGAAGAGCAAAAAAGAGAATTCAATAAAAGGTGGGAAATTAAGAGAAAATGGAATATTAGAAAAAAATGAT
>JACCED010202159.1_pt1 | contig 47051 bp, 42 predicted proteins | sample 7455021 | NCBI WGS metagenome assembly JACCED01 (sample SAMN15323456, study PRJNA562643) | freshwater metagenome | isolation source: river surface water | place: USA:Blue River Watershed | collected 2017-08-19
AATATTATAATCTGAAATAGAACGTCCATCTTCGAGTTGTTTGCCTGCAAAAATAAGTCGTTGTTGGTCAGGAGGAATACCTTCCTTGTCTTGAATCTTAGCCTTGACTGATTCAATTGAATCGCTAGGTTCAACATCAATAGTAATAGTTTTTCCTGTTAGTGTCTTAATAAATACTTGCATACCACCGCGGAGGCGGAGAACTAGATGGAGAGTGGATTCCTTTTGAACATTATATTCTGATAACGTACGCCCATCTTCGAGTTGTTTGCCTGCAAAAATAAGTCGTTGTTGGTCAGGAGGAATACCTTCCTTATCTTGGATCTTGGCTTTTACGGATTCAATTGAATCGCTAGGTTCAACATCAACAGTGATGGTTTTTCCAGTAAGTGTTTTAATAAAAACTTGCATACCACCACGGAGGCGGAGAACTAGATGGAGTGTAGATTCTTTTTGAACATTGTAGTCTGATAGAGTACGTCCATCTTCCAATTGCTTACCTGCAAAGATAAGTCGTTGTTGATCAGGAGGAATACCTTCCTTATCTTGAATTTTAGCCTTGACAGATTCAATTGAATCGCTAGGTTCAACATCAACAGTGATGGTTTTTCCAGTGAGAGTTTTAATAAATACTTGCATTATGATATATACCTTTTGTTGCTAAACAAAACAAAAATCAATTTTTTTTAACAGTATATATGTATATGCTTGTTGATTTTATGTAATTTTATATATAAAATCAATAATTTTTATTTATTATTGGTAGTATTAGTAGTATTAGTAGTATTAATATTAGTGTTAACAGATGGTAAAATACTACTGGTATCACTTGCCATGTTTTTAATAGTAGTATTTACATCTTTATCTTTAGTTTCTAAATATTTAGCTTTATATTTATAGTATTTTTTAGTTGCATTTTTAAGTTTAATTTCCAATGATAAAACTTCTGGATTTTTTTCTTGTTTAGTTTCATCAAATGATATAGATTCTTTATCCCAAGTTAGATGTTTAGCCAAAAATCCTAGATTAATACTAGTTTTTAAATTTGGAAAATATTCTCTTATTTTTAAATTAACTCTATTTGATTCTAATATTAATTTGCAATGTAAATTACAAAAATTTATAAAATTAATATAAGATGTTTCTTTTGTATTTTGCTCATTAATATTAAATAACAAATACAATAATTTACCAATTAACTCAAAATCTTCAGATGATAATGATATAGGAATATAATATAATTGAATAACTTTATCGGATATAAATTTTGTCCATTTAATAAAATCTTTTTCCTTTCTCAAAAATTTATACATTTCAAAGGGATTTTCTATTATCTTTTTTATTCTATTATCGAAATTTTCAGGCATTATATTTTTGTTAATTTTATCTTGATAATGAACTATTTCATTATTCTTATAAAAAAAATTTAAGTAATTTAATTTTTTTGGAAGATTATTCCAACTTAATTTATTAGAAATATCAATCAAAAGCATATTTGTAAAAACTATATTTTTAAATTTATCAAATGCATATGGTTTTAGTAAACTAGTAAATAAATTAATTGATAAATAATTTGAGTTTGTAAAAAATAATTTAATTATATTTCTATGTAAATAATCATTATAAAACTTTTGATTAAAAGTAATCGATTCAAAATCATTATTTATCATTTGACTCATAGCTTTTAATAAATTAACATATAGATTTTTTAACTTAACAGGAACTATACTGTTAATATTTGGATGAAGTAGATCGCTTAAACTATTAGAATATTGTGATTTAGTTGGTACAAATATTAATTTATAGTGATATAAACTAAAATATAAAATGTAATCAAATATTGAATCCATATCATGTCTATTAGCTTTTAGTGGATAATTATAACTTTCAAATAATATTGTTAATATTTCAAAAATTTTTTCACTATTATCAGAAGAATATTTTTTTGTTATATATTCAAAAAATCCATCAGAATATGATTTTGTTCTTAATATATTCATATCATCAAAAAATTTTTTAGTATCCTCATAAATAACACTAATTGATATTAAATTACTTAATTTATTATCTTGTTCAAAATATTCTATTATCTTTTTTGAATGAATATTATCAATATTCAATAAATTTTTAATAACTTCATTAGTAATTTGAGAATTCAAAAAGGTATTATATATAATATATGATTTATTCATTTTGATATTTGGATGATAATAATACCATTTATAATTTTCAAATATTATATTTTTAGTTTCATTTATACTAATGATATTTTTGTTTATTTTTTTTGCATAAATTTTAATAACTTTATTTACTGACATATCATTATTTACTATTTCAGTTGTATTTGTTGAATTTTGTGTTAGCGTTGTATCATTAGAATCATTTTTATTTATTAAAATATAATAACATGTATTTGGTTTTATATCAGCTAATTTTAGTGATGAATTTAAATTAAAATTATAATATTCGGATAATGTCATTGCATACTCGTTATTTACAGTAATATTATATTTGTATGATTTTATGTGATTTCCTATAGATAATATTTTTTTTGGTATAGTAGTTATTTGACATATTTCTTTTATATTTTTATTTGATATTGATGGAAATTTTATTAAAATATAAATTATGTATAATTTAATAATAATAATATTATTCCATAATTTTTTAATAAATTCATTAATATTATCATTATTAACTTTTAAATTCTCATTAATTAAATTTGGATAGTATTCATTCATTATTTTTGGAAATACATTATTAGTATCATTAAGTAATAATTCAAAATCAATTATTTTAAGATTAAAGTCTGATTTTATTATTTTGGTTATTTGACTAAAAAAATCAATTTCATTATCAAAGTTTAAATTAAATGTGGAAAGAATAATATATGGACTAAATACCATTTTATCAATCACATGCATTTCAAGTGGAAATACAACAGGAAAATAATTAATACCATTATATTTATTATAAACTGGTATTTTTATAATATCATTTGAAATATCCATAGATTTTATAACTATTTTATTTTCTAATAAACAAATACTAAATTTATTTAGTACAAGCTTATTATCAGACATAACAAGAAACTTGTAAATCATTAATTATTTATTAATATATAAAATCGATTATTTTCTTAAATCAAAATTTAATTATTGAGACTTTGCAACTATTTTATATATAATATTTTTATATTGGGTCCAATCATTTCTCCACATAACTGATGCATCAACATTAGCAGGAGATTCAAAATTTGGATTTGTTAACATTGATAGAATACTCATTAAAATAGAATTAACACTATGTGATGGATTCCAACGTTCAGAAATATCTTCATAACCCCATTCATCTTTACCTTCATGTAAAATACTTATACACACTTTTCCATCAGTATAAATATTTGGATGTGGAAAACTTGATGTAAATCTAAATTCTGGAGGTTTGTTTGGATAATTTTGTGAAAACTTAAACTGACACTTAAAAAATCCTCCTTCAAAGATTGATTCAGGTGGTCCAATAAGTAATACATTCCAAATATAGAAATTTTTTGGATCTGGTTCTACACTATAAAAATAGTTTGGTTCAGCAATAATTTGTTTATATTCTGATTGTAGTCTTTTCAAAGCCATTAATTATACAAGTTAATATATTAATGTAAAATAATATCAAATTTTCTTATATGATTAATTAAGATATTTATTATTTATGTTATTAAAGTAAATGAACAATGAAACTCAACCCCTTTGATTAAAAACCAAAGGGCAGACAAAAAAGTCTGATCAGATACTAAGGAATGTTAGCTCTGAAGAGGGAGAACTTATCGTGTTTCTCATCCGGTGGATTTTAAGACATACCACGCCACCTAGAAATTTATAAAACTCTAGTTACAACACCTATGATTTTCCTGCATCATAAGTGAGGGGTTATTTATGCTAAATAACCAAATTACTTGACACGACGTTCGGCAGCCTTTGCCGACTTGTACATCTGCTCGCGCACATGTCGTGAAGTGTAGTGCCCTTGCTTGCCGCGACTACTTTGTGCACGTGACTTTTGCTGTTGACGAATGAGTACAAAATCGGTTGCATCATCGTCATCATCGTCGTAGAACACATCTTCCCACTCTTCATCGCCTGTTGCCTCGCTGGCAACAACGGGAGCGACTGGAGTAGGGGCCACATCAAGAGCTGACAAATCCTGTTCACTAACACTGGGTTCAACTGGCTTAATCTCAGTAATATAATCAGCGAAAGTTACAGACGGAGTAGTCTTGATGATGGTATCGGTATTGACAGTCACGTCAGCCTCAACAGCCACAACTGTTTCATCGGCCTCGTCAGCCTCAACAGCCACAACTGTTTCATCGGCCTCGTCAGCCTCAACAGCCACGACCGTCTCATCGACCGGTTTGTCGACCTTCTTACTTGCCTCTGCGCGAGACTTGATAAGAAAGCGGACACGACCCCAAAAGTGATTGAAGGAACATTTGTCGCGGTAGCAACGAACGTTATCCCATGGGCAGTCATAACGACAAAATCCTGCCGGGATATCCTTCACACTGGTACAGTGGTTCTTCTCGGTATGGACATGGTTGAAACCACAACCACCCATCTTTCCACGACACGCGGACCCAAACTTGCACTCGTACTCGAACCACCACTTGAGGTGTTGAGTCTTGAGGTGTTCGTCGCGAGCCTTGGCAGATGGAAAACACTTGACCTTACCTCCATTCTCTGGATTCTCACACTCTAGACAAATGGCGTGAGGAGCAGTTGAATACATATCGCAAGTGTCGCAATGAAATGCGACCGGATTCTGGCGAGTGTTCAAGTGCATCTTAGAGGAGATGGTAGGGTGGTGCTTGAGAAGATGTTCAGTGATAAAACGCTTGGTTTTGATCACACGAGAACCACAGTTATTTACCGTGCACCGAAATGAATCGGGTTGGGTAAACAGAGTATTAGTGATATTAATCTTTTTGATCTGCTTGGTTGTCATTACTAGACTTTTAATAATGAGGTTATTAGACCATTAATTTTTCAATTTTTATTTTAAATTTAATTAATATATTATAGTATAAATATGTCTTAAAATATATCGTAAAACATAGACAAAAAAATAATAGAAAAATATAATATAATAGAAAAATATAAAAATATTATATAATAGAAATATAAAAATATAATATAACATATAATAATACAAACATGGTACTAGATGAATTGAAATTTGTTTATCAACCAGCTTTATTTCTTTTAGCTATTCAAAATCTAATACAACGTATAAAAAATAAACCAGATTACACAAAACCAAATACAAATACAGTAGCAAGCCAAAAAACTCCTGGTAATATATTATTTACACAACAAGTTTTTAAAGTTGAAGATGCAGATATTAATTTACAAGTAGTTGATAAACTTTTGACAAACCCATATTTACTTGAATCTGAATTAATATATTTTAGATTTTATAGGGAATTATTAAATACAGCATCCGAATCTTATAAAGCTGTATCTAATATAGAGAGAATATACACACAAAATATAATACATTTACAACAAGAAATAGGAAAATTAGAAGGTCTCGGTCATCGTGTTAAATTGGCTATTTATATACCAATAGATATGTATAGGAAAAGTAATTTTTGGTGTACTCTTTATTTCATTAATTTATGTTCAGTTTTTCGTGTGAGAATAGATTATGGTATACGTAATATTAATGATTTTATTAATACTTCACCATTATATCAACCATCACCAGATGTTTATATTCCCAAAGGAAATGAAAGAACTATAATTATTGTATGTGACGATGTTTCGTATAGTGGTCAACAATTAACTCATACAATTACTACACATTCTACACCAAATAGTGAAAAATTTTTATTTTTTTTAAATTTATTTGCTTATTCTGAAAATGCTCATAGTAGAATTAGTAGAAGTATTCATCGTTTTCCCAAATTAATTTTTGGAAATGGTGCTATTACACCATTGCCAAAAGTATCTATTAGATTTAACGATCCACCACAAATGAATGACTTCTTATATAAGAAAGCATTTGATAATGGTATGAATAATGGTTTATGTTCTTTACTAATGAATGATATGTTTTATATAGATGAAAAAGAAAATAACTTGGTATTAAGATCATCATTACTAGAAAATCTTAAATATTTAGATTACAGTAATACACGAGATTCAAATGGGTCTTTACAATATTTACCATTTAAATATCCTGATTCATTATCTACTGTTGATAATATGTGTTCTTTAAATAGACAAGAAAATATAATAATTTTTAGAATTAATAGATTAATTAGATTTATGACTGATGAAATGTCAGATCAAGAAAAATTTAATAAATTAGCTAGAATTTTTTTAACTAATAATTTACTTCGTTTTTCGAGAACAATGCTAATATATTTGATAAAAAATTTTAATAGATTAATTAATGATAGAAGTTTATTAAATGAAGTATTGAAAAATAATGGTATACTTATTGATGATTCATTAATTACCGAATATATACCTAAATTAATGCAAATATTGAATAATACAACAACTAAATATTATAATAATTTACAATTATTTAAATTTATCAAAGCAAATAATAAAATACATAGATTTAATAAAAAACATTTAATAGAACTTATAGGTCCAAAAAATAATTATCAAAAATTTAATAATCATCAATTTACAATTAGAAATTGTACTCATTTGAGTCCTGTTGAAGATATTGATGCAAAAATGACTGCATTGATGCCTCATACTTTGTTCTGTAATCAAAACTGTACTAGAAATACTTTCTATTTAAATATTAATTGGGAATAATTATAACCAAATTTTAATTCTATCTTTTTGATTCAAATATAATTCATGTTCTGGTTTAATATCAAATGTATTATAAAAATCCTCTATATTTCTTAAAACACCATTAACTCTAAATAATGGTGGAGAATGTGGATCTGTTAAAATTCTTTGTAACATATCCTCTTTTCTTGATTTTGATTTCCAAATATTTGCATAACTAATAAAAAATGTTTTAATTTTGGCTGCTTCATTTTCTTTATCAGCTTTATTATCTAACAAGTATTTTTTATATGCACCTAAACTAATTTCAACACCACCTATATCTGCTATATTCTCACCTAATGTTAATGTTCCATTTATTTTTTCACCTTCTATTTGATATAAAGAATATTGTAATTTAACTAATTCTGTTCTTTCTTTATATTTTGTTAGGTCATTGTTAGACCACCAATTTTTTAAATTACCATTGGAATCAAATTTACAACCTTGATCATCAAAACCATGTGTAATCTCATGACCTACAATCATACCAAATCCACCAAAATTTAATGACATATCCTGATCTAGAGAAAAAAATGGTTTTTGAAGAATACCTGCAGGAAATACTATTTCATTCATACTTGGTGAATAATATGCATTAACTGTATGAGCAAACATAGACCATTTATCTCTATTTAATGGTTCATATAAAGTTTTCATATAATGAGACATATTAAATTTATTTATTGTTAAAATATTTTTAATTAAACTAAATGATAAACTTATTTGTAAATCTTGATAATTTTTGATATATTTTTCTGGATAACCAATTTTAATTTTCATTTTTTTTAGTTTTTCTAATGCAGTAATTTTAGTTTGACATTCCATCCAATTATTAGTAAGTAAACATAATTCTAACTCATTTTTAATATATTCAAATATTTGATGTGCATGATTTTTTGATTCTAAACTAAAATACTTGTCTGAATACATCTTTCCTACAATTTCACCTAATAAAGATTCAACTACATTTATAGTTCTTTTCCATTTGTCTCCAATAGAAACAGTACCATTTAATGTTTTTTCATAAAAATTAAAATAAGTTTGTTCTATTTGTTCTGACAAATATTTATTAAATTCTACAATTATTTTTAAAATAAAATATTGTTTCCAATTTTCAAGAGTTTCTGATTCAATCATTTGATTAACTATATAAATATATTCTGGATTTACCAAATTAATTAGATCTGGTTTTTTTTCTGCTTTTTGAAATATTCTTTTCAAATATTTAAGATTTGGATAAGTTTCTACAAAATTATCCCAAGTAGTTAAATTATCATTTAATTCAGGGATTCTTTTTTGAACTCTTGTATATGTTTTATTTGCTAATTTTGTTTCTAGTTCAACAATTATATCTGGATTAATATCTACAGAAAATAATTGTGAATAAGCTCTTATAAAATCTTTGTATTTATTTATAAATTCTCTTTTTGTTTCTAAAAAATAATAGTTTTTTTCTGGTAATCCTAATCCACCAGATGTTAAATGTAAAATAACATTAGTTGCATTTTTATAATCTGATTGAATAGTAAAATTAATTGGACAATTTATTTCTAGAATAAAACTTAATTGAATTATTAAATCAAATAATCTTTGAAAATTAGTTGCTAAATTAATTTGAGCAATAATTTTATTTATTATTATAAAATTTTCTTTATTTAATCTCGCATTCATATCATTCATTTGACAATATAAAATGCTTGCTTTTTGAAAAATTGTATCTTGAGATAATAAATTTTGTTCTAATAATTCTTTTACTTTAATTTTATTGTTTTTATTTAATATTTGAAAAGCACTCCATGATTTATCATCATGTGGTATTTCTGTATTTTTTATCCAATTATTATTAACATAATTATAAAAATTATTACCAGGATTAATACTATGATCTAAAATAATTTCTGGTTCATTTTCTAAAACCATTTTATTTATTCTATAAAATAAAATCATAAAATTATAATTAAATTAATTTAATTAATTTTTTAAACAATACTTTGTTACTTGTTTCCAAATAACTAATATTACCATTAATCAAATTCAAATACATGTTATTTGTATCATTAATGGTATTGGTATTTGAAAGTTTGTTTTCATTAAAAATGATTAATTGTTTATCATTAATCAAGCACAATCGTGAATTATCAAGTGTAATAACATTATTGGTTGGATTATCAATCATCTTCATTATTTTATTTAAAGATGTTTGTTTAATCATGTTTTCACCAATCGCATGTAAAGACTTCATTATAATATTTTGATAAATAAGTTTTGGTTGGGTTTCAATAGGAATAATTACACCAGCAGATCCTAGTTTTACTCGATTATACCACGGATCAATTACATATGTATTAATATAATCTCCCCATTCATTTGATTGAGAACCAAGAGACTTTAATTTATTTCGCCAATCAGAACCAAATACAGAATCTAGCAATGGGAAAATTTCATTACGCATCTTTCCTCGTTTAGACCATAAAGGTGTTGTATCTAGAAAGTATGGAATATCAAACTCGTGAGCAAAATCATAAATTACCTGTTTCTTATATCCAAGTAGAGGCCGAAAAATTTTAACATTATTAATTGTGTTAATTGATTTCATAACTTCTAAATCTAAAATATTTCCACCACGCATTGAATTAGTAAAAATATTTTCAACAATATCATCTTGATGATGTGCCACGAAAACTCCACTATTTGGAGCAAGATTATTTTCCTCAATAATTTTCTTGTATGTATTAAAACGAAGATTTCTAGATTCTTCTTCAAACTCAGAACGTGAACCAGAATCTTCTTTCTTTCGACTAATACCATTTACATAACTAATGTAACTACGAATATTAAACATCTTTGTATATTTATCAAGAAATTCTGATTCATCGTGAGATTCCTTGCGTAATCCATAGTCAATTGAAGCTGTGTAGATTGGAAAATTATGCTTGGTTTGTAAATGTAATAGAATAGCCAAAGTTACCATTGAATCAACACCACCTGACAAACTTACAATTGCACCATTTTGATATACTGAATTTTCTTTACAAAATTCATCAATTGTTTTAATTAATGGATTTGTATTTTCAACAGTTGAAATAGCTTTGATATATGTTGGATCAAATTTAAATTTGTTCGGCTTTTCTAACAAGTATTGATATTTAGTTTCAGGGTCATCTTTAATTAATCCTGTAATCTTTCCAAAAAAAGAATAGGCTGATAGTAAAAGATAACTAGTAGTTATTGGTATAATGAAAAATATCGTAATCATACCACAAATAAAAATTAGGGCATGCGACGGTGATAATTCTTCATGAATTGTATTGTAACACGGTTGAGTCATTAATAAATACAATATTTGTATTTATTAATAATAATTTCAATTTTTATAAAACTATATCATTAGATTCAGTATCTTTTTCTTGAATATTGTTATTAATAATTAATTCTTTACCTTCAAAATTATATTCATTTAATTTTTCTATTTGTAAATTAGTATTAGATAATATAATAACATATGTATTTTGTATAGTTTTATTTTTATATAATTCAAAATTATGATCAATATATGTAAAGTTTTCTTTGGCTATCATCCTTAGTCCCCTGAAATATTTAGATGATTTAGCCCTATTTACTATTGGAAAATCACCATAATCAATATTTTGTTTTTCTAATTCATTATTATAATGTTCTTTCATATAAGATCTACCATCTGAATCCCAAATTGGAATTGTAATTATAAATGTTAATGGTTCAGTTGTGTTTTCCAAATAATATAATAATTTATTAATACCCAAATCTATTATATCTTTTTGGTATGGTGGATTAAAACCAAATGTACCTTTAATTGGAATCATTTTAAAGAAACTACCAACTGATCCAAAATATTTTTCTAAATCATAATACAATGAACAATAATTGGTAAAAGTACTATTAATAGCAGATGCAAAACATTCAAAATTTAAATTATAATCTGAACTCATTTTATTCATAATACTTGGTAATACAGCCAATTGGTGATTATTGGAGCCTAATAATTGGTATCTAAAAATTATTGCCCATAAATATTCATCTAATTTACCAGTTGGTCCTGTATATTTATTAGATAATTTATCATAAATTTTGCTTGGTAATAAAATATTATTTAAAATATTTTGTAAGCGTTTATCTTTGATTGCAAAATTAACTATTATTTCAAATTTATAAAATGTAGATTCTAATTCTGATAATTTATTTTTTCTTATATTAATCATCATTTTCTTAATTTTATAATTTAATTTATTATTTTTAAATATTTGTGATTTTTTATATTCATAAAGTGAATCTAATTGATACTTGTAATTATTTTTTAAATTAAATACTACCTTTTTTATTTTATCTTCGATATTAACTATTTTATTATCATATTTAGATAAATCTCTTAATGTATTTTCTAATGATTTAGTATCAGAATAATTTGTTGGGAAAAAATAATCCGATGAGAAATCATAATTTATATACAAAGAAAAAATCCAACTAGATAATATATTAGTTAAAGTTCTTGAAAATGATTTTTTAATTGAAAATATATCTGTTCCAAAATAATTAATACAATCATTTGTAAATGTTTTTATTAAAGAAGAATATAATTTACCTTTATACAATTCTAATATTGGTTCTACATTAGTATCATTTTGTTGAATTTGTTGGTTTATCGATGTTAATGTCTTTGCTATTGAACTATAAAATTTTATATTTGTTGATTTATCAATGTCTATTTCAATAACTTGATTATTCATAATATTATAAAGTAAAATTAATGTTTTTTTAAGTATAAATAAAATATTTGTATTGTATCTTTAATTATTATTTTTATTTTGTTTTATTGTATATTCATAAAAGAAAGTTGTCATCAGACAAGACTTTGTAATTTAGTCGTGGCGGCGCTGGAGACCCATGCAGTAAGTGCCCTCGTAGCGGCCTGGGAAGAACCGAATCCAGACGCTGGGAATGAGCGAGCTGAAACTGTCACGGACCTTGTTTTGGAAGAAGCGGTTTTCCAGGAAACGAAGGCGCGAGAACTGGTAAGTCTCGCTATCCAGCTTCACAATGACATCATCGTTGGAGATGTCAAGGACAACGGTCTTGCGGAAGTTGAGAATGTATTGGACTCCCGAATTGATGTTCTCAAGATCACCCTTGGGAATCGCGCGAACACATTCAGCCAGAACAATCGTCTCGGCCTTTTCCTGTGCTGCCATCTTGCGCCCGTGAGCCGCCTTTTCCTCAGGAGAGAACTCGTGCTTCTTGAAGAACTTGGGCTTGGTATGTGCGGCCTTTGTCGGTGCCGCAGCCGGAGCCGTAGTAGGCTTGGGCTTGGTATGGGCAGCCTTTGTCGGAGCCGTAGCCGGAGCCATGGTAGGCTTGGGCTTGGTATGGGCAGCCGCAGCCGTAGCCGCAGCCGGAGCCGTAGTAGGCTTGGGCTTGTAGTGAGGCTTTCCCTTTGGCTTAGGGTGGAGCTTGTTATTCTTGTGTTTGACAAGAATAAACTCGCCCTCGTCCTCCTTCTTGGGAAGAGCTTCAGTAACTTCATCGGGCATCTCGTCTTCGTCCGGTGTAGTTACCTTCTCCGCCTCGCGGAGAGCTGCTTCTGCCTCTTGAGCCTTACGACGAGCTTCAGCTGCTTCCTTGCGGAGCTGCCAAACATTCACAACCGGCTTTGGTGCAGAAGCACCAGGCTCAGTCGTCTCGGTCGTCTCGGTTGTCTCGGTCGTCTCAGTTGTCTTGGTCGGCTCAGCTGCCTCAACCACAACAGACGCAGGATCAACCGGCTCGGTAGGTGCAACAACTGTTTGTTCAACAGGAGTTGCTGTCTTCTCTAGAGTAGCCAAGTCAAGCTTGACAAACTTGCCCTTCTTGGTCTTGGGGCTGCGAGGAGTGCTGGTATTGTTATTAGTAGTAGAAACCTTAGCGTTAGACATTAAAAGATATATATTAATTGCATCATCAAACATTTAAAATTTCAATTTTTTTATATTAGCCCATATATAAAAAGAATAAAATAAATATATCATTTATATTATATAAAGAATAAAATAAATAGGTTAACCCTTAATGCGAATTGATGTAGAATCTATTTGTTGACTAATTAAATAGTCATTCATATAATCAGAATGATCACCCTGCATTTGCATTACAGTAATTAGTTCAGACCCATTTTCACTTGGAATTTGTTTAATTGTTCCATTACAACCATTTTTCTTTTTAATGGTTTTCAAATGGTCTTTTAGTTGGTCTTCTGTAATATTCCATCCACTTACATAAGTATTCTTTTTACGACCATTTGTTTCAACCCAAATTTCAATTTTGGATTCATTGGTAATTATTTTATTAGTATTATCATTGATATCATCAAAAGGATTCATTAATATAAAATAATATTATAATAATTATTGAAAAAATCAATTTTTTTTCAATAATTGGATTCGATATAACTATTTTTAAAATTATCAAAATCTTCTTGAAAGGTAATTTTTAGTTTGCTTGTGTCTAAATCTAGTTTTTTTAAAAATTTCTTATTTTTAATAAGAATAGTTGATAAGTTAGAATCTTTGCGTTGATTTACTTCAATAATGTCTTTATTTGTTAGATTCCAGTTATCTGCATAAATTACTTCACGAACATTGATCTCTTTTTTAATCCTATCTACCCCATAGATAAGAACAATCAAATTGAGACCTTCATTGATTCTATGAGTATAGTCAATATAAGACCCATGTGGTAATGTAATATCGTTAGGGAGTTTATAACTGCTGAGACATTTAGATTTAACTTCAAATTTGTTTTCACAATTTTCACAAATAATATCAAGCGAAGGGGTATGATTTCCAATTACGCGTAATTTCATTTCTTTGCATTCGGGGCATTTAAAGTTATTAGCAATATAATATTCCATCATATTACCTACTTTTTTCTTTAGCAAAGGAGCCATGTTAGCCTCAATTGGACATTCTCTACATGTATGTGTACCATTACAAAAATAACATTTGATTCCTGCGGATAGTTGTTTATAGTTAGATTTTAGAATTAATGTCATTATAGTATCTAAGAATATACATAACTAAGTAATAATTTCAATTTTTTTATAAACCAATTTAGACCCGACGGGTTGGGAATGCAATGACTTCACGAATTGAATCTTGACCTGTAAGTAACATTACTAGTCGATCAATTCCTAGACCCCAGCCACCTGTTGGAGGAAGACCATATTCAAGTGCTTTAACAAAATCATAGTCTGATGGTGGAATTTCATCATCACCCGCATTCTTTTGTTTAGATACTTCATCAAATATCTTCATTTGGAGTGCTGGGTCATTTAGTTCAGTATAAGCATTACAAAATTCTTTCTTGTTAATAAACAGTTCAAATCGTTCTGTCTTACCTGGTTGATCACGATGAGGTTTAGCTAGAGGTGACATAATTTGAGGATGATTAGTTAGAAAGGTTGGTTGAATACATAGTGGTTCAACAAATTCACCAACTAGTCCATCAACCAAACGATTGAGTGTATGAGGCGGTGACAGTTTAACTCCTAGTAAATTCATTAGATTAACATATTCCTCAGTCGCATTAGGACCATTAATATCTGGAAGTGTAAAATGTGAATCATCTAGTTTAATACGAACCTGTTGTTCCAGGGTATCCATCATATCTAGGCGAGGATATGGGCCTGCCAAATTAATTTCAGTTCCTAACCACGACACTTTGGATGTTCCATTCACATACAATGACATTTTTTCAAGAAAATCTTCAGTCATATCCATCAGATGAATATAATCTGTTCCTGCTTCATACAATTCACACGATGTAAATTCAGGATTATGAGTAGTATCAATTGATTCATTACGGAATTGTTTACCAATTTCAAATACCTTGTTAAGTCCACCAATAACTAGTTGTTTTAGAAAAAGTTCTGGAGCAATACGCAAATACATTTGCTGTTTCATCGCATTATGATATGTGGTAAATGGTTTAGCAGAAGCACCACCGGCCATTCCAGACATTACAGGAGTTTCTACTTCAATAAATCCACGTTCAACCAAATAGCTCCGAAGATAATGAATTACTTTATGACGCTTGACAAAAATCTCTCGTACATTAGTATTAGTAATCAAATCAAGATAACGATTGTTATAACGAATTTCCTTATCTTCTAGACCATAGTATGTAGATGGAATAGTTTCAAGACATGGAGTTAGTACTTGGATTTCAGATGGGATGATAGAAAGTTCTCCCTTTTTAGTTTTACAAATATAACCCTTCGCGCCAATAATATCTCCGCGTGCAATCATATCATGAATTTCATAAAATGATTCTGGGGATGAATACGATTTAACATCAGACATAATTTGGAATGGGATTCCTTCTACAATCAATGTGTAGAAATAAAGATTCTTTCCCGAAGCACGAACTTGTTGTACACGACCCATAATTGATTCAATTTTATCAGTTAGACGAGTACCTGGTTCAATATCCTTAAACTCATTGATAATTTCACTGATGGTTCGTGATGTTGGCCAATAATGAGGATAACTTAATAGCTTATTACCATACTTTTCAATACGATTACTTTGGCTAGTTTGATCAACATTGGTAGTATCGGATTCAATATTATTATTAATTTGAGCAGCTTCCATTATAAATTATCAATAATAATGAAAAATAAATAAAAATCAATTTTTTTGTTGTAAATAATTATAAAAATCATGATCATTAATTAAAGTCAAAGCTCATAATTAATTTTATATTTTCTTGATTCACTACAGTCTAATATTGGAAATATAGGAAAAACAGCAAATACAGGTAAGTGATCTGACATCATTTTTTTATTTGATTTTATAAAATATTCACTATCATTAAGAGTTTTATATTCAGATGCTTGACAATCAGAATAATAAATATGATCATAACTTTTATTATAATTATGAGGTGAACAACAAGTTACTAACTTATTTGGTTCGCGATAAAAGGTTTTTCCAAAACCAATTAATAATAAGGGGAAATTCATTAACTGTGTAGGATCATTATTATTAAAATCACCACTCATTATTATTTTGTATTCTGTAAAATCTATACCTGCTAATAATGGTACTAATTTTAATTTATTTAATTGACAAGATAAAATTTGTAAAGCTTCTTCTTGCTTAAAAGAAAAATGTGGAAAATGCACATTAATATTTATTATATTTTCCTTAAAAACTAATATTTGATATGGTCTATTATCACTAAATGATAATTTACCATCTAATTTATAAATTAGATTATATTTATTTTTATTGTATAAAGTAATTATTCCAGCTGGTAAATCTTCTGTAAATTCAATATTATAATTCTGTAAAAATGTTGGTTCTAATTGATTAATTTTATTTTCTAGATAAACCCATTGATTTTTCTTATTAAGAATTTCTTGTAAATTAATAAAATCATATAATTGTTGGTTTGATTCATTTGAATTAATCTTGCAAATCCCAATTTGACATATTATTTTAGCAATATTATTAGAACATTCATTATCACTTGCACTTGATAGTTTACAATGAGACATATCTAATCGCCCAGAATCAACACTTTCTAATAATTCCCATGAAATATTATATGTCATAACACGTAATTTATCATTCATTTTTTAATATACTTACTATACTTGATAAAAAAATTGTCAAAATCTAACTTTATTAGATTTTAATAAACTCAAATTTTATTTGAGTTTGTCATTGATACAGATTTATTGAATAAAAAGAAAAATTATATTTTTCGTTTTTATTAAAAAAATTGAAATATTTAAACAAATATTATCTTTACTAAATAATTTAATGCCAATTAATATGAATGGAAATGATAATGATCCCGCATACCGTTACAAAATTCCTGATTTTGTTGTGCAAATCGCTGGTCAAGGAAATGGTATTTTCACGATGTTTAGGAATATTGATGATATTTCTAAAAATATGAACCATCCGAAAGAAGTTCTTCTCAAGTACTTTGCCTCAGTAACTGGTTCAAATTATAATCCATCAAAGGATTCTATTACTGGAACACACAAACCAGATGATCTTAAAAAAATCATCTTGCAATATATTAAATATATTGTTATGTGTCCATCGTGTAATATTCCAGAAACAATTCCAAAGGTTGTTGGAAATAAGAAAAATCCTGATTTGCAATTAACTTGTTGTGCCTGTAAAAATGAATCATTAGTTAAACCACAGAATAAACAAATTACCAAGGGTATTGATATTATTATCAAATATCTGAATGGTGGTGGTGAATGGGTCATTAATAAGGGTTGGATGGTTTTACTGAATCAAAGCGAACGGGCTGAACGTAAAAAAGCACGCGCATTGAATGCTGCTAAAAAGCCAGATTCAAACACTGAAACACCAGATGATGATAATGTAACAACTACTAAAAAATATCAAGCAAACCCATTTGATGCTTTAGATGTAAATAGTCCAAGTGATGAGGATTCCAATAGTAGTGCTGATAGTAGTGATATTGATATTGATGCAATCTAATCACTTAAATATTTATTTTATTAAATAAAATTAAAATAATTATTAAATAATTAAATATCTAATAAAATAATTATTTTTCATTAAACACATTCTTTTTCTTGAAGACGTGTAATTTGAGACTTTACTTGAGTGTCGTGAGTATTAAATACAAAACGCTTACCATCTTTATTATAGTAAATTGCATTATCTGTGCCTGATTCAAATGCATAGAATTTCCAAATATCATTTTGATATAGAATCACAGAATTACACCCAAATGAATTCAAACCAAACAACATTGAATTACCATTTGGATGAACTTCAAATGCATGCGAATTAAGATAATCACTAATATTTGAATAATATGACTTTGTAATTGGTGCTGTCTTTTTAGGTTCTACACTGGAACTAAAGCTGGACTTGTCGTGGTATTTGTAGACATCCGCATCATCACCACTATTGTCACTATCATCATTGTCACTATCATCATTGCTCATACCATCGTCGTTATCGTCATCTTCCGCGTAATCGCAAGAATAATGTTGGTTTTCAGATTGACATTTGTATTGGGATTTAGCAGCGGGTTCTTCTGTTTCAATACTATTGTCATTATGGGTGTGGACACGGGCATGGTTATGTTTTTCATGGACACAAATATAATCAGGATCTGTTAGTTCCATACAATTATGACCATCGGATTCAAAACTTTCAGTTGATGCATCAGAATCATATACAATATCGTGACAAGCTGTATTCATGTGTTGTAGTTGTTCCATATCATTATAAGTTTCCGACTCATCTGTGCTTGATTCATTTGTGTCAAAATGTGTCGCATGGAGTACATTGGGATTAACATAAATCAGATTATTATCGGTATTGATAATAGTATTAATATTTTCGTTAAAAATAGACGTAGCCATTAAAAGATTATCATTTTTAGTATAATGAATATTAAAATTTCAATTTTTTTATATAAATTAAGCAATCATGGTAGCTTTAATTGCAGGATGTGATGAATAATTAGTTATTTGATAATCAGATAACTGAGATTGTTCAACTTGTTCTAGTGAATCAAAATTACTCATAGATAATTGAGGCAAATTAAATGGTACTCGTTCCAGTTGTTCATTTACAGCTTGTAAATGATCTGAATAAATATGATAATCTCCAATAATTAAATTTACAATTCCTGGTTTCAATCCGGTTAGTTGGGCAATAATATGTAGTAATAAAGAGGTTGATGCAATATTAAATGGTACACCTAAAAATAAATCACCTGAACGTTGATACATCGAACATGATAATCTACCTGTTTCAACATAAAATTGTATTACAATTGAATGACAAGGATATAAAACTCCCAGATGAGCTTGTTCGGGATTAAAATCTGTCATTAAGATTCTACGTGAATTTGGATCAGATTTAATTTCTTCAATTACCTTTTTTAATTGGTCAATTCCATTCAAATGTTTATTAGTATCATTTTCTGGAAATGGTTTATTAAAATGTCTCCATTGATATCCATACATTGGACCCATTGAACCAACCGGATAATCAAATTTCATTTTATCTAAAAATTGTTGATTTGTATTTGGTTCCCAAATCTTTACTCCCAACTCTGATAATTTAGTAGTATCAGTTTCTCCACGAATAAAAAATAATAATTCTTCAACAATACCTTTCCAAAACATTTTTTTTGTTGTTAATAGTGGAAAACCATCGGCTAAATCCCAACTAATTGTTTTTGAAAATTTACTTAATGTAACTGCATTTCTAGTTTGTCTTGATTCACCATAAATACTGACATCAAATAAAGTTTCTAGATACTTTGTTTCAACATTTGGAATTAATGTTCCTTGTTTAAAAACTAAATTATGTAATTTACCATCAACATTATTAATTTCACTAACCATTTTTTGATTAGTCCATTTGATTTTATACTGGGTCATATCTATTTGAACATCTGTATCAAATTCACTCAAAATATGTGTCCAATAAATTTGATTACAAGCCCAATGTCTCAATGCGGTATCATACACGCGTTTTCCACCAATAATCCAAATTTCAGAATCTATTGATAAACAAGCATCCATATATGCAGAATGAAAATCTGGGAAAAAATAAGTCTTAGATGAATTATTAGATTCATTTAATTTAATGTAATCAGAAGTAATTACATAATTTTTTCTACCAATTAATACCTTACGTCCTAATGAGTCCCAAGTATTTTTTCCCATAATTAATATATTATCATTTTCATTTACACCTGGTAAAATAGTTTTTTGTTTAGTTATGTTTTTGAAAAAATCCATATCTAATGAAAAGTCCCAAGGTATATCATTATTTTTTCCAAATCCACCTTTAATATCAGTTGCTAAAATTACATTAAACTTTTTCATTAAATTAAATATGTATATTAGAATTATATATATTTACTTCAATTTTTATTCAATCATTTTCATTAATTTCATTAATTTCATTAATAACATATAATACAGCAAATTCTCCAAATAATTCTGTAGCCATTAAATTATATATTTGTTTTGCTTCTTCTAATGTTTTAATATTATTAATTGTATTTGTTATATTATCTTTACAAATAGAAACTTCATAACCAGACTTTTTTAATTTTATGTGATGAAGAGGTTGATTAGTATATGGATCTATTATGGTGGTTTTAGTTATCTTAGATGATTTATTATATGAATTTTCAGCAGGAGTTGCTAATCTTAAATTATTATCTGTTGCATCTAATTTATTGCGATTTATATGATCTACATAATATTTTTTTAACTGATTTTTACTATCAATATATATATTGTACCATGAACCTGAATTAATATACCATATATACCTATGAAGTGGTACTCTAGCTCCTTTAATAAATGCGTATGGATAACCATCTTTGCCTAAATACCATTTATGTTGACTAATAATATCTTTTTTATTTATACTTACTTTTGCACATTTATTAGTAGATTCTGGATTTTTACCAACTAATTGAATTTCAAAAATATTTTCCATTTATTAATTTAGTTAATTTAATATTCTTTAATTATATAATTAATATCTATTATATATATATAATATAATAATGACTAATTGTTCAGGACCCTGTTTAGAACATTGTTATTCAACTAATAATCAAATATATTTATATTTATTAGTTGGTATTATAATAGGATTTTTATTTAGTACAATCATTAAAACTAAACTATTGGATAAAGAAAATAAACTAACAAATTAATAAACTTTCCACATATTCTTGTGTATAATCATCTGATTCTGGATAAATTTCATTAATATTATCAAAATCATTATTAGATATAATATATATATTCATATACTTTAACATTTTTTTAACAGATTTGACTAATTCAACATCTAAATTGGATTTTATAAATTCATCTATGATTTCAATTAAAATATCTTTTTTAAAAATCATTTCATGATTAAAATTATCAATTTGAAATGACATTTGATTAATTTCATTTGTTTTTGATTTAAATTGATTAAATAATTTACTAATTTTCTTTTCAAATGTTGTATCTGGATCAATTTCAAAATCAGACAATTCTACAATTGTATTTGATGGATCAATAGTATTTTTCAATTGAACAATTGTATAATAAATATCTTTTTGAAAATTGTCTTGATTTTCTAACAGTCTATTAATAATTTTAGTTAATTCTATCTTTTTTTCACTCATCTTAAATAACATAAATTTAATATTAGAATTTAGGTTAATAATATTTAACCAGTCTTCTTTAATTTTTTCATATGTATTATTTAATTCTAAATTAGTTAGTTTGGTTGCCATTAATATAATATTTAATTATGTAAATATTAAATTAATCAATTTTTGTTTTATTAAACTTTATTTAATACACTATTTCTATTGAATGTTGAAAAAGTATTTGCTTGATTATCGCAATCAAAACATTTTGTTTTCCCAGTAAAATAAGGTTGAGTAGAATCTTTAGTTTCTTTTAATCCCATTAATGCCTGTTTTTCACAATCATAACATTTAGATGGAAATGATTCATGTGCATTTGAAATTGATGTTATTTGTTTTTCACAACTAAAACATTTATTTGGTCGAGATAATGGCCAAAAGTTTTCACGAATTGTATCATAAGAAATTAAAATTAAACATAATATTGTTACAATAATTACTAATAAGTTTTCCATTGTCATCTATTATATTTAATTATAAAATAATTATTAGTATTTAAAATTATAATGTTGGAAATTCTTTTATATCATTGATTTGAACAGTATTATTTGTAATTACTTTTTTATGAACAAAATTATATGGTGGTAATCTTGCATTAAAATGTCTTTTAGGTTGGGTTGGTTCATCTAGACCCAATTGTTTCTTTTTATCAGTCGCACGTTTAGAAACAAATTTAACAGGTTTCCTTGCTTTTTCATCGGCATCTACTTTTTTATTAAATTCATCTAGTGACATTGTTTTTTTACCAGATTTTTGTGGTGAATTTTTTGATGTTTTTTCTTGATTAGATTTCTTAACTGATTTTGATTCAAAACTGAAAAAATCTGTTTCATTTTTACGAGCAGCTGCTGCAAAAATAATCCGTCTAGTTTCTTCATCCATCTCTCCATCTGATTCTTCTAGTTCTTCAGGAACTTCTTGTTCTGGTACATCATCATCGGAGAAAATTTCATCATTATTATCATTATCATTAATATTACTTGAACTCATTAATATACTTATTTTTATCTTATAAATATATTTAAATTCATTTTTTTAGGTGGTTTTATATAATAAAAAATTCTAGTTTAATACAAATACATATATGGCTGATAATATTAGGTCTAATACAATTAATAATGAATTAAAAAGTGATAAAACAAATAGTAATAGAATTAGTATAAAATTAGAATTTAACCAAGAATATGTTTTAATACATAAAGAAAATAATACGTACCAAATAACTACTATCAAACAATGGATATTTTTAACTAAATTTAAAAAAGCATACTTAATTATTAATTATCCTTATGGTAGTATTGAAACCTTAATAGAACAAAAATTTGTTTATAATCAGGATTATGAACTATTAAATGATTTAGATTTTAATTATAGATTTATATTTCCATTAGGTAATGATATAACTACTAAAAATATTTATCTTTATAATGTATCACCTTTTACTGGGTCATTAAATGGTAATAATTATACAATTAAAAACATTAATATAATTAACTGTGAAAATAATGGATTATTTGGTGTAGTAAGAACAGGTTCAATTAAAAATTTAATTTTAGAAAATGTTGTAATTAATAACGGAATTTGTAATGGAAGTTTAATTGGTAAAGCATCACATGTTGAATTGTTAAATATTAAAATAATTGGAAACATTTCAATATCCGGAATTAATTGTTCTGCTTTTATAGGAATGTTAGAAGGTAATTGTAAAAATATACATCTTTGTGTTGATGGTCAAATAGAAGGGGAAAATATTTCAGTTGTAACTACTAATTTTTATGGTATTATTGAAAATATGTCTATAATATCTAATATTAAAAACAACATATCTTATTTTGATGTTATTAATGGTAAACTATCTAACAGTAATTTTATTTCATTTACAACCATTACAAAACCATTTTATAATAAATCACAATATCACCAAATACATAATGTATATTATTTTCAGTTAAATGATGAAAAGTTACCAGAGATGCAACAACTTAATAATTCATATTATAGGAATTTAACCGATGTTATTTATTCAAATATTAATCCTATTGGATGGTATAAAAATAATGATAACTATTATTTAAAAAATATTATTAATTATACAAATGAAAATTTAGAATTAGAATTAAATGATAATATATTATTTTATGATATAAAATCAAATAAAAGTAATGTTGATAATAATAATGATTATATTAGATATCCATTATCAACTGAAACATACAATAAAGATGAAATATTATTAAAATGTAAAAAAATGGAAAATATTTATAATAAAGAATCTGAATGTTGTCGTAGATTAAGTGAAATTAATATTAATAATGATCAAATTAAAATAAATCATATTATTAATCAATTTCAAAATAATTCAATATCGGACCTTGATCAAGATAGTTTAAAAGAAGAAATAAATAGTATTAACTATCAAGAAAATGATCATAATTCAGATAGTTTTTATTCAGATGATGAAATAGAAGATAATATAAATGATAACTATAAAAATAGATTTGAAACAAATAATGATCTAATTAATAAAGCTACACAAATGATATTAAATGATTTGAATAAATTAAATTTAGTAAATTAAATTATAATATAATGTCTTTAGTTTTAGGTTTGATATTGGTTTCATGATTATTAATTGATAACTTTTTTATAGAATTATTTAATTGTATTTCCATTAATTTTCCAAATCTAAATTCTCTTAATAATTTAGGATCAGTAATTATAGTTCCTCCTAATTTATTACCTTCTCCTTTAAAAACAGAAACAGATGTTTGATTAATTTCTTCTTTATTTTCTTTAATACTAGAAATAGGTATAGGTTGTTCTTTTTTAATTTCAAACATATTTTTAATTTCTATTTTAAGATCCACATTTATAATATTGATAAATGCAACAGATAATATGTTTTCATTAAATTTTGTTTTAGTATCAGCTATTAAAATTTTATAATTTTTTCCATTATAATTAAATTCTATAATTTGATTTGAATATAATAAACAATATCCGGATAATAATTTTTCTAAATATTCATCCAATTTTGGAATATCAAAAACTTCTTTATCTAATGGTTCTAGTAGAATAAAATCACCAATAGGTACATAATTGATATATTTAATTGTAACTATATCAGAACCCTCTATTCCAAGGTTATTTAATAGTGCATTTGGTATCAATACAATACCTTCTTCTGCAGTAAAATCTAATACTCCACAATATCCAATAATTCCACTAGATGATTCAACAGAAAAATAATAAGGTGGTTCTATTAGATTCGGATTATTTTCAACATCCGGTAAATTAGTTAAATTAGTCAAATCTAAATGTTTTCTTTTTCTAGATTTGTTTATTGATATCATTGTATCATCTGAATGTTTTTGTTGATTAAAATTAACTAAAATACTGGGTGGTAATTTAATATAATTAGAATTGTAATCATAACCGAGAGCTAATAATTGAGTTTCCATTAATTTCATTCAAATTATATTTGTATTTGATCATAATATCAATTTTTTTATTAAATAATTTAATATTTTCTTAGTTTAATATATATGTCAATTAATATTGGTAATTTAACAACATTTATTGGTATTGTAGGATTAGCAGCAGTATTACTAAATAATAGAAATAAAGATAAAAATAATACAGATACCTCATATAAACAATTAACTGTTACAAAAAATAAATTAACAGTTGCAACAGGTGAACCTGCATATGCACCATGGGTAATAAATGATAAACCAGAATCTGGTCAAGGATTTGAAGCGGCAGTTATATATGCAATAGCTAAGGAATTAGGGTACGGAAAACAAGATGTTAAATGGGTTAGAACTACATTTGCCGATGCTTTAACTCCTGGTAAAAAAAATTATGACATTAATATACAACAATATTCAATTACAGACGAAAGAAAAAAAACTGTAGATTTTTCCAGCCCTTACTATACAGTACCTCAAGCTATAGTTAGTTTCAAAGGTTCTAAGTTAGATTTAGGATCTAATATATCATTACAAACTTTAAAAGGAAAAAAAATTGGTACCACATATAGTACTATAAGTTTTGATACTATTACTGATATTATAAAAGTTAAACCAATAGTATTTAATAATTATGATGCTGTAATATCAGCTCTAAATAAGAAAACAATAGATGGAATTGTTGTAGATTTACCTACTGCTTTTTATTTAGTAAGTGTTGAAATTAAAAATGGAATAATTGTTGGTCAAATAGATATTAAAAATGGTGATCAATTTGCTTTAGTTCTTGAGAAAAATAGTAAATTAACACCATATTTTAATAAAGCTATTGAAAAACTAAGAGCTAATGGAACATTACGTGCGATTGAAGAAAAGTGGTTAGGAAAAGATGCAAGTACTCCATTTATAAAACTTTAATTATATATAAAGGTAAATTTATTTAATAAAATATATTCAAATGGAATTAGAAAATACAACCAAAGATATACCCGAATTCAGTTTGTGTGGGTTAATATTAAATGGTAAAGTCGTTGAATTATACGATGCTGATACATGTAAAATTGTTTTACCTGTTCAAAATTCATTTTATAAATTCACATGCAGATTAAATGGTATAGATACCCCTGAAATGAAACCATTAAAAACAAAACCAAACAGAGATAATGAAATTATTTGGGCAAAGAAAGCTCGAGCTGAATTATTAAAGTTAATTTGTTCTGATGATAAATGTTTTGAAAATCTTGATATTAAGAAGGAAGAAATTGTTAGTACTTTAGAAAAAAATAAAAGATTGGTAACAGTAAAGTGTTTGGAATTTGATAAATACGGACGTTTATTAGTAGAGTTATTTAAAAGTGATGATTTAACAAAATCATTCAATAATATTTTAGTTGAAAAGAATTTAGCTGTTTCTTACGATGGTGGAAAAAAAATTAATCCATGGTCTCAATAAAAATATATACTTTATATTATATAATTTGAATGTCGAATAATATAATAAAATTAAGTAAATTACCAAAATCATTATTGACAAATGATAATAATCATGTATTTCAATCAGCAAATAATATATTATTATACTGTCAACAAAAATCTACTCTAATAGAATCATTTAATAATGAACTAGAATTAAATGATATGGTAAATGAAAAAGCAACCGGAACACCAACATCCGGTGGTACACTTTATTTATTAACTAAGCAAGAAAGTCTTGAACATATTGACCCACAATGTGTCTATACTTTTAGAGATATTGCATTTTTTGGTAGTTTTGTTACTAGAACATTAACTACATATTCATATTCAGCTGGTAATACCGGGTCTACTATTGTTCCTGATATGGCTACTGATATTGGTACAACAAAAGATGGCGGTATAACTTGGACTTTCACATTAAAGCCTAATATTACTTGGGAAGACGGTAGTGAAGTTACTACTAATGATATTGCTTATGGTATTTCTAGAACATTTGCTACTGATGTTATTACCGATGGTTATCGATATGCTATAAATTATTTAGATATACCAAACAAACCAGATGGTTCTAGTTCATATCCAGGTCCATACAAAGCTACTAAAACAGAACAAGCTTTATTTGATAAAGCTGTTAAATGCAGTGGTAAAACTATTACTTTTAAATTAAATAAACCATTAGTTGATTTTAATGATATATTAACATACTTAGCATTTAGTCCCGTACGTAAAAGTAAAGATACCAAAGAAAACTATGATAAGCTAATAGAATCAACAGGTCCATATAAAATTGCTACTTATGATGCATCAGTATTAAAATTAGTTCGTAATACCAAATGGAATAAAAAATCAGATTCCAATCGTAAAGCTTATCCAGATATGATAGTTATTAAATTCAATCAAACAGAAGATTCTATTGTAGCTGGTTTTAAAAATTTATCTGATTTATCTTATACTAATTCTATTTTATTTGATTATTTATTACTATCTAATATGAAAGATTTAATTGAATCTAAAAAAGTTCAAAATATCAATAATTATGGCCCTTATGTTCGGTACTTTCCAATGAATGTTAAAAAACTAAATAGTTTAAACCTTCGTAAAGCAATATTTCTTGCATTAAATCGTCAAGAATTATTAGAATTTTATGGCGATGTTAATTATTATGGAGATTTAGCAGACGGTTTCATTAGTCCAACATTAGGTTTAGATTATGAACCAACTATTTTATTAGATGGTTTAAAACCAATTGGTAACATAGAAGCTGCTAAAATATTATTAGACCAAGTCAAAGTTGAAAATCCAGAACTTTATAAAAAAGCTACTATAGATGGTTTAGTATGGGATGTAGCTGATAGTCAAACTAATAAAAAATTAATGGCACTTATAATAGCACAATTAACTAAAGCTGGAATTGTAATCAGACCTAATTATATTTCCTCTGGACAATATTATTCTGTTATACAAGATAATAATAAACAAGGAGATATTTCAATAGGAGCATGGGGTGCAGATTGGTCAAATGCATCCACGGTTATTCCTGAATTATTTACTAAAGAAGGTAGTTTTAATTTATCACGAAACGAGGATGATCATGCTTATATTGTTTTTAAAAAATTAGTCGATATTGCTTTATTAGAAACTGATAGAACAAAACAATCAAAATTATGGAAAATACTTAATCAATATGCGGTTGATCAAGTTTGGGCCATACCAAGAGTATTTAATAAAATACAAATAATATATGGGAATAATTTAGGTGGTGCATTTTTTTGGCAACCATATACAACCTTGAATTTTGCATCCATTTATATTAAAAAATAAACAATAAAATAAATAAATTAAGCAAGTGTTCCTAGCGGATCCCATGGTTCAAGTAGTTTTTCTGGTTGATTAAGATTAATTACACCATATTCATTTTCTTTTAGATGAGATTTATGAACAACAATTTGAAAAACATATTCATTAAACCATTTATCAGTCATCAATAAAAATCCATCAGTCCCAGATACTTTACCCCAACTATTTTCTATTTTCCATCTTTGGATTTTATTGTCTGAATCATCATTACTATGGTATCCTACAATAACCATTGCATGAGAAGGTAGTGAAACAAATTTTCTTAGTTTTTCTTCTTTAGTCATTAAAGATTGGATCCCAAAATATTGCTTGTAATTATGAATATCAATATCCATAATTCCAGATTCTTTATCTCTTTCAGCACCAACATTACAACCAAACCATACAGGTTGATTAGAATCAATTGAATCTTTAACTAATTCATTTAATCGTTCAATAGGTACATTAATCCATCCAACATGTTGGTCCATAACATTTCCAAGATATTTAACTTGATAATATTTGTTAAATGGATGTTCTTTACGAGGGTCGTGAACTACTGAAACCCAATCATCTGGATTATACTTGGTCATTTCAAGTAATTTATAAGGTGTCATATCGATAAAACTTTTAACTCCTTCTTTTGAATTATAAACCCAATTAAATTTTGTTGGTGGTTTACCTAAAAATCCAACCAATAGTTTATAAATACGTTCTACCATTACTTTAATAAGTTCTTCATGAATAGCTTTGTCTGATTTATCTAGAATAGTAAAATCATTCATTAGCATATCTAATAGGAATTTATTCATTGGTCCTGAGTTTTTAGAATGGATAGAATCTGGCATTGCTTGTTTTGGCACAATACCATATTTTTTAACAAGTTCTTTTGCCATATCCCATTGTCCACCATCACTTAAAGCTTCTTTGTAAATATGATTTAGATAATAAAATTGTTGAGCTTCTGGAATGCTATTTTTAATATCTAAATAATAACGAATATTTCGATGATACCGTTCTAGTTTATCCCAAAAATAAAGATATGTTTGACTAAATTCTAAATCTTTAGGTTGATCTGTATTAAGATTTTGAGCAGCTAAAATTCTAATTTGATTAAGAGTTGCAAAAATCCAACAGCGCCCAGAAGATTTTTGGTCAGTAATAGTATATTTGGGTGTAACTTCATTATTAAAAATAAATGGATTATCATTAATTTTTTGTTGGTCGCGAGTTACTTGTCCAATTTGATTATAATACAATCCCATCTGATATGGTTGCAATTGGAATGGTCCTGTTACGAGAGCACAATCTAGATAATTTGTTAATTCTGTCATTAATACATTAATAATTCAACTTAATATATTAATCTATCAATTTTTTATTTTTATTTTATTATAATTCATGTGTAATCTGGCCATGAAACTTTTTTAGGTCTATCTCTCTCTCCGGACTATAAAATGTTGGAATACTGTACTCCAAATTGGAATACATTGAAATTTAATTAAAGAAATAAAAATATATAGTATTATAATGGAATACAGTGGAATACATGATTCCAAAGAATATATATGCAAAATATGTAATAAACAATATTCATCTAGACAAAACCTATGGAAACACAATAATATTAAACACAATAATACGAACACACAAACACCACAAAATATCACAAAATCATCACAAAACCATACAGGTAATCCAATAATTATCACAAAAAAATCACAAATTAACACAAATATACCATCAAATAATACAAATATATTTGTTAAAAATCAATGTAATTATTGTTATAAAATATTATCAAGATATGATAGTCTTAAAAGACATGAGATAAAATGTAAAAATAAGAACAATTCAAGTAGTAAAATAGAAAATGAAAATAATGAATTAAAAACTATTATAAAACAGCAATCAGAAGAATTAACACAAATAAAATCTATATTAAACGAATTAATAAATAAAAACTGTAAAGTTCATCCAAAAACTCTACAAAAAATTAATAAACAATTAAATGGTGATCATAATACAATCAATGAAAATAATGGTACAATAAATAATAATACTTTTATTATTGCATTGGGTCATGAAAATCTTCCGGAAACTTTTTCTAGAAAAGAAAAGATTAATGTGCTTAAAAATAGATTTAATAGTTTACCATTTCTTGTCGAATATACCCACTTTAATAATAAATACCCACAGTTTAAAAATATTCTGATAACTAATACTCAAAATAATTTAGCTTATAGATATGATAGTAAAAAGAAGCAATTTATAGCAGTAGATAAAAATGAACTATTAGAAGATATAGTAGATGAGAGAATGTGTGATATTAATTCATTTTATGAAGAATTAGAAACTGATTTAGATGAAAAAACAAGAGAAATATTAGAAAAAGCTAAAGATAAAATAGATAATGATCCTGAATTTAGAGAATTAAAAAAGAAAGATATCAAATTGATAATCTATAATAATAGAAGTAAAGTATCTAAAGCCGATACTTCTAATATTGAACTCGAATTATAATTTTAATTTATACAAATATAGTTAAGAAATAACACAACAATTATATTTGTTTATTTTACTTGAATTATTCAAATTAATTAAATCATCATAATTATTAGAATCGTCTGGACTAGATAATAATATATCATTTGATTTTGTTTGATTTTTAGCTGGTTTTTCTATTTTATTTATTTGCAAAAGTGGCATGGTTTTGTATAAACTGAGTAATTTAATACAAATAGTTTCAAATACTTGATTTACATTAATATTATCTTTTGCGGATGTTTCAATATATATTGAATTATGTTGTGTACACAAATTATCAATGATATCTTGTGTAACTACTATTTGTTTTTTCAAATCTGCTTTAGTTCCAACAAAAAACGTTAAGACTGAACTACTACAATATTTATTTCTTTCTTCAATCCATTTATTTATATCAACAAATGAATCAAAGTTAGTTAAATCAAACATGATAACAATAGCTTGTATATTTCTGTAGTAACTAGATACAATTGTTTTAAAACGTTCTTGTCCAGCAGTATCCCAAAATTGTAATTTTATATTGGAATCTTTTATTATTATATTTTTTATTTTAAAATCAACACCAATTGTTGAATTATATGTTGGATCCCATGTATCTTCACAATATCTTAATAGTAACGATGATTTTCCAATAGCTGCATTGCCTATTAAAAGTATTTTAAATATATAATTATTATACACCATATAATACTATTCCTATTAGAAAGTAGATATTAAAATATTTCAATAATAATTAAAGACTTGATTATTATTTAAATCAAAAGAGCTAATGAAATATATATTTTCAGACTCAGAATCCGCATTAAATTATTTAATTAAATATAATGTATTTCTTACAGGGCCGCCTGGTTCAGGGAAATCATATTTGGTAAATAACTTTATTGAATGGACAAGAAAAAATTCATTAAATGTTGCAGTAACTGCTTCTACAGGTATTGCTGCTAAAATTGTTAATGGTTCTACATTACATTCTTGGGCTGGTATTGGGTTAGGTCAAGACACAAAAGAAAAACTACTTGAAAAAGTAATTGAATCCAAACATAAAAAAAGAAATTGGAAAAACACAAATATTCTAATAATTGATGAAATATCAATGATATCTGGTGAATTATGGGAAACACTAGATTATATTGGCCAGGAAGTAAGAGGGATAGCTAAACCTTTTGGTGGAATCCAAATAGTAGCAGTTGGTGATTTTTATCAATTACCTCCAGTTAAAGGTAAAATGTTAATTGATTCAGATATTGGATTTGATAAATATTTTGACTATGCAATTTGTCTAAATCAATTATATAGATCTGCTGATTTAAAACTTAATCAAATCTTAACTAGAGTAAGAGATGGTATTAAGTTATCAACCGAACAAAACGAATTGTTAAAATCAAAAGTAGATAAATCTAATATTAATTATCCGGTTCTAGTTAGTCTTAGAGAAACAGCCAGAACCATGAATAAACAAAAATTAGATGAAATTAATCATATTGAGTACAAATATACATCTGATATTTATTGCATGGACAAACATAATCAAATAATTAATGATACTCTATTAGATAATTTAAAAAAAGTAGCTTTGGCTGACTGTACAACGGAAAAAGCAGTGGTATTAAAACAAGGTGTTCCTGTAATTTATTTAATAAATGATCCGACAACAGGACTAGCAAATGGATCTGTTGGTTTTGTTGAAGAATTTAGAAATGGTAATCCCATAGTTAAATTTGAATTTACCAAAGTAGAAATTACCAAACATAAATATACAAAAGAATTTAATGATATTACAGTAATAGTTGAACAATATCCATTATTATTATCATATGCATTAACAATTCATCGGGCTCAAGGTCAGACATTATCTCAAGCATCTATATTATTAGATAGTTCTGTTTGGGAGGATGGTCAAGCGTATGTGGCACTAAGTCGATTAAGCTCGCTACAAAATTTGAGTTTGATATCCTATAATCCAAAAGTTTTTAAAGTTTCAGCAAAAGTTAAAGAATTCTATAAACAGTTTGATATAAACAAATAAATAAATTAATTATTTAATGGACTATTTTAGCCAATAACAATTTGGTTCTTAAATATGATTGAGTGTTTGATTTATTTTCATCAACTAAATCTAACTCAACATCCAAATCAATATCTTTCATTACAATTGAAGATTCTTTTAATATATATTTAACTCCAAAAAAAGCATTTGCATCTAATGATTTAAAGCTATTTCCATTAGCTTTATTGTAGTAAATAGTTATTGTTTTTTCTTTTACATCGGGATAATATTGTTGATATTCTTTGAATGGGAAAAACATATTTTTTAATTTATTATTATAATCACCAATTAGGTTTAATGTTGATAAAGTTGGTAGAAATACTTTATCTAATGAAATCTTTATATTTTTTGTGTATAAGGTAACTATTGATAATTTATCACAGAAAATGAATGCACTTGGACCAATATCAGTAACAGTAGCCGGTATAGTAATCTTAGTTAAACTTGAACAATTAGAAAATGCATTTATACCAATAGTTATAAGTTTTGAATTTGGTTCTATTGTAATAGATGATAAATTTGAACAAGAATCAAATGCATTGTCACCAATAGTAGTTACAGTAGCAGGTATTATATATGATTTATTTTTATTTCCAGCTGGATATTGAATTAACTCAGTTCCATCTTTACTTAATAAAACTAATTTTGAAATCGATTTGTATTTAGGATTAGCTGGATCTACTTCTATACTTGTTAAACTCTTGCATTCTCTAAATGGACCTACACCAATCAAAGTAACAGTAGCCGGTATAGTAATCTTAGTTAAACTTGTACATACAGCAAATGCATAGTTACCAATAGTTGTGAGTTTTGAATTCGGTTCTATGATAATAGATGATAAATTAATACATAAATCAAATGCAAGGTCGTAAATAGTAGTAACTGTAGATGGAATAGTGTATGATTTATTTTTATTTCCAGCTGCATATTGAATTAACTCAGTTCCATCTTTAGTTAATAAAACTAATTTTGATATCGATTTGTATTTAGGATTAGCTGGATCTACAACTATACTTATTAAACTCTCGCATACTCCAAATGGACCTACACCAATCAAAGTGATAGTAGAAGGAATTTGAATACTAGTTAAACTTTGACATAAATAAAATGCACGAGAACTAATAGATGTTAACTTATATGGGGTTCCAGTTGAATTCTTTTTATATGATGATTTTAATATTATAGTAGTTGGTTTACCAGTCCAACCTACTATACCGCATGTTTTAGTTGAATCATTAAATGATATTTTAATAGCACCACCTGGTACTGGAACTTCAATAGTTGTTGCTTTGTCTATTGGACTTTCGTTAATATTTTCTAACTGATTATTTCTTAAATGTAAATATTCCATTTGGCAAAATGCAAAATTATATATTAATAATTAGATTTAATTACTTTATTAATATAAAATTTTACAAACAGTTTGATATAAACAAATAATTATTTAACTAATTCTAACTCAATAGCCATAACACCATATTCTGTTTCATCTTCTTTAGTAAAATATTTGAAATAAACACTGAGACCATGATCAATAGTTGGCATCCCGGGTAAACATTTATTCAAGCCTTCATTTTTAAGATATTGTTCAAATGTTTTATATTTGGTTTTTCTAATTATTCGGGTTAATACACTTCTTGGTTTAAAATCATCGTTAGTCCATTCGATTAAATCACCAATTTGCATTGTTTTAAATCTACCTTTATTCTTGCGCCCTTCAACTGTTTTAAGGCCTAATGAAATAAGACTAAACCATGGTTCAGAAACATTTTCTTTGTATTGGGTTTGGTCTTGATTGTGGTTAGATTCAGTATTGGTATCAATATAATTAATAGCATATTGTTTTACAGTTTCCATTATATAATTTATTATAATATACAATTATAAGTTTATTTTTTCATTTTTTTAAATTTGGTTTTACAGTACAGTACTACTTTTACATCCTAAATAATGTTTTAAATAATACATATGTTCTTTTATATTTGTATCTATTAATGGAAATTGATTTGCACATGTTGGATCTTCGCAATTTTCTAAACTACATTCTTTTAAAGTACCATTAATGTTTTCAAATATTTCTTGACATGAATGAACATATCCAATATCTAATGGAGGTGCATGCGGAATAATATCTTTATCATGAGTAAAACGATATAATTTTAGTTCTGATATTGAATTTACAAATCGTGCGTAGGTTCCATCACCTACACGTGGTTGACCAAAATTATAAACCGTATTTGATATATTAGCTGCTACCAATTCCATTCCAATCATTTGTGCAATTGCTGCACCAAGTGAATGCCCTGTAACAATTACATTAGAATATCCATATTTTTTCTTTAATAAATTAACTGAATCAATTGTACTATTTTTTAAATTTAGTGTTGTTTCATAAAACCCATGATGAACTTCACAGTCGCAATTTGGAAATGTATGATATTTAGTTTTTAATATTTCAAAATCATCAATCCAATTACGATTAGAAAAAGACCCACGAAATACCACATAAACAGTATTGGATGAACCCAATACACCTGTATAACCTTCTAAATCCGTTTTTGGATCATATAAAACATTTTCTACAATAAAATTACTTGCTGGACCAGCTAATTTCATTGATGTATAATTATTTTTTCCACAATATGCGGCTCCACTTAACCATACAGATGAATTAGCTACATTAATATCATAACTATATGCACTAGACACATTATTTAAAAATACTAAATACAATAATAAACTAATAATATTTTTCATATCTATTTAATAAAAATATTATTACTTTTTTAGATAGTTTATAATATAAAACATATAAATAATAATATTTATAAAATAATAATATGGAATATATAATTGGAAGTTTATATATATTAAAAAATAAATTAGTAAATTTTAATGTATCAAAAAAGGTACCACGAATTGAACCAATCATGCCATGGTATTATCAATATTCATATTTCTACTCTGAACCAACCCTTGTTTCTAATAGACTTTATTTGGGTTCATCATTTAATGCATATAATATTAATCATATTAAAAATAATAATATCAATGTTATTATCAATGTGACACATGAAATAGATAATTTCCATGAACATGATGATAAAATAACATATTATAAATTTCCTATCTTAGATAATAATCAAGATGATATAACCCCAATACTTAATGTAACATATGATATTATTGAAAGACAATTATCAAAAGGTGATGTTATATTAGTTCATTGTTATATGGGTGCATCAAGATCAGCATCTGTTGTAATAAATTATTTGATGAAAAAATTAAATTGGGATTATGAAAAAGCAAAAACACACGTGTTAAATGAAAGACCTCTTGTTAATCTATCTGAAAAATTTGATAACACTTTAAAAAAGATTGAAATTATGCGTGATTGTGAAGATATAATTTAATAATTAAATGGAAATTGAATTATCTGTTGATAAATTAAAAGAAATAGAACAACAAATAAATGTATTTAATATGGATTCAATTGATATTAAATCTATTTTAGAATTTAAAAATTTACATAATTTAATTACTAATTTGGAATTAGAAATTATGTGGAAAGAATTTAATATTGATCTAGAAAAGCTAATATTAAATCATTTAGACCAATTAAATATCAAGCTAGAAACAAGTATGCGTGATCAAACAGACAAACCAAAAAATCAAATATTACTATTAAAAGAAAAGGTATTATCACTAATAAAGATAGAATCTGATCAAACTAAAATTGAATCATTAAAAAATCTTAATATAGTATTGTCTAATTTATATATTAAATATGAAGATTTAGAAGATGAAATTAGTTTGCAAACAAATTATTTGTATGATTATATTGATGAGAAATTTCAATGGTTAGATGAAAACCCTGAATTTATTCAAATATGTGAATTACTTGATTCTATTTCAAATGAAATATTTAAAAATGTATTAAAATATGTAGAAGATAAAAGTAAATTTTACAAAGAATATTTTGATACAAAATTTAAAACTGAAGCTGATCGTGATATGGGTCCAAATTTAGAGATTTATGTAATGAATTTTATAAAGAACTATATGCTAAATAATTTTGATTCTATTTTTAATCAAATTTGCTTAGATATATTAGAATCTAAAGGTATAACAAATGAAGCTGATATTAAAAATATAGTTAAATTACATTACGGTTATACCAAACAAAATACTAAATTAATGTTAGCATTAAATGATATTGAATTACGACTTAAAATTACAAATAATATCAATTAATATTTAGTATTATTTTAAAGAATTATTTTATTTAAGTATTAATTTAGAATTAAAGATATGAGTTATAAACTTCAACCTGTAGTAGTTTGTGGTGGTACAACCAATGAAATAGATGCATCATTAGGTTCGGGTAAAGCTGTTTCAAGCGTAATTGATGATTGTATATTTTTAGAACTAACTGAAAATAAATTACCTGAATGGATTAATAAAGATAAACATTTTATTGTTAATGTTATTCATGGTAAATATGGCGAAGATGGAGAATTACAACTAGAATGTGATCAACGAGGTATTTCTTATACTGGTAGTGATTATTTATCTAGTAAATTATGTATAAATAAACCAGAAGCTAAAAAAGTAATGAGACAAGTATGTCCATATTCAATTAGTGAAATGGACTTTAATTTCAGTACTAAACCAACAGTCACAGAACTAATTGAAAAATTCGGAGAACAGATAGTTATTAAACCATCTAATCAAGGAAGTAGCATTGGACTACATGTGCTTAATGGACATACAGAAATAGCTAATTGTCTTGATAATTTAAAAGACGGCGAGTGGATGGTTGAAAGAAGATTAATTGGACGTGAAATGACAATTGGTTTATTAAATGGTAAAGCTATGGAAATAATTGAGATATTGGCACCTAATGGTATAAATAATTTTGAATATAAATATAGTACAAATAAAAAAAATATATGCCCAGCACCATTAACAGATGATTTAACTCAACAAATTAAATCAACAGCTGAAAAAATATTTAGTGCATGTGGTTGTCGTGATTATGCACGCATGGATTTAATATTAGAACCAGATAATAAATTTTATTTTTTGGAAATAAATACAATACCTGGAATGACTAAAACAAGTTTATTACCTAAAAGTATAATGGGTACATTTCCAGATATGGATTTTAAACAAGTTGTTAATAAAATGATTGAACCAGCTTATAACAGAGGATTAGAAACATTATAAGATATTTTAACAAGAATTAATATCATTAAATATTTTACTAACATTTATATTTTTACATTCACGATCAATCTCATTTAAATTTATATAAATTTCATCATGATATTTTTTAAATAAATTTATAAATTTTTTTCTTTTTGTCGATCCTAATGGTACTTGTAATGTTAAATTATTTTCATCAAATCTATGAATAGCTACACATGTTATTTTATCTAAAAATACAATATATTTTGCACCTATAAATTTATAAAATCTCATAATATATTCAGTATCTCCACCAAATCGTGTATTCCAATATAATCCAATTTTTTTTATAATCTCAGTTTTATATGTACAATTATTTGGACAAAAGTATGGCGATCTTACCAATAAATTATTAGTTTCATTATATCTATACCACTTGCTTGCTACAGCAAAAATACTTTTATATCTTGTAAATTCAATCATATCATAAACTAATCTATTTTTTATAATAATATCATCTGAATCAACTATTAAATAATATTTCGTTTTTATATCAGCTAATACCTTATTAATTGTCATAAATTTACCCAAATTTTTTTCATTAGAAGTAATAACTACATTTGGTAAATGACTATATTTTTTAATTACTTGTAAAGAATTATCGGTAGAACAATCATCAATTATATAAATAATATAATTTTTATATGTTTGTGACAATACTGATATAATAGTTTTTTCAATATAATTTTCACAATTATATACAGGTATTATTATACCAAATGTATCAGATGAATTAGTTATTTCAATTATATTAATTATATTTTTAATTGAGGTATATTTTATACAATAATTATCTATAAATTCTGTATCAGGTTCAGTTGATTTATAATTTGAAACTACTAAAATATTTAAATTGTAACATTTTTCTATTATATCAAAATTTAAATCATCTAGACAAATAACTAATTTAAAATTAGCTAAATTTAATTCTAGATCTGTTTGATTTATTTCTATTATATCAATTACACCCATAAAATGTTTTTGAATAGTTTTATAATATTCTAATTGTATTATATCATTATTATTATTATAATATACACCAATTAATGAACCTGATGTAAATTTATCTAATGATTTAGTTTCAATATAATTATCTATATATTTGATTAATTTAATATCATGATAAGATTGTGTAGTTATCAATGTCATATATTATATTATTTATAGAAAAATAGTATTAAAAACGAATATCTTTTATAAAATAATTGGATAATTAAATTTAAAGAATAAATATTTTAATTAACTATTATGAAACTAGTAATATTATCTACTGGTTGGAACATTGAAAATTTTGTATGTGAATATATTGATTCATTAAAATCACAAACTTATAAAGATTTTATTGTTTATTTAATAGATGATATGTCTACAGACAATACATTTGATATATCACAAAGTTATATTGGTAATGATCCAAGATTTATTATAATTAAAAATACTGAAAAAAAGTGGAAAACAAAAAATTTTATTGATGTTGTTAAAAATAATTCTAATATTGATAGTAATGATGTGCTTGTTGAAATTGATGCGGATGACAAACTTGCGGATGAAAATGTTTTAATGAAAATTTATAATATATATTTAGAAAATCCAAATATATGGGTTTGTGGAAGTAAATGGATAGATACAATTGGGCACCCGGGTAGATATGGTGAAATTATTCCCGAAAAAGCTAGAACTAGATACACTATTTTTTCACACATGAGAACTTTTAAGGCATTCTTATTTAGAGCTATTAGAGAAGAAGATATGATGTTTAATGGAGAATATTTTAAAGCAGCATGTGATATTGCACATGGTGTTCCGATTTTAGAAATGGCTGGTTCAGAACACTATTATTATTTTGATGAAGTTACTTATATTTATAGATGGCATAATAGACAATCATATTCAGAAAATGGTTCACATAAAGATCCAACATTACAAAAAAAATCAGCAGGATATGTTTTCGAACTACCTAAATATAAAAATTTAATTATTGATTCTAGTACAAATTTAGACAATATAAAAGGAGAAATAATAGTTAAAAAATAGTTAAATATAAATAAATTTAAAGATATGAATTTTTATTTATATAAAATGAATGAAAATGTTAAAATACCAATTATATTTAATAATCTAAATTATATTCATACAATTTTAAATAAAGCAGAAAAGAAGCCTAAAATATTTATTACTCTAAAAAGGTCATATGAATTATTAAATGTATCTAATATTTCGTATTTTGCACTAAAGATTGAGAAAAATCTATCAGAACTTGTAGATGGTTTCATATTTGAAACATTATCAGATGCTATAGTAGCTCGAATGATTGGGGTTAAAAAAAGGATATTACTACTGTATTATATAACAAGTGAAGAAACAGAATTAGCATCTAAACATGACATTGAGATTACATGCCCGTGTGCAAATTGGTTAGATCGAACAATTCAAATGTTTCCAGATATAAATTTAAAATTCCATGTTTATCTGGATGTTGGAATAGGTCGGCAAGGTTTAATTGATGAAAATGAATTAATTGAATTAATTAAAAAAATTAACAAATTACCAAATATAAAATTATATGGTATTGGCACTAGATTTAATTCTGAATCAAATGGGATAGATTTAAACGAGGGTGTATGGAATAAATCAGGTATACCTGTAAATGTTAGAAAACAATCAATGCATGCATTAATTTATCACCAAAAAGACAAATTTAATAACTTTATAAAAAAATTACAGGATGAACAACTAATTAATACTAATATACTTGTACATGCTGCTTGTACTAAAGAAATTATTAATGAACAAACTGATATATTTTATGATATGGTACGTGTTGGAAGATTATGTTTAAGTACATTATTTGAGAATCAAAGTATTCATGTACCTGTATTATCAATTAAAAAAATTCCCAAAAATTTCTGTTTAGGATATTATGGGAAAAGTGGAAGAACATCAGATGAAATAACAGTAGCTTATATTAAATTTTACAAGTTTTTAGATGCAAAATATTATTATAATGGTATTGAATTAAAATCAATTAATGTATCAGACCCATTTGGTCTGGTAATAAATAATTTTCCAGAAATTTCAATAGGTTCAATAATTGAAATAAAACCAAATTTAATTTATTAGTTTTTTAAATTATTTAATCTAACTAATATTCGAATATAATAATGGTTTTATTTTATTTATTTTTTTTAATGTATTACATATCTTTTTTTGATCATTTGTATTTAAAAGTTTTTGTAAAAATTCTAAATTTTGTTTATTTCTTTGATGAATATCATTCATATAAGGACCCATGTTCCATATACTATATTTAGATGCATTATTTATTTGATCTCTAGTATTATTTCTTTCAAATAATAAAAAAAATACAACTACATCTTTACAAAATAAATTTAATAATTTTTTATCATTGGATTCTTGAATGGTCATTAATTCCTTACGTTTGTTATAAAAATTCAAATAATCATTTATTGTATTCATTTATTAATTTAATTATATTTATAATTAAATTAATTTTTTAAACTATTAATTAAAATTATGTGATCTAGAACTAGATAGGTGAAAAAGAATTAATAAAATTAATACCCACTATCATAATAACTGCAAAAATAAATGGTATTTTATCTTGTACATTTCCAGTGAAAGGTGTTGAACAATATTTTACCATGTTATCTTGGTTAAACATATTAATAACCATGTAGGTTCCAGCGAAACCTATTGACCAAAATATTTGGTTGACAAAATCACCTATAACTGGTATTGCTTCTATAACTGAATATACTACACCAATAACTGGAAGGAATCCCAATACGAATGGAACTAATTCACCAATACCATAAGCTATTGTAGAATCAATACCGGCTTTACCAATTGAATCAATTGTAATTTCGCCATTGCAATTGTCATATCTTCTTGTCAAGTTGGCAACCATAATCATTAACATTTGAAGAATAAAACTGACAATTGATGTTAACATTTCACTGTCTTCATCAATAATATATGGTAATATAAATGGAATAATAAATTTAGCAATAATTGGTAGTAACATAATTTTATCAACAGGATCAGTACCTTTACCATCTTTGACCCAACCAAATTTCATCATAAGTAATGGAATATAACTAAGTGGTGGAAGTTGTAATAAAGGAAACATTAGCCACCATTTATCTAAAGAACCTTTAAATTTAAAAACACGCGCCCATAATTGACCTAATGGTAATATGCCTAATATAGCTACTTCTGCCCATGATAATTGACCCATTTTTTAAAGTATAAAATAAAGTAGAAATTTTTAATTTTATTTATAATCTAATCTAAATCAAATACTATATCGTGTAATTGTTGAGCTAAGTTAATAGCTATCAAAGAATCTACAACAAAAGATAATGTCATATCGTTTGAAGAATACGATGTAGTAATAATATCGAATTTTTTAGTTAGTTTAAAAATATCACCAATATTTTCAATCATTCTAATATTATCACCAACTACTGATATGATTGAATTATTAGTTTTTACGTCTACTAGATATTTTTCTTCTAATTTAGATTTAATATTTAATAATTTATAATTATCGTGTTCATCTGTAGTAGTTGTAATATTAAATTGTGATGTATTAATTATATTAATATCAACATTAAATTCCTTAAAAACAGAGAAAATATCATAGACAAAACCATAATTATTCCACATATTAAGCGATGTGATTTTAAATACTTTAACATTATCTTGTATTGTAACTCCATAAATATGATTTGATTCTTTTTTAGTTATAACTGTTGATTTTGAATCAGGTTCAAAAGTATTTTTAATATGAATTGGAATAGATTTAAGTGCACATGGTAAAATGCAAAATGGATGTAATACTTTTGCACCCATTGCAGCAACTTCTTGAGCCGCATCATAATTTACTATAGGATTAATATGTGTGTTTGAAATTTTTCTAGGATCAGAACTATATATTCCGTTAACATCGGTCCAAATTTCATAAACTGTAGCATTTACAGCTGCAGCAATAATTGATCCGGTTGTATCTGAACCACCTCGACCAAGCAAACAACATTTATTTTCCGGTGTTCTTCCACTAAATCCGGGAACAACAATAACATCATTATTTTTAAACTCATTAATAATTATATCTGAATCTACATTAAATTCACCTTTGTTATATAGTGAATCATTTTCTAATGACGAATAAATAATATCATGAGATGATACAAATTTTGATTTAACATTATTATTATTTAAATATCTATTTAAAATATGACAAGTAAAAAACTCACCTTTTGACACAAATGATATTTTGTTATCAATATTAGCAAAATTATTTTCTTCAAGAATAAACTTTGACATTAGATCATTAATATTTATATTACATTCAGATGCCAATATTACGTTTTTATTAATGATTTCAGTTAATGTTTCTGAACATAAATTATTTACATACTCGAGTAATTTATTTGTTATACCACTCATTGCAGACAAAACAATAACAAATTTTATTTGTAATTTATCAGAATTAATTTTTTGTATTCTATTTAATATCATCTCATATGTTGAATATTTTTGTGATGTTCCACCGAATTTTAATACAATATATTGTGTATTTTCTGTCATTTATTGAATATAAAATAAATTAGTAAATAATAATGATTTCAATATTTTCTTAAAAATTATAATTGAAATTATTATGGTAACTATTAAATTGTACCATTTCATTATATTTAACCCGCGATTCAGCTGATAGTTGAACTAGTGGTAATCTTACATTAGCCATTTGATTATTTCCTGTAATCACAGATAGTACATACTTAACGGGAACTGGATTTGATTCAATAAAACAGTATTTAATAAGAGGTCTAAATCTGTAAAATAGATTTGATGCAATTTGATAATTTCCATTTGCAAATTCATTGACAATATTAATCATTTGCATGGGAATAATATTCGAAACAACACTAATTACTCCAACACCGCCTACACTCATAATTGGAAGAACTAGTGCATCATCACCTGAATAAATTGATAGATTGGGACACAATTCTCGAACTTGCATTACTTGATCAAGATTTCCAGATGCTTCCTTAATTGCAATAACACGTTGTGAAAAGTTGGCAATACGTTGAATTGTATTGGGTTCAATATTAACACCGCAACGTGATGGAATATTATAAATAATTACGGGTTTGTCAGTTGAATTAATTAGTTTTTCATAATGTTGATAAATGCCTTCTTGAGATGGTTTATTATATGATGGTTGTGAAATCATAATACAATGAGCATATTGAGAAATTTGTGAAAGTTCATTCATCATTTCAATAGTATTATTTCCACCAAGTCCCACAATAATATTTACACTATTATGATAATTAACATAAACAACATTAGCCACTTCTAGACGTTCATCAAGAGTTAATGTGGGAGCTTCACTTGTAGTTCCTAGAATTACAATTGATCGAATACCTTGATTTATTTGATTTTCAATATGTCTTAGCATTGTATCAAAGTCAATAGAAAAATCATTTTTAAAAAATGTAGGAATAACTGTAATAACTTGTGATTGATTTTGTAGTTGCATTAATATAAAATAATTTAAGGTTATTAAATAAAATAATCAATTTTTTTAATTATTATTTTCACAAATATACATTTGATAATTCTTATAGAGAATATTTACTTTTTTATTATTTGTGAGAATTAGGGTAATATTTTTAGTTTGCTTTCTATCTTTGTTAAAATGATATATCCAAAATTCGGCAGCACCCATACAACAACCACTATATTCAGATGTTTTTTGATTAGTTTCTGGATCAAAACATTCCAAATATATTACATTATTATTTGCATCAAAAGCAGATGATAATACGTTAATAAATGCAATTACATATTTATCATTATCAGCTTGTTCTGAATTAATTACTGTACTAATTGTTTCTAACATATCGGTTTCATATATATTATCTTTAATCTCAAGAATTAAATATTTTTGATTTGCAAATTCATATCTGCCAATACCATATAATGTTAGGTTTGTCATTTGTGTTATTATGTTATTAATTGAATCATCATTTAATTTAGCATCATAATATTCTAATGATGGTAGCTCTATCATTTTCATACCATCATATGATTCAAACGAATATTCTTTATTATTAACTATAAAATCTCCATCAATATTAGAATCTAATCCTAATTGGTCGTTAATATATTTATTTGCAACAAATAATGAATATGCACAAAATGGTATTTTGTTAATTTTATTATCTTTTGTTGAAAACACAAAAGTTTTATATTTATTATTTTCTTCTTTCTTTATTATAATTACTTTATTAATTTCTTTATTTGTTGATATAATATTATCAACAACATATAATTGAACAGATTCAATCAAATCTTTATCAACTTGAACAACGGCAATATTATTGTTTGCATATGAATAAACTTGAACATTATTTAAACTATCTAATTGATTATAGAATCCATTAGACTTTGTTAAAATCCAATAAATATAGTTCAGACATCCTTTAGCAAAAGTATTACGATTTTCCACATTATGTGTTATGGTAATTAATTCAGAACCATTTGTTAGATTTAATGTGTGAGTTCCAATAACTTCACCTGTTCGTAGAGATTCAATAGGTACATTACGAATAATTTCATTCTTAATTGTGATAGCAGTACCACTTGGAGCATCTTTTTTATTAATATGATGAACATCTGTCATTGAAAATTTCCATTCGGACCCAAGATAATTAGCTAATTTAGCAAATTGTCTAAATAATGGAATACCTTCAGAAAAATTAGTTATATGAGCAACAGGTATATTTGTACTATAATTTTGAATTAATTCCATTGTTTCTACAGAGAGTCCAGTTGTTCCAATAATTAATGGTACATATATTTTTTCATTCATTAAATATTTGACCAAATTTTGTGTTCCAGTATTTGAACTTACATCGATAATAACTGAATTATATCCAGATAATCCATCAAAGTCTTGTTTATTCAGAGTCCGTTTAATATCTCCAATATAATTAAATTTATTATTGTTAAAAATTTCTTTCTTAATCAGTGAACCAAGACGTCCAGTTGCACCATTAATTGTTACATTAACATGATTATATTTTATTACCGAATCCATTAATCTTTCTAATCCAACAATTAAATCATCTGAATTATAATATGAAAAACTTAGTCTAATACATTCATTAAAGTCAGACTCGGTTGAGAATTTAATTCCAGGATGAAATTTAACTCTATTTTTTTCACAAGTTTTCAAAAAATCAGTAGTATTATTAATTGTTTTAAATACAATCCATAAAAAGTATCCACCAGATGGTTTGATATAATGGATATTGGAAAATTGATCCAAGAATTCAGTCATAATTTGACAATTGGATTTTAAATAAGATAAATGCTTATTTATAATTTCATCGATATTTCTAATACCATTTGATTGTTTTTCTAAAGCATATTCAATAAATTTAAAACCAATTGGATTTATTCCACCAGATGAATCTAATACAGCTGATTTATTTAAACCTGAATCACCTGAAACAAATCCATATTCATTTTTGTATTTGGGTAATTTAGTATTTTGATATATCCAACCAACTCTTAGTCCTGGTGCTAAAATTTTTGAAAAGCTTCCTAAACTTAGTATTTTTGGATGATAATCAGCCATTGGATAAAATTTATATGTAGAATCAAATGTTAGAAAATGATAAACTTCATCTGCAATAATGTAAAAATTATCATACTTTTCGCATAATTCTCCTAATTTCTTACGTTTTTCAAATGATGTTGTGATACCTGTTGGATTATGATGGGTTGGAATCATATAATAGAACAATACATTTTGTTTATATTTTGGATTTGAATTTAATTGTTTAATTTTATCTTCTAAATCTTCCAAGTTTATACCATCTGGTTCCAAATTAATTCCTTCAACTTGGAGTCCATATTCTTTAAACATATTTAGTGCAATAAAATATGTTGGGTTATCAACAATAATAGAATCAGTTGACTCTGTATATTTACTCATTAAAAAATGAAGGGCTCCTGTATTTCCATTTGTCATAAATAATTGATCAGGTGTAATTGAATGATTAATATTCATTTCTCTTTTATTAATTGAACTATCCAAGTTATTATAGTATTTTTCAGTAAGCCAATTGGATAAATTATTTCTAATGTCATGATAACCCTCAATAGCTCCATATTGAAGTAATTGATTATGTTCATTTGGATTAGAACCAAACATATCTTCTGACATTTTTTTACATGTTGATTGAAACCATTCAATTGGTAAATTTAGGTTAT